>Ga0182742_1000443_pt1 | contig 66262 bp, 70 predicted proteins | sample eDN5th37CBELigMG_FD_128880 | JGI IMG/M metagenome (GOLD analysis project Ga0182742, IMG submission 128880) | Enriched Miracle-Growth compost microbial communities from Emeryville, California, USA - eDNA 5th pass 37_C BE-Lig MG (version 2)... ...
CGTTTAATGAACCATGATTTTGTACCTGAAACAGTAGATAATAGATAGTAAAAAAGATAAGCTGAGTGATTAGTATACTCAACTTATCTTTTTTGTATATTTAATGACAAATGCTTTCTTACAAGGGTTTATTGATTACTTGAGTATTCCTTATCGGAATAAATTACTCATCACCATTTCCATTAAGAGGAATTTGTTGGAATTGTAATACTTTTAAAGTAACGTCCATAACAATTTTTTCACGTAATGTGCTAAAGCACTTAGCTGGTCCGTTGTGATGATGAGGAGAAAAGTCTAATTCAAAGAAGTCAGCTCCGATAAGTTCACAGAATGGCTGTTCATTGTAAAGTACACTATTTTCAAAGAAGTACTTATCTAAACGAGGTGATTCTAAACCAACAGGATCAATAAATTGAGCTCTTCTTTGTTCACCAAATCCAAAGATTGGATCATTTAATAATTCTCCAGAAATATCAGCAAAACCTGAGAAAGGTACCTTTGCTGTAGTTGTACGAATTGAACCGTAACATTCTTTTGTTGCATATTCAATGTTTTTACGGATATAACCTTCTACAAATAATTTAGCTCCTGCAGAAGTAAAGAATCCTGTATCACCAATTTCTGTGAAGGGTCCAACCGGTACAAGTTTGCATTGAGTTAAAAATACATCTTTTAAAACTCGTTTAATTTCGCCTGCTGGAGGATTAAGCGGAATATCCGCTTCTACTACGACCTGGATAGTAGGTTCAGCCAAAACAAGAGGAACCTTGATTAGCGGACTAACCAGGTTTGGATTCACAACAGCCGGACCTGTTGAAACAGGAAGTTGTGTCTCTGTACGAGCCTTCACTTCACAATTATTTTTTGCACCAACACACTTCGATTTACCATTACCTTTAGGATAAAAACCCATTAATATTCCCTCCTACTTACTATTTAAAGAATTAAACTTTATACAATAGGATATACAATTTCTTCTTTTATGATTGGATGAATATTACTAGTTTAATAGTGGAATTTTTTGACTGGGTCGTGTGTTTTTGGTTTTAACTAGACGAACTACTAGAATTAATAACCTGCTGCTGGAGCAAAAGAAGTTGCAGCTCAATAATAAGTACCTGATCAATTTGGTAACATATATTGTTAATCCATTCTCTTGGCGGTTTTTGGTCTAAATTTAATGCGGGAATAAATTCTATTGATTCATCAATAAAACCTTCAATAAATAATGTTCCTTTTGAAACATGTCTTTTCATTTTATTTGAATCAAGAGAATAATCAGTGGGGAGAAATTTACAATTTGTTAATACTACTTCTTTGGTAACATCAACAATATTCGAAATACCTTTTTTGAACGGAATGGTTGTATGAATAATTATTTCTGTTTGGTATTCACCAAGAACAATCGGTAGTAGTGCTTTGGGATAGATTTGAGTATCTCCGAGTATCAAGTTAATAACGGATTCTGTTGAGACTGACTGTCCAGTGTGAATCGGTGTAAAGGTATTTGGTAAAGTCTCAATTAACTGATTCTGCTTTATACCTTTTTTGTTTAAATCAGTCATTAACCGGATTTCGGAACGGACAAGTTTGCAAAATGGTTGATCCTGATAATACGTAGTAGTAGTAAATTGCTGTTGATCGTCTTTTTTTTTATCAAATAGTTGTACATTCTGTTTTGTTTTATTTCCATAAATAGGATTGTTAAGAAAAGAATCAATATGAATATAACTGGAAAATGGAATAGTTGTCATTTTTATTTTGTGGGAATTGCTTTTTCCTTTCATGTAGTTTGTTGAGCCAACCAATTTATTGGTAGATTTATTCGTCTCTATTTTTGCTTGGTTACTAAGGGGAAAGGGGCTGGTTTTATTATTTGTAACCTGTAACATCTTTTCACTCCTAACGCAATTATTTCCTTAATATTGTGTATGCAACTATTTTTTGTTTGCCCCCCCTTATGGAGCAATCTATTCCTTGCTTGCAAATACTTTGGGATAAATTCATTTTACTGTAAAGTGTTAACGTGAATTTTATTCTTCATTCTGATTGATAGCATAGCATCTAATAAAAACCAATAAAATAAGAATATGTAAGAAGGGATTTATTTTGGGGGTGTATATAATGGAGTTCCATGAAGCAGCTAAATTGCGAAATGAATGGGAGGAAAAGGGTAAAAGAGAGTGTAAACATCTTCAGATTGAACAGCGTTTTTTGGGAGAATATGCTGGTGACTATGCGTGCAAAGCATGTGGGCAAACTTTTTTGTCCCCATTTCCTGATAGTAAAAGTGAAAAATAAAACGAGAAGGATTAACCATCCTTCTCGTCGCTTTTCTATTAAGAAAATGAATCTTTAATAACTTTATAGTTTTTATGATTAACAACCGTACGTCTATCAAGGTCTAAATCATGGAAATTCTCCATATACGTGAGATCAACAATTACGGAATTTTCATTTACTTTTTCAACAACACCTGTTAAACCGTCTTTAAATTCAATGATACTGCCAACTTTAGCGATTTTCATTGCCTCGCTCCTTTACATATTCTTATACGATTAAAATTTTTTATCTCTTTCAATTCTAATCATCTGTATACGCTTAACGCCGTGAGCCAAGGGCGCTAATAAAATAATAGAAAATCTCTATTAGAATTATTTAACACTATTTTTTTTACTAAGTAAAGCGTTTTTACTTATTTTTTCAAAAATATGACAAATGCTTTTACGTCGCACATAAAAGTAAAGAGTCGATGAATAGTAGAACTCATTAACTGATCAAAAAGGTTATTTATGTTATATTAAAAAAGAGTTAAAGTGAAGGAGCGTTCAACATGGATGACACAGGTTTAGTATTAGAAGGCGGAGGGATGCGAGGGATATATACAGCTGGTGTTTTAGAAGTTTTTATGGAACAGGATTTGTACGTTCCATATGTTATTGGTGTATCAGCTGGTGCATGCTTTGGAGCTTCTTATTTATCGAGACAACGAGGGAGAAATCGTAAGGTTAATATAGATTATGTTACACATCCAAAATATCTTTCTCTTCAAAACTATATAAAGCATCGTCAATTATTTGGCATGGATTTTATATTTGATGAAATTCCTAACTTACTTGTTCCATTCGACTATGAAACCTTTTATAAGGGTACAGAAGAATTTGTCATAACGGCAACGGATTGTCAAACAGGTCAGCCGGTTTATTTTAATAAAAGGGACTATGGAAACGATATGTTAACGGTTATCCGTGCATCAAGTTCATTACCTTTTATAGCTCCTGTTGTTGAATATAAAGGAAAACAATTATTGGATGGAGGGATCACTGATTCTGTTCCAATTAAAAAAGCGGAAGAAGACGGAAACAAACGTAATATTATTGTGCTAACAAGAGAAGAATCCTACTCCAAGAAAAAACCAAACATTAGGTGGTTAATTAATAAATCTTATCGACAATATCCTAAATTAATTGAAGCCATCTTAGCTAGATATAAGATGTACAATGACACACTTGAACATATTAAGGAACAGGAAAAAGAAGGTAAAGTATTTGTGATTAGGCCAAGTTCAAAATTGAAAGTGGGCAGAATTGAGAGAAATCAAACCAAACTTGAAGATCTTTATATGATGGGAATGGAAGATGCAAAAAGGGAGTTTAAACGATTGGAAAATTGGTTAAAAACATCTAATTGAGATGGACAACATTCTTGCAAATAAATATCCCATTATCTATAATAAAGCATTGAATGCTTTTAAAGTGAGGAAAGATGATGGACAAGCAAACGATTAATGACATTCTGAATAAATTAAAAGATGGAGAATTACACGAATATTATGTTTCAAAAGATCAATTCTTGCCATTTCGTAATGTTCTCGTGGAGCGTGAGGATTTTAAACATTTTCGCGGGATTGCGAAACAAGGTGGACATGTTGTCTATCATTATTTAAAAGAGCCGAGAAGTTAGTACCACTTCTTCTAGGCTCTATTTTTTTGTCCGTTAACCTATTATTAACTTATGGTAAGTCTACCAGATTTTGAGGAGTGCTATTGTAGAGTGATCCTGTTAGGCTTGTGTATGTGGCGAGGACAACAATAATTGAAATTATTAATTTTATGAATTTTTAGGAGGTAACAAACCTATGAAAAAGATCGTCTTAAAACTTGTTGCTGTTTCAACATTAGCTTTATCGCTTGTTGCGATTACTGCACCACAATCAAAAGCTAATGCTGCAACAACACATCAAGTAAAAACAGGTGATACATTTTGGAAAATTGGTAAAAAATATGGAGTGCCTGTTAAATCGTTAATGTCAACAAACAAAAAAACATCACATTTATTATTAGTAGGTGAAAAATTAGTTATACCCCAAAATGTAACAAATGCTGAGATGGATTTATTAGCAAGACTTGTACATGCTGAAGCAAAGGGTGAACCTTATGCCGGTAAAGTAGCAGTTGCGTCTGTTGTATTAAATCGAGTTGATAGTTCTTTATTTCCGAATGATATAAAAAGTGTTATTTATCAAAAAGATCAAGGCTATTATGCTTTTACTCCCCTTCAAAACGGAGCTATTAATCAACCGGCGGATATCTCTGCAAAAGAAGCTGTAAAAGAAGCATTAGCATTTCGTGGAATGGGGAACGGTTCACTCTATTTTTATAATCCCAAAACAGCGAAAAGCACTTGGATTACTTCAAGAAAAGTAACCATTACAATCGGCAATCATCGTTTTGCAAAATAGTATGATGACAAAAGGAGTACCTCGTTATAGGTACTCCTTTTGTTTTTTTATCTAAAAGGATAAGAAAAACTAACGATTTCACCATAATGACTTGGCGATAAGCCAAGTTTTTCTTGAAAGGCAAGAAAGTATAGAATTTTGTACGAAGTTTTGGTGTCTAGCTCCAGGTGCCGTCTGCTCGAGGTTATAAGGCGAGTAGGCGTGCGCCTTACGCATTTTTTATCAAAAGACCTCTCTGTATAATTCTAACAAAAGTTGGAAACCTAAAAAAAACGATGTTATGGAGCGTGCAAAGTGGATAAATGGATAAAAAAATGTCGAATAACAACATAGTGCAGGAACCAATTGTACAAGTTGTCAATAAAATGAGAACGTCTTCAGATTTTATTCAATACAGTGATAAGAATGACCATACTCAATATTGGTTTTCGTATTTTCGTACATTAGTTGATACGGAGACTCTTCAGAAGAAGATATTGCCAGCATTAAAAAGTAATGATTGGAAATCACTTTTGGGATTGAAGAATGCTATTCCAATTGAAGAGATCCTTCTAACGACAGATACAAACACAATTAAAGAAAAGCTGCTTGATGGATATATTATGGTCACGTTAACAGAATATGGTGTGCATTGTTTACTCATAAAGGCAACCCTTAATAAAGCCCGTGATGTTTCACTTCCAGAGGTTGAATTTAGTGTTGTAGGGCCAAAAGAAGCATTTGTAGAATCGATTGAATCTAACATAAATTTAATCCGCAAAAGAATACCTGATGAGAAATTAAGAATTCGTGAGCTTCAGATAGGAGATCTTTCCAAAACGAAAGTCGCCATTTTATGTGTCGAAGAAATTGTAGATGAAGAGAATTTCCGCACTGTTTTGCAGAGGATAAATGAAATTGAATTTGATCAAATAAGTGATAGTTCGTTTATTACCCAAATGATATCAGATAATCATAATTCACCATTTCCTCAGCTATTAGATACAGAAAGACCTGATCGGGTGGCTTCTATTCTAGCTGAAGGAAAAGTAGGTGTTATGGTAGATGGATCTCCTCATGTATTAATCGGACCTACCACGTTAGTTGAATTCTTTTCTGCATTTGATGATTATTTCTACAATTGGGTGAATGCGTCCTTTATCCGGCTTGTCCGATTGTTTGCCGTTGCATTTTCGATTTTAATTACACCCATTTATGTTGCTGCCTTAACTTATCATTATGAATTAATACCTAACGACTTATTAAATACACTTATTTCATCTCGCCGAGAGGTTCCATTACCTCCTTTATTAGAAGCGTTATTTTTAGAATTAACGATTGAACTATTACGGGAAGCAGGAGCACGACTTCCAACAAAGGTTGGTCAGACAATCGGTATCGTTGGAGGGATTGTTATCGGAACTGCTTCTGTTGAAGCGGGAATAACGAGTAATATTTTGCTTATTATTGTGGCATTATCTGCACTAGCTTCATTTACTACTCCTATTTATGCCATGGGTAATACGATTCGAATGCTTAGATTTCCTTTTTTGCTTTTTGCTGAGTGGCTAGGATTATTAGGGATTGTGCTTTGTTTTTGTTTTTTAACGACCCATCTATTGAAGTTAACATCGCTGGGACGACCATTTTTAGAGCCGATCTATCCACCTAGAACAGCTGATATGAAAGATTCATTAATTCGTTTGCCATTTTCCTTAATGGCAAAGCGTCCTCAACAATTACGACCTGGCAAGCCAATTCGCTTTTCAATTAAAAAAGCCAAGCAAAACAAGGATATTGATGAATAAGTGAGGTGATACCATGATTAAGATAGCAGAACGTTTTCAAGTATCTCATTTTTTAGTCTTTTATTTAATTCATTCACTTCAATTTGGAGTTGGTGTATTAGGGTTTCAAAGAATTGTGGCTGAAAGAACAGGAAGAGATGCTTGGATTAGTGTTATTTTAGCTGGTATCCTAGTCCATATTTCCGTATGGATGCTTTATAAGATTCTAAAGGATTCAGGTGGAAACATAATCACAGTACACCGAAAACTTTTTGGTAAATGGATTGGAGGATTGTTGAGTGTAGGTTTAGCTCTTTACTTTTGTTTATTAGCCATAACAGTTCTCAGAACTTATATTGAAATTGTTCAAGTATGGATGTTTCAAGATTTGAATGTATGGGCGCTTACACTTGTCTTTTTACTACTTGTCTACTATATCATTTCTGGTGGATTTCGGGTTGTTACAGGAATCAGCTTCTTTGGTGTTATTCTTCCGGGCTATGTATTGTTAACCTTTCTGTTTCCGCTTGAATTTTCAGATTTAAGTAACCTAGCTCCACCTTTAAATCATTCAATTAAGGATTTTGCACAGTCCACAAAAAGTATGTCGCTAACAATCGTCGGATTTGAGGCATTACTTGTTTTTTATCCATTTGTTAAAAATCCTGAAAGATCAAAAAAGTGGGCTCATATAGCTGTTGCGTTTAGTACCGTCATCTACACATTAATTATGTTGGTTTCGCTTGCTTATTTTAGTGAAGAGCAGCTACAGAAAAATGTATGGGCTACCTTGACAATTTGGAAAATTGTTGAAATGCCTTTTGTTGAACGCTTTGAATATATAGGGATAGCGAATTGGTGTTTAATAATTTTGCCCAATATCTGTGTAACTTTTTGGTGTGCCAGCAGGTGTTTAAAAGATACATTTAAAGTGAATCAAAAAATAGTTCTTCTCATTGTGCTGCTAGGAGCATTTTTAGTCGTTTTCTTGTCACAAACAAGAGAACATATCAATGTTTTAAATGATTTAGTAGGTCGACTTGGTTTTTATATGATGTTTGTTTATATCCCGTTTATCTATATTTTTAATATAATTTTGAGAAAAGTAAAGGGGAGAAAAAGATGAGGAAGAAGTTATTATTAACGATGGTTATGATCCTTCTCCTATCTGGTTGTGTGGAAAAGGAAGTTATTGATGATGTAAATTTAGTCGTTGCGGTCGGATTTGATTTAACAGAAGATGGGAAAATTCGAGGGTCTGCAAATGTTAATACATATATGAAAGATCAACCTGTTACAGATTACCTTATGGTTTCCGAATCAAAGCTTAGTAGAGATGTGTTGTCGGAAATGCAGAAGCAATCTCCAGATCCATTAGTTATTGGGAAGCTGCAAATTGCCCTGTTCGGCGAAAAATTAGCAAAACAAGGATTATCTGAGATAGTTGATACCTTGCAGCGTGATGCATCCATTGGAGAAAGATTATTGTTAGCTGTAACAAGAAATGATGCTAATAACATATTGGAAGCTGAATTCGCCACTGTAGGTGCGGCTAAATATTTAACCAACTTAATTTTACATAATAAATTAAGTAGGGATTTACCTAGAACCAATCTCCATTTATTTTTGTATCAACATTATTCGGAAGGACAGGACCCTTTCCTTCCTATCTTAAAGAAAAACGAACAAACCGGCAGCGTTGAAATCGATGGAATTGTCTTAATGGATGATAAAAAAGTGGTAGGTGAACTCTCGAATGATAAATTATTGTTTTTTAAAGTTCTCACAGATCAATACACTAAAGGCTCACATATAGTCGAAGTTCCTGATTCAGAAGATTCAGCTGTTGTTAGAAGTATATCTTCTTCAAGAAAGCTAAAGGTGATTTCTACCGATCCGCTAAAGGTGAAAATTGATGTGAAGATTGAGGGGTTTATTAATGAATACACAGGTAAGAAAATTACACCACAAGTAAAGGAACAACTTGCAAAGGCCTTTGAGAGTCAAGTGGAGAAAGAATCAACTGCGTTAATTCAAAAGTTTAAGGAACTGAAGATCGATCCAATTGGAATCGGGGATGAACTTCGGTCAAAAATACGCACATTTAATATTAAAGATTGGAGGGAAAGAATTCCGGAGCTAGCGGTAGATGTTCATGCTGATGTTCTAATTTCCGAAACGGGTGTTGTTGATTAGCATGATGAATGGTAGACAAACATAAAAATTAATAAAAAGTACGAAAGCTTGTTTTATTTAAGAACCTTGTCTCATATTCTTTACAAACAGATGTAAAGATAAGGGGACAAAGACATCATGAATAATTTTGTAAAAGGAACATTATTGCTAGTTATCGCCGCCTTTTTTGGAGAATGCTTGGAGTTTGTCATTAATATGATTTTAGCGAGGGAGCTTGGTGAAGAAGGTATGGGGATGTACATGTCTATTCTGCCAATCATCTTCTTCATTGTCATAATTGCAAGTCTGGAGCTCCCTGTTTCTATCTCAAAGTTTATTGCTGAGAAACATCGTGAAACACATTATCATATGTTAAAGCACACATTAACGCTAACCATTATTTTTACTTGTTTGTTTACGATCTTTGCTGCAATCGTACTGCCGTACTTACCGATCTTTCAAGGATACCATCCATATGTAAAATGGCTTTTTATTTTGCTTATACCTGTTATTGCGTTTTCATCCATCGCAAGAGGTTATTTTATGGGTGTTCAGCATATGGGCAAAATAGCAGTTTCAAACTTTCTTAAAAAAGTTGTTCAATTGGCTATTTTGTATTGGGTTTATCAATCTTTTCATTTTAACTTAGAAGTAGCGCTGTTAATAGCCTTAGCCACCTTAATTGGAAGTGAGCTGCTTGTATGTACCTATTTAGTTGCTATGTATTTTATAGAAGTTCAAATTCTTAGTAAGGAAAAAAAGAAATTCATTAGAGGCAGCAAGGTTCGCCGCGCCTTGTTTGCTGTTTCATTTCCTACTACTGGTTTAAGGCTATTTCATTCTTTGACACATGCAATACAGCCTTTTTTAGTCAAGGGGGCGTTAATTGCAGCAGGTTTTTCCACTGTTATGGCAAATGAACATTATGGAATGCTCGCAGGTGTGGCGATGTCAATTGGGTTTTTTCCGGCTTTCATTGGACATTCCTTAATGGTCATGCTAATTCCAAATGTATCTGAAGCTTACGCGAATAATGAGACCGATAAACTAATTCGACTTCTGCAGCAATCCATGATGATTACGATGATATATGGAACAGTTTCAATGGTAGTCATGTATGTTTACGCTGAACCATTGACACATTTGTTCTTTGATTCTTCTGCAGCATCTATTTATTTAAAGCTACTATGGCCTTACTTTCTATTTCATTTCTTTATTATTCCGATGCAGGCTTATTTAATTGGACTTGGACTTGTTAAGGAGGCTCTTTTTCATACTGTATGGTCACATATGATCTCTTTTGGGATGATGTATGTGCTTGGGTCAATGGAAACACTTCAAATGGAGGGTATTATTCTCGGAATGAATATGGGGGCAGTACTTCTTATGCTCATGCATTATGTAACGATTTGTAATAAGTTGGGAGTGAGTGTATATTTTTTAAGGAAAAAATTAACCATTTAATGGTATGTATGCTGATATGTATACATACCTTTTTTTTTGTTGGTAAAAGTAATAACAAGTCTATCAACGGAAGGTGATTCTATTGAATAAAAAAAGATGTTATCAGATTGTCCTTTTTCTTTTCCTGATTATTGGATTTGCAATAAGTAATGTCTCAAAGGTGAGTGCCTTAAATGAAGGTGAAAAAGCAATTGATTTTACGTTGGAATCCAATTCAAATAAAAGTATTCGACTAGAGGATTTAAAAGGGAAAATAATTGTAATGAACTTCTGGACAACATGGTGCACATACTGTCAGGAAGAAATTTCAGAGTTACAAACATTCTACAAAGAAAAAGGTGGTGATATTGAATTAATCGCTGTTAACTTAACTGCATCAGAACAAAGTAAGCAAGGAGTCCTTCAATTTATTAATCAGTCAAACATTCCATTTATTGTACCAATGGATGTGAATGGTGAGGTTGCGAAAAAATATAATATTATTGGTATACCAACTACCTTTATCATTGATAAAAAAGGAATCATTACAAAAAAGATAGTAGGTCCAGTTACAGCTGATATGCTGCAACAATTAATTGATCAACTTTAAGAAACAGGACATATGGGACTGTTTCTTTATTTAATTTGCTTAAATTATTATACATATGGGTAATGAGAGATAGTGAGAAGAATTATCGTTATCAATAATTATTATAAAGTAATAATTATAATAATTATCACTTGAAAATGAACTGGCATTTGTTATAATCATATTATACCTTAATTTATAAGTGTTTTAAGTGGTTTGAAAAGAAAAGTTGCGAAATTATTGAGGAAATGATGATGAATCTTATTCTCAATTAGAGGAGTGGAGAACATGGAAATAAACAATGTTACACAAATTGAACATCATGTTGAATCGAATAAAAATCAGTTTTATACAAAATGGGTAGAACATATTGAATTAATTAATGCCATTATTTCCGGAATTCTTATTGGGATAGGTTGGTACTTAAACTCGCAAGGAAATGAGAAAGTAGCAATTCCTTTATTTATATTAGCCTTTGTTATTGGGGGATTTGCAAAGGCTAAAGAAGGGATCGAGGAAACCATAGCAGAGCGAACATTAAATGTAGAACTGCTGATGATATTTGCTGCAATTGGTTCTGCTATTATTGGGTATTGGGCTGAAGGAGCAATACTAATTTTTATTTTTGCATTAAGCGGTGCGTTAGAAACTTATACAATGAACAAAAGTCAGCGTGAAATCTCAGCACTTATGAGCTTGCAGCCTGAAGAAGCGTTACTCATAAAAAATGGAAAAGAACGTCGCGTACATGTGTCTACATTAACTATTGGTGATACAATCTTAGTCAAACCAGGTGAACGAATTGCAACGGACGGATATATTTTGTCAGGTAGAACGTCAATTGATCAATCTGCGATAACTGGAGAGTCAATGCCTGTTGAAAAAGAGTTGAATGATGAAGTGTATGCTGGAACAGTAAATGGAAATGGTTCCATTACTGTCTCTGTGACGAAAAAAAGCACAGAAACGATGTTTCAAAAAATACTTGACCTTGTTCAATCAGCACAGTCAGAAAAGTCGCCATCCCAGCAATTTATTGAAAAATTCGAAGGGACTTATGTTAAAGCTGTTTTAATGATGGTTGCTTTAATGATGGTTTTGCCTCATTACTTACTGGGATGGAGTTGGAATGAAACAATTTACCGTGCGTTAGTGCTTATGGTTGTGGCCTCTCCATGTGCACTTGTTGCATCAATTATGCCTGCAACACTATCTGCAATTTCTAATGGTGCAAGAAAAGGTCTTTTATTTAAAGGTGGTATGCATTTAGAAAGATTAAGTAAAACAAATGTTGTTGTTTTTGACAAAACAGGTACATTAACTAAGGGTGAACCGGAAGTAACGGATATTTTGACATTAGATAATGTAGATCTTCAAGAATTTTATGAAGCGATCCTATCAATAGAAAATAAATCAAACCATCCACTTGCAAAAGCAATTGTTTCAAAAATCAATCAGGATTTCCCTGCTGAAGCAGCAAAAATGACATCGGTTGATGAAAAATCAGGTTTTGGTGTAATGGCAAATATTCATGGTGTACAGTGGAAAATTGGGAAAGCAGATTTTGTTGGAAGAGATGCAGCAGATTCTTTTCATAAAGGTATAAATACAACTCTCTCGAAAGATGGAAAAACAATTGTATATGTTCAACGTGAGAATGAAATCATCGGAATCATTGCTTTAAAGGATGTAGTAAGGGATGAGGCTAAAGCTACTATTAGAAAGTTGCAAAACAATGGAATTATAGCTGTAATGTTAACCGGAGATAGTGTAGATACAGCAGAGGCTATTGCGAAGGAGTTAAATATTGACATATTTAAAGGAGAATGTTTACCAGAAGATAAGGTTACTGAAATTAAGTTATTGAAAGAAAAGTATGGTAATGTAACGATGATTGGTGATGGAATTAATGATGCGCCGGCATTAGCAACAGCAGATGTAGGCATAGCAATGGGAGAAGGAACGGATGTTGCTCTTGAAACCGCTGATATCGTTTTAATGAAAAACGAACTTTCCAAGTTAACCTCCGCATTTACTTTATCTAAACAGATGAATCGGATTGTTAAACAAAATATTGTGTTCTCAATGTCTATTATTGCTTTGTTAATTTGTTCGAATTTCTTTCAAGTACTGGACTTACCTTTGGGTGTTATTGGACATGAAGGAAGCACAATTTTAGTAATCTTAAATGGGTTACGTTTATTAAGAGGTGAATAAAGTAAGAGAGATATCTTTGAGATATCTCTCTTTTTAGTGCTACATTTTAATGGTCTCTTCTGAAGTTTGTACGGAAATTTCTTCTTCATCAGGGCGTTTGCTAATGATGATATAGGATGTAACGAAACAACAAAAGCCAATGATCCACCCGACGATCGTACTAAAATAAAAGATATCTATTAACATCATACCTACAACTGGAGAAAGAATTCCTATAATACAAAGTACTAAAATTAAATGACGTTTTGCCCATTGAAGCACAAAGAACAACTCCTTAATAGGAAGAAAGATTGCTTTATAGGATTATTATACAAGAAAAAGAACTTTTGTAGTATCAACGAAATGTTAAAAACAGATTACAATTTAATTTTGATGATATCGTTCCTGTAACCCCGATACTTAAAATGTCAATTATAGCAAGAGGATTAACTTATTTCTTTTTTAAAATTGGATTTAATATCTTTAGAAAGGATAAGATCGGCAGTTAATTGACCTGAGAGAATGACATAGGGAACTCCTCCTCCAGGGTGGGTAGAACCTCCAACAAAGTATAGATTTTCTAATAGTGTACTTTCACTTGGAAATTTAAAACCGCCATTTTTTTTGCGATCTGAGACAACTCCGTACATAGATCCTCCATTTGATCCATATAAATTTTTAAAATCTTCAGGTGTTAGGGTATACTCAAACTCAATGTTATTTTTAAGTTCCTTTAGACCCATTCGTTCAAGCTTATCAAAAATAAGTTTGCGATACTTTTCTTTTTTGTTCTCCCAGCAGTCTCCTTCACTTAATGGTGGTACATGTGTTAATACAAAGAAGTTTTCCTTTCCCTGAGGTGCTTGGGATGGATCAGTTTTCGAGGAAATACCAACATATATTGTAGGATCATCTGCTGGAACACCTTTATTGAAGATATGATCGAATTCTTTATCGGGATTATCGGAAAAGAAAAAGTTATGGTGTGTAAGGTTAGGATATGGCCTTTTTATACCGAGCAATAAAGCGAATCCTGACACTGCTGGAGGGAATTTCTCTTCCTCCTGCTTAAGTTGTTTACTTTTCAAAGAACCCTTCAATAAAGTCTTGTATGTAGGGATAACGTCTAAATTAGAAATAACAAGGTCAGCGTCAATGATAATTCCATTTTCCAATTCAACTCCAATAGCTTTGGTTCCTGAGGTTAAAATTCTTTTTACTTGAGCGTTTAGGTGTACATCTGCTTCTAATTCATGCACCACTCTGGACATAGCGTCGGCAATTTGAAACATGCCGCCTTCTACATAATAAATACCTAGACCTAATTGTATATGAGCTAATTGAGATAAGAAGGCTGGTGCATGATATGGAGAAGAACCGATATTCGTGGTGAAAGTGTTAAATAATTGTTGAAGCTTTTTGTTTTTGAAGAATCTTTTCGTCCTTTGGTTTATTGTTTTCAGTGGATCCATAGATAAGAGCTCCTTGACACTATGCATGGATCGTAAGTCGGTTAAACCGGTGAGACTCTTTTTATAGAAACTTTTTAAACTATATTCATACATTTTGCTGCAATAGTTTAAATAGCTAAAGACTTCATTAGCATCATCTTTTGAAACAGATTCCAGTTGTTTAATTAATTCCGGAATATCACATGTTAAATCTATAACAGTTCCATCTTCAAAAAAGGTCTTCCATTGAGGTTCAATTCTTTTTATATGGATGTAGTCAGAAAGATTTCTGTTTACATGTTTAAAAAGTTGTTCAAGCACCCATGGCATAGTTAAAATGGTGGGCCCAATATCAAAGGTATACCCCATACCTCCACGTTTATTTAATTTACCGCCAAGACGTCCTCCTTTTTCCAAAATAGTAACATCATAATTATCTGCAGCAAGACGAATGCCTGCAGACATACCACCAAGACCGCCACCAATAATAACTACTTTCTTATCCAAGTCCTATTACCTCCTTATTTCGTTTAATTTATTTGCAAAAATAATCATCATTTTGAGTTTGAATATGTTTCTATCGCTTTTCATTCTAACCACCATTTCTACAATCATAACAATATAAGGATTTATTCTTTCTTTGACAGGTAAAAAATGTATACAGATGGCTTTAATCTTCCTTTTGTTGAAATACTATATGAGAAGATTGAATCGTTTTTAAGTTGTTCGATTGTACTTTCTACTACTGATTGTTATGATAAAAAAAGAAGGTTTTTGAAGGGTAGTGACAATATGAATCAGCGTTTAGATAAAGTAATGGAGTGGCTTCAAGAGCAAGATATCGATTTGTGTTTCATTCAATCAAAGGAAAATGTATTCTATTTTACACAGTTTTATACAGACCCACATGAGCGTTTAATGGGGGTTTTTCTATTTAAAGAGCAGGATCCATTTTTTGTTTGTCCAAATATGGAAGTGAACCAGGCGAGGGCTGCAGGATGGTCATTTGAAGTGATAGGATATAGTGACCACGAAAATCCTTGGGATTTAATTGCGAGCGCCTTAAAACAGCGTCAAGTTTCTATTCGAAAAGTTGCCATCGAAAAAGATGTGACATCATACAGTCGTGCGGAAGAACTACTTGAAATGACTGGTCATCCTAAAATTGTGTCAGCAGAAGAAAAATTAAATCAACTTCGTTTAATAAAAGAAAAACATGAAATAAAAATCATGAGGGAAGCGGCGAGGCTTGCAGATTTTGGAGTTCAAGTCGGAATAGATGCCTTACAAACAGGTGTCACCGAAATGGAAGTTTTAGCCACAATTGAGTATGAATTAAAGAAAAAAGGTATCCGTGAGATGTCTTTTTCTACCATGGTTTTATTCGGAGAAAAATCTGGCGATCCTCATGGAAATCCAGGGCAAAGAGTGTTAAAAGATGGGGATTTTGTTCTGTTCGATCTTGGGGTTGTGTTGGATGGATATTGTTCAGATATTACAAGAACAGTTGTCTATAAAAAAGCCACTGAACAACAAAAAAACATTTATGACACTGTACTTAAAGCGCAAACGGCTGCATTAGAAGCAAGTAAAGTGGGTACTAGAATTGGGGATTTAGATACTGTTGCAAGAAATATAATAGAAGATGCAGGATTTGGTGAGCATTTTCCACACCGTCTAGGTCATGGGTTAGGAATCAATGTTCATGAGTATCCTTCCATGAGTTTTACAAATGATGAATGTTTAAAAGTTGGAATGGTATATACAATTGAACCGGGAATCTATTTACCTAATATTGGTGGCGTGAGGATTGAAGATGATGTAGTGATTACAGAACAAGGGTATGAAACATTAACAAAATTTCCGAAAGAATTTACTGTTATAAATAGGTAATAGTTATTGATAATGATAAAAACAAAAATCTTTTACAGTTTATTCCTTCTTGTTTTAACTTTTACTTTTATAACCGGTTGTGGAAGTGAAGAAACAAATTCAACCTTATTGGATGCAGAAGTAACAAAAGTGGTTGATGGAGATACACTTCACGTCATGATTAGTGGAAAGAAGGAAACAATTAGACTCTTGCTAGTAGACACCCCTGAAACAGTTCATCCATCAAAGCAGGTCCAGCCATTCGGACCTGAAGCAAGTAATTATATGAAAGAAAAATTAAATGGTGAAGAAATACAAGTTGAACTCGGTATAGGAGAAAGAGACAAGTATGGACGTTTGCTCGCATACGTTTATCATGATAATCAGATGATCAATAAACTATTATTGGAAAAAGGGTTAGCTAGGGTGGCGTATGTGTTTGAACCAAATACAAAATATATTGATGAATTTAATGAAATTCAAAAACAAGCCCAAAATGAACAAGCAGGGATTTGGAGTCTTGAAAACTATGCAACAGAAAAAGGCTTTCAAGATGAAACTCAAATTGAAAATGACGATACAGTTAATTATGGTTGTACGATTAAAGGAAACATAAATTCAAAAGGAGAAAAGATTTATCATACAGTGCAATCTCCTTCCTACAATGTGACAAAGCCTGAAGAATTATTTTGTACAGAAAAAGAAGCGGTAGAAGCAGGCTATCGTCCAGTGAAAAGATAAGAAGGTGATAAGAGCGTTTAAAAACGTTCTTGTCACCTTTTTTAGGTACTAAATATTATTTCCTTACTTTATATTAATGAGTTAAACAAGTTACCATTATGGTTGTGAATCGTTTTAGAAGACTACTGATTAGAAAAAAGAAAATTAGGAAAATCTATAAAGAAGGAATTATTTAGTGAAAAGTTATATATGCACTCCCTAATGGTGAATATATTTATTGAAATAAAACTAGATTTATAACTAAGGCTTATTTGTTTCTTCCTGGATATATATAAATGGTTTATTGAATGGAGGGATTTACTTGAAGAGAATAGCTGTTCTTACAAGTGGGGGAGATTCACCTGGGATGAATGCGGCAATCAGAGCTGTAGTAAGAAAAGGAATTCATGAGGGGTTAGAGGTATATGGGGTTTATCAAGGATACGCTGGATTAATGGAAGGAAAGATGACAAAGCTGGGACTTGGATCAGTAGGTGATATTATCCACAGAGGTGGCACAATTTTATACTCTGCTAGATCTGAGGAATTTAAAAAGGATGAATCACAATATAAAGCAATTGAACAATTAAAACAGCTAAGAATTGAGGGACTTGTTGTGATTGGTGGTGACGGCTCATATCGAGGAGCTGCGAAATTATCAGAGAAAGGGTTTCCTTGTGTTGGTTTGCCTGGAACAATTGATAACGATATTCCTGGAACAGATTATACAATTGGATATGATACGGCGTTAAATACTGTGGTTAAAAGTATTGATAAAATAAGAGATACTGCTACATCTCATGATCGTACGTTTATAATTGAAGTAATGGGGCGGCACGCCGGGGATATTGCCTTGTTTTCTGGCTTAGCTGTAGGAGCGGAATCCATTATTATCCCTGAAAAAACGTATGAAATTCAAGATATAGTTGCAAAGCTGAAAAAAGGAATTGAAAGAGGAAAAAAACATTCCATCATTGTGTTGGCTGAAGGTGTTTGTTCCGCAAGTGAGCTTGCAGCAAAATTATTGAGTAATTATCAATTGGAAACAAGAATTTCGGTTTTAGGGCATATTCAACGAGGAGGAACTCCAACCTGCTTTGATCGTGTATTAGCATCTAGATTAGGCGCAAAAGCGATAGAGCTATTACTGGAAGGAAAATCAGGTAGGGCAATTGGAATGCAAAAACAGGAAATTGTAGATCATGATATTAGTGAAATTTTAAAGAAAAGGGATCCAATCCAGGAAGGTGTGTACACACTTTCTAAAGAGCTGTCCATATAAAAACAAGTTGTTAATCGTTGGTAGGGGCTGACCAGTACGCATGGATTTTAACCGTACTGACCAGCCTCTTTTGTGTTTTAATTCCTATGTAAATGGAGGAATTTTTTAAAGGAAATTTATTGACGCCTTTATGATATAAGCCCTGCCTCTCTTATATCGTTGCGGCTCCTAGGCCGCGCCACGTGTTTATGCGTCTAGCTGTGTTTGTTATAGGTAATGTTAATGGTAACCGCTCAATTATGTATTACCCCAATAACACAGGGTAAAACCTATAGACAAGCTATTGAAAATATAAAATGAGGAAAGATGACTACAGTCGAAGTAATTAGTATAGGGTTATACAGCTTTTGAAGAAGTTTGGATTCCTGCTGATAAAATATGATCAATTGAAAAGGTTCTTATTTGCCTACGAAGTAAACAGTATGCAATTAATCTGTTTGGTGTGACTTTCTTTACGATGATTTTTCTTTGAGTAATTGAACGATCCTTAGCAATATAGATAATCGTGATCGGATGGCTTTGCTCCAGGCTCTGTGTGAAAAAATAATTCATTTCATCCACCTCCAATGTATTCATTTATATTATATACGAACATACATTCTTTTATCCATAAATAAGAACATATATTCTTATTATTTTCTGCCATAATTGAACATTGTTTAGCGTATGATGGGTATTAGTAATTCGTGAAAAAATTAGATTAATGATGAATGGGGGAGAGAGAATGACAACTATCGAAAAAGCTAGGAGAATTAAGGAAATAACCAATGAAATGATCAGACATTATGTTAAAGATAATAAAGGAATAAAAGAAAGTGAACAGGAAAGGGCTGTTGAATTATTAGCTAGCGCTATTCAAGACTTTTCAGAAATATATGTAAATAAAAATGCAGACGACGATGAGATGCTAAAAGGAATTTTAGCAAAAGTAAAAATTGCTTCAAATATAATAGATGAAGTAAAAAAGCCAAAAGTGGTGATCAAAAGGGTATGACGTAGGCTAATATTACCAAAGTAAGAACATGTGTTCTAATTTCAGGCGTCGTATGGTACAATTAGGTTGCAGTTTCATTAGGATCGAACAAGCCCCTTCTGGAAGGAGGTGATGCTTGTTGACGATTTATGAAAGTTTAATTTCAATGTTTACTTTCGCCTCATTAATTATCGCTATTTTAGCCTTCTCACAAAAAAAATAGACCCTATAAAAAGGTCTACTTATGTAACAAGATTAGGTCCAATAAGAAACTGCAGACTGTGGATGCGGCAACATCCACGGTCAATCCGGATTTAATTATAACACAAAGTGGGAGATGTAGCAGTATCTTTGTACCTTATTCACTTGTTCATTGGTAAATTTAATTCTTTAGATAGGGTGGTGAATTCAAAATAGATGTCAAAAAAGACTGGTGAGTTTTCATCATTATATAAAATAAGTCTATGTTGGGTTTTATCCTCTACATTATAAATAATTAATGCCTCTGTAATAAAGTCATCAAACCATTTGTTTTTTACCTTTACTGAATTGGTTAAAGGAACTCTAATGAGATACCCTTTTTTAGGAAGGGGGCTTGCTTGAATTGTAATATTTTTAATACCTTCTATTGCTTTTTTAACTTCACGATCAAATAATAATGAGCTTTCTTTCTCAAGTATAACAGAATTAGATTCTATATCTAGCACTTTTACGTCTGGTTGTTCTGCAGCTCGAGCATGGTTTAATGTCATTAACCCTATAAAAAAAAATAGCTGAATCATGATCATTGATTTTCGCATGTAGTCACCTCTTCTATAGCTTCCCCCAGCTTTTGATTTTATTCCTAAATAAATGTACGTTACAGGGAACCCTACTCATAATGACTAGTATTTTACAGGTGTATATTGATATAAAAAAATAATTCCATTGAATTATAATCACTATAATAATTCTTTACTACAAAAATCGACAAATTCATTGACGTCCATGCTTAACTTTTGTACGATATGTAAGATTGAATGTAAAGGAGTTGTGGATTTCGTGAAGGAGTCCTTTAAAATAAAAAAAACATTAAATAACAATGTGTTGATCGCTTCACATGACTCTTACGGAGAAGTGGTATTGATAGGTAAAGGTATAAGTTTTGCTAAAAAGAACGGTGACATTATTCAAGAGCAGAGCTATGAAAAAATGTTTGTGCTTACAAACCAAAAAGAACAAGAGCAATATAAAATGTTATTATCAGACATTGATGAAGACATGCTCGAAGTTGTTCAAGATGCTATTCGGTATATTTTTGAGCGTGTGGAAAAGCCGCTTAATGAACACATCCATATCGCACTTACCGATCACATAACTTTCGCTTTAAAGCGCTTGCAACAAGGGATGGATTTGAAAAATCCCTTTTTGTTAGAAACGAAATCTCTTTATCCTTTTGAATATGAGCTGGCAACAGAAGTTATACAGTTTTTAAATAAGTCGTTATCTGTTGACTTGCCGGAAGGGGAAATAGGGTTTATTGCTCTTCATATTCATAGCGCCATTTCTAATAAACCATTATCTGAAGTTAATCAATATTCACAATTAATAAGCCGTTTAACTGAGGTTATTGAGGATTCACTTAAGGTGAAAGTGGATCGGGACAGTGTGAATTATCTACGATTAATTCGCCATCTTCGTTACACCATAGAAAGAGTTAACGCTGGTGAAACTGTATCAGAACCAGAAAAATTATCTTTTCTGTTGAAAAAGGAATATCCCTTATGCTACAATACTTCTTGGAAAATGATAAAAGTGATGCAACAGGTGTTACAAAAACCTGTTTATGAAGCTGAAGCAGTTTATTTAACAATGCACTTATACCGATTAACAAATAAATAATTGTAACCGATATTATTCACGTGTTACTGATTCGATCAGGCATGAGTGAACAAAGTGTTTTTATTTGCTATTTTGGGGAACTATACCTAATAGCAGATGAAAGCTAATGTTCACCATGCCTTTTTTGTATTTGATACCTCATTGTAGGGAGATTGTAAACGGTTAATATTAAGAGTGTTTTTGGCTTCAAGACTTTTATTAAGCAAATATGTAATGAAATAGGAGGTTGTTTTATGTTTAAAAATGCATTTGGCGTCCTGCAAAAAGTTGGACGTGCTCTAATGTTACCAGTTGCATTACTACCTGCTGCTGGATTATTACTTGCATTAGGTAATGCACTGCAAAATCCAACACTAACTGATTTAGCTCCATTCTTAACAGCTGATTGGGTTGTGTTAATTGCGAGTGTAATGGAAAACGCGGGTAATATTGTATTCTCAAATCTCCCAGTATTATTTGCCGTTGGGGTAGCTATCGGCCTAGCTAACGGAGATGGAGTTGCAGGTATCGCAGCTTTGATTGGTTACTTAATTATGAACATCACCATGAGCAGTATTCTTAAAGGGGTAGGGACTATTCCAGAAGGTGGACAGGAACTTACCGAGTTTTTAGCTAATAATGGAGCTGCTTATGGTAATGTCCTAGGCATTCCAACACTACAAACAGGAGTTTTTGGAGGTATCATTGTTGGTATCATTGCAGCAGCAATGTACAATCGTTTCTTTACAATTGAATTGCCTTCATATTTAGGATTCTTTGCAGGGAAACGATTTGTACCAATCGTAACGGCTGCATCTACAGTATTATTAGGGATTGCGATGTACTTTGTATGGCCTCCAATTCAAACAGGATTAAATGCTTTCTCAACAAATCTTTTAGACGCAAATAGAACATTGGCTGCCCTTATCTTTGGAATCATTGAGCGTTCTTTAATTCCATTTGGTTTACACCATATTTTCTACTCACCATTTTGGTTTGAATTTGGCAGTTATGTTAATGCTGCTGGTGAGACTGTTCGTGGTGACCAAACAATTTTCTTTGCACAAATTCGTGACGGAGTTCAAGACTTAACAGCAGGTACATTCATGACAGGTAAGTTCCCATTCATGATGTTTGGGTTACCAGCTGCTGCTCTTGCAATATACCATGAAGCAAAACCAGAAAACAAAAAGGTTGTTGCAGGTTTGATGGGTTCTGCTGCATTAACTTCTTTCTTAACAGGTATTACAGAACCACTTGAATTCTCTTTCTTATTCGTTGCACCAGTGTTATTTGGTATCCATGCTTTATTTGCTGGGTTATCATTTATGATCATGCACATCCTTGATGTAAAAATTGGGATGACGTTCTCTGGCGGATTAATCGACTTTTTACTATTCGGGGTATTAAATCCTCAAACAAACTGGTGGTATGTAATCCCAGTAGGTTTGGTACTAGCAGTCATTTATTATTTTGGGTTCCGTTTTGCTATACGTAAATGGAATCTTGCCACACCTGGTCGTGAAGCGGCAGATGTCGAGACTTCTGATCAAGGTCAAGCAAAACCTTCTACTGGTGATTTACCTTCACAAGTTTTAGAGTCACTAGGCGGATCAGGAAATATCAAGCATTTAGATGCTTGTATTACTCGTTTACGTGTAACAGTTAATGACAGTAAAAACGTTGATAAGGATCGTTTGAAAAAATTAGGTGCTTCAGGTGTACTGGAAGTTGGTAACAATATTCAAGCAATCTTTGGTCCTAAATCGGACAACTTAAAAACTCAGATCCAAGACGTCATGTCCGGAAAACGTCCAAAAGCAACTGGAACACATTCACAAGAACAGGAAGTTCAGGAGCAAGTGGAAGATGTAGTTGCTGACGGAATTAAAAATGAAGTCGTTAATGAAACATTTGTTGCGCCACTTACTGGGGAAATAAAAGAAATTACAGAAGTTCCTGACCAAGTATTCTCCGGCAAAATGATGGGAGATGGTTTTGCTATCTTACCTACAAATGGAACGGTTGTTTCACCTGTAAATGGTAAAATTCTAAATGTATTCCCAACGAAACACGCGATTGGGATCCAATCTGATGGTGGGAAAGAAATACTAATCCACTTTGGAATTGATACAGTAAACTTAAAAGGTGAAGGTTTTGAAGCGTTTGTTCAGGAAGGTGACATTGTTGAGCAAGGTCAAAAAATACTTGAAGTAAATCTTGATTTTGTAAAGGAAAATGCACCATCTGTGATGACACCAATTGTATTTACGAACCTAAAAGATGGTCAATCAATTAAGCTTCAAGCCCAAGGTAATGTAACGGCAAAAGATGCAGATGTTATTTCGATTGAAGATTAATTTGATTAGAAAAAAGATGCCACACTTGTCATTTGACTAGTGTGGCTGATAAAATAAAAACTTGAAAAAAATGTTGAATTTTAAAGGAGATTGATGAAAATGGCAGAAAAAACATTCACAGTAACAGCAGATTCAGGAATTCACGCACGTCCGGCAACAGTTTTAGTACAGGCTGCTAGCAAATATGATTCAGATGTTAACTTAGAATATAATGGTAAAAGTGTTAACCTAAAATCAATTATGGGTGTTATGTCTTTAGGTATTCCTAAAGGATCCCAAATTAAAATTATTGCGGCTGGTTCGGATGCTGAAGATGCAGTTGCAGGATTAGCAGAAACATTTAAAAATGAAGGGCTAGGCGAATAATGAGTACTAACCTTAAAGGGATTGGAGCTTCTGCAGGTATTGCAATTGCAAAGGCATACCGCTTAGAAGAACCAGAATTAAAGATAGAACAAAAAACTGTAACAGATAAAGAAGCAGAGAAAAGCAGATTCGAAGCAGCAATTGCTACATCAAAATCTGAGCTTGAAAAAATTAAAGAGCATGCTAACCGTGAGTTAGGTGCAGATAAAGCAGAAATTTTTGCTGCTCACTTACTAGTGTTAAGTGATCCCGAGTTGTTAAGTCCAGTAAAGGATAAAATTGAAACAGATGGTGTTAATGCAGAGTCTGCTATGAAAGAAACAGCAGACATGTTCGTTTCAATGTTTGAATCAATGGACAATGAATATATGAAGGAGCGCGCAGCAGATATCCGCGATGTAACGAAACGTGTTATCGCTCATTTGTTAGGTGTTCAGATTCCTAACCCTAGCTTAATTTCAGAAGAAGTTGTGATCATTGCTGAAGATTTAACTCCTTCTGATACAGCTCAGTTAAACCGTCAATTTGTAAAAGGATTTACAACTGACATTGGCGGTCGTACATCACATTCAGCAATAATGGCAAGATCAATGGAAATTCCTGCGGTTGTTGGTACGAAGCAGGCAACTTCTTCTATTGAGAATGGCGTAATGGTTATTGTAGATGGGCTTGATGGTGATGTTATTATCAATCCATCTTCAGATGTCATTGCACAATACGAAGAGAAAAAAGCAAAATTCGAAGCTCAAAAAGCTGAATGGGCAAAGCTTGTTAACGAACCGACAATCTCAAAAGATGGTCAACACGTTGAGCTTGCAGCAAACATCGGAACTCCTGATGATGTAAAAGGTGTATTAGAAAACGGTGGAGAAGGAGTAGGACTTTATCGTACTGAATTCTTATACATGGGAAGAGATCAGCTTCCAACTGAAGAGGAGCAATACGATGCATACAAAACAGTTCTTGAAAGAATGGGAGATAAGCCGGTTGTTGTTCGTACGTTAGACATCGGTGGAGACAAAGAATTACCATACTTACATCTTCCAAAAGAAATGAACCCATTCTTAGGTTTTAGAGCAATTCGATTATGCTTAGAGGAACAAGATATTTTCCGTACACAATTACGTGCGTTACTACGTGCTAGCAGCTACGGAAACCTAAAAATCATGTTCCCTATGATTGCGACTCTTTCTGAATTTAGAGAAGCAAAAGCAATTCTTTTAGAAGAAAAAGAAAAGCTGGTTGCAAGTGGAGTTCAAGTATCTGATTCAATTGAAATTGGTATCATGGTTGAAATTCCATCAACTGCCGTTATGGCAAGCCAATTTGCAAAAGAAGTAGACTTCTTCAGTATCGGAACAAATGATTTAATACAGTACACAATGGCGGCTGATCGTATGAACGAGCGTGTCTCATACTTATACCAACCATACAGTCCTGCAATTTTACGTCTTGTTTCAATGGTTATTGAAGCAGCTCATAAAGAAGGAAAATGGGCTGGTATGTGCGGTGAGATGGCAGGCGATCCAATCGCAATTCCATTGCTGCTTGGGCTAGGTCTTGATGAATTCTCAATGAGTGCAACATCAATACTTCCGGCACGTACACAAATTAAAGGATTATCAAAAGAACAAGCTCAAAGCATTAAAGAAACTGTATTATCAATGGATACTACAGAAGAAGTTATTGCATTTGTAAAAGAAACATTTCAAATAGATTAATGTCTTAAGAAGGACGGGCTGAAAATGCCTGTCCTTTTTGCGTATTTACTAATCAATAGGGAAAACTACCTTTATCAAATGAAGGAAGGTGCCTTAATGAATAATTTTAGAGTAGGGGAAGAGGTATATGTCATTTACAGAAATCCCCATGCTGTCAATGTAGCGAATATTGAAAAAGCAGAGATAGTAGAACATCCTCATAGCAACCAAGAGCTTGCTCTGTTTCTTCATGATGCATACCATCCGCTTGCAGAGGATGATGCTGTTTTTTCCAGCTTTGAAGACGCTGAAGAATTGTATAACCAATTGTTTGATTATAAAACGCATGATTAAATAGGAAATTATTATTGAGACTAAGGGTGTAACGAAATGCATATTTTAATGATGTATAGTTCTTTCTAGTGACTTTTAACAAAGGATGGTACATTATGATTAAACCGTTTGTTCCACAATTAGTTTATATAGAACCAAGAGCTTTGGAATATCCCCGTGGTGTTGAATTGAAAGAAAAATTTGAGAAGATGGGATTGGAAATTCGGGAAACAACTTCACATAATCAGGTTCGTAATATACCTGGTAAGAATCACTTACAACAATATCGAAATGCAAAATCCACCCTTGTTGTTGGGGTAAGGAAGACTTTGGAATTTGATAGCTCAAAACCATCGGCGGAATATGCCATTCCATTGGCCACTGGCTGTATGGGGCATTGTCATTATTGTTACTTACAGACAACAATGGGAAGCAAACCGTATATTCGCACATATGTAAATGTTGATGAAATCCTTGATCAAGCTCAAACTTATATGGAGCAGCGATCACCTGAAGTCACACGTTTTGAAGCTTCGTGTACATCAGATATAGTAGGAATTGACCATCTTACTCATTCACTAAAATCTGCCATCGAATTTTTTGGACAAACCGATATGGGAAGACTTAGATTTGTGACAAAGTTTCATCATGTAGACCATCTGTTAGATGCGAAACATAATGGCAAAACCAGATTTCGTTTTAGTATAAATGCTGATTATGTTATTAAAAATTTTGAACCTGGGACATCGCCGCTGGATATGCGTATTGAAGCTGCCGTGAAAGTAGCAAAAGCCGGATATCCCCTAGGGTTTATAGTTGCTCCAATATATGTTCATGAAGGATGGCAAGAAGGATACAAAGTGTTATTTGAAAAACTCGATGCATCCCTGCCAAAAGAGGTTCGAAGTGATATCACGTTTGAGATGATTCAGCATCGTTTCACTAAACCGGCAAAAAGAGTGATACAAAAAAATTATCCTAAAACAAAGCTGGAGTTAAATGAAGAGGAAAGAAGATATAAGTGGGGCAGGTATGGTATCGGAAAATATATCTACCCAAAAGATCAGGAGCAGGAACTTCGAGAAACACTTGAAGATTATGTTGATCATTATTTTCCTACAGCAAAAGTTGAATATTTTACGTAAAGCCTATACTCTCATCGAAAGATGGGAGTTTTTGTTTTTATACTTAACGGGTTGTGCAACTTCTACTTTGGAAGTCTCACTTTATCACTCAATACATGTAATGGTAAAATGAATTTATCATACATAAGAGGTGAAATAAATGGATCTAAATCTAAAAGGTAAAAATGCCTTAGTCATCGCTTCGAGCCAAGGTTTAGGTAAAGCAATAGCTGAAAAATTGTTTGAGCAAGGTGCTAATGTCATGATATCCAGCCGTGACCAGGCAAAACTGGAGAAGATAAAAGCAGAGCTTGAAAGCAAAAAAAGTCATGCTCGCATAATTTATCAAACATGTGATATAAAAAATAAGCTGGAAATCGAAGCACTTGTTGCAAAAACAGTAACCGATCTGGGATCCATTGATCTTTTAGTTAATAATGCAGGAGGACCGCCTGCAGGTACATTTGAGCAAATGACAGATGAAGATTGGCAGCATTCGTTTGAATTAAATCTGCTTAGTTATATTCGGATGATTAGAGCTGTTTTACCTCACATGAAACAAAATGGTGGCAAAATTGTCAATATCGCCTCTTCATCAGTGAAAGAACCTATTCCCGGTCTTATTTTATCAAATACATTTCGAACTGGGATAATCGGTTTATCTAAAACATTGGCTTCTGAACTTGCTCCATATCATATACTAATAAATACGGTGGCACCCGGCCGAATTGCAACAGACCGGGTAGCATTTCTGGATGAAACAGCAGCAAAAAATAATGGGGTTTCAAAAGAGGAAATAGAAGATAAAATGAGACAAATGATTCCTTTGGGAAGATATGGTTTACCCGAGGAATTCGCAAATTATGTTGCATTTCTTTTGTCTGATCAAAATAGTTTTATGACTGGTCAAACCTTCTTAATTGATGGAGGTATGGTTAAGTCAATTTAACTTATTAGAATCAACCCTCACAAAATAGTTACAGAGTAATAAGTAATGAAAATATACATATTAATCAAGGAGGAGTTACTGATGAAACAAAAGGTTGGATTTATTGGATTAGGTGTTATGGGACAAAGCATGGCTAAACATATCTTACAGGCAGGTTATCCTCTAAGTGTTTATACAAGAACAAAGAAAAAGGCAGAAGATCTAATAAATTTAGGGGCCGTTTGGATTGATTCTATTAATGAATTGGCTAATGAATGTGAAGTTATAATTACCATGATTGGCTACCCAAAAGATGTTGAAGAAGTATACTTAGGGGAAAACGGGATTGTTTCCTCAGCAAAACCTGGTACATATGTTATCGATATGACAACCTCACAACCTTCGTTGGCTAAAAAAATATATGAACAGGCTAAGTTAAAAAAAATATATTCTCTTGACGCCCCTGTATCTGGAGGAGATATAGGAGCTAGAGAAGCACGGTTGGCGATTATGGTTGGCGGTGATAAAGAAGCTTTTGACACCTGTCTTCCTCTATTTGAAAAGATGGGACAAAACATTGTCTATCAAGGAGAAGCCGGATCTGGTCAACATACAAAAATGTGTAACCAAATCGCTATTGCTTCAGGCATGATTGGTGTTTGTGAGGCGATTTCTTACGCGAAAAAATCAGGACTGGAACCTGAAAATGTACTGAAAAGTATTACGACCGGTGCAGCAGGAAGTTGGTCATTAAGCAATCTCGCACCACGTATGTTGGCAGATGATTTTGAACCGGGTTTCTTTATCAAACACTTTATAAAAGATATGGGAATTGCGCTTGATGAATCAAATACAATGAACCTTTATACTCCTGGATTGGAACTTGCACATCAATTGTACGAGAAACTGGCTGAAGCTGGTTTTGAAGATAAAGGTACACAAGCTTTAGTGAAGTTATGGGAAGAAATTTGAAGAAAAAACAAAATTAGTATCCTTTTTTGAAACTTTTCATAAAATAAAGTCGTCTAAATATAAAAGGTTGTCCAATAAAAATGGACAACCTTTTATATTCATTTCATTTTTTCCGCTTCACATGAATGTCATAAAGCAATCTATCTCTTCGTGCTTTTTAGTGGTAAAATAAAGGGTATCCTAATTTTATAAATCATTTTTTTATATAGAAAAATTTAGATAGGAGGGAGTTCTTTGACAGAACAAAACACAAGTAAATCAGAACAGCGAAAGCTGAGAAAATCAAGGTACATAAGGACCAATGTGTTCTTTTTTGTTGTTTTCCTGTTATTTGTTGCGTTAATTGTTCGATTAGGAGTCGTTCAAATTGTTCAAGGGGAAGAATTTTCAAAGGAAGTTTCAAAGACAGAATCAGATTACGCAAGCCTGCCAGCTCCACGAGGAAAAATGTATGACAGGTACAACCGTGTTGTTGTTGATAATAAAAGGGTGCCTGCAATTACTTATACAGTTGATAAGACGACAAAAGCAGAAGACAAAATTAATACGGCCATTAAGCTTGCTGAGTATATCAGCTATGAACCCGAATACTTAGAAGAAGAGCTTAAAGAACGTGATATTCGCGATTTTTGGTTAGCATCAAATCCAACAAAAGCAAAGGAATTATTAACTGAAAGTGAATTGGAATTAGAACCATCTGAAACATATAAGCTACAAGTAGAACGTGTTCCGGAAGCTGAAATTAATAAAATTGAGAACAGCCTGGAAGATATGGAGCTAGCTTATCTTTACACACGTTTTTCATCAGGCTACCAATATGAACCACAAGTTGTAAAATCTCTAAATTTAACAGATGATGAGGTTGCACTTGTTGCTGAACATTTAGAACAGCTTCCTGGAGTTGATGTTATTACAGACTGGGGACGTGAATACCCTTATGCTTCCTTACAAACAATTTTCGGTGGAGTAACTTCGGCTGAACAGGGTATTCTTCAATCACGTCAAGATTATTATAAGGCAAGAGGATATGCAAGAAATGAACGTGTAGGAAAAAGTTATCTTGAATATCAATATGAAGATTATTTAAATCCTAAAAAGGCAAAAATTGAATATATTTCAGATAATAATGGGAATATTGTTTCCGAACAAGTTGTTGAAGAAGGACAACGCGGATATGATTTAAAGCTGTCATTTGATATGGAATTGCAGATGGAAGTAGAAAAAATCATTGAAGAAGAGCTCCGCAAAGCCAGTGGAAGTCACTTTCTTATGGATCGGGCGTTTGTCGTGATGATGGATCCGTATCAAGGTGATGTCTTAGCAATGGCTGGAAAGATGCTTGATCCAGATGACCGAAGTGGAGAAATGCTTGACTTTGCATACGGAGCCTTTGCTACTCAATATGAGGCAGGATCAACTGTTAAGGGTGCAACAGTGCTAGCTGGTTATCAGGATGGGATGCCTTTAGGGCAAGGATTTGTTGATAAAACAATGTATTTCAAAGGAACTCCACCAAAAAGTTCTTATAGTACTCTCAATTATGTTACTGATCTAACTGCATTACAACGGTCATCAAATGTGTATATGTTTAATGTTGCTCTAAGAATTGCCGATGTAAAATATGTTCCACATGGCCCCTTAAATGTGTCAACGGAGGACTTCCAAAAGCTTCGTAATTATTTCGCCCAATTTGGTTTAGGAGTTCCAACTGGTATTGATTTGCCTCAGGAATCAGCTGGTTTGTTAAGTACACCTGATGCAGCTGGTAAGCTTCTGGACATATCCATCGGACAGTTCGATACGTATACACCACTTCAATTGGCTCAATATGTATCTGTTATCGCAAACGGTGGTTCACGTGTTCAACCGAGAATCGTTACAAGTATCCATACACCTGTTGATGAATCAACACTAGGGCCAATTGCTGTAGATAAGTCTCCAACTGTATTGAATCGAGTAAATAATACTCCAGATGAAATTGAGCGTGTTCAACAAGGTTTTAAAATGGTTGTTCAAACAGCTCGTGGTACTGCTTCAAGGTACATTGATTATGATTCAGCAGGTAAAACAGGTACATCTCAAACAAATTACTATGGACCCAGACGTGAATATTGGGGTAAGAAAACAAACAATTTAAACTATGTGGGTTATTATCCAGCAGATAAACCAGAAATAGCATTCAGTGTTGTTGTGCCTTGGGCAAACAATGATAATACCCCTGTAAACAAAAATATAGCTAACAAAATTATTAAAGCTTATATAGACCTACAAAAGAAATATGTCACCACAACCGAAATTGATCCAGAAAAGATAAAAGAAGAGGAATAATCCCCTCTTCTTTTGCTATTTATGGAAATTTATTTGTCACATATTTCATTCTTCCTATCGCAAAATAAGATTAATCGTGTGAAAGGAGTGAAGAAAAATGGCAAAACGAACGAAAAAAAATGATCCGCAACAAAAAAATAAAAAAGGCTTTGATTCCAGTGTACTCGATTCAGAGTTTAGCCATGAGTTTGGAAGCGCTGCGGCAAATAAAATTCATAAAGATAAGGCGAAAAAAGAAAAAGCGGCTAAAAATAATGGGGAATATAAAGGCTAAAAACTTGGCGATATGCCAAGTTTTTTCTTATGATCCCTACAAAAAAGAATAGAATAATGAAATTTGATAGATTGACAAACTTACAGAACAATGTAAACTTATTTTTAAGAAATATGCGGTCTTAAAAAAGGAATTTTTACTATAGAAATAGAATTATTAAGGTTAAAATAATCGAGATATTTGTTCGTTATATAAAACTAATGAACTAGTCTAGAGGTCACGAAAAAGGTGGGAGAACGAATGGAAAGAGGCTTAGTACGTCAAGAGGAAGTGAGTCAGTCTTTAGAACTTTATGCTGTTGTCTCTTCAAATGGCCGCTTTCAATATATTTCATCCAATTCATTAGAATTACTGGGCTATTCAAGTTCTGAACTGGTCGGTAAGTACATGAAAGAATTTTTACATATCGAGGATTTATTTTTAGTTGAAAGTTACTTTTTTAATGAGCATCATCTTCATCCTTGTTCATTCCGGTTTTTTACTAAATTAGGTAAATATGTCTGGTTTGAAGCTGACCTTGACTTTATCCGCAGCAATGTTCAAGATGTTGAGCAGGAAATCATCCTTAAAATGAGATTATTAACCAAAGCAGCTACCGGTTTGACTGGTCATAATCAGAACGGCTTAACCAAGTTGAATGATAAAGAATTTGTGAGCGAAGACCGTATTCTACTAGAAGATTTGCCTACACCTGTTTTCATATCAAAGAAAGGAAAGCTTTGTTTTGTTAATCAAGCATTTCAGGACTTATTAGGGGCAGCTTCCAAGGAACAACTAATTGGGAAACATACATTCGATTTTACGGATAAAGGATATCATGATGTCATTAAAAATAGAGAATATCGATTATACAACGGAGAGAAAATCGGTATTATTGAAGAAACTTGGCACACGTTAGATGGCCGTGAAATCAATCTGGAGATAATGGCCTCGCTAACGAAATTTAAAGGGTCCTCAGCTGAATTGGTAGTTATGAATGACATTTCCTCTAGAAGGAACTTTCAAAAGATACTCCAGAAAAGTAGAGAAAGATATCAAAGGCTCATTGATAATTCCATCGACACAATAGCCGTTATTCATAAAGATAAATGGGTGTTTATGAATGAATCAGGTGTGAAGCTTTTTAAGGCAGAAGATTATCCAGATATGTTGGGACGTAATATTTATGAATATTTACATCCTGGCGATCATCAAACAATGAGGAATTCTTTGAAACATATTTTAGACGGAACATCAGATGTACAACTAACAAAACAATCATGGCTAATTTCAAAAGAAACAACCATATATACTGAGATGGTATGCATTCCTACAACCTATTATGGGGAAAAAGCAGTTCAAGTGATTTTGCGTGATATTTCTTACCGAAAAAAAACAGAAGAGTTAATGATTAGATCCGAAAAATTATCAATTGCCGGGCAATTGGCCGCAGGTATTGCACATGAAATTCGTAATCCATTAACATCCATCAAAGGATTTTTGCAAATCATGCAACCGGATTTTTCTAATCATAGTCAATATTTTCATATCATTTTTTCAGAGCTCAATAGAATCGAAATGATATTAAGTGAGCTTCTTATGTTAGCAAAACCACAGGAAACAAAATTTACAAAAACAGATTTGGTAACATTACTCAATGACGTTGCAATTCTACTAGAAACACAAGGGAATATGAATAATGTTTCAATCTTACAAAAGCATTCTTTCCCGGAATTGAAAATCAATTGCGATGAAAATCAATTAAAACAAGTATTTATTAATTTATTTAAAAATGCAATAGATGCAATGCCTAAAGGCGGTAAAGTAAAAGTACTAACAGAGAAAATCAACCAATCTGTTAAGATTATTGTAAAGGATGAAGGAGAAGGGATTCCTCCCGAATTTCTTGAGAGAATAGGTGAACCTTTCTTAACAACGAAGGAAAAGGGAAATGGTTTAGGTTTAATGATTACATATAAAATAATTGAAAACCATAGGGGGAATATGTATGTAGAAAGTGAAGTAGGAAAAGGAAGTATATTTACAATTGTACTGCCCTGTGGATAATTTTTTTCGTTAAGCTGAAACAACGGCAAATGCCGCTGTTTCAGAAAGTTAACGGTTGAAAACGAACAAAAAAGATCATGACAGATTCGTTACGTAGTTTTCCATTCTGTCCATTGCTTTTTTTAATTGCTCCATTGAGTAAGCATATGATAATCGCACGTATCCCTCTCCATACTCCGAAAAAGCACTGCCGGGTACTAAAGCAACTCCAGCATTTTTCACCAATGATAGGGCAAAATCAAACGATGATTGCTTAAAATGGCTAATATTAGGGAATAAGTAAAATGCTCCATTTGGTTTTACTACATCGAATCCCATTTGAATTAATCGCTCGTACACATAATCTAAACGTTCTTGGTATGAATGTTTCATAGCATCAGCATCGTCCATTCCAATCGTTAAAGCTTCTAAGGCAGCTTTTTGAGATATAGATGTAGCACAGGAAACATTGTATTGATGAACCTTTAAAAGATGTTTGGCGATAGCTTCAGGAGCAAATACAAAGCCGACTCTCCATCCAGTCATACTATGTGACTTTGATAAGCCATTAATGACAATGGTTTGTTCCCATATATGTTTAGCAATAGAATGATGAGTTCCTTCATAGACTAATTCACTATATATTTCATCTGATAAAACAAAAATATCTTTTCCCCTGACAAGATCTGCAATTTCACTTAATTCTACATCAGTAAGTGTCACTCCGGTTGGATTCGACGGGTAAGGAAGAACAATACATCTCGTCTTTTCTGTTATGTAAGGTGCTAAAAGTTCGGCAGTTAACTTAAAATCAGTTTTCGTTGTATCCACGTAGACTGGTGTTCCACCAGCGAGTTTTATTAGTGGTTCGTACCCAGGATAAACGGGACTAGGTAAAATGACCTCGCTCCCTGTCTCAAGTATTGTACGAAACGTACAATCAATTGCTTGGCTAGCGCCAACCGTTGTAATGATTTCGTTATTTGGGGAATAGGTTAAACCATATTTTTTATTCACAAATTGGCTTGCAGCTTCTCTTAATTCAATCAATCCAGCATTATGAGTATAGGTTGTGAAATTATCTTCAATTGCCTTCATTCCTGCGGCTTTTACATGCTCAGGTGTTGGGAAATCCGGTTGTCCAATCGTGAGAGATATAACATCTTCATAATCTGCTACAAGATTAAAGAACTTTCTAATGCCTGAGAGTTCTATTTGTTTTACGTTAGAATTAACTAAATGTTCCATATATGAATCCTCCTAAAGATAATGTAAAAGGTTATATGATTGCGTTAAAGCTTGGCATATTTCTGAAAATTAAACATATAGGAGTAATTTTACCATTTTTATTGGACATGTCACCTTTTTTCTCATATTGAATATATGTCTTTTTAACGTGTTTAGATATGAGAATAAAAGGGTAAAGTGAAATGGGCGTAAGAAGGAGATCTAAAGATAATACAAAGAATAATAATAATTATAAACCTTCATATATATAATGACGGACACAAAGATGGTCTAACGTACGAATAACTATAGAAACATGATTTTATAACTAATGAGGTGATAATGATGAGTGAAGAAATAACATTATTAACCAAAGAAGAACAAGCGTTAATTGATAAGCTGGAAAATGAAATGCTATTTGCCCTTTCGAGTGCACATGTTAAATTTTATAAAAATGAAATACAAACGATAATTTCACAAGCAAAACGAAGACAAGCATTTTTAACAAAATATGCTTATGAACTATAAATGTTAAGGTTCTCAAAACTACGGAATCATGTAGATGAGAACCTTTTTGTTGTCATAATTTACTGATTTCGAGGACGAGTTTTTTCTGCTTTTTTATTAACCGATGTAAGATCTTTAGAAATTTCAAGATCTGTGATAGGTTTAGCCGTTTGAAGTCCGGATTTTGTTTTAATATTGCGCTTTGTCATGATAGGGTCCTCCTAATAAATATTTGGTCTTGCAAAATTACTATGTACAGGTAATGGTGATTTTATTTTTACAATTTTTACTTTTGAGTCAAAGTAAAAAATCATGAAGGTTGCACATAGGACAATCCTTCATGATTTTGCTGTTAACAACTAAACGAGCGAATTTGATCAAGGTCAATTCCAAAGTAAACCCAACGATATTGACGTCTTCTCCAGCGATAGCCTGCAACTGAATTTCGACCTACAAATGTAGGATAATACCAAAAGGCACGACCATTATTGAGACGAATGTACGTAAAGCGGAATAAACACCTACGGATTCCACCTGGATCAACTGCAAAAGTTCCTATTTGACTTTGGGATTGCATTGGCGGTATCTCACCAGGTGGTGGTCCTTGTGGGGGTCCCCCTTGACCAGGCCCTCCTTGAAAACCCGGTGGTCCAAATGGTGGTTGTTGATCAAAGCCGCCTCCAGGAGGTCCAAATGGCGGGAAACCGGGTATTGTAAACTGACGATTGTATGGATACATGTGTAATTCTCCTCTCATAAACCTTCACGTTTACAATATGCCAGTGTCAAAAATAGGTGAATGTCCACATAGAGAGTGATTGGAAAATAGTGAGGGGCAGCTCATTTTGCATGAGCTGCCCCATTCACTAGAACATTAACGAACAAGTGTCTCGACTGTTCTTGTTTTTAAATCCACCATATACCATGCTTCACTTTTTTCACGATTACCTTCAAGAGAGTAGACGTGTACTATATAATTTCCATCTTCAACATGATCGTATTGTACGATCGTATTCTTATCTCTTCTAACTCCAAGCTTCTCTTTTACTAATTCCTCTGCTTGTGTGGGATGAAGAGGATCACGATCATTATCATAATTTACTTCTTCTCTTGCTTCTAAAAGAAGATCATCATTTGTTTTGACCTGATTATTTCCTGTTTGTAATAATCCCTCTTCTTGATTCTCATTTATGGCCTCATCCTTGTTAATGTTGTTACACGCTGTCATCATTAATAATGTTAATAACAATACAACATATTTTCTCATGATTCACCTCTAGTATACTTTTTTCACAGTATCTTTATTTTGTGAAAAGGAATAAATTTTATACGAAAGTTGTAGAAGTAAAAGAGGCAATGAAAAAAGACAGACAAGTGTCTGCCTTAATGAAGGGAATGAAAGACAAAATTAAATAAAAATAGCAAAGCAATAATATACAGAGCTGGTTTTACCTCATCTTTTCTTTTTAAAATGACTTTTACGATAGGATACATAATAAAACCAAATGCCATACCATCTACGATACTGTAAGTGAAAGGAATTAAAGCGATAATAAGAAAAGCTGGAAAGCTTTCACTAAAATCATTTAAATCAATGTGTTGGATATTTTGTATCATTAAACTACCAATTAAAATGAGAATTGGTGCAATAGCACTATCCGGGATTATTTTGATAATAGGTAAAAATAACAGAGAACTTAAAAAGAGCAAACCTGTTGTAATAGAAGTTAAACCCGTTCTTCCACCTGCAGTAATCCCAGCTGCAGTCTCAACTGTACTAACAGTTGGACTTGATCCGAAAATGCCTGATGTGATAGTAGATAAGGCATTAGCTTGAAAAGAACGCTTGTAGCGATCAGGGCGATTGATCATATGAACCTGACCAAATACCAGCCCAATATTTTCAAATACAATAACCATTGTTAAGGAAAAAGTAGAAGTCCAAAATGCTAGATCCACTATGCGGCTAAATGACATGGCAAAAAAGACATCTTTGTAGATAAGAAAGGCCTCATGTGGTTTTGTCGAAAAATCAACTTCCAGCAAACCAAAACATGCAGCTAAAATGGTACCTGCAAAAATACTGATTAGAAAATTACCAGGGACTTGTCTGATAAATAAGCCAACCGTAATGAGTAAAGTTAAAAGTGTCACGATCACTCCAGGTTGGCTAAAGTCTCCTAAAGCAACAAAGGTATCACTATTAAGAACAACAATCCCACCCTTTTGCAATCCAATAAATGTTAAAAAGAAACCAATACCCACTGTAATTGCTTCTTTTAATGAGAGGGGAATAGATTCTGAAATAATGACAGACAGCTTTGTAAATGCAATTAGAGTAAAAAGAATTCCGGATACAAACACAACTGCTAAACCTTCTTGCCATGTTAGTCCCATTCCCATGACAATTGTATACGTAAAGAGAGCGTTGACGCCCATGCCTGGTACAAGGATGATCGGAGTATTTCCGAAGAAGCCCATAATTAGGCAACCTGCTATTGAAGTTAGAACTGTTGCAATAATCCCAGCCTCTAAAGGTATTCCTGCATCTGATAATATTGAAGCATTTACAACAACGATGTAGACGATCGTAAAAAAGGATACTGTCCCTGCAAGCATTTCCTTTTTTATAGTGGTCTTGTTTTCATGCAATCGAAAAAACTTTTCCAATGTTACCCTTCCTTATGTGTGTAACCCTCAACCCAACCCGTAAATTTGTAATCAAACAATTTACAAATGGATTATATCAGGAGTGTTACAACTTTGCATTATTTTTAATCTATGAAGTGTAAAAATTTCAATCATATACATGTAGGATGGCATTAAAATATTCGAAACATGTACATGTTAGGAGATTGTATAATTAAAAAGCTTAATGTAAAAAAAGATCAAACTTTATTTGTTAGCATGCTTTAGACAACCCTTGCCATACATATATATGTGTAGAGCTTAGAGAGAAAGGGCGTGATGTCTCTGGCACGTAAGATTTGGGGAGTAAATTCTACTGGCCCAGTTAATCAGGATTTCTTCATTTGGGTAAGAAAAAATTTAGGATTACCAAAATATTGGGGGAGATATCTAACAGAAATCCCCAATGTGTCAAGCGGTTTAACAAAAACGGAAATTAACTTTCTTAGAAATAAGGGAATTAAGATTTTGCCAATATATAATGTTATTAGTGAAGAAATAGGCTACGAATATGCTCAAGTTGCAGGCAGGAATGCAGTATATCATGCAAGGAGGTTAGGTTTTCCGAAAGAAACAGTATTGTTTGCGAATCTAGAGAACTTACATAATGTCGATGCCTTATGGATACGTGGGTGGGCGGAAACTCTTATTCCATCAGGCTATAGAGCAGGATTTTATCATGATTCTAAAAAAGGAAGTTTTGCTCAGGCATTTTGTCAGGCAGTAAAAGATAATCATGACATTGCAACACAAACAATACTTTGGAGTGCTGAACCTGAAATGGGTTCTTCAACTGAAAGAAAAGCACCAAGATTTAAACCTGTAACTCCATCTTGCAGAGCCAATGTCTGGTTGTGGCAATATGGTCGAGATATGAATAATGGTCCGATTGATACAAATTTAGCAGATGATAGAATTTTAAATTTCTTATATTGATGAAGAAGCTTGGAAGTTAGACCAAGCTTTATTTATAAAGTAATTTTACAAATTAGAAACTAATTTACTTCTTTCCTATCATTCATATTATATGAAAAAGAGGCTATAAATTTTTAATAATATGCCGATATAAAATATACAAATGTATCTTCATGGAAGGAAGTTTTATATGGACCAACAAAAGGGTATTTTACTTGAAAGCGGCACAAATGAGCTTGAAATAGTCGAATTTAGTATTGGGAAGAGTAAGTTTGGTATTAATGTAATTAAAGTTAAAGAAATTATTCAGCCTGTACAAGTTACTAAAATACCACATTCTCACCCGAATGTAGAAGGAATAATAGAAATCCGGGGAGAGATTCTTCCTGTGGTGGATGTAGCGAAGGCTCTGGGATATCCTCAAAGTGATAGACCATTAGAAGAGAAATATATTGTAACTGAATTTAATCAAACGAAATTGGTTTTTCATGTTCATTCTGTTACACAAATCCACCGTATCTCTTGGGAACATATTGAAAAACCATCAGGAATGTACCAGGGACTCGAGAGCCAAATAACCGGAGTAGTGAAAATGAATGATCAAATGATTTTACTATTGGATTTTGAAAAGATCGTTGTTGACATAAATCCTGATTCAGGGATAAACATAGAAAATGTGAAAAAATTAGGTGAAAGAGAGCGTTCTGAAAAAAGGCTTGTTGTGGCTGAAGATTCACCACTTCTTAGAAAGTTACTCCAGGAAACGTTAAATGAAGCAGGGTTTCAGAATATTGAGTTTTTTGAAAATGGCAAGGATGCCTTATTCTATTTAATTTCAATTGTAGAATCTGGGAAAGCGATTGAAGATGAAGTACAACTTCTCATAACAGATGTTGAAATGCCGCAAATGGATGGACATCATCTAACTAAGCAAATTAAAGAAAATCAGTCCTTAAGTGTCCTTCCCGTTGTGATTTTTTCATCGTTAATCACAAATGATCTTCGTCATAAAGGACAAATGGTTGGAGCTAGTGCGCAGATTAGCAAACCTGAAATAAATCTTCTTGTAGAGCAAATAGACAAACATATCCTATAATATAAAGGCTATCATGTTGTGATATACATGATAGCCTTTTGTTAAAATATAGAAAAAATTTAGGGATGGTAGAATATATGTGGAGAATAGCCACTTATAGAAGTGCGTATTTCCAAAGTGTGGCTATTATTACCTGTAACTTTCACCTAATCTTTTAAACACGGGTTTTTCATATGTACGTGTTTTTTTTGATTGAAAGGATTGAGCTGGCTTTTTTTCTTCTTTCATACCAACATAACATTGTAAAAGGATTTTAGCCTTTGATAAAGACATATGTGCTTTGGGATTTCGATAGGTTTTATTTAAAGTACCTAAATGTGGAAGTTTATCGAAGTCATCTTTTGTAGGAGGCATATGAAAGTAATACTCTCCAGCTGAAACTAAAACATCTGATTGCTGTTTGCTAAATTTAGGATTGTTTGAAAAATGTAGTCCTTTTTTTACAGCTTTCCCCTCGTGGACAAGTTTCAATAATGCTTTCTTCTTTAATGCATAGAGAAATTTAGGGTTTGGCGCAGTTTTTGCATGTCTATTTACAACATAAATAGCACGGGCGAGGTTTTCTGTAGATTGTTGATTACTTGGATCGAGTCGATTATGATCCTCCATTGGTTCTCTCCTTTTCGTTTTACACTCTCATTTTATAAGTTTCTTACTTAAATTATACTTAGTAAAGAGTAAAATGCAACAAGTTACGGTATTTATTTTGAATAATTCAATAGCTATTTCGTATTATTGTATAAACAGATACATTAGAAAAGGTTAGAAAAACTTGGCTTTTCGACAATTCCTAATGGAGAAAGCCTTAGTTTTTTTATACTATTATCCATAAAATATATATACTTTCTGATCGAATAAAAATAAAAGTGTATCTGCTCAATTGTATATCAGTTGAGCAGATACACTTACTTTACATCGATGGGAGATTACTTGGTTTTTGTGTTTTTTGTTTGTGTTGTAGTAGTTTTTGTTTCTTATCAAAAGCTTCGCTTAGCTTAGGTAAGGTAAAAGCATAGAATAAAGAAACTAATAATATGACAAATGCAATACCATAATATAAGTAATCAATTTCGTGAATAAACTTAGGGAAAAGGAGAGCAATTAATCCCAGTGTTGCGGATTGAGCAAACATCATTAAAGGATCAATCCAACCGCTTACCCGTCCCATTAGCTTCGGATGTACTATTTTTGGCATCCAACCGCCTATAGCAATATTAATTGGTCCCAGGCATGTCCCAATAATAAACACTACGACCAGGAAGACAGAAAGTTTATCTGTAAAGCCTAAAAAGAAAATGAGTAAACTTGTTAAGAAAATAGGAAAAATCATTAATTGATGAGGCTTGAACTTTGAGGCAATCAAGGTTCCTAAACCACTGCCTGTTAATAATCCAAAGCCTAAGGAAACAGCAAATAAAGAAGCGTACCATTCATAGTTAGTTGGTGATAACTCATATTTCATGGTAAACATTGGTAAAATGGCGAAAGCTCCGTTGAAGAATCCGAAAATAAAAAATCCGAAAATAAGGACGGAAAGCAATCGGTTTTTGACAATATAAAGAATACCAGCCTTAAAATCTCCAAGAGATGATTTTATGTTTACATCTTTCCAGTCTACTTTGCCATTAGGCAATCTTGCAGAAGTAGGGATTTTGCATGAGCGGATTAACAAAGCAGAAAATATAAAACTGAAAAAATCTACAATGACCGCACCATGAACGCCAACTGTTTTATAGATAGCGGCTCCTAAACCAACTCCAAACACCATAAAGATACTAAAAAGCATTTGATTTAATCCAGCAGCTTGGGCATATTGCTCTTTATTTAATATTCCTTGAACAAGGCTATTCTCCGCTGGGAAAAAGAACTTAGTAACAGCACTTCTTAAAAATAATACGAGAAAAATAAAAGGAATAGAATTGGTGAAAAGAGCTCCGAAAAGAAGAACTGTTAAGGCAGCTCGAATCCAATCGCAATTTTCAGCCACTTTTTTTCGATCAAATCGATCTGCAACAACTCCAACGATAAAAAACACAAGGATGGTTGGTAGTGAATACATTAATTCAGCTATAGTTGCGTAAGAGGGTTGATGACTAAAGTGATCTAAAAGATAAAAGGCAAAAGCCATGTTTCCAATCGTTGTTCCCATTTGCGAGAAGAGAGCTGCAAAAAATAATTTTACAAAATTTCGATTACGAAAGATTTTCATTGGTCTGCTCCTTAAATGACATCATTCCATTTGTCATTATAAGGTAATATTACTCATTTTGATACGTTAATTACAAAATCTTAATAAAATCTTAAGGTCTAATTGATACTTTAGTTCCATTTGGAACCAGGGAAGCCAATTCCACTACATCCTCATTATACATTCTGATACATCCAAGTGATACTGCTTTTCCAATCGAAGCAGGGTTATTTGTACCGTGAATACCATAGTGTATCTTGGATAAAGAAAGCCACATTACTCCAAATGGACCTCCAGGGTTAGGTTCACGATTTACGACCACAAAGTCTCCTACAGGAGTAGCAGTAACCATTTTACCAACTGCAATAGGGTATTGTTTCATTACCTGTCCGTTCATGATTAAAGTTAACCTTTTCAGTGAGATTGAAATCTCTATGGAATAGGGAATACTGTTGGGATCAGGTAAACCTGGTATTGTAATTTTCTGACCAATAAATAGTAAGTTTGGATTGGTCATACTATTAACAGCTATCAGCTGTTGTATAGATGTGCGATAATTAGCAGCGATTACGGCCAATGACTCTCCTCGTTGAACAGTATGAATCATTAACATCACTCCAGTTGGAAGTAAATTGCCCATGGAACAGGGATTTTGCAGGTTAAAACTTTAATATACCTTATGAATGAATATGTTATAATGTACATTAATTTATGACTGTTTATGTTTCTTTTTAGTTGATAATTTGTAAAGTTGAAGCCTATGACTTGTGTGAAAGTAAATGTATTTTTATTTTGAAAATAAGGGTGTTGAATTTGGAGAGAGAAAAATATGCAATTGTTGATATCGGCTCAAATACAATGCGTTTGGTTATTTATTTACGTGAGAAAAGCGGTAGATTAAAAGAAATAGAAAATGTTAAGGTTGTTGCACGTTTACGAAATTTTCTTTCGGATGAAGGAGACTTAACAGAGGATGGTATTCGTATACTTATTGATTCACTACTAAGTTTTAGGGAAGTTACGAACCATCATTCTTTATATGATGTAAAGTGTGTTGCAACTGCAACTATTCGACAAGCAAAAAATCAACAGCAAATTCTTGAACGCGTAAATAATGATACTGAATTTTCAATTCAAATCTTGTCTGAATACGAAGAAGCTTATTTTGGTTATTTAGCTGTGGTCAATACAACACCCTTTCAGTGTGGGATCACCATAGATATCGGTGGAGGAAGTACAGAAGTAACGTACTTTCATGACCGGAAGTTAATGAACTATCATAGCTTTCCTTTTGGGGCTTTATCATTGAGAAAACAATTTATTTCTGGGGAAATTCCCACTGAATCTGAATTAATTACCCTTCGTAAATTTATTAAAAATCAAATGGACCAGTTAGAATGGGTGAAAGATAAATGCCTACCTATAATCGGTATCGGAGGTAGTGCACGTAACCTGGTCCAAATTCATCAAGAATACGTTGCTTATCCAATTGCCGGGGTTCATCAATATTTAATGAGTAGGGAAGATGTTTTTGAAATGAATCAGTATCTACAATCTCTTTCATTTCCCGAGTTGCAAAAGGTAGAAGGACTTTCAAAAGACCGTGCAGATATTATTATACCTGCTGTTGAGGTGTTTCGTCAGTTAATGAATATCGTAGGAGCGGAACATTTTGCCTTAAGTCGAAAAGGGTTACGTGATGGAGTTTTCTTTGAGGAATTAACAAAGGAATTTGGTATTTCTGTTTTTCCTAATGTTATTGAGGAAAGCTTTTATGAGCTTGCAACAGACTATAACGTTAATTTGAATCATGTTTTTCATGTTACAAATAGTGCTGTAATGATAACGGAATTATTAAATAAAGCTGGAGTTATCTCAACAACAGATGAGGATAAGTTGTTTTTAAAACGGGGTGCCTTTGTTTATAATCTTGGATCATATATCGATTCTGAATCGAGCAGTCAGCACACATTTTATTTATTAGCAAATCGTACAATTGATGGATTATTTCATAAAGACCGTATGATTGTTGCCCTTATCGCTTCTTATACAAGCAAGTCAGGATTTAAGCGATATGTTACTCCATATAGTCAATGGTTCTCAAGAGAAGAGTTACAAACATATAGGATATTAGGGGCGATCTTAAAATTTGCTTACAGTTTAAATGCTACAAAAAGAAATATTATTAAATCCATTGATTTACATACTTACAAAGAAGGATTAACCTTTTCTATTACATGTCATCATGATTGGAAACCGGAACAATATCAAGCCGAAAAGCAAAAAAAACATTTAGAAAAATTATTGAAAAGGTCAATAGCAATTATTTTTTCCTGAGGAGGATATTTTAAAAAGTATAATGACAAAACGAATTCAATTTACGAAAAATTAATAATAATTTACAAAATATTTACAATCGAATTAGTCCCTTAGTGCTATTATGAAACAATAGAAATTGTCGAAAAAGGGTGAAGGTACATGAATACAATCAATCAAAAAGCTTTGGATCTTCAAAGTCCGCTTTATTATAACAATAGAGAATTAAGCTGGCTTGCATTTAATGAACGTGTTTTAGAAGAGGCTTTAGATGAGCATAACCCTTTATTTGAGAGGTTAAAGTTTCTGGCTATCTTTAGCTCTAATTTAGATGAGTTTTTTATGGTTCGTGTAGCGGGATTAAAAGATCAGGTAAAGGCTGGGTTTAATAAGCCGGAAAATAAAGCGGGAATGACCCCAAAACAACAATTAAATCAAATTGCTCAATATGCCCATAGGTTAGTTGGGCTGCAATATGATTCATATAATAATTTGCTTATCCCACAGTTAAGGGAAGAAAACATCGAAATACTACATTTGACTGACTTAACATCTGAACAATATAAAATTCTCGAGGAATATTTTGATGAGCAGATTTTCCCTGTCTTAACACCTATGGCAGTTGATGCATATCGCCCATTTCCGATGCTGCTCAATAAAAGCTTAAACTTAGCCATTGTCATTGAGGATAACGATGAATTCGAGGAAAATCGCTATAAGACAGCAATCGTTCAAGTTCCTGCTGTTCTAGAACGATTTGTAAAATTACATACTGCCTCTGATCAAAATCGGTTTGTTTTATTAGAAGATATTATCAGTACATTTATTCATAAGCTTTTCAAGGGGTATAAAGTAGTTTCAGTTTCAGTTTTTAGGATTACAAGAAATGCGGATATGACAATACATGAAGAAGGTGCCCGGGATTTACTGAAAGAGATTGAAAAAGAATTAAAGAAACGTAAATGGGGAGCTGCGGTTCGGCTAGAAATTCAAAAAAATGGATTTGACTTAAACATCCTGCGTTATTTAACTAAAGAACTTGAAATCCATGAAAAAGATGTATATGAAATTGATGGACCTCTTGATCTAACCTTCCTATTTAGTTTTGCAAAAGAAATGTCAAAACTAAGAGAAGATCTTATATTTGAAGCTCTAATTCCCCAGCCACCGGTGGACATTTCTTCAGATGAGGATATCTTTGAAAAAGTATCAGAACAGGATGTGTTTCTTCATCATCCATATGAATCATTTGAACCGGTAGTAGAGTTTGTTTCAGATGCTGCTGATGATCCGGATGTATTAGCGATTAAGCAAACATTGTATCGGGTTAGTGGAGATTCGCCAATTATTGATGCTTTAAAACGTGCGGCTGAAAACGGTAAGCAAGTAACAGTTTTAGTAGAACTGAAGGCACGCTTTGATGAAGAAAAAAATGTACAGTGGGCTAAGGAATTAGAAAAGGCCGGATGTCATGTTATCTATGGAATGACATATTTAAAAACTCACAGTAAGATAACACTTGTCGTAAGAAGAAAAAATAATCGGATTGAGCGTTTCGTTCATTTAGGCACAGGTAATTATAATGATCAAACAGCAAAGATTTATACAGATATGGGACTTATCACTTCCAAGCGTAAGTTCGGAATTGATGCAACAAACTTTTTTAATTATTTAAGTGGATACACTGAAAAGCCAGACTTCCATCATCTTTCAGTGGCACCTTTTGATATTAGAAAAGATTTTATAAAATTAATAGATCAAGAGATCCAATTTCAAAAGAGATTCTCTAACGGACGTATTATTGCAAAAATGAATTCATTAACAGATAAAGTGATCATTACAAAACTTTATGAAGCATCAAATGCAGGTGTGCAGATTGATTTAATCATCCGTGGAACTTGCTGCTTACGGCCGGGTATAAAGGGCGTAAGTGAAAATATTAGAGTTCGAAGCATTGTTGGGCGATTTTTAGAACATAGTAGAATCTACTTCTTCCATCATAATGGTGAAGAGAAGACCTTTCTTTCATCAGCAGACTTAATGACAAGGAATATGGAAAAACGTGTTGAAATTTTGTTCCCTATCTATGAGGGGCATATAAAAATGAGGCTAAACCAGGTGCTGGCTCTGAATTTAGCTGATAATGTGAAGGCAAGAGAACAAGATCAACATGGAGTTTACCATTATGTTAAACGCAATGAGGATGAAGCATTAGTTGATAGTCAGCTCACATTATTTAGCAAAGCCTATCAATTGCTAGAGGATGAAGAATAATTGAAGATCCAGTAAGACATGACTTAATGGAGGAAGTTGATGTCTTTTCTTATAAGCTAATAAGTTGAAAATTAAAAGTATTAAAAGGACAATTTCTTAGAAATGTCCTTATGTTGAGTTAAGAATGTATAATATTTATACTTTGTTTTCTAGCACAAGCGCTAAGTCCCTTAATGAACTAGGCGCTTGTGCTTTTCTTATTCAGATTGAAGAGTTATTTGTGTAATCTCCGGAACGGATAAAAAGCGAAAAGGAAGTCTTGTCGTTCCTAAGCCCCTATTAACATAGAGCTTCATGTTATCAATATCATATATTCCTTCGAAATATTCAGTTGCGAATGGAGGTGTAATAAGAGGGCCGTAAAAAGGCAGCTGCACTTGACCACCATGACTATGACCTGACAATTGTAAATGAACATGATATTTTCTTGACTCAAGAGCAGCATCCGGTTCATGCGCCAATAAAATATTAAATGTATGTTTATTTAAGTTACCTAAAGTTCCTTCATAGCTTGGTTTCCCTAACATTAGATCATCGATCCCGGAAACGGAAATTTTATGTCCATTTAACATGGAAATATTTTGCACTTGGTTTTGGAGTAATGTAAAACCTGACATTGTAATAACATTTCGATAAATATCAGTCCCATATCCTCCATGATCATGATTTCCATAAACAGCAAATTTTCCAAAAGGAGCTTCTAATTTTTCAAGTTCAGGAACTATTTCATTTATTTGTGTATATTGATTAGGCTCATCCATTAAATCACCAGTGAAAAGCAATAAATCAGGTGATAGATCATTTATTTTATCGACGATTGTTCTTAGTCTTCCAATCGTAAAGTATTCACTAAGATGTGTATCACTGAATTGAACAATTTTAAATCCATCGAACGATTTTGGGATCGTTGAATGTGTAATTTTCAGTTGATTTATATCTAAGAAACCAGGTTCAAAATATCGAGCATATGTATACCCGCCGGCTCCAGCCAAGATCCCTCCAATGGACATGGAAAAAAGTCCTTTAAGAAAAGATCTTCTTGAATAAAGTTTTTTCATTAAATACCAACCATTCTCAAACATTTTTCAATAGATCAAATATTTTATACTAAATTATAGCACGGTTTTATGACTAAGTCCTATTTAAACGTAAAGATGAACCTTCAGTTTCATTAGATAATAGGGCTAAGTTATGATAAAATAGATGAATGAATCGTCATTCATAAAAAGGGCAGGGGGAAGAACATGAAAAATAAAGTGATCATTGTAACTGGTGGTTCTAGCGGTATGGGAAAAGTGATGGCAAAGCGATTTGCTAGTGAAGGGGCTAATGTTGTTATTGTTGGGAGAAATCAGGATAGACTTGATGAGGCTCGAAAAGATATCGAAGGAGAAACTGGGAAATTTTTTTCATTTCAAGCAGATATAAGAGAACCGGAAAAAGTATCAGAATTAATTCAATATGTTGATTCAACATGTGGGAGAATAGATGCATTAATTAATAATGCTGCAGGAAATTTTATTTGTCCAGCTGAAAAGCTGTCAATCAATGGTTGGAAATCTGTCATTGATATTGTCCTAAATGGTACTTTTTATTGTTCATCAGCTGTAGGGAAATATTGGATTGATAAGCAAATAAAAGGTTCGATGATAAACATTGTGGCTACATATGCATGGGGAGCCGGTGCAGGTGTTATTCATTCAGCAGCTGCTAAAGCCGGAGTATTATCAATGACGAGAACCTTAGCTGTTGAATGGGGAAAAAAATATGGAATAAGGGTGAACGCTATTGCACCTGGGCCAATTGAAAGAACAGGTGGAGCTGAGCGATTATGGGAATCTGAGGAAGCGGCGAAAAGAACGATCGATAGTGTTCCACTAGGTCGTTTGGGTACGCCTGAGGAAATTGCAGCATTAGCATCGTTTCTTCTTTCAAATGATGCAGCTTATATAAATGGAGAATGTATTACAATGGATGGTGCTCAATGGTTAAATAAACATCCTTTCTAATACGAGAGTTAAGTCTAAATGTTGACACATCTAAACATTAAGTGAAACCATTGTTCACAAAGTATAAATACATCTAAACATTCCCTTAATATGCTATAATTATGTTTATACAGATAGAGATATGTGAGGGGATTGCAATGGATCCGTTAGATGTATTAACGAATATAGATAAGGTTATACCTTACTACCAGGCCATTTTCAGCGCTGATGAACAAAGGATCATCGGATATGAAGTATTAGGAAGAATAAAACTAAATCATGAGATTAAAAGTTTGGGTGAATTTTTCCAGGATGAAAACATTCCAGATGAATATCGAATTGAAGTCGACGACTCTATCTTACATAATGCAATAGATGAGTTTCTGGAATTAAAAGAATCGCATCTTCATCTCTTTATTAACCGTGATGCAAACTTATTAATGATGGATCATGGTGAAAGTTTTTTAAACATCCTACTGGATAAACAGGAAAAAGGATTAAAACTTAATCAGATCGTATTAGAGATTACCGAACATAATTTTCGAGGTGATATTGAACAACTTTATCATCTTTTACTATATTACAGAACATACGGTATTAAAGTAGCGATTGATAATATAGGTAAGGCAAGCAGTAATCTTGATCGGATCGGTCTTTTATCTCCTGATATTCTAAAAATAGATCTACAGCCATTAAGACTAAGTTCTCCATCCCAATCATATTACGATGTACTTTATTCAATCTCCCTTTTAGCAAGGAAGATTGGGGCTACATTGCTGTATGAGGATATTGAGGTCAATTTTCAGCTTCAATATGCGTGGAAGAATGGCGGCCGTTATTATCAAGGATTTTACTTAAATAAACCACAACGGGAATTTGCAGAAATTGATGATTGTAAAAATATGCTAAAATATGAGTTCCAGACATATATTTCCTCCGAGAAAAAGAAGCTTGAAAAACTTTATCTTTTTACGGAAGCCTTTAACAACCGTGTGCAACAAGTGCTTCATAAAATAGGGAAGCAATTTATTGATTACGAAGATCTGCTACAGCAGCTATCAAAGCAGCTAGATGACTGTAGTTTTAGAATTTATATTTGTGATGAAGATGGTTTTCAACAATCCGTTAATATTTTCAAGCAGAATAATTGGCAAATTCAGCCACAATATTACTTAAATAACTGGAGTTGGCGACCTTATTTCTTAGCCAATATTATGAGAATGAGATTTGATCAAAAAGGATTTTTAAGTGATGTATACAGTGATATTGAAACGGGAGAATTAATTCGGACATTTTCCTTTCCCTTAAACCAAAAGCATTATCTATTTATTGACTTGTCTTATGATTACCTCTATGAAGAAGAAGGTCTATTATAAGTTTTTCCAAGGCATATTTATTTATTGAGTGAGTCATCCTATTTATAAAAGGGGTGACAGCAGGATGACCTATTTAACAATGGTTCTTGGTGTAATCGCATTACTAATATTAGTAACAAGCTTAATATATACCTTTAAAATAGGTAAGCTTGTTAGTGGAAGAAAAGCGAAATATGATACACAGTTAAATGAGAAGGTGCAGGATCATCCTTATTCGCGTAATCCTGTTTTCTTGGCCTATATGATTGCAGCAGTTCTTTCATTAGCTTATATTTTTTATTTGGCTTTTTCAATATCATGGTAAACAGTGGACAATGGTTCACTGTTTTTTTGTGAATTTATAAAGATTGATTAGACCTTTGTCAAAATGGGTAGAGAATAATGAAGGTTGTTGTCATAATTTGATTGGATTTTACGAACGTTCATACAGCTATATTGACAAATTTGTTGGTAAAATAGGGAAGAGATAAAGATTGTCCAAATCATTAATGAGAGAGGATGGAATAAGAATGAGACAAAATAAAGGATGTTGCAGTTTACTTATCATAGCTATTCTCCTAGTATTTTCTCATCCAGTATTTGCTTCAAATCTTGAAAGTTTGAATCGAGAAAACATCTTATCTCATCTACAAGATGCCTATAAAGCACAACAATCATTATCAGAAAAGCCAAGAGAAAAAGAGGAAATGGTCCAAATCCTTTCAGAATATTTTGATAAAGATATAACATCCCAATATTTAAACAAAAATCTGTTTGAAGAAGACGGGAAATATATTGTTTATGGTACAGATTTTCCAATTCACGTGATTCCGTTTTTTAGCTTTGACGAAAAGACAAAGATTGTTGAAGAAAATGAACAAATTGTTGTTTATGAATTTTTCCCTGCGTCAAATGATGGTCCTGTTAGCTATGATGACCATTATGAGTGGGTAAAATTATCGAAAACACACAAAGGATTAATGGTTACTGATATTAAGAACTATGCAAAAAATTTAGAAGAAATTGGACATAATAAAACAAAAGGACAAGAAGTTAAAGGGACAAAAAATTCAGAAGTAGGCACACTAAAAGTGGATGATCATAATGAAGGAGGATACCTTTTAAATCAATACTTAAGCCAGATCTTGTTACCTTATGTTTACTCAAAGACAATTTCACATCATTTTCTCTATGAGAAAATGATGTGAGTTTATGAAAAAACATTTGACATTGAAAGTGATAATCATTATCATTATAAATGAGAAAGATAATCAACTACTGCCTATTGCTACGTAGGAACTTGATTAGTCATAAACTCTCGTTTTCCCCAAACCCCTTTAATAGAGTGAAAAAAGCTTGGCTGGTCACCAAGCTTTTTTCTTTTCCTTTTACAATCCTAATAGTTCTTCAAGTTTTTTTAAATCAAACCCAATAACAACCTGGTCGTCAACAGTAACAGTGGGTGTTGACGATGATTGTAAATCTTCTACAAGAGTGTTCCGTGCATCTTTATCGACACTAATATCTTTATCAATATAAGTCAAATTATGATGGTCTAAAAATTGTTTAACAACTTGGCAAGGTGGACAACTTGGCTGAGAATATACAATTATTTTTTTCACGATTATCTCCCCAAACAATAAATATTTCCTATGTAATCATTGATAACAGATTTTATTAGCAGAATTATGAATGTATTTGTGTTAGTTAATTGAACAACATCTGTTTTATGAACTTCATAGGAATATGTGTTACAATTATACAGGCTACTGCTTCGAGCGTAAATAAATAAACGACATTTTCATATAATATGTTGAAAAAGTGGACAAAATAAAGGAAGTTTAACATACATTGATAATTTCCTTGGAATTCCCTACATACATAGTGTAAAATTGACATGGCACAAAAGTAAGATGCTGATTATTGAATCGTCGTTTAGTGGATAGAATGAGTGGTAGAGTAAACAATAAAACGAAGGAATTAGTTATACGTTAACTCTTCCGGAAGGGGGATATCTGGTGTCACAACTTTTAGGTATTATTACAAGACTTCAAAATCTTCAAGAAAATTCTGGTTCAGGAGAACCTGTCCAGCGCTTTTTTGAGGTTGAAGGTGAAAAACGTTGCAGTGTAAAATATTTTGACAAGAATAGTACGTTTGAGCTTGAGGTTTATCAAAAAGGTGAAAAACCTCAATCATATCAATTCGATAATATTGATATGATTGCTATGGAAATTTTTGATCTCCTTCAATAATAGTTTTAAAACTAAGGAGGCAAAATGAAAAAAGATCCTTTTGTTATTTGTCCATTTTGTCAAGGAAAAGGACCACTTTCAGAATCATTAACAGCACAATCTAATCAAAATGTGATCTTTACATGTACTCAATGTCACGAGTCCATTAGAAACATTGAAACAAGTAAAGGGGAGTAGTCATACCATCTGGTATGGCTATTTTTTAATCATATTATGTCTTGTCATCGTCATACAGTATAGTAACGGAAAATTTGTTTTTCGAAAATACTAACAATGAAATATGACAAGGAGTTGTAAGATGAACGATTCTTTCACCTTTTATAATGTCTCTGAGAAGAGGATGTCCTTTCAAACGGTACTTGAGCGTATAAAAGGCTTTATGTTAAAGGACCCACGTTCAGAATATGTATTGTCTATTGGGTCAGATTCACATGTTCATCAGACAGAAACAAAGTTTATTACGGCTGTTCACCTTTATAGGGTTGGTAAAGGTGCGTGGGGTTGCTTGAAAAACCATACTGTAAACCGGCCGATTACAAGCATTAGAGAAAAGATCTCAATGGAAACAGCACTAAGCCAGGAAATTGCTTACTATTTTATTTCTAAATATTTAATGGAATTATCAGATATTCTAATTCCGTTTGCAGATGAGGGAGCAGATTTAATTTTTGAGATACACTTGGATATTGGCAGAAGAGGAGTGACAAAGGAATTAATCCAAGAAATGACTGGAAGAATTGAGGCAATGGGAATCGAGGCAAAAATAAAACCGGAATCCTACACAGCTTTTAGTTATGCAAATAGATATACCAAATGAGAATTAAATAATCTTGAATAAGTAGATACTCCTGGAAGAGTATCATTTTTTTGTCACAGAAATGCACATTGTAAAGCTGTTTGATCCGTATATAACGGATCACAACAGTTAAAAATATTACGTTTTCTTATCTTTTTCAGAATATAGGAGAGTAAACGAAGAAATGGATTTTCATTTTATGATATGATAGATTTGGAAACTTTAACACACCTCTTTGTGGTTAAAAATAGCTTTTTAGAGAGGAAGAACAACATGTTTAGCTTAAGTGCCAATGAATTAATGGGTTTAACTATACAAGATTTAATGATTTCAGGGGATAAAGTAGCACATGTCCAAATAGGTAATAATTTAGAGCATGCATTATTAGTATTAACAAAAACAGGTTATACAGCCATTCCTGTTTTGGACCCGACATTTACATTACATGGACTTATTGGAATGAATTTAATCATGGACAATATTTTCGGATTGGAACGAATCGAATTTGAAAAGTTAGAGAATATGAAGGTCGAAGAAGTGATGAATACGGATATCCCAAGGTTGTATTTACATGATACCGTTGAAAAAGGCTTAGACCTTGTTGTGAATCATCCGTTTGTTTGTGTGATAAATGAAAACAACATATTTGAAGGTATTTTCACAAGAAGAGCGATATTAAAAAAAGTGAAAAAACAAATTCAACTTGCTAATAATGGAAATGATAGTGAATAAATATGTAGAAAGATTGAATGATGAAAAAAGAAGGACTGTCCACATTTTGCAACATAAGATGACAGTCCTTTTTATCTGGATTGTTATTTAATCATTTTCTTTTTATATTTTAAGAAAGTTTAACTATATAGATTATAGTATAAGAAAAGACATCGCCTTCCGCCATCCTTGGCGGTGTGTCGTGTTTATCTAAAAGGAAGGTATTATTTTAAATGGGACAAGAACTGAATGTTTTAAAAGCAAAGGAACGTAAAACAAAGCGACCCTATGTACTGGCTACGGTAATGTTAGCTATGTTTATGGCAGCAATTGAGGCGACAATTGTGGCAACAGCCATGCCTGCCATCGTGGCAGAATTAGAGAATTTTTCCCTCTATAGCTGGGTATTTTCATCGTATTTATTAATGAATGCTGTGACTGTATTGATTTATGGGAAATTATCTGATTTATTTGGCAGGAAGCCAGTTCTAACCATTGGTATTGTCATCTTTTTAATTGGTTCAATTTTATGTGGAATGGCTTCATCAATGGAAATGCTTATTTTTGCACGTTTTGTGCAAGGTTTTGGTGCAGGTGCAGTAATGCCGATTGCTACAACCATTGTTGGTGATATTTATACGAAAGAAGAAAGAGCGAAGATTCAGGGATATTTGTCCAGTGTGTGGGGAATCTCAGCGATTATGGGTCCTGCTATTGGTGGATTGTTAGTAGAATTTGTTAGTTGGAGATTTGTTTTTTGGATTAATATTCCCCTTGGAATTCTTGCTATTATAGGATTGTATTTATTTCTACAGGAAAATATAGAAAAACGTAAACCTCAGGTTGATTATGGTGGTGCTATTTTTTTAACAATTGCTGTCACCTCCTTTATGTTTATCCTGGTAGAAGGCGGAGTTCGCTTTGATTGGCTTTCCTTACCAGTTTTATTGCTGTTTTTGCTATCATTATTTAGCTTTATTGTTTTTGTTTTCTATGAAAGAAAAGTTGATGACCCGATGATGCCTTTTGAGCTTTGGAAAGAGAGGTCTATATTAGTAGCAAATCTTACATCCTTAACTACTGGAGTTATCGTAATAGGATTATCGACATTCCTCCCAACATACGTACAAGGAGTTATGGAAGGAAAGCCAATCGTTGCTGGATTCACTTTAACAACAATGTCGATTGGTTGGCCAATTGCCGCAATGATATCAGGCAGGGCTATATTGAAGATTGGTTTTAGGACAACCTCTATATTTGGTGGAATATCACTAATTCTGGGAAGCATTGTATTTATTTTCTTATCAAGCGGCGATAGCCCGGTTTTTGCTGCTTTCGGTTCTTTTTTAATTGGTACAGGTATGGGACTTACTACTACAGCCTTTATTGTTTCAATTCAAAGTACGGTTGAGTGGAATAAAAGAGGAGTTGCGACAGCGACGAATATGTTTATGAGAAATGTTGGCAGCACTATTGGCGCAGCTTTATTAGGCGGGATATTAAACAGTCAGTTGATTTCATTCTTTAAAAGCGAAGGTGTAGATAATGAATTAAACCTCGATTCAACAACACTTATTTTAGCTGATCAACAAAGAACATCACTAACTTCACAAGCGCTAAAGATCCTCCAAGAAGGCCTTGAAATGGCTCTTCATCATATTTTTTTAGTTATATTAGGTTTTGCTGTTTTAAGCTTTATCTTGATCACATTTTTGCCTAAAAAAGAAAAAATATAATGTGGACTGCCCTAATCTGTTTGGCAGTCCTTCTTTTGTCATCTTTTTAAACGATATATAAAATCCTTTACAAAAGTCACCTATATCCTTATGATACAATTGATATCTCAATAACTAAATAAGTATTATTTCAGTTCTTTCTATAAGGAAAACTTATTATAAAAAGGGTGAGTGGATGCAAACTTCTGAACTTAGAATGCTGGTTGTTTTAGCAGAAGAAATGAATATGAGAAAAGCGTCTGAACGACTGTTTGTTTCTCAACCAGCATTATCACAGCGGTTACAAACAATTGAAAAGTCTTGGGGATTACAATTATTTATCAGATCACAGAAGGGCCTTACTCTAACTCCAGCGGGTGAAAAAATTGTTGCTTATGCACAAGAAGTCGTTCTAAAAGAAGACAAAGTAAAAGAAGAAATACTGGCGCTGGAAGGTGAGGTACACGGAACATTAAAGCTTGCTGTAGCTTCTATAATTGGCCAACATTGGCTACCAAGTGTATTAAAAACATATGTTAGAAAATATCCTCATGCAAAAATATCACTCATCACCGGGTGGAGTAGTGAAATTTTGAAAAGTATGTATGAAGATCATGTTCATTTAGGAATTATACGTGGAAATCCTGAATGGAAAGGGATGAAAAAACACCTGTTAACAGACACGCTTTACCTGGTAGATACCGAAATACAGAATATTGAAGAAGTACTGCATACTGAAAGACCTTTTATTCAATTTAAAAGCGATTCCTCTTATTATCAAGAAATACAAGACTGGTGGCATCGCCAATTCAATACATCTCCAAAGAGAACGATTGTTGTTGATCAAATTGAAACCTGTAAACAAATGGCGTTGAATGGAATTGGTTATGCCATTCTTCCTTCCGTCACATTAAAGGATGAGGAACAGGAGGTGTTTAAAGTACCACTTCTAGAAGAAGATGGGAAGCCAATTGAAAGACATACTTGGTTATTGGGTTTTGAGTCCTCCTTTGAATTAAAACAAGTAAAAGCTTTTGTCGAAATTGTGGAAGAACATCAAAGGGATGAATGTTATTAGAAAAAATTAGAATTCGACAATATGACAAATTTAACAGATCTCTTGTCAACAGTTTGATCCTTTGATACAGTAAAGAATGACTGACATAGTACAAGGAGGAAATACATATGAACATGATGGATGCAAATGAGATTATCTCATTTATACAAAACAGTAAAAAATCAACACCTGTAAAGGTTTACGTTAAGGGAAACCTTGAAGGAATTAATTTTGGGGATTCTGCTCAAACATTTATTACTGGAAACACAGGGGTTGTTTTTGGTGAGTGGGCTGAAATTGAAGCAGCATTAGAAAGCAACAAAGCAAATATTGAAGACTACGTGATTGAAAATGACCGTCGTAATTCAGCTATTCCTTTACTGGATCTTAAAGGAATTAAAGCACGTATCGAGCCAGGTGCGATTATTCGTGACCAAGTTGAAATTGGGGATAATGCTGTTATTATGATGGGTGCTTCTATCAATATCGGTTCTGTCATTGGTGAAGGAACAATGATTGATATGAACGCAACATTAGGTGGACGTGCTACAGTAGGTAAAAATTGTCACATTGGTGCAGGTTCCGTATTGGCAGGTGTTATTGAACCGCCTTCTGCAAAACCTGTTGTTATTGAAGATGATGTTTTGATTGGTGCTAACTGTGTTGTTCTCGAAGGTGTAACAGTTGGTAAAGGTGCTGTTGTAGGTGCTGGATCAATCGTAACAAAAGACGTTGAACCATATACAGTTGTATACGGTGCACCAGCCCGTAAAATTAAAGATATCGATGCTCAAACACAATCTAAAACTGAAATTATGCAAGAACTAAGACAATTATAAGAATGGTGAGGATGACTCTGGATGGTCTATATAGCAGACTATTTCGTATAGTCATCCTCTTCTGTATAGAGAGGATTGGTCATTGTGGGGACAGAACACCTTGTTCAAATACGCAGGGATCTACATCGGATTCCTGAAATTGGTTTTCAGGAATTTCAAACACAACAATATCTATTAAATCTCTTAAAACAATTTCCGGAACACCGTTTGGAAGTAAAAACGTGGAAAACGGGTATATTTGCTTTGGTGAAAGGTACCAATCCACAAAAAACGATTGGCTATCGAGCTGATATCGACGGACTGCCAATTACAGAAGAAACAGACTATGATTTTAGCTCTGAACATCCAGGGTTCATGCATGCATGTGGACATGATTTTCACATGACAATTGCGATTGGTATATTAACACATTTTGTGAAAAATCCAATTTCAGATAATGTCCTATTTTTATTCCAGCCGGCTGAGGAAGGGCCAGGTGGAGCAGAGCCAATGTTAAATAGTGATATAGCTAAAGAGTGGAAACCAGATATAATCACAGCACTCCATATTGCTCCAGAGCTCCCGGTTGGAACAATTGCAACAAAACCAGGCCTGCTTTTTGCCAACACATCAGAGTTGTTTATCGATCTGAAAGGAAAAGGAGGACATGCTGCATATCCTCATACAACAAATGATATGGTTGTAGCTGCATGTTCATTAGTTACTCAGCTTCAAACTATTATTGCCCGTAATATAGACCCATTAGACAGTGCTGTTATTACTATTGGAAAAATAACGGGTGGAACTGTACAAAATATTATTGCCGAGAATGCAAGATTAGAAGGTACAATACGAACATTATCCGTAGAATCTATGGAGAAGGTCAAGGAAAGAATCGAAGCTATTGTAAAAGGGATCGAAATTGGGTATTCATGTAAAACAATGATTGATTATGGTTCAATGTATCATCAAGTAGACAATGATGAGATGTTAACAAGAGAATTTATGGAATATATTTCAGATCAGACGAGCTATGATGTAAGAGAGTGTACAGAAGCGATGACAGGTGAAGATTTTGGATATATGGTAGATCAAATATCAGGCTTCATGTTTTGGCTAGGTGTAGGCTCGCCATATGGGTTACATCATGCGAAATTACAACCAGATGAATCTGCCATTGGAGTTGCAGTTGATATTATGTGTAAATATATTTCTTATAAAGCAAACCAATAATGTGAAAAAGCAATCGGTGAGAACCAATTGCTTTTTTTGAGCAACCGACGATGTAGGATTTTGACGAATGATGTCTAGCTGGGAATAAATCATAAAAATCAAAGAAAAAATCTTAAAGACTAATAATTTCTGTTCATAGTCATATTTATCACCAATTTACAAAGTATATTTTATCCAACTGTGTACACAATACTTGTAGGAGGTGGATAAATGATGGCAAAAATCGGTGTAGAACAATCATTATCTGATGTTACTTCAGCATTACAAGAAAAAGGGTATGATGTTGTCCAATTAAACAATGAAAATGATGCAAAAGGCTGTGATTGCTGTGTTATCACTGGTCAAGATTCCAACGTAATGGGGATTAGCAATGCAGTAACTGCTGGTTCAGTTATTCAAGCTAGTGGTTTATCAGCAATGGAAATCTGCCAACAAGTTGAAAGTAAAGTAAATCGTTAATAGTAAGGAAAGTTACAAACTACAAAAAGAGCCTGAAGGTTTCAGGCTTTTTTTGAACAAAATTTACTTTTTCTCCACGTTCACTTGATGGGGATATGGAATTTCAATCTCATTAGCATCAAATGCCTCTTTAATCGCTTTACGAAGATTACGTTCGACTGCCCATTGCTCCATATTTTTTGTTTTTGCAAGAACTCTAATGACAACATCTGAAGATCCAAGTGCTTGCACACCCAAAACATTTGGGCCATCCACAATATTTTCATCCTCTGCAGAAAGTTTATCACATACATCTTGTAATACTGAAATTGCCTTGTCGATGTCATCGTCATAGGATATACCAATATCAACTAATGCCCTCATGTTTCCACGTGAATGATTGCTTACATTAGTTATTTCCCTATTTGGAACATAGTGAAGTGTACCGTCAAACCCTCTAATCTGTGTAGTACGAAGTCCTACTTGCTCTACAATCCCATCAAAGCCCGCGACAGTTACATAGTCTTCAACATCGATTTGCTTTTCCAACAGCAGGAAAAAACCAGTCACTACATCACTAACCAATCCTTGTGCTCCAAAGCCGATCGCTAATCCTACAACACCTGCACCAGCTATTAAAGCAGAAACATTATAATTAAAAACTTCAAAAATCATGACAATAAAAATAAAAATTAACACATAGGAAAAAATGTTTAAGGTCAAACTGTGTAACGTTAAAGCTCGTCCATTCGATATATTTTCACGTTCTTGTAACCTATCGAACATCTTTCTAATTACTTTGTTTCCAATTGCTTTAACTATTAAAAAAGCAATAATGATACCAAGTAATTTCAAAATAATAATTCCTGCAGTGGTCATTAGCACTGACCACTCAATGTTTTCAAAAAAATCCATTATTCAACATCCTTTCTCGAAATAGAGGTTCTTTCAAAGTGCATGCAATAGCTGGAATTATACTCTAATTTTTAAAGAAAGAACACATTATTAATACCCTCCATCTACCATGTTAAACATATTTTGTTCAAAAATGAAGGGTTTAAGATCAGTTGTCGTAAATTACGGGCAATTTGAATAGTAGATTTGAATATCGCTTAAACTACAAGATAGGATTTGTTCCAGAATTGTCTCCTTTATCTTGTATAAGTCCGGAAAAATGTAAGTAAGTATAAAAATTTTGTACTTAGGGTTGGTGTCTAGAGCAAGCGCCTAGTCCTTCGGAGCTGATCAAGGCGATTGCGCTTTCTTAGGTAACACATAAATAGAACATGATTAGGAGGAATGGTATAATGACAGAACGAATGGTTGGAAAACAAGCGCCAAGATTTGAAATGGATGCTGTATTAGCAAATAAAGAATTTGGTAAGGTAAACTTGGAAGACAATATGAAAAATGATAAGTGGACTGTTTTGTTTTTTTATCCTATGGATTTTACATATGTTTGTCCGACTGAAATTACTGCACTTTCTGACCGTTATGAAGAATTTGAAGAATTGGATGCAGAAGTGATTGGTGTATCAACGGATACAATTCACACTCACTTGGCATGGATTAAAACGGATCGAAAAGATAATGGCTTAGGCAATATTAAATATCCTTTAGCAGCTGATACAAATCATTCTGTCTCACGTGACTATGGTGTGTTAATTGAGGAAGAGGGAATTGCCCTTCGTGGATTGTTTATCATAAATCCAGGTGGAGAACTTCAATATGCTGTTATAAACCACAACAATATAGGGCGTGATGTTGATGAAACATTACGGGTACTTCAAGCACTTCAAACAGGAGAGCTCTGTCCTGTAAACTGGAAGCCGGGACAATCTACGCTTTAATTATAGTGAATGGACAGCGGTAAAAAATGAAATTAGTCGGTTACCATATGTCGGTAACTGACTTTTTTAATTTCAAGTTAAAAAATCAGAGGGGATGGGGGAAAATGCAACAAATAATAGGGGTTTTACTCGCGGGAGGAGAATCAAGGAGATTCGGTCAACCTAAAGCATTTGCAGAATACAATGGTAAAAAATTCTGGCACTATTCAATGCAGGCTTTAAAAGAAACAACTGAAAAACAAGTTATTGTAAGTCATCAAAATCTTTTAAAGAAATTTACTGAAGAAACAAAAGTTAATGTTATAACTGATGATCATCAATTTGTAGGAGCTGGTCCTAAAGCTGGGGTATATACTGCGATGAAAATCGAAGTGTCAGAGTGGTTTGTTATATTGTCATGTGATATTCCTCTCATTTCTGGAGAAGTAATTAAAAAATTACTAGCTTATATTTATTCAGGTAAGAAAGTCATTATTCCAAACATTGAAGGAAAGTTGCATCCCTTAGTTGGAGTATATCATCACTCCGTTTTTCCACTAATTGAAAAGCAATTAGAAAATAAAGATCGAAAAATGATGACACTCCTAAATCAAGTTAACGTATTGTTTGTGACGGAAAAGGAATTAAATATAGATCCTAAGATATTTAGTAACATAAACTCACCAAAAGATTATGGTATGCTATTAAATAATGATAAAATATCAGAATCTAAATAGTAAACTATATTTGTCGCGGAGAGGATTATATGATTGAAAAAAGAAGGCCATTACCAGTAAAAGAAGCAATAAAGAAAGTGATGAGTTTTGCGACTGTCGGAGACATAGAGCAAGTATCCCTTCAGGAAAGTTATGGACGGTATTTAGCGGAGGATTTAATTGCAACTCACCCAGTTCCACCTTTTGATCGGTCACCTTACGATGGGTTTGCTATACGTGCGCATGATACAGTTAATGCCAAAGCTGATCAACCCGTTGAATTTGAGGTGATTGATGAAATCGGTGCCGGTAGTGTTAGCAAGGAAAGTGTTGGTCAAAATCAAGCGATCCGTATCATGACAGGTGCGCAAATGCCTTGTGGCAGTGATGCTGTTGTTATGTTGGAATTAACGAAGGTTTATACGAAGGACAATAAAGTATTTATGTCGATAAAAAGACCCTTTCATAAAGGTGACAATGTATCTTTTAAAGGTGAAGATACACCAGAAGGAAGTGTACTTGTTAAAAAAGGTACATACATCACGCCGGGAACTATTGCGTTACTTGCAACATTTGGTTATGAAATGGTTAAAGTGGTAAGGCAACCGCGTATTGGCATTATTGCAACAGGTAGTGAATTATTGGAAGTTGGTGAGCCCCTTGAACCCGGCAAAATAAGGAATAGTAATTCATTTATGATTGAAGCACAGGCAAAAAGAGCTGGGGCACGACCGATATACCTCGGAAAATTAGCCGATGACTTTGAAACTTGCTATAAAGCTGTAGTTGACGCCTTGGAAGAGGTAGATATTTTACTCACAACGGGAGGCGTTTCTGTTGGAGATTATGATTATTTGCCGGATATTTATCAACGTTTAGGGGCAAATGTTCTATTTAATAAAGTTGCCATGAGACCTGGGAGTGTGACAACGGTAGCTGAATACAATGGTAAGTTATTATTCGGGCTTTCTGGGAATCCATCTGCATGTTATGTTGGTTTTGAGTTGTTTGTTCGACCAATTGTTCGACAATTCTTATACTCAACCCGCCCACATCTACAAAAGGTTTCAGCTGTTTTAGGAAAGGATTTCTTAAAACCAAATCCCTTCACAAGATTTGTTAGAGGATCTTTTCAACTAATCGATGGACAAGTTATCGCAAGCCCTGTTGGTTTGGATAAATCGAATGTCGTATCATCATTAGCTGATGCTAATGTCTTTATTGTCTTGCCGGGAGGATCTAGAGGATATAAAACTGGAGATATGATTGATCTCTTGTTATTTGAAGATCAATTAGGAAGTGACACGCATTGGGCAGAATCCTTCAAGTAGTCGGATACCAAAACAGTGGAAAAACCACATTTGTCACGGAGTATATTAGAGAAGCTGCTAGATATAAATTAAAGGTGGGAACCATCAAACATCATGGACATGATGGAGCATTAACCCAAAATGATAATGGGAAAGATACTCAAAAACATCGGGAAGCAGGCGCGCAAGTAACGTTTATCGAAGGAAATGAATCTTTTATTTTATCTTCAAATCAATTTAAATTAACACTTTCCCAGATGATCTCTTTGTATAATACATTTTGCTTAGATGTTATCTTAATTGAAGGCTATAAATTTGAGGAATATCCTAAAGTTGTTTTGCTTCGATCTCAAGAAGATCTCCCGATGTTAAAAAAATTAGTTAATATTACTTGTGTATTGGCCAGTTTCTCATTACCTCTTGAAGTTAGAGAAAAATATCTAATCTTTTCTTCTCGAGATAGGTGTATTGAATGGCTTATGATAAATGAAGTAGGTGAAGATATTGACAACGCAAATGTTTGAAATTGTAAAGAATCCAATTTCAATAGAAGAAATTACTAATAAAGTTATACGTAACGAGGCCGGAGCTGTCACAACTTTTACTGGAACGGTAAGAGAATTTACATATGGAAAACGTACCTTATCACTTGAATATCAAGCTTATGAAAAGATGGCAGTGAAAAAGCTCGAACAAATAGGGGAAGAAATAAAAGAGAAATGGAGTGACGCGAAAGTAGCGATTACTCATCGGATCGGGAAATTAGAGATTTCAGAAATTGCTGTTGTAATTGCTGTGTCAACCCCGCATCGTAAAGATGCTTATGCAGCAAATGAGTACGCGATTGAAAGAATAAAACAAATCGTTCCAATATGGAAAAAAGAAATTTGGGAAAGTGGAGAGGCTTGGATAGGAGATCAATTAGAAAAAACACCATATCCAGAAGGAAAGCCGATGGAGGAAGATAAATGATAAAAGTACTTTTGTTTGCTCATTTACAAGAAAAGGTCGGACAAGAAAGCATAAGTATTGAAAGAAACCAGACAACAGTGAAGGACATTAGAGACTATATGTTATCCGCCTATGACTTAGAAAATTTAGAAAATGTCATGATTGCTGTGAATGAAGAGTATGCACTGGAGGATGATATGGTTAAAGCAGGAGATGTAGTAGCTTTTATTCCTCCTGTTAGTGGCGGGTAATCCTTTCTCCATTGTTTTATTATCGTAATTTTTTCAAGAGTAGTAGATAAAAGGGGATTTGATTTGACAACATCATTGTATTGATCTATAATAAATCTTTATGCTTGTTTAAAATCCTCACTATATAGTGATTTGTGAATGAAACGTATAATGTGCTTTCAATTCACACTGGCGCGGACTAGGAGCCGTAAGGACGGAAGAGAGGTAGGGCTTTCGTTGTTTTGAGTAACGGCAATTTCAATATAAAACAATTGATCATAATATATTCTAGTTAAAATATAGAGCAACGTTTGAAAAAATCTTTGGAGGTTCTACTTATGAAAACAACTGGTACTGTAAAATGGTTTAATTCAGAAAAAGGTTTTGGATTTATAGAAATTGCTGAAGGAAATGATGTATTCGTTCACTTCAGTGCTATAACTGGTGAAGGTTTTAAAACGTTAGAAGAAGGACAAAAAGTTGAGTTCAACATAGTTGAAAGTAACAGAGGTCCTCAAGCAGAAGACGTAGTGAAATTATAAGCATAATTTAAAATGTGGACTGACAAATGTCAGTCCATTTATTCTTCAATTAATACATCCACAGGAACGTTTTTTTCAGCTTGGGGATTACTCAGTGAGAAAATACGAGCAGTTCCTTGATCCTCATTTACAGATTGGATATAAATTGATTCACCTTCGTATTGTACATTCACCATTTCTCCCATATTTGCAATTTCTTTCGCTCGATTTACATTCATTTTCTCCACTCCTTTTTTCCAACGATAAAAGTATTAAATGTAAAAGCATATCTATACATTTTCCTAAACTGGTTAAATTATGCCGAAATACTGATGTTAAAATGTATTTTCTAAAATAAGTGAATGTGTTATCTTTTATAGAGGAAAAAGGGGGATCAAGTGTATTGTTTATTGCAATTGTCATAATTTTTACTATCATGGTCGTAATAACCTTTCTATTAACCAACTCTCTCAAGAAGGATCACCATAAAAATGGTTCTTTTACTTCATCTTTTATAAAAAGATTTGGTGGAAATACATTGTCACATTTGCTTTTTTTAGAAGATAAACAGTTATTTTTAGCGCAAGGTGATTCGGTGTTAATTTCATATAAACAAATGGGGAAAAAGCTATTCGTTTTAGGTGATCCGATTGGTGATGAAGATAAGCTTGATGATGGATTAGAGGAGTTTTTTGATTTTGCTTTAAAGCACCGTATGACACCGATTTTCTATCAAGCATCTGAGCAGTATTCTTTGAATTATCTAAAGCGAGGTTATCGTTTATTTAAAATTGGAGAAGAGGCAAAAGTTGATTTAAATACCTTTGCTATTGAAGGAAAAAAATTCAGTAATATGCGAAACATAAGAAATAAATTTTCGAAGGAAGGCTACCGTTTTTCAGTTGTTCATCCTCCTTTTAGAAAGGAATTACTAGAGGAATTGCGATTTGTTTCAGATGAGTGGTTAAGTGATCGTAAAGAAAAAGGTTTTTCAGTAAGTTCTTTCTCTGAGGAATATATCGCCCATTTTTCAGTGGCCTTATTTCGTGATTCTGATGGCTCTTTATTAGCGTTTGCTAGTCTTCCTTCTGATTATCAACAGAAGCAAACGATAAGTATTGATTTGATGAGATATAGAAAACACAGCCCGAGAGCAACGATGGATATGGTGTTCATTTCAACTATTCTTTGGGCGAAAGAAAAAGGATACTCAGTTTGCGGTTTGGGAATGTCTCCTTTATCTAATGTTGGAATAGATCCAGGCTCACCTTACCAGGAGAAATTGGCAAGATATGCTTTTTTGAATGGGTGTAAATACTATAACTTTAAAGGTTTAAGAAAGTATAAAGGGAAGTTTGCGACAAATTGGACTCCACGATACCTGGTCTACAAAAAGTCAGTATTGGTTATTATTATCATCCAGCTCATTATAATTGTGAGGAAAGTGCCTAAACAAAATGAACTAATTTTCTTAAGGAAACTTACGCGGGATAAACAGGTGATTTGAGAGGACAACATTAAGTTGTCCTCTTTTTTTGGTGTGCCAGGCATGGCAACTATCTAGGTGGTGAAAGTCCACTGTGGGGGTACACATCGACCAACCACTAAGGAAGCGCAAGGTACTTATCGTGAGATAAGGGCTGGAGGAAG
>Ga0182742_1000445_pt1 | contig 66070 bp, 65 predicted proteins | sample eDN5th37CBELigMG_FD_128880 | JGI IMG/M metagenome (GOLD analysis project Ga0182742, IMG submission 128880) | Enriched Miracle-Growth compost microbial communities from Emeryville, California, USA - eDNA 5th pass 37_C BE-Lig MG (version 2)... ...
TCCCCTTCGGCGGCTCCAAGCAATCCGGCTTCGGGCGGGAGAATTCGCTCGCCGCGCTGGAGCACTATTCCGAGCTGAAGACGGTCTATGTCGCGATGGGTAAGGTCGACGCGCCGTATTGAGGGAATAAGTTCCCTCCCTGCAAGGGCAGGGCACGGCATGTGAAATCGGAAGGTCGCCTCCATCCTCTTCTCCTCGCGGGGGAAGGGGAGCGGAGGCGACGCGCTCGAAGCGCGACGGGGCTATTTTCCCAGAAGGCTTCGCACGAGGCGCGATGCATTGAGCAGATGATCGCGGGCCGCCTTTCGCGCGCCTTCGCCATCACGCTGGGCGATCGCGCTCGCAACGGCATATTGATCGGCTCCGCGGGTGTCGGAGACGGCGAAGCTCTGATTGCAGAAATACCAGATGCGCAGGGAAAGATTGAAATAGAGGTTGGCCGAGGATTCCAGAAAGGGATTGCGCGCCGACAGGAAAATCTGCCTGTGAAAGGCGGCGTCCAGATCCGTCACGCCGGCATTGTCCGTCGTCGTCTTGATCTCCTCGGCCAGCCGCAGAAGGGCGTTGCGTTCCGCTTCGGTGGCCCGCTCGGCGGCGAGCTGGGCGCTGAGACCCTCGACTTCCAGCCGCAGTTCGGTCAGCCAGCGCTCGTCACCGATGTTGATGTCCGCGGCGAAGGTCCCGCGCCGGGGATAGATCGAGACCAGATGCTCATAGGACAGCCGGCGGACGGCATTGCGGATCGGCGTGAGCCCGACGCCGAACTCCTCGCTGAGCCGGTCCTCGGCGAGGGGCGCGCCGGGCGGGATCTCGACCCGCACGATCCGGTCCCTCAATCGCTCGTAGGCGAGGTCGGTCAGGCCGGGGCCATCTGGAGAAGTACGTGAAATTTCTATGGTCATGTTAGTCTATTATCGCACGATTGCTTGATTTTCCAGCATTTCCCAGCGTCGGCGCACAGAAAAACGGCAGGAAATCGCCCGCAAAGGCACGGCGCGGCCGCTTGACGTTCGAAGGGCGTTGTGTCTAGATATGAGAACTGAAATTTCTGTTCAATTACACAAAAGGGGAAATGCCATGCGTCATCATCTGCTTCTCATCGTCTCGGCCGTCGCCGTCGGCCTTTCCCTGCCCGCCAGCGCCAAGGACCTTTCCGCCCTGGTGCCCGCCGACATCAAGGAGAAGGGCTATATCGAGGTCGTCACGGACCCGTCCTTCGGGCCTCCGTGGAACTATCATCCCGGTACGGACCAGACCGTCTACGAAGGGATCGATCCGGACATCGCCAAGGGCATTTCCGAACGCCTCGGCGTCGAGATCCGCTTCGTTTCGCTCGCCTTCGCGGGTATCGTCCCGGCGATCCGCGCGGGCCGATACGACATGGTCATGGTCGGCATGACCACGACGGAGGAGCGGACGAAGGTGATCGACCTCATCGACTACGCCGTCGATTCCAACGCCATCCTCGTGCAGGCGGGCAATCCGCAGGGCATCAAGACCCCTGAAGATCTCTGCGGCAAGACGGCATCGGCCGTCATCGGCTCGGCGCAGTTCGCGATCCTGCAGGAAATCTCGGCCGGCTGCGACAAGCCGATCACGATCAGCACCTTCCCGGCGAAATCCGATGCGTTCCTCCAGGTCGAGACCAAGCGCGCCGATGCGACGATCGATGGCTACATCGTCAGCGGCTATCTTTCGGGCAACGGCACCTTCGCCTCCAAGGGCATCGAAGCGGTCTTCACGAAGGACTTCGCCGGCAAGCCGCTCGGGATCGGCCTTTCCAAGGAAAAGGCAGGCCTGCGCGACGCGGTCGCCGCGGCGATCGACGACATGATCGCCGACGGCACCTATCAGAAGATCTTCGCCAAGTGGGGCACTCCCGACATGGCGCTTCAGAAGGCCGAGGTCAACAACTTCCAGCTCGGCAAGAAATGATCGGCAGGGTGCGGAAAATGTCCGGTTTTCAAAGGGTGGAGCGCGCATGCTGAGCACGGGTCAGAAAAGCCATCTCTTCGTCGCGCTCTGCGTGGCGGGCGTGGCCGCCGTCTTCTATATCTTCGCCACGGCGAGCTTCTCCTGGAACGAGATCCCGAAATATCTTTTCGCGCCGCAGATCATCGCCGGAGCCCGCGTCACGCTGGTGCTGACCGTCCTGTCGATGGCGATCGGCATCGTCATCGGCGTGATCTTCGCCATGATGCGGGTTTCCGCGCTGCGCGTGCCGCAGGTGGTGGCGGCCGGCTATATCTGGCTGTTCCGCGGCATTCCGCTGCTCGTGCAGATCATCTTCTGGTTCAACCTGGCGCTCTTCATGCCGCGCATTGGCTTCGGCGCCTATTCGGTATCGACCAACGAGGTGATGGGCAGCTTCACCGCCGCGCTGATCGCACTCAGCCTCAACGAGGGAGCCTATATGGCGGAGATCGTGCGCGGCGGCATTCTCGCCATCGACCGCGGTCAGGTCGAGGCGGCGCGCGCGCTCGGCCTCAGCCGGGGGCGCACCTTCCGCCGCATCGTCCTGCCGCAGGCCCTGCGCATGGTCATTCCCGCCACCGGCAACCAGCTGATCGGCATGCTGAAGGCGACCTCGCTCGTCTCCGTCATCGGCGTGCATGATCTCCTGACCCAGGCGCAGTTCATCTACACCGCCAATTATCTCATCATGGAACTGCTGATCGTTGCCGCCATCTGGTACCTGGCCTTGACGGCGCTTGCCTCGCTTCTCCAGCATTTCCTGGAGAAATGGGCCTCGCACCGGCCGTCGGACCGACACGTCGTGTCCGGCAAGGCGCAGGTCCCCTCCGGTTCGGAGCAACTCGTATGACCGCGCCCATGATCCAGATCCACGGCCTGAACAAGTTCTTCGGAACCGTGCAGGTGCTCCACGATATCGATCTCGACGTGGCTTCCGGCGAGGTCGTCTCGATCCTCGGCCCCTCGGGTTCGGGCAAGAGCACGCTGCTGCGCTGCATCAACCTGCTCGAGACATTCGAGAGCGGCAGCATCGTCGTCGACGGCAAGGCGATCGGCTACCGGCAAACGGAGGGCAAGCGTCGCCCGCTGCCGGAGGAGGAGATCGATCGCCAGCGCATGGATATCGGCATGGTGTTCCAGCGCTTCAATCTCTTCTCGCACAAGACGGCGATGGGCAACATCATCGAGGCGCCGGTGCTGGTGCGCGGCGAACGCAAGGACGCGGCGATCGCCCATGGGCGGGAGCTGCTTTCCAAGGTGGGCCTTGCCGAACGGGCCAATGCGTATCCCGAACATCTTTCGGGCGGCCAGCAGCAGCGCGTCGCCATCGCCCGGGCGCTCGCCATGCGCCCGAAGGTCATGCTCTTCGACGAGCCGACCTCCGCGCTCGACCCGGAATCGGTCGGCGAGGTGCTGTCCGTCATCCGCCAGCTCGCGGGCGAGGGCATGACGATGCTGGTGGTCACGCACGAGATGGGCTTTGCCCGCGAGGTGAGCGACCGCATCGTCTTCATGGATGCCGGCCGGATCGTCGAGATCGGGCCGCCCGGCCAGATCATGGCATCGCCGCGCAACGCCCGGACGCGGAATTTCTTCTCGAAGATTCTCTGACAGAATCGCAAAATACAGGTGACGACATGAAAGACCGCTTGCGCCTCATCGCCGAGCATTCCCTGACCTATGCGCCGCATCATGTGGCCGACAAGCTCGGCTACTTCACGGATGCGGGGCTAGACATCGACCTGAGCTACGAATCCGGACCCGGCGGTTCCTGGCTTGCCGAGGTGCTGGCGCGCGGCGAAGCCGACATCGCGCGCGGCGGCGTCTGGATCCCGATGATGTATCGGGGCCATCTGGAAGACCTGAGGCTCTTTGCGGCGCTGTGCCATCGCAATGCGCAGGTTCTCTTCACCCGCACGCCGTCGAAGGATTTCTCGCTGCGGGAGCTGGAGGGGCGCCGCATCATGCTGCCGGCGGCGGCAACCAGCCAGTGGATGTATTTCCGTGGCCTCTTCGAGGAACAGGGCGCCGACTGGACGAAAGTCCTGTGGATCCGCGATCTTGAAGTGCGCACCATGGCGCGGCTGTGGCGCGGCGGCTATGCCGACGGCTTCCTCACCTCGCCGCCGCTCGCCGAGACCCTCATGGGCGAAGGCCATCACGCCGCGCTCGATTTCGCCGATACGGGCGCGGTCCCGTGGAGCGTCTATTATGCCGCGCGCGCGACGATCGAGGACAAGGCCGGGCCGCTCGCGCGTTTCGTCGGTGCCCTGTCGCGCGCGACCGGCTGGATGGAGCAGGCGCAGGCCGGCGAGATCGCCCGGCTGATCGCGGAGGATTTCCCGGCCTGGACCCCGTCCATCATCGAGCGCGCTCTCGCGCGCATGCTGGCCAAGGGAACCTGGAGCAGGGACATGCATGTCCCGCCCGCGGCGCTTCAGCGCTACCAGACGATGATCGCCTCCTACGGCCTCATCCCCGCGCCGATGGCGCATGAGACCATCGTGGACGACCGGGCCGCCTCCGCGCCGCCGCTCGCCGCCGCTTCCTGATTTTCGGAGACCTGAGCATGATCGACGTTCGCGTGACCTCATCCGCGCTGCACACCAATTACGCGCCGTGCTACCTGGCCGATACGCTGGGCATCTACGCATCGAACGGCCTGCGGGTGGATGCCTCCATCCCCGCGGGGCCGGGTAGTTCCTGGCTCTCCAGCAATCTCCTCGACGACAAGGCGGATTTCGCCATGGGCGGCATCTGGATACCGCTCGCCTATCGCGACCGGCTCGCCGAATTGCCGATCGCCGCGCTCGTCTGCCACCGCAACCCGCAGGCGATCATGGCGCGCCGGCCGATGGAGGACTTCGGCTGGAAAGACCTCTACGGCCACAAGATGCTGCTTTCCATGAGCTCCACCAGCCAGTGGATGTTCCTGGAAGGCTCGATGAGGCTCCAGGGCGCCGATCCCTCGAAGGTGCGGTTCCTGCGTGATCTCGACGCCATCACCAACATCCGCCTTTGGCGTGCCGGCCTCGGCGATTTCTTCCTCGCCGATCCGCTGACCGCCGAGGAACTGGAGGACGAGGGTTACCACGTCGTTACGACGCTCGGCGAGATCTGCGGGCCCGTTCCGTGGAGCGTCTACTATACCGCGCCGCGCGTCCTTCAGCGCGAGGATGGCATGGCTGCGCTCTTCGTGCGCTCCATCGGCGAGGCGTTGCGCTGGATCCACGCCCATTCGGACCAGGACGTGGCCGAGGCGATCGCCTCCTATTTCCCGGACAAGCCGGTCGCGCTCCTTGCCCGCTCGATCGCCCGGCTGCGTGCCGACGGCGTCTGGCGCGAGGATACGACGATCCCGCAGGAACCCTTCGACAACTATCAGCGCATCATCGCGGATTTCGGCCTGATCGAACGGCCGTTCCCCTTCGGCGATGTCGTGACCTATCCGGGAGCGGCGAAGTGAGCAGGCGGCGCGGGATCGCCGCAGAATTCCGGACCGGGCCGGAATGCGGGAGGAATGGCCGATGAAGCCTGACGACAAGGACATGCGGGCCCATATGGAGCGCCTGCTCGACGGGTTCGAGCCGGATTTCGCCTTCGAACCGCCGCCGCCGCTGCCGGAGGCCGAGTTCGCGGAACGTCTGCGGCGGATCCGCCGCCAGGCGGCCGTGGAGGAATTGGACGCGATCGTTCTGCATACCGACCAGATCGGCTGGTATCACACGTCGAATTCCTATCTGCGCTATGTCTGCGACTGGATGCGCGAGGGCATCCTCATCGTGCCGACCGATGCCGACAAGGGGCTTCAACTTCTTTCCTTCTTCAGCGATTCCGTTCTTCTGCCGCCCGCCGGCGAACCCTTGCTGGTCGAGGACATATGGCAGGTCGGCCCCTGGGGGCGCGAAGCGCTCGACCGGCCGGGCTCGTCCATCGCCAAGGCCGCCGAGGGCGCAGCCGCGATCCTGCGCAAGCTCGGCTTTGACAGGGCGCGGATAGGCCTTGTCGGCGACAAGACCTCACGCGACTATTTCGCAGCACTCGGCAAGCTCCTGCCCGACAGTGCCTTCTGCGAGGCCAATGCCATCGTGGATGGTCTGCAAAGACGGCGCTCCAAGGGCGAGCAGGCAAGACTGCGCGCGGCCGCGCAGTTGATCGATATCGGCCTGCAAGCGGCCTTTCACGTAACCCGGCCCGGCGTGAGCGACCGGGAGATCTACGCGGCCTTCACCTTCGCCCAGCTCGCCCGCGGCGGCGAGACCGGCGACGGCTACCAGATCGGCGTCAACCGCTACGGCACCCATTGCGGCAAGCCCTATGGGCATATCGTCCGGCCGGGCGACCTGATCAACATCTATGTGTCGAACGTCACCTATCAGGGCTATTTCGCACAGAGCGCCCGGATGATCGCCGTCGGCGCGCTGACGCGGGAGCAGGAAGCGGTGCTGGAAATGACGACGGATGCGGTACGGCGGGCCGAGCGGCTGATCCGGCCGGGCGTTGCCATGAGCGACCTGCATGCGGCCGCCTTCACCGCCTATACGGAGCGCGGCTATCTCGATGACGACCGGACGCGCACGATGCCGTTCAACTGGGCCGCGGAAGACGACGGGACGCCGCGCCGCATCCCCAGGGCCGATGTCGAGGATATCGACTGGCAGGCCCAAGGCCGCCGCCTGTCGCATATCTATCCGCCGCTCAAAGGCCCGCACAATCCCAATCTCGGCCATGCCGTGGGCATGCCGAAAATGCCGGTCTTCAATGTGTCGTCGCACAATTGCGACCGTGCCGAGGAGGGGATGGTCTTCGTCCTGCATGCCCAATGGCTCGATCCCCTGAAGGCCGGGTCGAATATCGGCGACTGCTATCTCGTGACGGACGATGGCTACGAATGCCTTACCTGTCACACCAGCCTGGATGTGCACAGGGTCCCGGCCTGAGCGGAGCCCGCAACCACATTTTCGTCGATTCTGTCTGTTCTCTTCGGCGTTTCGGCTCACTGCCGACCGCCGGGCTCCTTCACGGAGACCCGCCAGTCCATGGAGCACGGCCGGGAGGGGTGCCTTCGGGCCGATTTCCGTCAATCCCTCCGGCGCTGCAAATCAACGGGAGAGAATGATGGCTGTTGCCACCCAGATTGGTTCGAACGCTGCCCTCGTCGAGGAAATCGTGACCGACGCCACCGTCGATGCGCTGAATGCGGCGCTTGCGGATTGCGGGATAACGCCCGATCGCATTCTCGCGGTCCACTATCTCGAAGGCGTCGGCCTTGCAAACGGTCCGGGGCCCCGCTTCCGCGTGCTTTACTGGACGTAATTCCGTCGAAGCGCGGGGCATGGCGGAAATCAGGGTGTTTCCGTCATTTCCGCCGGAGGGCGCGTCCTGTACCCTGCAACGGCAGCAATTCAGGATCGGAACGCCCGATGTTCATGCGCTATCTTCTTCTCGCGGGCCTCGCCCTCGTCGCCCTGCCTGCGGCCGGCTTCGGCCTCTGGCGGGCGACCCTGCCGGCCGCGTCTGTCGCCGTCGTATCCTCGCCCGTTCCGCAGGCGGAGGCTAATGCCATGCTGGCGGCGCTGAAGCCGCCGAAGCGGAGCCGGCCGCTCGTCGCCGTCGTCGGCATCAACGACGCCACGGAGACCACCGACTACCTGCTTCCCACCGGAATCCTGCGCCGGGCGGATATCGCGGAGGTGATGACCCTTTCGACCGGCCCCGGCCCCGTCAAACTCTATCCGGCGCTCACCGTCGAGGCCGATGCGACGATCGAGGCTTTCGACACGCTCCATCCGGACGGGGCCGATTACGTGATCGTCCCGGCGATGAGCCGCGACGACGACCCGGCCGTCACGGCCTGGCTGCGCAGGCAGGCGCGGCAGGGTGCCATCGTCATCGCCGTCTGCGCCGGCGCGAAGGTCGCTGCCGCCGCCGGCCTTCTCGACGAACGGCGGGCGACCACCCATTGGTACTATCTCAAGGAGCTTCGCCGACGCCATCCCTCGATCCGCTATATCGCCGACCGGCGCATGGTGGTGGACCGGGGCGTCGGCACGACGACGGGCATCACGGCCTCCATGCCGATGATGCTGACCCTGATCGAGGCGATTGCGGGTCGCGACAGGGCGGAAGCGGTGGCCGGCGATCTCGGGCTGGCCGGCTGGGATGGGCGGCATGACAGCGACGCCTTCCGCATGACACGCCCCTTCGCCATGACCGTGCTTGGCAATCGCCTTTCCGTTCTCGGTCATGACCGCTTCGGCATCGCCGCCGAGCCGGGAATGGACGAGATCGCGCTGGCGCTCGTTGCCGATGCCTGGTCGCGCACCTATCGCTCGAGCGTGGAGCTTTTCGCGGCGTCATCGGCGGCGGTTGCGACCCGGGGCGGCGTGCGCGTCCTTCCGGACAGGGCGACGACGGCGTGGCCGGACGAGCACCTGCCCGGCGACGCGCTCGGCAACCGGCCGGCCCATGCCCTGGACGCTGCCTTGCAACGGATCGAAGCACGCTACGGGAAAAGCACCGCCGATGCCGTCGCCATGCAGCTGGAATATCCGCGGGAGGTGCGCCGGCCTTGATGGTCGTGAGGCTTCCGCCTAGTTCTTCCCGGCTTCGAGCAGGCCTTCGTGGACGCGGTCGGCGAAGGCGCCGACCGGGCCCTTGGCGGAGCTGTAGTCCAGTCCCTGCACCACGCTGACCGTCTTGTCGTCGACGGATATGCAATGGGAGATGAAGGAGCCGCCCGTGGCCGGGCCGCCGCTGATGACGCCGAGCTGCCCCTCGTGCCGGCTGACGGCAACGCGATAGCCTGCCTCCTGCGCCTGCTGCTCGATGAACCGCGTGCAGTCGTCCAGGCTCAGGACGGCCGCGGGCGTGCGCTCGACATGATAGGTGATCATGAAAGGGTCGTCGGCGGCAGCGGCCGGGACCATGGAGAGAGCGGAAGCGAATGCCATCGCCGCGCCGAACAGTTTCATGCCTTCAACTCCCATTTGATGCCCGCGATATCGCGGGGTTGCGCTGCCGCCTGCCTCAACGGAGGATCAGGGCGATCATGATGGCCGCGAAAACGAGGAACATCACGCTGCCGAGGACGATGGTGGCCACGGCCTTGGCCGAAATATAGGTTCCGGCCACGCCGCCCACCACGGACGGCCAGGAACTGCCGCCTGTTTGCGAAAGGGGGTAGCCGCAGGAGGGGCATGCGAATGCCTTGTCCGACACGCGCCCCGTGCATTCCGGGCATGTCACCAGCGCCATCTCAGTCCCCTCCGATGATGAATTCCACCCGCCGGTTTTTCTGCCGGCCCTCGGGATTGTCGGAACCGTCGGCGTTCTCGTTGGGCGCGACGGGGGTGCTTTCGCCCTTGCCGAGGGTGGTCATCGGGGAGGTGACGCCGCTATCCGACAGCCAGCTTCTCACCGAGGATGCGCGGCGCTGCGAAAGTTTCTGGTTGTAGGCATCCGAGCCCTTCGCATCCGTATGGCCGATGATGGTGACCGGCCTTTCCGTCATGGCCTGAAGCACCTCGACGAGGCGGGCGAGAACGGGACGCGCATCGGCGCGTATGTCCGACTTGTCGAAATCGAACAGCACGTCGCTCGGCAGGCTCACGACGATGCGTTCGCCATCCTGCCGCGCGCCGAGGTCGGAAAGCGTCGCCTCCGTCCTGGTCCGGGTCTGCGTATCCATGTCCTTCAGCCCGAAGGACGAGGTTCCCGAAGACAGGGATGCGCCGCTTTCCTGCTGCCGTTCGACAAAACGGGAGGTGGCCAGCGTGGTTTGCGTGAAGGTCGAGACGCGCTCGCCGACCGGTCCCGCATCGACGGTGATTGTATAGGCCTGGGCGGTCGCCGGAAGGAGGATGAGCGCCAAAAGGGCGCCCTGCCTCATTGCTTGAGCTCCAGCGGAATGGTCACGCCCGGCGCATTGCCGTCATTTCCTTCCCGGCCCGGATTGAAGACGAGCGAGACCTTCGTCACGTCGGCGGGTATGACGCCGGGAAACACAAGGTCTCCCTCCATGGTCTGGCCGTTTCCGATCCGCATCCATTTGTTGTCGGCGATCTGGCGCAGATGAAGCCGCTCGTGGTCGCCCTCGCCCCATGCGAGATAAGCGTTCTCCCCGTCGTTCATGTTGACGCTGTTCGTCACATGGCTGTCGAAGCTCGCCAGCAGGCGGACCGTGGTGGCGTCCTCGCCGATCGTGACCGCCTTGACCTGGACCGTCAGGCCGACGGGAGCGCTGACCTGGCCGCCGGCAATCGTGAAGGTGCGTTCTTCGGCTGACGCCATCGCCGGCAGCAGAAGCACGGCGACAATCAGAATTCTTTTCAGCAAATTCGGGCCCCCTGAAACAGTTCGCCGACCATCCAACAGATGCTTTATGACGCAGCCGTGACCATTTCTTGGTAACTTTGTGGCGTCTTCCTTCACGTTGGCGCATAGCGTTCGCCCGGCGCGAGCATGGCGAAAATAGCGCGGAGGGAGGCGTCCTCGATCGACACGCGGTCGATGACGAGATCGTCGCCCCGGGTGAAATATTCCTCGTCTCCCGGTTCGTAATCCGGCTCGGCGCCCAGCGGCAGGAAGGCGCGCATGGCCGACAGGCGCAGGATGTGATCCTCGATTTCCTCGTCCGGCATGTAGCGGGCAAAACCCGGCATGGTCAGCCGCCGCGCCTGCCGCATGGGGCCGGCCTGTCCCGCGAGATGGAAGGGGTCGAAAGCTTGCGACGAGCCGCTGCCTTTCATGCCGAGCACGATCTCCGTCACCTCTTCCTCGAAGTTCGTCCCGCCATAGGCCGCCAGCGCCGCCTCCATGTCGCCGTCGAGTGCGCCGAGCAACCGTTGGAAATCCTCAGGGCTGTTGTCGTTTCCGCTGATCAGAAGACGTAGCGCGATCACCACAAGATCGGGCGGCAGATATTTGGCGCAGAGCCGGACCTCCAGCAGGTCGCAGGCGGGTGCTTCCACGATCGCCTCAAGCCCCCGGCCGCCCAGGAAATCCCGTTCGGCGAGGGCAACGAGATCGTCGAAGGTTTCCCGAAGCGTCTCCGCCGCCTCCTGCGCGCCACCCTTGGCGGCCTTTGCGGCGCTGTAGCGCAAGGCGATCCGCGCCCGTTCCGGCTGAAGGGGCATCGCGCCGCAGGTCAGTTTGTCGATATATTTCGGTGTGGTCATTTCCGTTACCCGCTTCAAGTCCACGCCATGACCAGGAGGCTGTAGATCGCGCCAAGGCAGAACCCGGCATGGAATCCATACCGGCGGGGCCATGGAAGATCGGTGCGCAGATGGCGCGGCATCGGCTTTTCCGGTGGCCGATAGCCGCGCCAGCGCCGCCAGCCGCGCACAAGGGCGTCGAGCGCCCATTCCGACAGGAATTGAAGGAGCATGAGCGGCAGGGCCAGCAGCACGAGAACCCACAGCCCGCTGTATAACAAGATCGCCATGGTTGTGACGACGAGGCCGACGAATGCGCCGAACAGCAGACCTGCAATGGTCCAGCCCCAGTCGGACAACGTCATGGTCGGAGGGCCCTGCCTGGTGATCAATGCCGGCTCCTCACATGACGTCGTTCACGAGGGCATAGAGCTTGCCGTTCCGCAGCCGGATCAGATGGACGGCGATATTCCGGTGCCCGCTGTCGAACGTGCTCGCCACCTCGAAATCCGTCCGGGCGAGCCCCTCGAAGGTTTCGGGAAAGATCGTCTCAAGCATGTTCAGCGGCGCTTCCGTCAGGTCGCTGCCGGGATGAAACGCCTCGAGATCGGAACCGGGTGCGAGTTCCACCATCGCGACCATATCGCTGCCGAAGGGGGGTTTGAGGCATCGCGCTTCGTCGAGAAGCGCCGGCGCCGATTTCAAGACCCTTGAAAGGGCTGCTTCGATCACGCCGCGATTGGCCTTGCCGCATCCGACTAAGTCGGCGCGATTTTCCGCCGCCGGCGGCTCGTAGGAGGATGCCAGCGTGAAAGCCCAGACCAGCGCCGCACCGAGCCAGAGGACCGCGAGATAGATCACCCCGCGCGGTGCCGCAGGCACGCGCGGCGCAAGATGACGATCGAGCGCCCCGGCGACCGGAAAGCTCACCGCCCATAGCATCCCCGTAACGATGGTCGCAGGCCACACCCAGTCGCCCCGCCAGTCGTCCAGCTTGCCGTAAAAGGGCGAGAGCAGCGGATAGCAGGCATAATAGAGGGCCGCTCCCAGCGCGCCCATGCTGAGAAAACCGAGGACAAGCGTCACGACGAAGGCGACAAGAGACCATTTGATGTCGAGGAGAAAACGCATTCCGGTATGCTTGCCTTCGGTTTCTGCCATGCGGGCTGCGGCTTTAGCAGCCGCAGGAGTTCAGTCCTGTCTTCCCATTCAACGTTCGCCTCGCCGGAAATATTCCGCGGAATCCCGATTGATGCGGCTTATGCCAGCGCTTTTGCCGACAGGATCTGGAGGTCGCCGCCGGTCGGCTTCTGGAACACCCGAAGATCGAATTCCGGCAGGATCGCATAGAGGTGATCGAAGATGTCGGACTGGATGCCCTCGTACACCGCCCAGGCAGTCGTGTCGGTGAAGCAGTAGATCTCCAGCGGCAGGCCTTCCGGTTGCGGCGGGAGCTGGCGCACCATGATCGTCATGCCCTGGTGAACGCCCGGATGATTGCGCAGGTAATCTTCCACATAGGCGCGGAACGTGCCGATATTGGTGGCGCGGCGCGTGTTGGCGGGGATGCGGGCGCGCTCGCCGAGCTTGCCGTTCCAGTCGGCCAGTTCCTCCTGCTTGCGCTTCAGGTAGGTTTCCAGGCGTTCGAGTTTCGAGAGCCTTTCCTCTTCCTCCGGCGTCAGGAAACGGATGCTGGTCTGGTCGAGATGAAGCGCACGCTTGATGCGCCTGCCGCCCGATTCCTGCATGCCGCGCCAGTTCTTCACTGGCTCGGTCACCAGCTTGCGGATGGGGACCGTGGTGATCGTCTTGTCGAAGTTCTGCACCTTGACGGTGTGCAGGGCGATCTCGATGACGTCTCCATCGGCATTCTCCCCGGGCATCTCGATCCAGTCGCCGACGCGCACCATGTCGGTGGAGGAGATCTGGATGCCGGCCACCAGCGACAGAAGCGTATCCTGGAAGACCAGAATGAGGACGGCGGCCATGGCGCCGAGGCCCGACAGCAGGATCAACGGCGATCGATCGATCAGCGTGGCGATCATCAGCAGCGCAGCGATGACGTAGATCGCGATCTTCACGACCTGGATATAGCCCTTGATCGGCTTGAGCCGCGCATCGGGCCGGCGATGATAGACGGTGTCGACGATATTGAGGGCCGCGCCGATGGCCATGGCGACCGTCAGGATCATGAAGGCGCTGGAGACGTTGCGGACCACGACGACGACGAAGGCCGGCAAGTTCGGTACGAGCGCGATGCCGGTGGAAATCACCAGCGCCGGCATCACATTGGCGAGCCTTTCGACAAGCCCGTGCCGGCGTAGCTCCTCATCGCGGCCATAGGCGGTGAGGCTCAATATGCGGTTGAGCACGCGTATTAACACCGCCTTGACGACATAGTTGGCGAAGAGGGCGGCGAGTGCGAGGGCGACAAGGGCGATCCCGGTGGTGACCACCGGATGTATGTCGGGAAAATTGGCGATCATGGTCGTATCCTGGAAGGGTTCATGCATTCGGCCGATGCGGGGCGCATCGGCGGCTCGTCCGTGCTAGCGGCTGTCCTTGCCCTCGGGATGCAAGGCCGCTGTCGGCCGCAAGGACGATGATGTCGGGAAAGGAGGAGATCGGCGCCTGGAACGTTGCCGCGACGAAAATGGGAAGAAGAAAGATGCCGCCGGCGAGAAGAAGACCGGATCCTGGATGTCCGGCCTCGAAGTGCCGATGTCATCCCGCCCGGCCTGATAGTCTGCTTCACTCTCTGCAATCAAGAAATGCCCTTTCGATTTGGGTCCGAAGGCCAATCCGGACGCTTTACCTCCAGTTCGGGTTTAAAGTCTTCTTATTCCACGATTGGCCGGGCATGGCAAATCTGAGGTTCAGTCGGGGGTTGCTCTGTGGCGTGCATTCTGTATTTCCCGGTCCGCAGACGCAGGAACCGCCGGCTTCCAGCTCCGTCGAGGCTGGACGGCTCCTTGGAGATGGTGCATTCAACGGGGACAATCACGCAGCCTTAACTTGACAAACCTTTTCAGCATTTTATTGGTCCGTCTGATGCCGGGGGGCGAAATGGGACGGTGAGGCGGGACCGGGAAAACCGCCCGCCCATGTCGATGACAAGTAGAGAAATTGAGTTTTCCGCAGATGCGTAACCTCCTGAAGCGTTTTGCCGCCTATTACCGCCCGCACCGTGGCCTGTTCGCGCTGGACTTCTCCTCCGCCGTTGCCGCAGGTCTGCTGGAGCTTGCCTTCCCGGTCGCCGTGACGCTCTTCATCGACCGGCTGCTGCCGACCGGCCAGCTCGGCGTCATCGCGCTGGCCGCCGTCGGCCTCTTCCTCATCTATCTCGTCAATGCGGGCCTCCAGGTCATCGTCACCTATTGGGGCCACATGCTCGGTGTGCGCATCGAGACGGAGATGCGCCGCAAGGCCTTCGATCACCTGCAAAAGCTTTCCTTCGGCTATTTCGACAACCAGAAGACCGGCCATCTCGTCGCACGGCTGACCAAGGATCTGGAAGAGATCGGCGAGGTCGCCCATCACGGGCCGGAGGACCTCTTCATCGCCATCATGACGCTGATCGGCGCCTTCATCCTCATGCTCTGGGTGCATGTGCCGCTGGCGCTGATCACCGCCGTCATCGTGCCGCTGACGGCCTGGGTGACGACGCATTACGGTGCGCGCATGACCGTCACCTGGCACGCGCTCTACGGCCGCGTCGCCGATTTCAATGCGCGCATCGAGGAGAATGTCGGCGGCATCCGCGTCGTGCAGGCCTTCGCCAACGAGGACCACGAGCGCAAACTCTTCGCCGAGAGCAACAACAATTATCTCACGACCAAGCTGCAGGCCTACAAGGTGATGGCCGCGTCCGCTTCGCTCTCCTACCTGTCCATGCGTTTCGTGCAGGTCGTGGTGATGCTGGCGGGCGCCTGGTTCGTCGTGCGCGGCGAGCTTTCGGCCGGCGGCTTCGTCGGCTTCCTGCTGCTCGTCAACGTGTTCTTCCGGCCGATCGACAAGATCAACTCGATCATCGAGACCTATCCTAAGGGCATTGCCGGCTTCACGCGTTACACGAAGTTCCTCGACACCGAGCCGGACATCCGCGATCGGGCGGATGCGCGGGAGGTGAGCCGCCTCAGGGGCGATATCGACTATCGCGGCGTCCGCTTCGGCTACAGCACCGGCAAGTCGGTGTTCGTCGGACTGGACCTGTCGATCAGGGCGGGCGAGACCATCGCCTTCGTCGGCCCGTCCGGCGCCGGCAAGACGACGATCTGCTCGCTGCTGCCGCGCTTCTACGAGATCACCGCCGGCACGATCGCCATCGACGGCATCGATATCCGGGACATGACACTGCGCTCGCTACGCTCGAATATCGGCATCGTGCAGCAGGACGTCTTCCTCTTCGCCGGCACGGTGCGCGAGAACATCGCCTATGGCCGCCTCGATGCGACGGAGGCGGAGATCCTCGATGCGGCAAGGCGCGCCCGCCTCGACGACGTGATCGCCAACCTCACCGACGGTCTTGACACCGTCATCGGCGAGCGGGGCGTGAAACTCTCCGGTGGCCAGAAGCAGCGCCTCGCCATTGCCCGCATCTTCCTGAAGAACCCGCCGATCCTCATCCTCGACGAGGCGACCTCGGCGCTGGACACGGAGACGGAGCGGGCGATCCAGCAGTCGCTCGCCGAGCTTTCCGAGGGCCGCACGACGCTGGTCATCGCCCACCGGCTCGCCACCATCGCCAATGCCGACCGCATCCTGGTCGTCGACGACGGCCGCATCGTCGAAAGCGGCAGCCATGCCGAACTTATCGCCCGCAAGAACGGACGATACAGAAACCTCCAGGCCGCGCAGGCTTCCGGAGATTACGTCCATGCCTTGCGGGGCAATGGCTGAGCGGGCGCTGACCTAGTCCGCCCGGGCGCGGTAGCCGAGCTGAATCGACAGGAGTTCCGCGTGCTTGATGACGAGCTGGGCAAGGCCGGGGATCCGGTCGTCGGTCAGCTTGCGCCGTGTGCTGCTGAGGCTGAGGCCGGCAATGACCCGGCCGGCGGCGTTCCGCACCGGCGCGCCGATGCATCGCTCATATGCGTCCATCTCGCCATTGTTGACCGCATAGCCGCGCGTGCGGGTGAGCTGGAGATCCTCGCGCAGGCGCACCGGATCGATCAGCGTATCGCGCGTATAGGGATGCAGCCCCTGCTGGATGATGCGTTCGATGGTTTCCGCGGGCTGGAAGGCGAGCACGGCCTTTCCGACGCTGGTGCAATAGCAGGGCGAGCTTTCCATGACGGTGGTCGAGTTGAAGCGGCCGGCCCGCCCGCCGATCGTGCGGGTGACGAAGATCATCTGGTTGCCGTCGAACACGCAGAGATGGCTCTTTTCGCCCGTGCTCCGGCTGAGGGCCTCCAGGACATGCCGCGCGTCGCGCGAGATGTCCATGTTGGCGAGCGCGCTGTTGCCGAGATGAATGAGGCGCAGGCCGAGCCGGTAGACGTCGCCGCTGTTGTCCTGGTCGAGAAGGCCGGCATTGCGCAAGGTGGCGACCCAGCGATGGGTGGTCGAGCGCGGCATGCCCGTCAGGTCGGCGATGTCGCCGACCGAAAGCTGGCCGCCCCGCAGCGTGAAGCAATCGAGTATGCGGAGCATTTTCTCCGGCGCGTTCGCCGATGTGTCAGCTCTGGAATTCACCGCTCTGTCCTTATTTGTCAGGCCGTCTTCTTGCCGCATCCCGATCCGCTTGGCAAGAAAGCGTGGCAGAACATGTCCCGGAAAATGAGACAAAATTGCACTGCACAAAATATAAATATTTGATTCTAAATGGTAAATAAAATTTGCTGCATGAATTGGCAAACTTATAATCCGGGGCAGCCAATATGGAGAGGAGACACTTCCACATGACTGTCGAACTGCACGGAATCATTCCCGCCCTCGTGACGCCCTTCGATGCGGACGGCGAGATCGACGAGCGGCTGTTTCGGGAGCATACCCGGTTCATCCTGAACAAGAACGTGCATGGCGTATGTCTGGCGGGAAGCACGGGCGAGGGTTTCACCTTCTCTCCGCAGGAGCTGCGCCAGCTGACGGCCGCCGCCGTCGAAGAGGTCGGCGGGAAGGTTCCCGTCGTCGCCGGTATCATCGCCAACAGCACGCGCGAGGTCATCGAGCGGGCGAATGCGGTGAAGGATCTCGGTGTCTCCGCGCTTCAGGTCACGCCGACCTACTACGTCTTCAACTATGGCGAAGAGGCCATGTTCCAGTATTTCAAGCGGATCTGGGAGGAGACGGGCATTCCGCTCGTCATCTACAATGTGATTCCCTGGAATCTTCTCGGCGCCGACCTGGTGGTCCGCATGATGGAGGAAATCCCCGGCGTCATCGGCATCAAGCAGAGCCAGGGCAATATTTCCCGCGCCGCGGAACTGGTGATCCGTGCGCCGAAGGGCAAGTCCATCCTGGCCGCGATCGACGACCTGCTCTACCCCTGCTTCATGATGGGCGCGCAGGGCACGCTCGCCGCCTCGCCCACGGCTGCGCCGGGCCCGTGTGTGGCGCTCTGGAATGCCGTCAAGGCGGGCGACCACGATCTTGCGCGCAAGATCCACGATCGTCTCGTCATCTTCTGGCACCTGATGGGCCATGAGAACCTGCCCGCCCTGGTGAAGTATTGCCTCGAATTGCAGGGATGCGAGGTGGGAGTGCCGCGCCATCCGATGCCGCTGCCGTCCGACGAGCAGAAGGCGCGGATCCGCCCGGCGCTCGAAGCGCTTCTTCAGTTCGATCCGCAGCTCGCGAAAGCGGCCTGATGCGGCGACCGCGCGGAGAGGGCGCGGTCCTGCAAGATATGTCCCGGCCGGAGGGCGGCCGGGACCGGAGGAAACCGCCGGGCTGATCCGGCATGTCGATAGTCCAGGGAGGAGTTCCATGAAACGTGGTGACAGAACTGCTGTAGAAACCGTCGCGTCGGCGGGCCTTTTCAGGCGCGATGTCCTGAAATTCGCCCTTGCCGGCTCGGCCATGGCGGCCATCGGCCTGCGGGCGCCGGCCGTCTTGGCCAATGCCAAGCCCTTTGAGGGCATCACCCTTCGCGGCGCGTGCTTCCAGCACATTTTCCACACCTATATCCAGAAGCTGCTGCCGGAGTTCGAGGAGCAGACCGGCATGAAGGTGGAGTTCGATCTCCAGGCATTCCCGGTCTACAACCAGCGCATGGATCTCGAACTGTCCACGCAGGGGTCGAGCTATGATTTCTGCAACATCACCCATTCCTTCTCCGGCCGCTGGATCAGTGCCGGCTGGCTGACGCCGCTGAACGGCTTTCTTGACGATCCCAACAAGACGGCCGCCGATTTCGATCCGGACGATTTCGTGAGCGGCACGCAGATCGCCTATATCGACGCCAAAAAGCAGGTGCACGGCTTCGCCTGGGAGGCCGGCGCCATGATGATGGCCGCCTCGCGCTTCGATCTGCTCGACAAGGAAGGCATCGCAATGCCGACGACGCTCGCCGAACTGGCGGACGTCTGCAAGGCGACGCACAATAAAAGCGGCGTCGCCGCCTTCGTCGCCGACCGGCTGCATCACTGGAACTTCCCGCCCTATCTCATGGGCTTCGGCGGCAAGGTCTTCCGCGACCCGCCGGGCGATCTCATGCCCGTGCTCGACAGCGCGGAGTCGATCGAGGCTGCGGCCTATTATGCGGGCCTTTTGTCGAACTATTGCCCGGCGGGCGTTCTGTCCTACACGGACGACCAGGCGATGCGAAACCAGCTCGCGGGCCGGGCGAACCTGCGCATCAACGCCATGTCCTGGCTTCTGCCGCTGGCAAAGTCGGACGATTCGCGGGTGAAGGACACGGTGCGTTTCGCGCTGATGCCGGAGGGGCCGAAGGGCAGCTTCCCCGCCTGCAACGCGAACGCCTACGGTATCCCGGCCGGTTCGAGGCAGAAGGATGCCGCCTGGGCGTTCATCCAGTGGGCGACCTCGAAGAAGACGTTCGAGCGCACCGCGCTCGAAATGGGCGGCCTTGCCACGCCCCGCCGGTCGATCATCGAGGATCCCCGCTACAAGCAGGCCCTGACCATCAACGGCCAGGATATCGCCTCCATGTATCTCGACGTCCTCGAGCGCAGCGGCCGCGACGGCTACATGGCCTATCGCACCGTGCCTGTCTGGCCGCAGGCCGGCGAGAAGATCAACAAGGCGATCGAGCGCGTCGCGAGCGGCCAGGCGGATGCCGAGACCTCGATGAAGGAAGCACAGGCCGCAGCCGTGGAGGACATCAAGAAAGCGGGCGTGAAGCTGTGAGCACGCTTGATGTCGAAAGCCGACATCGCAAGGATGTCGGTCTTGCGGGTCGTGCGAAGGCGGGAACATCTCCCGCCTTCGAGCGCCAGCGCCAGCGGTTCTTCTGGCTTCTGTTGGCGCCGGTGCTCGCCATTCTCGCGGTCGTCACGCTCCTGCCGACGCTCTACCTGCTGGTGACGAGCTTCACGCCGCTCAATCTCGCCAATCCCGCGACAGCCTGGGATTTCTCAGATCCCCTCGTCAACTACCGCACCCTCCTGACGGACGACCGGCTGCACAACAGTCTGTGGGTTCAGGCCAAGCTCTCGGTCGTCACGGTGGTACTTCAATTGCTGTTCGGTCTGCTGGTCGCCCTGCTCCTCAACATGAGGACGCCGCTGATGAACGCCTTGCGGACTTCGTTCCTCGTGCCGATGGTCCTGCCGCCCATCGTCGTCGCCATCATCTGGAAAGTGCTTTACTCGCCGGACATCAGCCCGGCCTGGTGGCTTTTCCAGGTTCTCGGCTGGAACGTGCAGACGCCGATCACCGATGCCGGCTGGGCGCTGACGGCGATCATCGTGGCGGACACCTGGGAATGGTTCCCCTTCACCATGATCATCATCCTTGCGGCGCTCGCCATGATGCCGGAGGAGCAGCGGGAGGCGGCGGAGGTCGACGGGGCCAGTATCTGGCAACTGACCTGGTACATCACGCTTCCCTATCTGAAGGGCACATTGCTGGTGGCCGGTCTTTTCCGGCTCATCGACAGCATCAAGACGTTCCCCCTGATCTACATCCTGACCGACGGCGGGCCGGGATCGGTCACGGAAGTGTCGAACTACTACATCTTCGTGCAGTCCTTCAGCTTCAGCTATATCGGCTATTCGGCCGCCGTCACCATGGTGCTGCTCGCGATGATCGTCGTCTTGAGCTGGATCATCATCCGCGCAGTCTCGGGAGGCTCGAATGTCGAACAATAGGCTGGATGCGAAAACGCGGCGCAGCCGCCTGCTCGCCAATGCGATCGTCATCGTCCTGGCCGTCATCACGCTCTTGCCGTTCCTCTGGTTCGTGGTGATGAGCTTCAAGCCGGCGGACGATATCTTCGCGGGCGTCGACGGCTTCTTCTTCACGCCGACGCTGGAGAACTACACCTCGCTGTGGAGCGATCGGTTCGCGGCCTCGATGATGAACAGCTTCATCACGAGCTCGGTTTCGACGGCGCTCGCGCTCGTCATCGGCACGCCGGGGGCCTATGCGCTTTCGCGCGCCACGATGAAGCGGGAGCGGACGTTCTCGCTGCTCATCCTCGCCTCGCGCATGGCGCCGCCGGTCGCGTTCGCCATACCGTACTTCCTCGTCTACCGCTATATGGGGTTGCTGGATACGCGGCTCGGCCTCATCACGGTCTACCTGACATTCAATCTGGCGCTGGTCGTCTGGCTGATGCGCAATTTCTTCGATGCCACGCCGCGGGCGCTCGAGGAAGCCGCGTGGATCGACGGGGCGAGCCTCTGGAAGACGTTCATGGTCATCGTCCTGCCGATGTCCGGGCCGGCGCTCGTGACGACGGCGATCCTGTGCTTCCTCTATTCGTGGAACGACTTCTTCTTCGCGCTGACGCTCACCCGCAACAATGCGATGACCGCGCCGGTCGAGGTCGTCAACTTCATGAACTACGAGGGCTGGGAATGGGGCAAGATCGCGGCCGGCGGCACGCTGATCATGGTTCCCGTCCTCGCCTTCTCGCTCTTGATGCGCAAATACCTCGTCGCCGGGATGACGGCCGGCGCGGTCAAGGGCTGATCCGAAATCTTTGGGAGAAAACCGCAATGAACGGCGTGAGAATTGAAGGCGTCCGCAAGACCTACGGCTCTGTCGACGTCATCCATGGGGTCAGCATCGATATCGAGGACGGCGAGTTCGTCACCCTTGTCGGGCCTTCCGGATGCGGGAAATCGACTCTTCTGCGCATGATCGCCGGCCTGGAGACGATCAGCGACGGAACGATCAACATCGCCGGTCGCGTCGTCAACGACGTGGCGCCGAAGGACCGGGATATCGCCATGGTGTTCCAGAACTACGCGCTCTATCCGCACATGACCGTCGCGCAGAACATGGGCTTCTCGCTGAAGCTGCGCGGCGTCGACGGGATGAAGATCAAGTCCGCCGTCGATGCGGCGGCCGATATCCTCGACCTGTCGAAGCTTCTGGAGCGCTATCCCAAGCAGCTTTCCGGCGGCCAGCGCCAGCGCGTCGCCATGGGCCGCGCCATCGTGCGCGACCCGGAAGTCTTCCTGTTCGACGAGCCCCTGTCGAACCTCGATGCGAAGCTGCGCGTCCAGATGCGCTCGGAAATCAAGGGGCTGCACCAGCGCCTGAGGACGACGACGGTCTACGTGACCCACGACCAGATCGAGGCGATGACCATGGCCGACAAGATCGTCGTCATGCGCGACGGGCGCGTGGAGCAGGTCGGCAAGCCGCTCGATCTCTATGACCGGCCGGCCAATCTCTTCGTCGCTGGGTTCATCGGCTCGCCGTCGATGAATTTCCTGCCGGCGACGATCGACGGGCGAAGCGTCAGGACGGCGGACGGGATCGAACTGCCGGCCGACGATCTTCCGCTGGGCGGCGATGCCCCGCGCAAGGTGGTCTACGGTATCCGCCCGGAGCATTTGACGATCGGCGCGGACGGCATTCCCGCGACGGTGACGCTCGTCGAGCCGACCGGGGCGGAGACGGTGCTGCTGCTGACGGTCGGCAAGGAAGCGGTCACCGCGGTCGTCAAGGACCGGCTGGCCTTGTCGCCCGGCGACAGGGTTTTCCTCCAGATCCGCAAGGGTGCCCAGCATGTTTTCGATGCCGGAAGCGGGGTTCGCCTGGACTGAGGCGCGTGTCTTCCATCGCGCGACAATAATTGCGATGCGCAGGGCCGAGATGATTGACAGAGCTTTGCTCGTCGTCGTCATCGGCACGGCGCTGGATTTCGTGCCGACGATCCTGATCCTGACGCCGGTCCTTGTTCCGGTCATCAAGATGGCGGGCATCGATCCGGTCTTTTTCGGGTGCTCTTCATCATGAACAACGCGATCGGGCTGATAACGCCGCCTGTCGGAACCGTTCTCAACGTTGCCGCGGGCGTTGCCAGGGTTCCGCTCGGCTCCGTCATCCGCGGCGTCCTGCCGTTCCTCGTGGCGGAGATCCTGGTGCTGTTCCTGCTGGTCTTCTTCCCGCAGCTTGTCACGGTTCCCCTCCACTACCTTCGCTGAGGCACATTCATGATCCCTGCGTCTTCCCGTCCACAATTCTCGGAAAAGGTCCTGCCGGAGCTCGCGGCGGTTCTGGGCGAGCGGGTCGTGACCACCCACGCCGTGCGCGAACAGCACAGCCATGGCGAGGGCATGCCGGACAGCGTGCTGCCGGACGCCGTGGCCTTCGCCCGGTCCACCGAGGAGGTGGCTGCCGTCGCGCAGATCTGCAATCGCACCGCGACCCCTCTCGTCCCCTTCGGGGCCGGTTCCTCCCTGGAGGGCCACGTCGTGCCGCTGCGCGGCGGCGTGGCCCTTGATCTCTCCGGCATGACGCGCATCATCGAGATCAACGCGGACAGCATGGATTGCCGTGTCGAGGCCGGCGTGACGAAGGAGCAGCTGAATGCGGAGCTTCGTGCGAGCGGCCTGTTCTTTCCGGTCGATCCCGGCGCCCACGCCACGCTCGGCGGCATGGCCGCCACGCGCGCCTCGGGAACGAACGCGGTTCGCTACGGCACGATGCGCGAGGTCACGCTGGGGTTGACGGTCGTCACGCCGCAGGGGCGCGTCATCCGCACCGGCGGGCGGGCGCGCAAGTCTTCCGCCGGCCTGGACCTCACCCGGCTCTATGTCGGCAGCGAGGGCACGCTCGGCATCATCACCGAGGTCGCGCTGCGGCTGAGCGGCATTCCCGAATCCATCGCCTGCGCCGTCTGCCAGTTCCCCGACCTCGAAAGCGCGGTGGGAACGGTGATCGCCGCCTTGCAAAGCGGCGTCGACGTCGCGCGGATCGAGCTTGCCGACGACATGCAGATGCGCGCCTGCATCCGCTATTCGAAGCTGGAAGGGCTGGAGGAGCTGCCGACGCTGTTCTTCGAGTTCCACGGCACTCCGGCCGTCGTCGCGGAGCAGGTGGAGATGATGCAGGCGCTTGCCGCCGACAATGGCGGCCAGGGCTTCAAGTTCGCCAACAGGCCCGAGGAGCGCTCGCGGCTGTGGACCGCCCGCCACAATGCCTATTTCGCCAATATCGCGTTGATGCCTGGCCACAAGCTGCTCGGCACGGATGCCTGCGTGCCGATTTCAGAGCTTGCCGCCTGCATCGAGGCGACGCGGCGGGACATCGAGGGAAGCGGGCTCGTCGCGCCGCTGGTCGGCCATGTCGGTGACGGGAATTTCCATCTCGGCATCCTGTTCGATCCTGAAAACGCCGGTCAGCGGCGTGCCGCAGAGGCGCTTGCGAGCCGGGTCAGCCTGCGGGCGATCGAGCATGGCGGCACCTGCACCGGCGAACACGGCATCGGCATCGGCAAGAAGGGCTACATGGAAACCGAGCATGGCGCGGCGCTGGATGTCATGCGGGCGATCAAGGCCGCGCTCGATCCGAACGGAATCATGAATCCGGGCAAGATGCTGCCCGAAGCGGACAGGGGAAACTGACATGAAGAAGCTCATGAACGCGCCGGGCGACTTCGTCGACCAGGTGCTCGACGGCTTGACGCTCGCCAACCCTTCGCTCGTGCGCGACGGCGAAAGCGTGCGCGTCATCCGCCGCGCGGAGGGCGCGCGCAAGGGCAAGGTGGGCATCGCCTCCGGTGGAGGGTCCGGCCATCTGCCGCTTTTCACCGGCTATATCGGCCGCGGGCTTTTGGACACCTGCTCGATCGGCAACGTGTTCGAAGGGCCGAATGTCGGCTCGTGCATGGACGCCATCCGTCTGGCCGACGGCGGCCGCGGGGTCCTGCGCCTTTACGGCAACTACGGCGGCGACCGCATGAATTTCGACATGGCCGGCGAGATGCTGGAAGACGAGATTCGCACGACGACAGTCCTCGGCAACGACGACATCGCCAGCGCCTCGCCGGAGGAGAGCGCGAGGCGCCGCGGCGTCGCGGGCATCATCTACGCCTACAAGATCGCCGGCGCCAGGGCGGAAGCGGGAGCCGACCTCGACGAGGTGACGGCGATCGCCGCCCGTGCCGTGGCCGCGACCCGCACCATCGGCGTGTCGCTGTCGCCATGCCAGGTGCCTGGTTCGGCGAAGCCGACATTCGAGATCGCCGACGACGAGATCGAGATGGGCATGGGCATCCATGGCGAACCCGGTATATGGCGCGACAAGCTGCGCCCTGCCGACGAGATCGCCGACGAGATGCTCGCCCGGCTGCTCGCCGAAGCCCCGCGCGGGGCGGGATCGGAGGTTTCCATCCTCGTCAACGGTCTCGGCGCGACGCCGCTGGAGGAGCTTTTCATTCTCTATCGCCGCGCCGCGCAAAAGCTGGGCGAACACGGCCTGCGCATCGTCCAGCCGCTTGTCGGGAACTATGTCACCTCGATGGAGATGGCCGGCGCATCCATCAGCCTTTGCTTCCTCGACGATGAGTTGAAGGACCTTCTGGCGGCGCCCGCCGAATGCCCGTTCTGGAGGGTTGCATGAGCACGTTCGACATCGATGACGTCAGGCGCACCGTTGCCGCGGCCGCTAAGGCCATGGCCGGCCTCGAACAGGAACTGAACGCGGCGGACGCGAAACTCGGAGACGGCGATACCGGCGGCATGCTGGCGCGTGTCATCGGGGCGCTCGATGGTGCGCGCCTGCCGGAAGGCGGCGATGTCGGCACGGCCTTCTCGGCCTATGCGAAGGCGGCGGCGATGGCGACCGGTTCGAGCCTCGGCACGTTGCTGGCGACCGCGCTGATGACCCTTGCCAGGGAAACCAGGGGCCGCGACGCGGTGCCGGTATCGGAACTGGGCGATCTGCTCGCCAAGGCCCGTGACGCGATGATGGCGCGCGGCGGAGCCGGATTGGGCGACAAGACCGTCCTCGACGCGCTCGACGCCGTCGCATCGGCCATAGCCGGCGTCGATGATGCGCGCGATGCGGGGCAAAGGGCCGTCCTGGCGGCCGGCGATGCGCTGGACCGGTTCAGGCAGAAGCCCAACAAGGTGGGCCGGGCCCGCATGTTCGCGGAAGCGACCATCGGCCTGGACGATCCCGGAATGCTGGCCTTCGCGCGGCTGTGCGCCGCCGTTGCCCCGGCGAGCGCCTGAAGGCGGAATATCCGGGCGAACATTCCAACATCGTCGGAACCGTGATAACCCGGAGCTTTTACAGCCGCAGGACGGATCAGGAGCGAGCGGGAAGGGGACGGGGACCGCAATTCCAGCCAGATGCTCTCTTTTTCGAAGATGCTGGCGGTGCTGGACTGTTTTTCGCGGGATGATCGTTCGCTGTCCGTGCTCGACATCACCAAACGGACCAAGCTGCCGCGCACCACGGTCCACCGCATCGTCGGATCGCTGAAGACCCTCGGGCTGATCGATCAGGACCGGGACCGGGAAAAGTACCGGCTCGGTCTGAAGCTTTTCGAGCTCGGCAATACGGTGCTTGCCAATATGAATGTCCAGCGCGAGGCGAGCGAAAGCATCGCGACGCTCGTCAACAAGACAGGACAATCGGTGCATCTCGGCGTGTTCGACGGGTTCGAGATCGTGATGGTCGAGCGGGCCGATGCCAAGGTCGGGCAGCTGAACCGCGTCGTGACGCTGGAGAGCGCCGCCGCCTATTGCAGCGCGACCGGCAAGGCGGCCCTGGCCTTCCAGCCGCGATCCGTCGTCGACCGTATTATCCGACATGGATTTACGGCGATGACGCCCAACACGATCACGAGCGGCGAGCAGCTTGTGAAGGAACTGGAACTGATCCGCTCTCGGGGCTATTCGATCGACGACGCCGAATACGAAGAATGGCGGCGCTGCGCCGCCGCGCCCATCCGCAATGCGACCGGCCGCGTCTTCGCGGCCATAAGCGTGACGGGCAAGAAGGAACAGTTCACGGAAGAGACCATCCCGCATTTCGCGTCGCTCGTCATGGAGCAGGCGGACAAGATTTCCCGTCGTCTCGGCTACGAGCGCGAGAGCGACTGACATCCCACGCAGAGCGTTTGACAGGCGGCATGCCGATCCCGCCTGCGTATGACCGTCCGGCCTGCCTGCTCAGGTGGGCAGGCATCGCTCCCCGGCCTTGGATAAGGGACCGTCGAGTTCGGGCAGATTGAAGCGCGCCAGCTCGTCCCGGGCCAGATCGGCTTCACGCTTCATCGTCGCCTCGTCCCAGTGCAAGGCGTTTCCCATGATGGCGGCGATCTCGTCGATCACCTCGCCGGTATGGAGACCACGCAGGGCAAGCGAGGTGCGTCTTTTCAGGATGTCGCAGATGCGCCGCGCGAATTCCCGGTTCACGAGGAAATCGATCTCGGGGATACTGTAGGAGCGATCGGTCGAAAGCGGCGTGTCGCCGTGAGCAAGGCAATGTCGCGCGACTTCCGCCGCGCGGCTGCCATATCTCCTGACGAGCGTGTCGGCCCTTTCGCCACTGCACTGCATGATGCCCCGGATCTCGCCGGCCGATCGCTCTCTGTTCCGGATGTCGAAGTCTTTTCCGCCGCCGATCGCCAGCGTTCTCGTGCTTTTGCTCCGCTTGGCGCCGAGCAGCTTCAGCGCGCGGTCGGCGGCTTCTTCGGAGAACGACCTGTAGGTCGTCCATTTCCCGCCGATCAACGACAGGATCGGGAAGGTGCGCCCACCGGCCGCCTCGCTGGTCACCAGCGCGTGGCTTCGGCTGAGCTCCGCCGGATCCTCGACCGGCGCGTGGGCAAGAGGCCGGACGCCGCAATAGGTATAGACGATCTGCTCGGGTTTCACCGTGAAACCGGGGAAGGCGTGTTCGAGCGCGGCGAACAGGTAGCGCGTTTCCTCCGGGCTGCACCGCACGGCATCCGGATCGATGACCGGAATGTCCGAACTACCCACCACGACGCGCTCGAAGACCACATAGGCGAAGCATTCCCGCCCGTCGGCGGCTTCGAAGCAGAGGACCGCATCGCCGAGCCTTGCCGCCAACTCGGGATGATCCAGAACGATATGCGATCCCTTGGTGCCGGAAATCAGCCGGCCGGTTTGCCCGGCACGCCTGTTGACCTCATCGATCCAGGCGCCGCCGGCATTGATCATCAGCGATGTGGTCACGTCCCATTCGGCGCCTTCGATTTCGTCGCGCAGCCGAAGGCGGCCGTCCGAGAGCCCGATCAGCGACACATGGTTCAATGCCGCCGAGCCCGGATTGTCCGACAGGCCGTCCAGCACAAGCTCGACGGCCAGGCGCTCGGGCTGCTCGATCAGGCAGTCATAGTAGCTCGACGCGGCCACGAGATTGTCGCGCAGGCCCTTGATCTTCCGCAGGATCGCCGCGCGGGAATAGATACTCGAACGGGGGGTGGCCTTGTTGCGCATGCCCAGCATGTCATATGCGAAGAGGCCGACCGCGGTGATAAACGTGCCGCGGCCGCCAAGGGGCGCCTTGCCGCCGAAGAACCGCTTCATCGCATGGAGGGTGCCGCCGAACCACGAGCGGTTCAGGATCAGGAATTCGGCCGGCGCCACGGCGTGGGCGGCATTGCGAAGCAGCAGGTTTCGTTCGGAAACGGATTCGGCGACCAGTCTCAATTCGCCGCTTTCCAGGTATTTCAGGCCGCCATGGATCATCCGGGAGGACGCGCCGCTGGCGCCGGCGCAAAAATCGCCCTTTTCTACCAGCAGGCAGTCGATGCCCTGGGCGGAAAGGTCCCGGAACGTGCCGATACCATTGATGCCGCCCCCGACGATGACGACGGGGAAATGGCCTGTCTTGCGGACGCGCTTGATGATGTCACCACGTGAGGGCATGAGGCTGAAACCTGCTGATCTGTTCAAACGGCTAGCGGAAGGACGAGGCGACGAGGGAAAGTTGTGCTTCCACGACCGCGGCGCATGTGGCCTCCCTAAGAGCGCGGTCTCCCCGGACGATCGTGAAATCGGCGCGGCGCTCTTCCAGCGTCCGGCACAGGATATCGAACAGCTCCTGCCTGTCCTCATGCCGGGTCATGGACCGGACCGGGTCGTCGACCCACGGAATGTCGGGCGCGAAAACGAAATAATGGTCGGCAAGCGCCAGGTTCTCTTCGAGGCCGGGACCGGATGTGCCGTGAAGCTTCTTTGCCCAGGCGATCTGCAGGATGGTGTCCGTGTCCTCGAGGAGAAGCGGGCCATGGACATGCTCCTTGACCTTGCGGATCGCGACACTGATCTCGTCGATGAATTCGAGTTCTTCTATCGAATAGTCGCCCGGCTGGCGTATCTTCGAGTGGAACCGGCCATATTCCGGCACGACCTGAATGCCGTATCGTTCTGCCAGGAACGCGCCCATCGTGGATTTTCCGGCGCATTCCGGCCCGACCAGCGCGATGCGCCTGCGCACAAGACGTCTCACCGTTTCCGGCATCGCCCACCAGTGCCCGCAGATGTCCGAGCGTATGTCCTCGGGGTCGGCCGGAAAGGCTTCGCGTTCCGGGTCGAGCACCGCGTGGTCGGCCGAAAGCGCCCCGGCGAGACGTTCGAGGCCCGTGCGCAGCGATACGAGCCGGGCGATCGGTTGCCTGCCGGCCTCGGCGATGAGCCGCCGCACGCGGCTCGCATCGTGGTCATTTTCGAAAGCGGCCGGTTCGAACGGCACGACATGAGCCGCCGGCACCAGAGCCTTGACCCACTGCCTCCTCACCTCGAATTCCAGGCTGTCGCCCGGGCCGACCAGGATCGCCACCGTCAGCTCCGTCGCAAGCTGTTCGGCAGCCGACAGAAGCGCGACCTCGCCGTCGAAGGCGGGGAGGAACTCGACGAAGACGAGAGCGGGCTTTCGCATGACTTGGGTCCCTCAGTCCTGGTTTTCGAGAGCGGGATCGTAGAGCGCGCGCTGCGCAAGGCTGTTCATCTTCGCCCGGTGCAGAAGCGCCCGCCGGGCATCTTCGCGCCGTGACGCCTGACCCCGCCAGGCCGACTGGGCCGGATCCTGAAGGGCCCGGCCGAAGCAGAAGGTCATCGGCCAGGGCGCATCCCGTCCCGCCATATTGATGGCATTGAGGTTGGCGGTCGATTCCGTGGGCGACTGCCCGCCCGAGAGAAAGGCGATCCCGGGAACGTCTGCGGGAACGAAGCGCCGCAGTACGGCGACGGTCTGTCTGGAGATCGCCTCCATGTTCCGGAAATGGGCGTTGCCGCGCCCGGCGGTTACCATGTTCGGCTTGAGGACGATGGCCGACAGATCGACGCGCTGGGCGTGAAGGGCAGGGAAGATCGCCTCCAGCATCCGGCCGGTGACCTCGGCGCAACGCTCGATCGGGTGGTCGCCCTCTGTGACGATGTCGAACTCGACGATGGGAACGATTTCCAGCGCTTGGGCGATGGCCGCATATCGGGCAAGCTGGATCGCGTTCACCTGGTATGCGAAATCCGTCGGCAGGTTTTCGGTGATGCGCACCGGCATGCACCACTTGGCAAATTGCACGCCATAGGCGGCATGGGCCACAAGGCGTTCCTTGAGCGTTTCGAGGCCTCCGGCAACCTCCTCCCCCTCGGAACTCGGCAGGGCGATATTGGCCTGGTCAAGCCCCACGCCAGCGGCGATGCCCTCTGCGGCGAGCCCTTGCAGGAAGGTCTTGCCGTGCTGCATGTCCATGGCGATGGCGTCCTCGCTCAGGATCACGCCGCTGACGAATTCCGACAGGCCCGCGACGCTGGTGACCATGCTCCAATAGTCTTTCAGCATGTCATGCGTCTGCTCGATTCCCAGCGCGGCAAATCGAGGAAGGACGACATCCGCATTGTCATCGATGGCGAGGATACCTTTTCCCGGCGCAACCAGTCTTTTCGCCGCATTCCTCATGTTGCATCCTTCCATATCGCCTCCGGCTCATCACGGTGATTGGGCGGCCGCGACAAATGTCGTCACGCCGACCAGATGAAAATTACCATCATTTTGACTTCGTATTATGATGAAAAGCATCATGCAAGCCTTTTCATGCCCGACAATGAAAAGCGTAAATCCTATCATTTACGCCAAAAACTCGGCTTTACCGTCAATTCTCCTCGACAGTCGGCCTTTGCCTCCCTCAAAAAATAAAAACTATCATTAGTTGACAGTGATCTAAAAATTCGCACCATAAGTCGCCAGCGCTTGTGTGAAGAGGGCGTCGATCAAAAAGGAGGGCATACGTCATGTCTCAGTCAGGTATTACACGCCGCTCGTTCACCCGGACCGCGCTGGCCGCGGGCGGCTTGCTGATATTGCCGCAGTTCGCGGCCAGGCCCGCGCTTGCCCAGCCGAAAAAGGGCGGCCGGTTTCGCATGGGCGTGCAGCAGGCATCCGTGAGCGACAGCCTCGATCCTGCGCGCAACGAGGCCGATCCCGCCATCCTCCTCGGCTGGCAGCTTCGCAACAACCTGATCGAGATTTCGCCGGACGGCGATCTCGTCGGCGAACTGGCGGAGAGCTGGGAGCCGGCTGACGGCGGGCGTCGCTGGCTCTTCCGGCTGAGGAAGGATATCGCCTTCCACAGCGGCAAGGCGCTGACGGCGCAGGACGTCATCGAATCCTTCAATCACCACCGGAAGGAGGATTCGACCTCCGGCGGCAAGGGCCTGTTGACCAATGTGACCGACATCAAGGCGGACGATCCGCAGGTCGTCGAATTCGTCCTCGCTTCGCCCAGCGTCAATTTCCCTTACTACGTCACCGACTTCCATTTCATGATCTGCCCCTCTCGCGATGGCGGCGGCATCGACTGGGAATCCGGCGACGGGACGGGCGGCTATACGCTCGTGGAATTCACCCCGGGCGTCCGGTCGCTGGTCAAGAGGAACCCGTCCTACTGGAAGGAAGGCCGCGCGCATTTCGACGAGGTCGAGATGCTGTTCATCAACGATGCCAGCGCGCTGACCAACGGTTTCCGCGTTGGCTCGCTCGATGCCATCGGCCGTGTCGAGCCGAGGGCGGCGACCTTCCTGGAGCGCCTGCCCGACGTCAGGATCGTCGAAGGTGTCGGAAACCGGCACAGCACCCTGCCGATGCGGGTCATGGATGCGCCCTTCGGCGACGAGAATGTCAGGCTCGCGCTCAAATATGCGATCGACCGGGAGCAGTGGCGTACCGCGGTCTTCGGCGGCCGGGCCGTTCTCGGCAATGACACGCCGATCGGCCCGCTCAACAAGTTCATGGCGACGACGGATGAAATCCCGCAGCGGCCCTATGATCCCGACAAGGCGAAGTTCTACCTGAACAAGGCGGGTTTGTCCGATCTGACCGTGCGTCTGAGCACCTCGAACACGCCCTATCCGGGCGCGGTCGACGCGGCCGTCATGTTCAAGGAGGCGGCGCAGAAATGCGGCATCACCATCGAGGTCGACCGCGAACCCGACGACGGATACTGGGACAATGTCTGGCGAAAGGCGCCCTTCTGCGTCACGCACTGGGACGGCGGCGTCACCGAGGATTATATGTTCAACCTCGCTTATACGAAGGACGCGTCCTGGAACGAGACGGGCTGGTCGGACGAACGGTTCGACAGCCTCCTCAAGCAGGCGGAGTCGGAATTCGACGAGGCGAAGCGCCGCGAGCTCTATGTCGAGATGCAGCGCATCTATCACGAGCACGGCGCAGCCATCGTGCCGGTCTTCATGAGCCATGTCCATGGCGTTTCCAACAAGGTCGCCACGCCCGAGAAGATCAGCGGCGTCACGTCCTTTGACAATCAGCGCGCGTCGGAGCGCTGGTGGTTCAGCGAGTAGTCGGCATCGGCCGGCGTTGACCGCGAGGCCCGCCCCGTCACAAGGCAGAGTGGATTGGCATGTACCTAATCAGAATGGCGGGCCAGCGGATCGCGGCAGGGGTGCTGACGCTCCTCGTCATATCGGCACTCCTGTTCTTCAGCATCGAGGCGTTGCCGGGCGATCCGGCCCGCGCGGTGCTCGGACAGACCGCGACGCCGGAAACGATCGCGGCCTTCCGCAAGGAGGCCGGCCTCGACCGGCCCGTCCTGGTGCGGTACGGCGACTGGCTCGCAAGCTTCGTCGCCGGCGACCTCGGCCGGTCGCTGGCAAGCCGGCGCGATATTTCCGGCCTGATTGGCGACCGCCTCTTCAACACCTTGATCCTCGCCGCGGTGACCGCGCTGTTCGCGGTTCCGCTGTCGATCATTCTCGGGGTTGCTTCGGCGGTCTGGCGCGGCACCCTGCTCGACCGTCTGATTTCGACCGTTTCGCTTGCGGCCATTTCAGTGCCCGAATTCTTCATCGGCTATATACTGCTCGCGATCGTCGCCGTGCAGCTCAACCTCCTGCCCAGCATCTCGTCCGTGCACGGCGGAATGTCCCTCGCGCAGTGGGTGCCGGTGCTGGTTCTGCCCTGTCTGACAATGGCCATGGCCGTTTCCGCACACATGATCCGCATGACACGGGCAGCGCTGGTCGACGTCATGAGCAGTTCGTTCATCGAGATGGCAAGGCTGAAGGGGCTTTCGAACCTGCGCATCGTTTTCCGGCATGCATTGCCGAATGCCGTGTCGCCGATCTGCAGCGTCGTATTCCTCAATATCGCCTACCTGATCGTCGGCGTCGTGGTGGTGGAGGTCGTATTCGTCTATCCCGGCCTCGGGCAGCTTCTCGTCGATTCGGTGGCGAAGCGTGATTTCCCGGTCGTGCAGGCGACCTGCCTGATCTTCGCCACCGCCAACATCGCGCTCAACATCATATCCGATATCCTGGGCGCCGCATCCAATCCCCGGTCCGTGGGGCGATAGGAATGTTCATGCTGATGAAAGGATCGTTCCAACATCTTTCCTTGCGGGTCTATGGGGCCGCGGCGATCGTCCTGTGCGTAATCGTCCTTGCGTTGTTCGCGCCGTTGATCGCGCCGTATGGCGAGTCGCAGATCGTCAGCGGCATGTGGGAGAGCCCGAGCCGCGACTATCTGCTGGGAACCGACAGCCTCGGCCGGGACATGTTGTCGAGGATCATCTATGGCGCGAGGAACACCGGCGGTATCGCGGTGATGGCGACATTGCTCGCCTTCGTCTTCGGCGTTTCCAGCGGGTTTCTTTCCGTCGTCGCCGGCAGGGTGGTCGACAATATCGTAGGACGGATCTTCGACATCGTTCTTTCTGCTCCCACGCTCATCGTGGCGCTGTTCAGCCTGACCATGTTCGGCACCGGCACGCTCGTGCTCATCCTCGTCATCGGGATCACGGAGGGCGCGCGGATCTACCGCGTCGCCCGGGCGACCGCGATCGATATCGACGTCAAGGACTTCGTTCTGGTGGCGCGTCTGCGCGGCGAAAGCGTGCGCTATCTCATTTTGAAGGAATTGCTGCCCAACGCCTTCGTGCCGCTGATGGCGGAATTCGGCTTGCGGTTCTGTTTCGTCCTTCTTTTCATCAGCACGCTGTCCTTCCTCGGGCTGGGGCTCCAGCCTCCGACGGCGGACTGGGGTTCGATGGTTCGCGACAATGCCGACGCCATCGGCTTCGGGATCTTCACGCCTCTGGTCCCTGCGGCGGCCATCGCGGCCCTGACCATCTCGATCAACGTCATCATGGACTGGTTCGTCTCGAACTACGGGGTCGCTCGCAATGAGGCGTGACGGGAACAGATTGCCGGCCGGCGCGCCGCTCCTCAAGGTCGAGAACCTCGTGATCACCGGCCGCCAGGGCGATGTCGACAAGGAGATCGTCAGCAATGCCACGTTCCGGCTGGCCGCCGGCGAGGTGCTCGGGCTGATCGGCGAGTCGGGCGCTGGCAAATCGACGCTGGGCCTGGCATCCGCCGGATATACAAAGAACGGTTGCCGCATCGCGTCCGGTACGGTCCATTACCGGGATCGTGCGCTCGACATGCTGCCCGCCAGGCAGCTCCAGGCGCTTTACGGCGATCGGATATCCTACGTTGCCCAGAGTGCGCAGGCCTCCTTCAACCCGGCGCACAGATTGCTCGAACAGGTGATCGAGCCTGCCCTCGCGCACGGGGTCTGCCGCAGGGCCGAAGCGATAACCAGGGCCGGGCAACTGTTCCGCGACCTCGGCCTTCCCGACATAGGGCTTCTCGGGCGTCGCTATCCGCATGAGGTCTCCGGCGGTCAGCTCCAGCGGGTGATGATCGCCATGGCGCTCATCTGCGACCCCGATATCGTCATTTTCGACGAGCCGACCACGGCGCTCGACATGACCACGCAGATCGACGTGATAGCCGCCATCCGGCAGGTGATCCGCGGTTCCGGCATGGCCGCGCTCTATATCTCCCACGATCTGGCGCTGGTCACCCAACTGGCGGATCGCGTGCTGGTGATGCGCAACGGGCGGATCGTGGAGGAGGGGGCGGTCGCGGATGTGATCCTGGCGCCGACCCATGCCTATACCCGGATGCTCGTCGCCGCGCGGGTGCACAAGAAGATCAGGAGCGATGCGACCGGAACGGTCGAAACGGGCCTTGCGGTCAGGAATGTCGCGGTCAGCTACGGCAACCATCGCGTGGTCGAGGATGTCTCGTTCAACCTTCCCAAGGGCCGCACGATGGCCATCATCGGCGAGTCCGGCAGCGGCAAATCCAGCCTCGCCCGCGCCATCGCCGGCATCGTGGCTCCCGCCCACGGCAAGATCCGTTTCGGCGCGACGGATCTGGCGCCGCGTTTCCAGCGTCGGACCCCGGAACAGCTGCGATCGATCCAGATGATCTTCCAGAGCCCGGACGTGTCCTTGAACCCGAAGCATTCCGTCGGCGACGTGATCGGCCGGCCGCTGGAGTTCTACAAAGGGCAGAAAGGCGCCGAGCGGGACGGGAACGTCCGCCGACTGCTGGAAATGATCGAGCTCGATCCGTCGATGATCGACAGGAAGGTCAACGACCTTTCGGGCGGCCAGAAGCAGCGCGTGTGCATCGCGCGGGCCCTGGCGGCCGAGCCGGAGCTCATCATCTGCGACGAGATCACCTCGGCGCTCGATCCTCTCGTGGCGGAGGGGATGATTGCCCTGCTCACGGATCTGCAGAAAAGACTGGCGCTGTCCTATCTGTTCATCACCCATGACTTTTCCTCGGTGGAAGGCCTTGCGGACGAGGTGATCGTGATGAAAGGCGGCACGGTCGTGGAAACGGGGGCGACAGAAGACGTTTTCAACTCCAGTCGCGATCCCTATACTAGGACTTTGCTTTCGGCTGTTCCCCGTATGGAGTTGGACTGGCTGGACCGCGTCCTGAAAACAAGGCAATTAGCGCAAGCCGGCTGAGAGGGTCGGGCAGGCGAGGCAACCGGGCATTTTCATGGAAAAATTTTCAAGGTCGGTGAAGCAGACGAACGACGAGGCCGCTGACGGCGATGCCCAGGCCAGTATCATCGTCCGCCTTTCCGCGCTGCGCGCCAGCATGACCCCGGTCCTGAAAAAGATCGCGGATCGCGTGGCGCTCGATCCGGGCACCGTCATTTCCCAGACAATCACCGAAGTGGCGGACTCCTCCGATACGAGCGAGGCCAGCGTCCTGCGGTTCTGCCGCGATCTCGGCTATGCGAATTTCAAGGCGTTCAAGCTTGCCCTCGCCGTCGATCTGGCCGATCCCGGCAAAGGCTCCAGTGCACGGCTGGAAGGCCATCCGATCAACGACTGTGCCGAGATCGCCATCGCCTCGCTGCGCCAGACGAAGGGGCTTTTGAGCGACGACAGCCTGAATGAGGTCGTCGAGAAGATCCTGAAGGCCACGACGGTCGATCTGGTGGGGTTGGGGGGATCGGCGCATGCGGCGGCCTATGCCAACTTCCGGTTCATCTCGCTGGGCATAAGGGCGCGCTGGTATGCCGATTCGCATATGGCGTTCCTGAGCGCCGCCGGGCTCGACCAGAGCTGCGTCTTCCTCGGCTTCTCCGAAAGCGGCGAGGCCAATGAGACGATCGCCGCCATGCTGGTCGCCAAGGATGCCGGGGCGTTCACCGTGGCCCTGACCTGCCACCTGCGGAGCCCGCTTGCCCGTGCGGCCAACACGGTCCTTGCCTCCTCGCCGCTCCAGCCGGAAATGCGCGGCTCGTTCGGCACCCTTGCCGGGCAATTGCTCGTCGTGGACGTTCTCGCCTCGAAGCTCAATGTGCGGCTGAACAACTGATCCGTCTTCATCGGGCGCTGAAACCTGCGGCGAACCGGCCGCCCTGGAAGGGCGACCGGTGACGGTCGATCAGCGCAGCCCGCTCATTGCGCTCCACTGGCGCACGAATTCCTTGCGCCGGGAAAGCAGTTCCGGCGATTCCTTCAGGAACATCAGCTTGAGGTCGGCGATCGGCAGGCCGCCCGGCGGCGGGTCGACGTCGGTGCGGGGCGAATGCAGGAAGATGTGCTCGGCCTGAACCTTCTGGCCGAGCGGGGAGAGGAACCAGTCGAGGAAGAGCCGGGCCGCTTCCGGGTTCGGCGCCTCCTTCGTCACGCCCCAGATCTCGGGACCGGCCGGCAGGCCGTCCGCCGGGGCGATGAATTCCATCGGGGCGCCCTTCTGGTGGTAGAGCAGATAGCCCGAATATTGCGCCGTCACGGCCAGCTTGTCATCGCCGTTGACGATGCGGTCATATTGCTGGACGTAGGAATCGAAAGCCTTCGGCTTGAGTTCGGAGAACTTTTCCCAGAACGCGTCGCCGCCATTCGCCTTCCCGACGAGTTCCCAGGTGAGGAACTGGAGGCCCGAATTGCTCGACTTGACGCTGACGGCCCCGTCCCAAAGCGGATTGTTGATGTCCGCCCAGGTCTTCGGTGCGTCCTCGGCCTTGAGGAAGGCGGGATTGTAGGCAAAGCCGGCCATGATCACGGCGCCCCATGTCCACAAGCCTTCGGGCTGGCTCTTGTATTCGGCGCCGTAATGGGAAAGCTGCGGCGAGGCGTAGGGCGCAAATCCGTCCTTGCCCTGGAAGTCGTGCACGAGGGTCTGGTCGGACATGTGCAGCACGTCGGCAAGATAGCTTCCGGCCTGCCGTTCCGCCATCAGGCGGGCGTAGAGCGCGCCGGTCTGGAGGCGTACGTAACTCGTCTTGATATTGGGAAAGAGCTTGTTGAACTCCTCGAGGATCTTCACGGTGCCGGGCTCCGGGGCGGGAGAATAGAGGACGACCGCGCCCTCCTTCTCCGCCTTGGCGACATCCGCGCAGGTGGCAAAGCCTTTCACCTCCTGCGGATTGGCGCAGGTGTTCGCCCGCGCGTCCTCCTGTGCAAAGGACGGCGCGGCGATCATTGTCGCCACCACCATCAGTCCTGCCGTCATGCAAGTTTTCATCGATTTTCTCCTCCCTTGCTGCCTTTTTTCGATGCTTCGAGCAGGACGCAATGTTCGGCGTCGAAGGCGATCGTGATCGTCTGCCCTTCCTCGATCAGCTCCGCCGGCGGACGGCGCACGACGAGCTGCCCGGCCGGCCAGTCGATGAGATACTGGACGAAATCGCCGTGGAACATGCGCCGGGCCACGAGGCCTTCTATGCGGTTCGCATGGCTGGTCGCGGTCGCGCCGAGGCCGATATAGGCCGTGCGGATGGCGACCTGTGTTTCATCGCCGCGTACCGGGCGCGGAGAAAATGCCTTGATCGCAAGACCTGACTGCGTGCGGAAGGTGATGAGGCCGGAGGCCGATGCTGCCTCCTCCACCCGCCCGTCGACGAGGTTGGCCGAGCCGACGAAATCAGCGACGAAGCTATTGCGCGGCCGGTCGTAGATATCGAGCGGGCCGCCGATCTGCTCGATGCGCCCCTCGTTCATGATCACCACCCGGTCGGAGATGGCGAAAGCCTCCTCCTGATCGTGCGTGACATAGACCGAGCTGATGCCCAGCGTGCGTTGCAGGTCCTTGAGCTCGACCCGCATCTCGCCGCGCAGCTTCGCGTCGAGGTTCGAGAGGGGCTCGTCGAACAGCACCACGCTGGGCTCGAAGGCAATGGCGCGGGCGAGCGCCACGCGTTGCTGCTGGCCCCCGGAGAGCTGCGAGGCGGGGCGGTCCGCGTAACGGCGCATCTGCACGAGATCGAGCGATTTCTCGACGGCGGCGCGAATGGCCTCTGCCGGGATTTTTCGCACGCGCAGGCCATAGGCCACGTTCTCGAAGACGGTCATGTGCGGCCAGATCGCATAGGACTGGAACACCATCGAGACGCCGCGCTTTTCCGTCTGCACGTTGATGCGGCGGCTGGAGGAGTAGACGGGTTGCCCATCGATGAGGATTTCCCCGCTGAAGGGCTGTTCGAGGCCGGCGATAGAGCGCAGCGTCGTCGTCTTGCCGCAGCCGGAGGGGCCGAGCAGCGTCAGGTGTTCGCCCTTCGGAATGTCGAAGCTGACGCCATGGACGGCGGTGTAGGCGCCGTATTTGATGATGAGATCGGAAACGACGATATGGGGCGGCCTTGCGGGCGCGGGCGCGGTCGGCATTTCAGTCGCCGTGGTCACGGTGGAGATGCGTTCTGCCTGCTTCATGATTCATTTCCCTGTTTCGACAGACGCGCGGTCACCCAAAACATGAGCATGACTGCGATGAAGATGGTGAGGGTCTGGATCACGGCCATGGCGGCCGTCAGTTCCGTGCCGGCGCTCGACCAGGAGCTGACGATAGCCGGTGCGATGACCTTGGAGTTGGGGCCCATGAGATAGATGGAGACACCGAGTTCGCGCACGCTGGCAATGAAGAGCAGCAGCCAGGCGGCCAGGATGCCGGGCTTGAGAAGCGGCAGCGTGATGGTGCGCAGCTGGTGCGTCCACGACGCACCGCAGACACGGGCGCATTCCTCGAGACTCTTGTCGACCTGAAGGACGACGCCGGCAAGCGTTCGCACGCCGAGCGGCAGGAGGACGGTGAAGTAGCCGATGCCGAGCAGCCAGAGCGAGCCGTAGAGCGAAACGGGCATGTTGAGCCAGGCCCAGAGGATCGCAAGACCGAAGACCATGCGCGGCACGGCCTGCGGAAACATCACCATATATTCGACGATGCCGGCGCCCGGCATGCGCGAACGGTAGATGATCCAGACGAGCAGCACCATCACGAAGACGCCGATGGTGGCCGTGCCGAAGCCGAGCATCAGGCTGTTGACGATCGCATCGCGCACCGAGGCGAGGCTGAAGGCGGTCCAATAGTTCTGCGTGGTGAATTGCGCCTGGTGCATGAGCACGGTGGCGAAGCGCTGGAAGGATGTGAGCACCAGAGCGCCGAGCGGCATGACGACCGCGACGAAGACATACAGCCAGCAGAAGCCCGCGAGCACCCATGTCCACCGCCCCATCTGCATGCGCCGCGGGCGGAAGGCCTTTCCGGAAATGGTGGAATAGGCTCCCTTCCGCACGAGCCAGCGATAGAATGCGAGCGTGGCGAACATGATGAGGAAGAGCGAGATGCCCAGCGCCGAGGCCCGCCCGTAGTCCGGAGGATAGGAAAGTGTCAGCTCCCAGATCGCCGTGGTGATGACGTAGAAGTGGCCGGGAATGCCGAGGACCAGCGCGGCGGCGAAGGAGCCGAGCATTTCTGCGAAGACGAAGATCGCCGCGCCGAGAACGCCTGGCGCGACGAGCGGCAGCGTGACCGTGATCATCGTGCGCAACTTGCTCGCCCCCATGACGCGCGCGCCTTCCTCCAGCGCGGGATCCATGGACTTCATCGCCGCCGAGATCATGACGAAGGCGACGCTGCCTTCGAAGAGCGCCATGACCCAGGCGACGCCCATGGGCGTATAGACGTCGATGATGCGGTTCGAGCCGCCGAAATAGGCCCAGGCCTGGTTCAGGAAACCGCTTTGCGGCGCAGCCAGAATGCTCCACGACAAGGCCCCGACGAGGGGGGTGACGTAGAAAGGCACTTCCATCAGCCGCTCCAGCACGGCGCGGCCGGGAATGTCCGTCCGCGTCAGGACCCAGGCGAGCACGAAGCCGATCGTCACCGCAATGCCGGTCGAAAAGAGCGCGACCTTCAGCGTGTTGCCGATGATGCGCCAGTCGAACAGCATGTCGACATAGTTGCCGATGCCGACGCGTTGAGGCGGGAAGACCTGAGGGTCGCCGACATTCAGCGATTCGGCGAAGAGAAAGAACAGCGGATACAGCACCAGGAAGCCGCAGACGAGGAGGATCACCGCCGTGATGATCCCCTGCGACGTCAGGCCCAGGCCGCGTCGGCGGGGTCCGGCGGCGGCGTCGATCGATTGCAAAGCCAATGATTTTTCCTCGCTTACTGGAGCCCGGACATCGAGCGCATCTGGCGAAGGAAGTCCGGCCGCGTCGCCGCATAGGCCTGCCAGTCGGCGGGGAAGAGCAGCTTCATTTCGCTGATCGGAAGCGCGCCTTCAGGCGGTGCGACATCCTCGCGGGGCGAGTGGAAATACCAGTGCGCCACCGACGACTTCTGCCCCTCGGTCGAAAGATACCAGTCGAGGAAGAGGCGCGCCGCATTGGCATGGGGAGCTTCCTTCACGATGCCGACGACCTCCGGTCCCGACGGAAGGCCAGAGGAGGGGGCGATGAAAGCAACCGGCGCACCCTTGGCGCGGTATTCGAGATAAGCCGCATATTGGGCGGTCATGGCCACCTTGTCCTCGCCGTTCACCAGACGGTCGAACTGCTGGACCATGGAATCGAAGGCGCGCGGTTTCAGTTCTGCGAACTTGTCCCAATAATCCTGCGATACGTGTTCCTTGATCTGATACCAGGTGACGTGCTGCATGCCGGAATTGGCCGACTTCATGCTGACGACGCCACTCCATTTGGGGTCGAGCAGATCGTTCCAGTCCTTCGGCGCCTGGTCTTCCGGCGTTATCTGGGGGTTGTAGGCGAGCCCGGCGGGCATCAGCACCGCCCAGGTCCAATAGCCCTCGGGGCTGCTCTTGTACTCGGCCTTGTAGGCCGCCATCTCGGGCGAGAGATACCGCGCATAGCCGCCGCGCTTCTGGAAATCCATCACGAGGCCGACGTCGCCGATCTGAAAGATGTCGGCAAGATAGCTCTGGCCCTGCCGCTCGGCGAGAAGACGTGCGTAGAGCGCCCCTGCCTGGAGGCGTACATAGCTTGTCTTGATCTTGGGATAGAGCTTCTGGAAGTCCGCGAGAACCTTGACCGTGCCGCTTTCGACATCGGTGGCGTAGAAGACGATCTCGCCCTCGGCCTCGGCCTTGGCGATATCGGCGCAGGTCTTGAAGCCCTTCGCCTCCACGGGATTGGCACATACGGCATCGGCGTCCGCCAAGGCCTCCTGCGCCGTGGCCGAGAAGGCGCCCGAGCCCGCGAATATGAGGGCAGCGATGCCGGTTTTCATGAGATTGCATGTCTTCATCATTTTCCTCCCACGATGAAAGTCTGCGTTTTAACGTCTCCCAACTGAAATCATATATCTGTGATCACAGTAATAGATAAGCTTCGCCCTGACAAGTGCGGCGGGACGATGGGTTGCCGAGCGGTGCTCAAGCGAGGGCTGAGTAGCCCCCGTCGACGAGCAACTGCGTGCCGGTCACGAAGTTGGATGCGCTTGAGGAGAGGAATACGACCGGGCCCTTGAAGTCCTCGGGCGCGCCCCAGCGCTTGGCCGGCGTGCGTCGCATCACGTTGTCGTGAAGTCCGTCGACCTGTGCCCGCGCGGCGACGGTGAGGTCGGTTTCTATCCATCCGGGCAGGATGGCGTTGACCTGGATATTGTCTGTCGCCCAGGCGGTCGCGAGCGCTTTCGTCATTTGCACCAGCCCGCCCTTGCTGGCGGAATAGGCAACGGTGAAAGGTGCGGCGAGATGCGACATGATGGATCCGATATTGACGATCTTGCCGCCGCCTGCCTCGCGCATATGCGGATAGACGGCATGACACATCAGGAACGCGCTGGTGAGGTTCGTATCGAGGACCTTGTGCCACTCGACGAGCGAGTAGTCCTCCGGGCGCTTGCGGATGGCGATCCCGGCATTGTTGATGAGGATGTCGACCGAACCGAATCGCGTCGCAACGGCATCGACGGTCATGCGCACCGATGTCTCGTCCGTCACATCGGCGGCATAGAAGGCTGCGTCGCTGCCGCGGCTGCAAAGCATGTCGGCTGCCTTTTCGCCCTTGCCCGCATCGCGTGCGACAAGCGCGAGCGCGGCGCCAGCCTCTGCGAGCGCCGCGGCCATTGCAAATCCGATGCCGCCATTGCCCCCGGTCACGATTGCCGTTTTTCCGGTCAAGTCGAACATCGTCATCGTTTCTCCTTTCCAGGTACACGCGCTGGACAGCATCCCGGCTTCGGCATATATGTGATCACAGATCACGAATTGGCAAGTTTATTTGGGAGGAATTTATGAAGCCTTGTCTAAGAACGCGCATTCGTAACGGCGAGAACCTTCTGGGGGCTTTCGTGATGGTTCCCTCGCCTGCGGTGGTCGAGATGCTGGGCTATGCAGGGTTCGACTTCGCCATCATTGACAGCGAGCACGGAGCGTCAAGCGTCGAATCCATCGAAAACCAGATCCGCGCCGCCGAAGCCTCCGGCATTCCGGCAATCGTCAGGACCGTGGGCATGACCGCGGGTGAGGTGCTTCGTATCCTCGATGCCGGGGCGCAGGGCGTGGTCGTCCCCCACGTCAAGACGGAAGCGGAGGCGCGGGCGCTGGTCGCCGCAGCCCACTATGCGCCGCGTGGCATCCGCGGCATGGCGACGACGGCGAGGGCAGGGCGGCACGGCATGACGAGTGTCGCCGATCACATCGCCAATTCAGTGGAACGCACCCTGGTCATTCCGCAGATCGAGGATGCCGAGGCACTGGCAAACGTCCGCGCGATCGCCGCGCTCGACGGTATCGACGCCCTCTTCATCGGCCCGGCGGATCTTTCGATGTCCCTTGGACAGCCCGGCAATCCGGCGCATCCCGACGTTGTGAAGGCCATCGACGGGGTCGTCTCCGACATCAAGAGCGCCGGCCGCACGCCGATGATCTTCACCAAGAGCGCCGAGGAGGTCGCCGAAATGCGCCGGCGCGGTATCGGCATCGCCGTCTATTCCACGACCTCGATCATATCCGCCGCAATCCGCCAGACGGCAATGGACGTGCGCGCATTGGCGAAGGCATGATTGAAAAGGCCGGGACTTGTCCCGGCCTTCCGATCTCAGCCTGCATTCCTGCCGAAGCCGCCTGCCCGTTCCCGATAGACGGGATCGTCATGGCATGCCTCGGATGCCAGCATGTGATAGACGCCGATCATGCCCGCGCTTGCCGGCGGAGCCGGGTCGAGGGCGACCTTGGAAAGGAACAGGGCCTTGCCGCTGCGTGTCGCAAGGTCGCTCGCAAAGCGTTTCGTCTCTTCCAGAAAGGTCGCCAGCGGGTAGACGTGGTTGGCAAGGCCCCTCTGGCAGGCCTCCTCGGCACCCACCCGTCGCCCCGTCATCGCCCATTCCTTGGCGATGCCGAGGCCGACGATCAGCGGAAGCCGTTGGAGGCCGCCCGATCCCGGAATGGTGCCGATATTGATTTCCGGCAGGGAGAACAACACGTTCTCGGCCACGAAGCGCATGTCGCAGGCCAGAGCGAGCTCGAACCCGCCGCCCGCCACATGCCCGTGCAACGCCGCGATCACCGGTTTGGTGCAGGCGGCGACGCGATTCTTGGTGGTGAAGTCGAGCTTGAGGTAACGCTGCGCCTCGGCGCCCTGGAACTTCGAGACCTCCTTGAGATCGGAGCCTGAGCAGAACGCGCGGCCCGCCCCGGTCAAAATGGCGACCTTCACGCCTTCGGCCTGGTCCACCCAGTCCATGGAGGCCTGCACCTCACGGTGCATGTCCGGATTGCAGGCGTTGAGCACTTCGGGCCGGTTCAGCGTGATGATCGCGACGGCGCCCTCGGTCTCCACCTTCAGGTAACGGAAATCCGGAGCGTTCATTTCGGACGTCTCCGGATCAGCGTGATGTGCTCACCACTCTGCACGACTTCGCCGCGCTGATTGATCAGCTCGACCAGTTCCGTGATCAGCCCCATGTTGGGCTTGCTCTTGCTCTCCCGCTTGTGGATGAGCTTCCAGCGGGCACGAACGGTGTCGCCGATCTTGATCGGCGCCTTGAAGGCATATTTGTCCCAGCCTACCGAGGCGACGCCGGTGCCTTGCGTGTAGTTCGTTCTCCACATCAGGCCCTGCGCGATCGCAAGGCCTAGCAGCCCATGCGCGATGCGTGTGCCGAATTCCGTCTTCTTGCAGAATTCCTCGTCCGTGTGGACCTGGCTGTAGTCGCCCGTGAGACCGGCGAAATTGTTGAGGTCGGATTCGCCGATCGTGCGGCCGGGCGAAAGACGCTCCTCGCCCTCGACGAAATCCTCGAACCAGCAGCCGAGGACAACCTGTTCCGGTGCTTCGATCATTCATTCCTCCCAGTGTGTTTTCAGGCCGAACGGCCCTTCGGTCAGCAGTTCCCGCGGCGTTTCGCGAAGTGACGGAGAAACGGCCACGTCGAAATCCATCTGGCGGCGGATGTCCCGGTCGAGATCGATCCCCGGCATGATTTCAGTGAGAACAGGGCCGTTCGCCTCCAGGCGGAAGGAGCAGCGATCGGTGATGTAGTGGACTTCCTGGCCCCGTTCGAGAGCCATCCCGGCATTGAAAGTCACTTCCTCCACCGACTTCACGAACTTGCGGAACATGCCTTCCTGCGTGATGGTCATGCGGCCGCCGGATAGCTCGCTACGCAGCTTGCCGCTGGTCAGCGAGCCGCAGAACACGATGCGCTTCGTCCGGGAGGTGATGTTGATGAAGCCGCCGGGGCCGTTCAGCTCCGGTCCGAACCGGCTGACATTCAGATTACCGACGCTGTCCACCTCGCCGATGCCGAGGAAGGTGATGTCGAGACCGCCGCCGTCATAGTAGTTGAACTGGAAGGCGGAATCCATGATCGCATCCGCATTGAGTGCGGGAACGAAGGAGCCGCCGATGGCCGTCGCCATGAGGCCGCCGAAGATGCCGTGTTCGTTGGTGAAGGTCACCTCGTCGAGGACATCCTCTTCGAGCGCGAGGATCGGCAGGCGGGTGGAAACGCCCGCGCCGAGATTGATGACGTCGCCACGCCTGAGATGCATGGCCGCGCGCCGCAGCATGACCTTCTCGGCCGAAAGCGGCAGGGGCTTGATGTCCGAGAGCGGATGCTTGAGCGCGCCGGCGAGAAAGGGGTTCCAGCCCTCGCGCGGATCGCTCATGGCCGGCGAGACCTGGGTCTGCGTCGGATGTACGACGACGGCATCGACGAGCGTGCCGGGAATGCGCACGAGGCGGGGATCCAGGCTGTTGGCTCGGGCGACGCGCTTGACCTGGACGATGACCTTGCCGCCGGAGGCTTTGCACGCCATCGCCATTTCGAGCGCGCCGAGCGTGTTCGGCTCCTCCTCGAAGCTGATATAGCCGTTCTCGTCTGCCGTCGTGCCGCGGATCAGGGCGATATCGATCTTCTGGCTCGGATAGAAGAGATAGTCCTCGCCCTCAAGCTCGATCAGCTTCACCGGCGGTCGGGTCGATTGCGGGTTCATCGCTCCGCCGCCGTTGCGCGGATCGATGAACGTGCCGAGGCCGACCTTGGTGATGACACCCGGCTTGCCGGAGCCTGTCGCGGTCAGAAGCTGGATCATGATGCCCATGCCGGTGATATAGCCCTCGACGGAGCCGTCGCGCATCATGTCGAGGAAACGGGGATGCCGCGCCTTGGCGAATGAGGCGCCGAGAACCTTCCGCAGCATGCCGGGATGGGCGAAGCAGTTGAACCCGCCTTCGCTCGCCCTGTCGCCGGGCAGCATGGGGCTGAAGAGGAAAAGATGCTTCGGGTGGCCATGCTCCAGGAAGCGCTTCTCGAGCGTGGAGAGCAGGAGGTCCGGTTCGAGAACCGGGCCGGTGCCGGCCACGGCGACGGTCGCGCCGCTCTCGATCAGGGCGATGGCGTCTTCGGCGGAAAGCAGCTTTTTCATCAGGCAGGCTCGTTGTGATCGTGATGGCTGGCGAGCCAGCGCGCGCGCAGGCCCATCTTGTCTTCACCGAAGCAGATGCCGGGCATCGTGCGCACGTTCTCCGACACGGCGATTTTCGCGCCGAGCGTGGCGAGGACATCGCGTTCGACATCGAGACCGGGAGCGATCTCGACAAGCGTCAATCCGCGTTCCGTAAGGCGGAACACGACCTTCTCGCTGACATAGAGGATGTTTTGCCCGCGCTTTAAGGCTTCTGCGGCGTTGAACGTCATGTCCTGCACTGCGGGCACGACCTTGCGCGCCGCCTTGTCACCGAGCACCATGCAGAAAACGATGTTCTGAATGCCCTGTGTCATTTCCACGAAACCGCCGGCGCCGGGGATGCGGTCACCGAAACGGCTGACATTGACATTGCCCCTGGCATCCACCTCGCCGACGCCGAGGAAAGCCCGGTCGATGCCGCCGCCGGCGAAGAAGCGGAGCTGGTCCGGCGCTTCGAGGATGGAGACCGGATTGTGGGCGACCGGAAAGGTCTTGCCGCCGGCCGCGTAGCCGTTGACGCCGCCGAAGACGCCATGCTCGATCGTGAAGGAAACGAGATCGAACACATCCTCCTCGATCGCCACGACCGGAAGGAAGCCGGCAATCCCGAAGCCGATGGCGAGGAGATCGCCCCTTCGCGCTTCGAGGAAGGCCCGCCGCATGACGGCCTTGCCCGCATCCATCGGCCGGTGCGGGATGACGGAAAGCGGCAGCTTTTCCGCGCCCGTCAAGGTCGGGTCATAGAAACTGTGGGTGATCTGCCGCTGGGTCTTGCTGACGACGACCGCGTCCACCAGCGCGCCGGGAACGCGCACGTCGTGTGCACGCAGCGAGCCGGACGGGGCCGTACGCTTGACCTGCGCGATGACTTTGCCGCCATTCGCGCGCGCTGCCTGGGCGAGCAGGAGCGCACCAGTCAGGGCGGGCTCTTCCTCGAAGGTGAGATTGCCGCCCGCATCGGCCGATGTCGCGCGGATGAAGGCGATGTCGATGGCGGGCGCCTTGTAGTAGAGCAGCCGCTCGCCCTCGATCTCGATCGCCTGTACCAGCTTTTCCCGGGAAACGGCGTTGAGCGCTCCGCCGCCATGCGCCGGGTCCTGGAAGGTGCCGAGGCCGACGCGGCTGACGACACCCGGCCGCTTGGCGGCAGCCGCCTCCAGCATGGCGTAGATGATGCCGATGGAGAAATTATAGGCTTCCATCTCATCGGCGTTGATGCGGCGGATCAGCTCCGGCACGCCGACGGGCCAGAAGGAGCCGCCGATCATGCGACGGACAAGACCCTTTACGCCGAAGAGGCTGGTGCCGCGGCCCTCGATCTCGCCCGTCCGAATGGCGTGGATCTCCACAAGGTCGCGCGGCTCCCCCGTGCGCTTGAACCGCTCCACCAGCGCTTCGATAAGCGCATCGGGTTCCTGCACGCCGCCGGCGCCGCCGACAGTCAGCGTCATGCCGGTCTTGACGAATGCCAGTGCCTCGTCGACGGACATGATCTTGCTTTTCGTCATCCTGCTTCCCCTCAGCCGCGTTCCCTGTCGAAAGCCCCTGTGCGGGCGCGATAGTCGGCATCCGCCTGGCGCGTGGCGCTCACCAGCCCGTGGAAGGCGGCCGCCGCATGGGGCTCGTTCCGCAACAGCATCGCGGCTTTCATATAGCCGATCGCTTCGGGCGGCCGCGTCATGAAAGGCGAGAGCCACGCTTCGGCCTCGGCGTCGCTGCCGGCGATCGTGTTGACGAGGCCGATGGCATGGGCGTCAGACGCTGACATACGCCGCCCACCCGCCATCATCTCCATGGCCCGCGCCGGGCCGATGAGCGCCTGAAGCCGCTGCGCGGCGCCGGACCCGGGAACGCTGCCATAAGTCATCTCGGGAAAGCCGATCTCCGTGTCCGTGTGCGCGACCCTCAGGTCGCAGGCGAGCGCCAATTCGGCTCCGCCGCCGAGCGTATAGCCGTTCAACCGGGCGACCGTGAGCACGCTCGATCTGGCGATACGCTCTCCCACCCGCCAGGTGAGCTCGATGAACCGGCGGAGGCCGGCACCGGCAAGGCTCCGCATGAACTTGAGGTCCGCGCCGGCCGAGAAGGCGCGGCATCCGCCGCCGTCGATGACGGCAACGCTCACCGCGTCGTCTTTCTCGATCGCGTCGAAGGCGGCCGTGAGTCCAGCATAGCTCTCTTCGTTCAGCGCGTTCAGCACCTCCGGACGGCAGAGCGAAATGCGGGCGCAACTGCCCTCGATGGTCCAGCGGACGGGTGGCGCGCTCATGATGCGAACGCGCCGAACCGGGCCTGCGGCGCACCCTTGTCGGTGAGGTGGATGATGATGGGCCGTGCCATGGCCGGATCGGCCTGCGGCGCGTCCTCCCGGTAATGGCTGCCGCGCGTTTCCTTGCGCAGCCCCGCCGCCTCGCACATCGCCCTGCCGACATCGACGAGGTTGCGCGCCTCATAGAAATCGACGAGGTCCTTGCGGGAGGTGATGGCGAAATCTCCGGACGCCATCGCTTCGGCGAGCGTGGCGAGCTTGCGTTGCGCCTTTTCGAGCCCTTCCGCATTGCGCACGACGAGGGCGTGATCGCTCATCGTCTGCTTGATTTCCCTGTGCGCCTCCTTGATCGCACGCTTGCCGCCGCGCGCCTGTTGGCCGGTCACTTCAGCAAGCAGGCCGTTCGCCTCGTCGCTGGCGACGCGCCCGCGCGCCTTGGCGATCTCGGCCGCGCGCCTGCCGGTGCGCTTGCCGAAGACGAGGCAGTTGAGCAACATGTTGCCGCCCAGCCGATCCGCGCCATAGGGCCCGGCGGCATTTTCACCCGCCGACAGAAGTCCCGGCACGGCGGTCTGGCCGTGTTCGTCGATGACGATGCCGCCATTGATCGCATGGCCGAAGAGGCCGATGCGAAGCGGCTCGGCATCGACGTCGATGTTCTTCTTGAGAAGCCAGTCTTTCGACACGCTCCAAAGCTTGTCGAAGCCCTTTTGTGGAATATTGCCCGGCTTGGTGCCGCGCAGGTCGAGATAGAAGCCGTCATGCTCGTCCGCGCGACCCTGCCGCATGGCGTTCTTGGCCGCGATCTCCAGCCAGCGCGAGACATCGGACGCACTGAAGGGATAGTGGTCGACCTTCTTGAGCATGGCCGCTTCGATATCGGCGGATGCGGGAACCGTGCCCTCGACCACGGATGCCCCGTCCTTGTCGACGAAGGAGGGCAGGCCCGCCCAGAACCAGGTATAGAGCATGTTGAGCGCCGGCTTGACGGTGCCGAACCCGGCCTGCATGAACTCCATATTGGCAAGCGGCGCACCGGCGCGGTAGCCGAGCGCATAGCCGTCCCCGGTAATGTCTGGCGGCATCAGGCTGTGCTTGAAGAGCTGACCTGCGCCCCCTGTCGTCAGCACCGTGGCGCCGGCGCGGATTTCGAGGAACCGGCCGTCCTTGGCGACGGCGATCACACCTTCGACACCGCGCGGGCCGTGGATCAGGCTGAGCACGGCGGTCTGCTCCAGCGCCTTGACGCCGATCTTCGCGTTTTCCCGCTTCAAGGCGACGGTGATCGGTTTGCCGTGATGATAGATCTTGCGATTGCGCGGCCGCGAGGCGAAATCGCCCTGGGCGACCATCGGCTTGCCGCTCTCGGGATCGCGGATGAAGTCGATGTTCCAGCGGTCGAGATCGGCCACCGCATCGACGGCGCCTTCGACGAGGATGCGCACGAGCTTCGGATCCGCGCAGCCTTGCGCGGCGGTCATGATGTCGTTGAAATGGACATCCTCGTTGTCGTCGGGATCGCCCGAACCGTCCGGCACGGCGAAACCGGCCGAGGAGGCGAGGCCGACGGCCGTCGCGCCGGAAACCGCAATGCGCCCTTTCGTCATCACCAGCGTGTCCGCGCCCGCAAGCGCGGCTTCGTGTGCGGCGCGCAGGCCCGCGCCACCGGCGCCGACGACGCAAACGTCCACCTCGATGACCTGCCTGTCTACCGCCATCACGCAAGCCCTCCGGGAGCAAGGCCGATGCCGATGCCGGTCTTCTGGACGCGGCTGGAGATCATGGCGCGCTGGATGTCGGACGTGCCGTCGAGAATGCGGTAGGAACGGGCATCGCGGAACAGGCGCTCGACGCCGAATTCCTGCGAGACTCCCATCGCCCCGTGGATCTGGATCGCCGCGTCGGCAGCGCGGCCGGCGGCCTCGCTGCAGAAAAGCTTCGCATAAGCCGCCTCCTGCGCGGCATCGAGGCCCTCGTCGAAAAGTTCGGCTGCCTGATAAAGCAGGAGCCGCGCGGTGTAGAGATCGGCGGACATGTCGGCGAGCTTGTGCTTGACCGCCTGGAACTCGCCGATCTTCTTGCCGAACTGCACGCGGTTGTCCGCATGGACAAGGCTCAGTTCGAGCGAGCGGCCGATGATGCCGACGGCGCGTGCGGCCGCCCAGAGCCTGGCACGGCCGAGAATGAATTTCAGGGAAGCAAATCCGTAGCCGATCTCGCCCAGCACCTCGTCGTCGGCCGCCTCGACCTCGTCGAAACTGACTTCCGCGCTGCCGGAACCGCGCCCCCCGAGCTGCCACTCCGGCTTGCCGACATGAATGCCCTTGCGCTTGTCGAGAATGAAGACCGTGATGCCGCCCTTGGCGCCCTTGGAGGGGTCGGTCACGGCCGAAACGAAGAAGACATCCGCCTTGGCGGCGCGGCTGATCCAGAGCTTGGTGCCGCTGATCTTCCATTTGCCGTTTTCCCGCACCGCCCGGGTCTTGATGCCGGCTGCATTCGAGCCCGCGCCAGCCTCACTGAGGCAGAATGCGGCGAACCGCTCTCCGGCGGCAAGGCCCGGCAGGTATTTCTGCCGCTGGTCGTCGCGGCCGACGAGGTTGATGGCAGCCGCAGGCGCGCTCGGAGCGACGAAGAAGGTCACGCCGCCCGGACCATAGCTCATGGTCTCGACCGCGACGGAGGAGACCAGTTCACTCGTTCCCAAGCCGCCAAATTCCTCCGGTATGGAAAAGCCGAACAGGCCGAGTTCGCGCGCCTTATCGAACACGATCTCCGGAATGTCGTTCATCCGGTCGATATGTTGCGCATGAGGCTCGACCACGTCGTCGATGAACCCACGGACGGTGTCGCGAATCTGCACGACCTCATCAGGCAAACGTATAGGCACGCCATTCCTCCCAAAGCTGCGATCTGTGATCACACATATGCCGCAGGTGCATTGTTATGGCAAGCTTATTTTTTGAAAAGCAGGGTGAAAGCAGCAACGAGATCGCTTGACTTGTGATCACACATCACACATTGTCAGCATCACATTTGGTGAGGAAACGACGCATCATTTCACCGTTGCGACGATTAAACAATGCAAAAGGGAGGTTAGGATGGGTGGCTTGCCCCGTTGGTCGGCCGGATGGTTCGCCGTCGGCATGATGGTGAATCTCGGCTTTGCGCATGCGCAGGAACCGATAAAGCTCGGCGTGTCGGAGCCGCTCAGCGGACCGGCAAGTTCCCTCGGTATCCCCGTCGTCGAAAGCATCAAGTCCGCCGCCGAGTTCATCAACGGAAACGGCGGGATCGACGGTCGCCCGATCGAGCTGGTCATCCGCGACGACCAGAGCCGCGCGGACGTGGCGGTGCAGAATTTCCGCCGCCTGGCGGAGGAGGGGGTCTATGGCGTGATCGGCCCGAACCAGGGCAGCAATGCCCTTGCCGTCGCACCGGTGCTTCTGGAAACCAAGGTGCCGATGTGCGGGTTTCAGAACACGATCTCCATCACCAAGCTTGGCAATCCCTATATCTTCCGCTGCCAGACGAGCGATACGGACAACACCCGGGCGGCGCTGAAATTCGCCTCCGAGAAGCTCGGTGCGAAGAATGTCGCCGTGCTTTATACCGGCGATGCCTACGGCACGGAGGCCTTCGCGGCGCTGGAGGTCGAGGCCAGGGAGATGAACATCCCGATCGTCGCGGCCGAGAAGATCAATTACGGCGCAAGCGACACGACGGCCGAATGGACGAAGGTTCTCGGCGCGCAGCCGGAAGCGATCGTCCTGTGGGGCTCGGGTTCCACCATGTCGGTGGCCCTGCGCAACGGCTCGCAGCTCGGCAACACGGCACCGATCATCGGCGCGCAGGGCGTCGCCGCCGCCGCCATCATCAAGAGTGCCGGCGCTGCCGCCGAAGGGATCTACATGGTGACGCTGAACGCGCCCGACCAGGTGACGCCGGAGCAGCAGGAACTCAGCCGCATCTACAAGGAACGCAACGGCGAGGATTATACCCTCACCATCTACGACATCATCGGATGGGATGCCGTGCACATCTATGCCGAGGCGATCCGTCAGGCAGCCGGCGAAAAGGAGAAGGTGACCGAGGGGCTTGAGAAGATCCAGGGACTGAAGCTTGCGGGTGGCTCCTATACCTACACCCCGGAAAGCCACGAAGGGCTGGGAGCGGATTCGGTCTGGATCGTTCAGGTCAAGGACGGTGCGATGGTCGGCGTGCAGAGGGGCTTCTGACCCGGGAGTTTGCGAATGTCATCTGCCGAAATCCTGCAGCTCGTCATCACGGGGCTGACAGTGGGAAGCATCTACGCCCTTGTCGGATTGGGATTCAACCTGATCTTCAACGCGACCGACGTGATCAATTTCGCCCAGGGCGAGTTCGTCGTGCTCGGCGGCATCCTGACTGCCGTTGCCGTGGGCACGACGGGGCTGCCCCTGTGGCTTGCCATCGCGGTGGCGATCGCCCTGGTCGCCGCGCTCGGCGCGCTGATAGACTTTGCCGCGATTTCGCGCGTGCGGCGGGGAAGCGTGATGACGCTGGCCATGATAACGCTCGGACTTGCCGTGATCGTCAAGACGTCGCTTCTCCTGTGGGTGGGGCCGGATCCGCTCTATTTCGATCCGTTCACACCGGGGCCGCCCTTGAGGATCTTCGGCGCCGTGCTGCAATTGCAGGCGATCTGGGTCATCGGCATCGGCGTTCTCGTCATGGTGGCGCTCAAGTTCTTCTTCTCCCACTCCCGCGTCGGCCGCGAGATGCTGGCCTGCGCCATAGACCGGGAGGCCGCGCAGCTCATGGGCATAAATGTCGGTGCGACCGTGCGGTTGAGCTTCATCCTGTCGGGCGCGCTGGGAGCCTTGGCGGGCGTGCTCATCACGCCGCTCACCAATGCGACCTACGACCAGGGTTTCACGCTTGCGCTGAAGGGCTTTGCGGCCTGCGCGCTCGGCGGCTTCGGGCGAGCAAGCTCGGCGATCCTCGGCGGTTTCGCGCTTGGGCTGATCGAGGCCGCTTCGGTCGCGGTGCTGCCCTCGGGGCTCAAGGATTCGGTTGCTCTTTCCGTTCTCATTCTGGCGTTGATGATCCGTCCATCCGGCCTTCTCGGTGGGCGTGAGGAACGGCGCCACACCCAGGCCATGTAGAGCGAGGATTCCACATGCGGCAAATCCATGTCCTGATGGTGCTTATCCTCGCCTGGCTGCTGGCACCCTTGATGATCCACACGGGCGGGACGTTCAACCTTTTCATCTTCGCCTTCATCAACCTGATCCTGGTTCTCGGCCTCTCCCTGCTCTTCGGCTATGCCGGGCAGATATCGCTTGGCCAGGCCGGCTTCTACGGCATCGGCGCCTATATGGCGGCGATCTTCACGGTGCGGTCGGGCCTTCCGCCGCTTGTCGGGCTCGTCGCGGCCATCATCGTCCCGGCGGCGCTCGGCTACGTCATCGGCCGTCCGGTGCTGCGGCTGCGTGGTTACTATCTCGCCATGGTCACGGCCGCGCTCGGTCTCATCCTCCATACGGTCTTCGTCGAATGGGTAGACATGACGGGAGGCTATTCCGGCATCACGGGCATTCCCGCATTGACCATCGGACCGCTGAGCGCCCGCTCGCCCGTCACGATGTACTATCTCAGCGGCGCCATCGGCTTTATCGTCATGTTGCTGGCCCTGCGTCTCGTCGACACGGCTTATGGCCGGGCCATGAGAACGATGCGTGAATCCGAGATGGCGGCGCGCTCCTGCGGCATCCCGACCGCACGGCTGAAGGCGGAGGTCTTTGCCCTGTCGGCCGGCCTATCGGGCCTTGCCGGTGCGCTCTATGCGCAATATGTCGGCTTCGTCAGCCCGGAGAGCTTCACGATCGACACGTCGATCAATCTCCTCCTGGCCCTTGCCGTGGGCGGTGTCGGCTCGCTGTGGGGCGCGGCATTCGGAGCCTTCCTGCTCACCTTCATGCCGGAATGGTTCCACCAGCTCCAGAACGCCTATGGCCTCGTTCTCGGCGCGCTCGTTGTCGTCATGCTGACGCTGGAGCCGCGCGGCTTCTGGGGCATCCTGCTCCGGCTGCGCGATGCCCTTGCCGGGCGCAGGGCGAAAACGGCATGAGCGGAGGCGGCGCATGAAAATCGAGATAGATGATATCGGCGTTCGCTTCGGCGGCCTTTGGGCCAACCGCGGTATATCCTTTCGCTTCGAAGGTCCTTCCATCACCGCCGTCATCGGCCCCAACGGCGCGGGAAAATCGACGCTGTTCAACGTGATGACCGGCTTCCTCACGCCGACGACAGGCGAGATCCGCCTGCGCGGCGAACGGATTTCGGGTCTCGCACCGGAAAAGGTGGCTGGCCGGCGGGTCGGCCGGACGTTCCAGATTCCCGAAATCTGCCATGAGATGTCCGTGCGTGACAACGTGCTCGTCGGCGCGCACCGCCATATCGGCGGCAACCTGTTCTCGCAGGTCCTGAATTTGGGTGCGAGCGCGACGGCCGAGCGTGAGGCGGGCGAGCGTGTCGATGCCATCCTCAGGGACACGCGCCTCTACGACCTGCGGGATCGCCCGGCCGGCACGCTGCCTCTCGGCCGGGTGCGGCTTCTTGAGATCGCACGGGCGTTGGCCTCGCAGCCGGAACTGCTCCTGCTCGACGAGGCGGCATCCGGCCTCAATTCGCAGGAATCGGCGGATCTGGCCGCGTTCATCCGCACCCTGCCGTCTCAGGGCATTTCGGTCCTGCTGATTGAGCACAATGTCGGCTTCGTCATGGAATTGGCATCCACTATCGCTGTTCTCGACCACGGCCAGCTGATCGCGATCGGCGCGCCGGACGCGATCCGCAACAACGAGGCCGTCATCACGGCCTATCTTGGCAAACGGAAATCCTGATGCTGAACGTTCAATCCCTCGCCGTGCATTATGGAGGCATCGTCGCGGTGCGTGATGTGTCATTCTCCGTCGCATCGGGCGAATGCGTGGCGATCATCGGCCCGAACGGTGCCGGCAAGTCCTCGACGCTGCGGGCGATCTCCGGCCTTGCGCCCGTTAGCGCCGGCAGCATCGCCTTCGAGGGGCAGCGTATCGATGGCTTGCCGGCGCACGCGATCGCCCGGCTCGGCGTCGCGCAGGTGCCGGAAGGTCGCCATGTCTTCGGCCCGCTGACGGTCGAGGACAATCTGCTGCTCGGCCGCTCGCGCCTTGGCACCGGCAAGCCGGCGGACGGGCTGGAACGGGTCTATGCCGCCATGCCCAAGCTGAGGGACCGGAGGATGCAGAAGGCCGGCAGCCTTTCCGGCGGCGAACAGCAGATGCTGGTCATCGGCCGGGCGCTCATCGGCGAACCGAAGATCCTGATGCTGGACGAGCCCTCCATGGGCCTTGCCCCGCAGATCGTCGACACCGTCTTCCTGCTGCTGGACGACCTGCGCCGCGCCGGGCAGACCATCCTGCTCGTGGAGCAGAACGCAACGCAAGCGCTCGAATTCGCCGAACGCAGCATCGTGCTCAATGTCGGCGAGGTCCGCATGGCGGGCCCCTCGCGCGATCTCCTCGCCCGCAGCGATGTCGTGAGCGCCTATCTCGGCGGTGCCGAACATATCTAACGCAAGGAAACCGGCATGACTTCCCAGCCCCGTTGGAAACGACGCCCCGAAGGTTCGAACTGGGGCGACTTCGGTCCCGACGACCAGTTCGGGCGGGCCAATCTGCTGACGCCCGACATCGTGTTGAAAGGCGTGGCGGAGGTCCGGGAGGGGCGATCGTTCTGCCTCTCGCTGCCGCTGGATTATCCGGGCGGGGCAGGGCTGAATCCGAGCCGGCGCGGACCGGTGCTCCAGCACACGATGCGCAAGGGAAAGCCCTGCTACGGTTACCGCATGGTTTGTGAGGACCCGACCATGACGGACGTGCTGAATGACGACATTGCGATCCTGACATTGCAATATTCGACGCAATGGGATGCGCTCGGCCATGTCGGGTCGACGTTCGACGCCGATGGCGACGGGAAGGCGGAAACCGTCTTCTACAACGGCTTCCGCGCGGGCGTCGATCTCCTCGGGCCTGAGGATATGGACGAAAGCAAGGGCGATTCCACCGTGAGGGCCAAGGCGCTCGGCATCGAGCGGCTTGCCGAGAAAACCATGCAGGGGCGCGGCGTGATGATCGACCTTGCGCACCACTATGGGCGCGAGCGCGTCGCGGTCGGCTACGATGGCATCATGCGTATCATGGAGAAGGACGGGGTTACGGTGGAGGAGGGCGACATGGTCCTGTTCCACACCGGCCTTTCCACCATGATCCTGGAAATGAACAAGGAGCCGGACGGCCCGTTGCTCCTGAAGTCCTGCCCGGTGCTCGACGGCCGCGACGAACGCCTTCTGCAATGGGTCACCGACAGCGGGCTCGTCGCCATCATCGCCGACAACTATGCGGTGGAACTCAATCCCGGCCGCGATCAGCGCGCCTGCTGCTCCTACCTGCCGCTGCACGAGCATTGCCTGTTCAAGCTCGGCATTCCGCTTGGCGAACTCTGGTATCTCGACGAATTGGCGACGTGGCTTCGCGCACACGAAAGGAGCCGGTTCCTTCTGACCGCGCCCCCGCTTCGCCTGCCGGGCGCGATCGGCTCGCCGGTCACGCCGATCGCCACCGTCTGACGCCGGACGGGCTGTCCTGCATCAGAAGCCGACGCGATCGCCCCCCTTCAGGGCGAGAATTTCCCGGGCTTCGTCCGGCGTCGCCACCTCAAGGCCGAGGCCCTCGATGATCTTGCGCGCCTGCATTACTTGCTGGGCATTGGATTGAGCGAGCTTGCCGGGGCCGATCCACAGCGAATCCTCCAGCCCGACGCGCACGTTGCCGCCCATGGCGGCGGCCATCGCGGCGATCGGGAGCTGGTTCCTGCCCGCGCCCAGGACCGACCAGCGATACTGGTCGCCGAACAGCCGGTCCGCGGTGCGCTTCATGTGCAGGACGTCGTCGGGATGGGGCCCGATGCCGCCAAGGATGCCGAAGACGGTCTGGATGAAGAGCGGCGGCTTGACGAGGCCCTTCTGCAGGAAATAGTGCAGGTTATAAAGATGGCCGGTGTCGTAGCATTCGAATTCGAAGCGCGTTTCCGCCTCCGCGAGCGAGCGCAGGGCATATTCGATGTCCTTGAACGTGTTGCGGAAGATCAGATCGCGTGATCCTTCGAGCGCTTCCTGCTCCCATGCGTGCTTGAACTCCTTGAACCGGTCCAGCATCGGGAAAAGGCCGAAGTTGAAGGAACCCATGTTGAGCGAAGCGACTTCCGGCTTGTAGACGGCAGCGGGCCTGATGCGTTCCTCCACCTTCATCCAGGGCGCCCCGCCGGTCGTGATGTTCACGACGCAGTTCGATCGCTGCTTCACCACCTTGAGAAAGGGAGCGAAACCTTCCGGCGTCTGGTCGGGGCGGCCATCAACGGGATTGCGGGCGTGAAGATGCACGATCGCCGCACCGGCCTCCGCCGCGCCGACCGCCGCATCGGCAATCTCGTCGGCCGTCACCGGCAGATGCGGCGACATGGACGGCGTGTGGATCGCGCCCGTCACGGCGCAGGTGATAATGACTTTCCGTTGGGTCGCCATCAGTTCATTCCTTCATCTGGCTGTCGTCTTGCGATTGCTTGTGGCGGCGCAATGCCTCCAGGCGGCGGTCTCGCCACGCCGAGCGTGCCGCGAGCTGTTCGGGCGAGCGGGTCTTCCCCCAGCTCTCCACGACGCGTTCGATGTTCTCCTTCTCCCAGACATCCGACGGAGGCGGGGCGGCGGTGATGTTGCGAAAGGCCGAACCGTAACGGTGCAGGTAGTCGTCGATGCCGCCGGGCGCATTCAGCTCGATGGTCGCGAAGGGCCCGAGGAACGACCAGCGCAGGCCAAGACCTTCGCTCACGGTCCTGTCCAGATCCCCCGCGCTGACGACCCCGTCGCCGACCAGCCGCAGCGCTTCCGCAAGCAGGGCCGCCTGCAGACGGTTGAGGACAAAGCCCTCGATCTCGCGGTTGATCACGATCGGCGCCTGGCCCGCGCGATCGTAGACATCCCTGGCGCGTTCAATCACCTCGGGCGATGTCCATGGTGCGCCGCAAAGTTCGACAAGCGGTGCCAGATGGGGCGGATTGAGCGGGTGGGCGACGAGGCAGCGGTGCCGTCCGGCAAGATCGCGGGTGAACAGCGAGGCCACGATGGATGAGCTGGACGAGGCCAGAATGGCCCCTTCGGGCGCGTGACGGTCCAGTTCCGCGAAAATGCACTGTTTCAGCGCGACGTCCTCGGGACCGCATTCCTGCACCAGATCGACGCCGGAGACAGCTTCGAGCGACATCGGGCAATAGGCAAGGTTTCCGGCGTTTTCATCGCCAGCAGAATGAAACACCCGGGCAAGATGCTCCTGCGCCGCGGCCAGTCGACTTTGGTCTATGTCGGTCAGATTGACCGAAAAGCCGGCTCGTGCGAAAACAATGGCCCAGGATGTACCGATGAGGCCGGCACCGATGACGGCGATTTTCATACCTGTACTCCTTCGGCACTTTCACTCTTTAAAATAGTATCGGCCCGCTTCTTGTCGTGATCACAGATCACAGTTATCCTTGCATGAAAGCAACCATGTTCGGATTCAACAGTGCAGAACACCACCGATTTCACCCTCAAGCAGATTGGACACCTCGAGCGCGTCACGCTTGGTGACCGTGTTTACCTGGAGCTGCGCCAGCTCCTGATGGCGGGCAAGCTCGTACCCGGCGAGAAGCTGTCGCTGCGCTCCGTCGCCGAGGCGCTGGGAGTCTCCATGATGCCCGTGCGTGAAGCGGTGGCCCGCCTGGTGGCGGAAGGCGCGCTGGCCGTACTTCCCAACCGGGCGGTCAGCGTGCCGCCGATGTCGCAAAGCAAGCTGCGCGAACTGACGCGGATCCGCATCGAGATCGAAGGATACGCCGCCCACGAGGCTGCGCTGACCTGCAGCGCCCCGGCCCTCAATCGCATCGTCGAGATCGATGCGGCCTTCCGCTCTGCCGTCCTTTCCAAGGACGGGGATGTCGAGCTGGCGCTTCGTCTCAACAAGGAGCTGCATTTCGCGGTCTACGAATCCGCAGGTTCGCCGATTCTCACCTCGATCATCGAGAGCCTCTGGCTGAAGGTGGGGCCGGTCATCAACCTTGACCTTCGCGCCGCGCAGCGTCTGTCGACCGGCGGTGCGGAACGCTATCACGCCGCCCTCGTCGAAGCCCTTTCCGCACGGGACGGGAAGGGAGCGCGCAAGGCACTGGCCGGTGATATCCGCAGTTCGTCGGAGTTCATTCTGGCGACGTGGCAGTTGCCGGAATAGCAACCGGCGCGGCGCTGTCTTTCCTGCTCTCGGCTTCATGTCAGTTCAGCATCTGCAAGTCGCCATCGACATTGATGAGCTGGCCGGAGGTGGTGGAAAAGCGCTTCGAGGCGAGGCAGACGATCGTGTCGGCGACATGCGTCGGTGAGACGAAGGACTTGATGGACGCTCGGTCCAGCGCGATCTGCTGCATCTCCCGGAGCGTTATGCCCCGGAGCTTTGCCTTTTCCATGAGCACGGCGTCCTGGCGGGGGCCGGCGACGATGCCCGGCAGGATGGCGTTGACCCTGATGCCGTAAGGCCCGAGTTCGATGGAGAGGGATTTGGTGAAGCCGGCGACGGCCCATTTCGAGGCGGCGTAGGGAGTGCGCATGGCAAAGCCCAGCCGCCCGGCCGCCGAGGAAAGGTTGACAATGCTCGGATTGCCGCTCTTCTTGAGTTCCGGCACGGCGAGCCGCACGCAGTTGAACTGACCGGTCGTGTTGACGTCGATCGTTTTCTGCCAGTCGGCGGGATCGATCTCGTCGACGCTACCGGTAGGCCCGGCGATGCCGGCATTGTTGACGAGGCAATCCAGCCCACCAAGCGCCGCCAGTCCGTCGGAGAAGAACCGCGCCACCGCCTCCCGGCTCGATACGTCGCAGATGGATGTCGTCAGCCGGCCCTCATTGGCGTGTTGCAATCTATCGAGAGCCTTCCCGTCGAGGTCGCAGACATGCACGGCGGCCCCTTCGGCAAGGAATGCCTTGGCGATCTCAAGGCCGATGCCGCCCGCCGCCGCGGTGATCATCACCCGTATGCCTTCTAGCCCTAGATCCATGCTTGGCTCTCCCTCGTCATTGGCATGCTCGTCTCACTCCTATCCGTCGCAGTCGGCAAACTGTAATCTGTGATCACACTTAGTGTCAATTGGATGTTTCGGATAAGTTCGGAAGAATGAAACGAGGGGCACACCGCGTGCCCCGGCGCAAGGCGGAGTCCTTGTCTGCGCGATATTCGCCCTGCGCCCAGGTCGCGCGTGACGTAGTCAGAAGGGCGGGACTATCGCGTGCGGCCCCTGCGCTCTTTCACCATTGCTCCGCGGCGATCCAGTCGCAGAAGGCGGAGATGATCTTTATGCGTTTGTGGGCCTTGGGAACGACGAGATAGAAGCCGGGTATATCCTTCTCGTCCATCGTCTGGAGGAGATCGGTGCCGAGCGGGGCGACGAGGGTGCCGGCCTTGATATCGGCAAGCGCATCGAGCCGTGAAACGAGCCCGACGCCGAGGCCGGAAATGCTGCCCCTGCGCATCGTCGCGGCGTCCTGGAATTCGATCTCTCCTGCCGTTTCCAGCGGGGGAAGGCCGAGATGCGCCAGTACCTTGCGCCAGAGATCCCGCGCCATGACGGGATGGAGAAGGGTCATGCGGCCGAGGTCGGCGGGTGCGGAGATCCGCCTTGCCAGTTCGGGCGAGCAGCAGATGACCTTCGGGTCGCGCATCAGCAGGCGGACGTCATGGTCCTTCCATTCGCCGAATCCCCACTGGATGGAGACGTCCACCTCGTCGGCCGCGAAGTCGCGGACGTTCACCATCGTCGTCAGGCGGATATCGGCACCGGGCATGCGCTGGCGAAAGCGCTCCAGCCGCTCCATCAGGTAGCGCGTGGCGAAATAGGGACTGACATTGATGTTGATGCGGTTGCGGTGGCCCGAATTGGTGACGCGGCGGACCCCTTCCGTGAATTCGTCGAAACCCGCCTGGATGAAATGCGAGAGGATGATCGCCTGTTCCGTCGGTTCGATGGTCCGCGCCTTCCGCTCGAACAGGCAGACATGCAGGCTATCCTCCAGCAGCCTGACCTGCTGGCTGATGGCCTGGGGCGTGACGAGAAGCTCGTCCGCAGCGCCGCGGAATGTGCCCCGGCGCATGACCGCCCAGAAGGCGCGCAAGGCGTTGAGCGGGGGAAGCCGCGTATGTTGACCAGCCAATTCGCCCTCCCGGCGGCCGATATCGACGTGCGACCGGCATTGACCGCCGGCGGAACCGGCAGCGTTATATCACGGCCTTTTCGAGGAACGGGCGATTCTCGACGATCCGCTCATAGCCGACCTCCGTCAGGTCCAATGTGCGATATTCGCCGTGAACGATCAATTCGCAGACGCCGCGTCCCGCTGCCGGGGCCTGCTGCAGCCCGTGACCGGAAAAGCCGTTGGCGAAGATGAAATTGCGCACCGCCGGATGCCGGCCGACGATGAGGTTGTGGTCCAGCCTGTTGAAGTCGTAGTGGCCCGCCCACTGGTTCACCGCCTTGATCGCCTCGAAAGCGGGCGAGCGTCCGGCAAGCGCCGGCCAGATGATCTCCTCGAATTCCGCGTAGCGCGGCTCGAAATCGTCCCAGTCGGCCGCCGGGTCCTCCATGGGCGGGCAGCCCGCCAGGAAGAAGCGGCCTTCGGGTCGGCAGAAGACGCCGGAGGGATCGATCATCAAAGGTAGCCGCCCGTGGTTGATGTTCGCGGTCCCCTCAGGCGTGTCGGCGCAGTCGAAGACGAAGAGGGTGCGCTTGCGCGGTTCGACGGGAATGTCGAGGCCGGCCATGCGGGCGGTGAGCGCCGCGCGCGGGCCGGAAGCGTTGACGATGGTGCCGGCCTTGACGACCGCGCCCGACTTCAATGTCACCGACGTCACCCGATCGCCCTCGCGGCCGATGGCCACGGCTTCATCCGTCACATAATCGGCGCCGAGCGAACGGGCCTTGTTCCTGAAGCCGTACATCAGGCCCGTATTGTCGAACCAGCCTTCGCCGGAACGGCCGTAGGAGGCGAGCGCGATATCGGTCACGTCGAGATGCGGGAAGGCATTCGCCAGCTCGTCGCGGTCCCACAGCACGACGTCCGCGCCGCAGGAGACCTGCACCGCATGGTTCTCCCTGAGGACCTGCGCCTGTTCCGGCGTGTTGGCGAGGAACAGGTAGCCGCCCGGATGGAAGCCGAGATCCGGCCTCTCGCCGTCGACCTGCATCATCTCGCCGAAATCGCGGATGACCTCGGCGCCGTACTGGCTGATCTTCACATTGATCGGATTGGAGAACTGCGTGCGGATCGAGGAGGACGAGAGCGAGGTCGCCGCCTTGAGGTAGGTCGGATCGCGTTCGACGACGAGCACCGAGCCGTCGAAGTCGGGATTGGCCGCAAGATAGTAGGCGACGGACGAGCCTATCACCGCGCCGCCGATGATGACGACGTCATACCGGTCTTTCATTTCGATGCCTCGTCGTCGGGATGGCCGATGTCGACGAACCACCCGCCGAGATGAAGAGTGGAGGGCGCCTTCGGATCGACCGGCGGCTTTTCCGCCTCGACCCCGGCGCGGAAGCGCTCCGTATTGTCCTGCGGCACGTAGCCGAGGTGGCCGGCTTTGGAATTGTCGACCGGCTTTACCGCATTGTCGGAGAGGCCGAAGCTGATCGTATGGCCGACGCGCGGGGCCGTCAGGCTAGCGGTGACCAGGCGGATGCAGTCCTCGAAGGACAGCCAGGACCAGAGCATGCGGCGATCCGCCGGCTCCGGGAAGGAGGAGAAGATGCGCAGGCACACGCTCTCCAGCCCGAACTTGTCCCAGTAGAACCGGCTCAGCGCCTCGACGAAGCATTTGGAAACGCCGTAGAGGCTGTCGGGGCGGACCGGCGCATCCGTGTCGATATGGGCTTCCAGCGTGTGGTAGCCGATGGCATGGACCGAGGAGGCATAGATCACGCGTTTGACGCCATGCTTCCGGGCGGCTTCGTAGAGGTGGTAGCTGCCGCGGATATTGGCGTCGAGGATGTCCTGCCAAGGGCGCTCCAGCGGAACGCCGCCGAAATGCACGATGGCATCGACCCCTTCCACCGCTTTCATCACCGCGGCCTCGTCGGCAAGGTCGAAGACCGTCGCCTCCTCGTTCTGTTGCAGATCCTCGATTTCATCGATATCGGCGAGGCGCAGCCGGTCGGCCAGGGGCGCAAGGCCACGACGCAGTTCGGTGCCGAGGCGGCCGGCCGCGCCGGTGATCAGAATGGTCTTGTAGGGTCTGGACATCCGTTCTTCCCATCAGGATTGAAGTTTGGCAACGCCATGCCGGCTCGAGCCGGATCGCCGGCAAGAGGCCTCATCGTTTCGTCTTCGTCACATAACCCTTTGACAGGTCTTCGGCCCTGGCATCTTCCGTGCGCTCGGCAGGGTTTCCGAAGCCGCCGCCGCCCGGCAGTTCCAGCACCAGCCGGCGGCCCGCCGGCACATGCTGCCAGCCCTTCGGCCGCAGCTTCGTTCCGTCGTCGAGCCGTGCCGAGCCCGGCGCGCCGTCCGCGCCGCCATCGCGCCCGCGCGGCGGGGTCGCGATACGGTCGAACATCGCCGAGAAGTCGAATTCATGGCCTTCGGCAGGCGCGATCTCGATGACCTGGCCGAGACCACCGCGATATTTGCCGGCACCGCCGGAATCGGGCCGCAGTTCCTTGCGCCAGACGACGATGGGGCCGGTATGCTCGGTCGCCTCGATCGGCATGGTGTGGACGCCGGAGGGGAAGGCCGTCGCGGAGAGGCCGTCGATGCCCGGGCGTGCGCCCATGCCGCCCGAGTTGAACATCAGCACTTCCGCGCGACGGCCGGGGGAACCTGCGACCGGGCGGGCGGAAATGTGGATGTTCCAAAGGGCGGCCGCGCCCTCGGCGAGGATCTGGCCGGGGAGCGCCTTGGCGAGCGCGCCGAGAACGAGATCCGGCACCATATGGCCGATGACATGGCGCACCGAAACCGGGGCCGGCCGCTCGGCATTGAGGATGTTGACCGGCGAGGAGACGTTGAAGACGGCGAGAGAGGCCGAATTGTTGGGAATGTCAGGCGCGACCACGCATTTCAGCGCGTAGCAGGCATAGGCTTTCGTGTAGATCAGCGGCACGTTGATGCCCCAGCGGCTCATCGCATCCGTGCCGGAGAAATCGACATTGACGCCGCTGTCGGTGATCGAGACCTCGGCGGCGAGCTTGATCGGCACGTCATAGCCGTCCGTCAGCATCTCGTTCGTCCACGAGCCTTTCGGCAGGCCGGCGATGCGCTTCATCGTCGCCGCATGGGTGCGCGACAGGATGAAGTCGCCGAGCGTGTCGAGATCGTCGTAGCCGACCTCGTCCAGCATCTCGATCAGCCGCTTGTGGCCGACGTCGTTGCAGGCGGCGAGCGAGTAGAAATCGCCGATCACCTGGTTCGGTTCGCGTACGTTGAGGCGCAGGATCTTCAGGAGGTCTTTGTTCACCGTGCCGCGCTCGGCGAATTTCATGATCGGGATCTGGATGCCTTCCTCATAGACCGACTTGCCATCCGCCCCGAAGCCGCGCCCGCCGACATCGACCACATGCGCCGTGCAGGCGAAGAAGCCGATCAGTTCCTCGCCCTTGAACGAGGGCGAGACCATGGTGATGTCGTGCAGATGGCCGGTGCCCTTCCACGGATCGTTGGTGACATAGGTGTCGCCCGGATACATCTCCTCGCGCGGGATTTCGGCGATGAAGTGCAGGACCGCCTCGGCCATCGTGTTGACGTGGCCGGGTGTGCCGGTGACGGCCTGGGCGAGCATCTCGCCCTTCGCGTTGTAGACGCCGGCCGAAAGGTCGCCGGCCTCGCGCACCGAGGTGGAAAATGCGGTGCGCAGCAGCGTCAGGGCCTGTTCCTCGACAACCGAGATCAGGCGGTTCCACATGACCTGCATGCGGATTTCACGGATATCGCTCATGACCGGTAACCCTTGCGCATAAGGAGAATGGTGCCGTCGACCTGGATGACGGCATCGAACGGCGACGTGACGATGGTGGAGGTTTCCCGCTCGACGATGACGGCAGGACCCGTCACCCGCGCACCGGGCGAAAGCATATCGCGCGGCACGATCGCCGTTTCCAGCGCCTTGCCGGAGGCGGGATCGAA
>Ga0182742_1000449_pt1 | contig 65938 bp, 59 predicted proteins | sample eDN5th37CBELigMG_FD_128880 | JGI IMG/M metagenome (GOLD analysis project Ga0182742, IMG submission 128880) | Enriched Miracle-Growth compost microbial communities from Emeryville, California, USA - eDNA 5th pass 37_C BE-Lig MG (version 2)... ...
CTCGGCGCCGGCCTCGGCGGCGGCACCGCCGGAGAAGATGAGGCCGCCCCGGAAGACCGACGGTGAGGCGCCGCGCGGTCGGTCAGGCGGCGGGGCGCGTCGCCTGCCAGCGGGTGAACTGGGCCTTGAGGTCGTCGGCGACCGCCTCCGGGTCGGGCGAGAAGCCTTCGGCCAGCATGCGGCGAGCCAGCATGTGGTCGGCAGGGCGGTTGACTGATTCCACCGCGAGCAGCCGGCCGTCGCGAAAATGGTAGAGCGAAAAGCGGTTTTCCTCGGGCGAGCCGGCCAGCGCGATGCGATCGCTTCCCGAGGCCAGCCCCGCCATCTGCAGCTTCATGTCGCCAATGTCGGACCAGAACCACGGCACGGCGGCGTAGGATTCGTCATGCCCGGTGATGGTGCGCGCAGCGTGTTTGGCCTGGTCGGTGGCGTTCTGTACCGACTCCAGCCGCACCTCCGCCCCCGACCTCGCATGGCGGAACAGCGCGGCGTCGCCGATGGCGAGGATTTCCGGGACGGAGCTTCGTAACGCGGCATCGACACGGATGCCGTTGGCGACGTCGAGCCCCGTTTCCGCCGCCAGTTCGGCGTTGGCCACCGCGCCGATGCCGACCAGCACCAGCTGAGCCGGGATGCGCCGGCCGTCGGTGGTGATGACCGCCTCGACCCCGGCCGGGCCGCCCTCGATCCGCTCGATGCCGACGCCGGTGCGGATGGTCACGCCGGCTGCCGCCAGCCTGCCCGCGACATGGTCGGAAATCGGCTGCGCCACGGCACGGCCGAGCACCCGCGACTGGGCTTCCAGGACCGTCACGCGCCGTCCCGCCGCGGCAAGCGTTGCCGCCACTTCCAGGCCGATGAAGCCGCCCCCGGCCACCACGACGTCCTCGGCAACAGCCATGCGCTCGCGCAGCAGCCGCGCGTCCGCGAGCGAGCGCAGCGACAGCACGCCGTCGAGCTCCGCGCCCGGCACCGGCAGCCTGCGCGGCCGCGATCCCGTCGCCAGCACCAGCCGGTCGAAGCCGAGCGACGAGCCGTCGGCGAGGGCCAGACGGCGCGCGGCTCGATCGATCGACTCGACGCGGCTGCCCGGCCTCAGATCGATGCCGGCGCCCGAGAAGAAGGAATCAGCGCGCAGAACCTGCGGGCGGGGCTCCGCCTCCTTGAGAAAGGCCTTCGACAGCGGCGGCTTGTGGTAGGGAAGATCGATCTCGTCGCCGACGAGGGTAATCGTGCCGCCGAAACCCTCGTCGCGCAGACTGGCCGCGGCCTGGACGCCGGCGTGGCCGGTACCGATAATGACGACGTTGCTGACCATGTTTCTCGCAGCTCTTGCCCGGGCGATGCCAGCCTAGGGGCCGCAACCGCGGGCGGCTGCCCCGGAACCGACATCGCACCGACCCGGCGCGTCGCATTGGCGCCTGGGCTTGTCAAGCGCGCTCGCCACGGTCCAAGCTCCACGCTCCGCCCTGCTGACGTAGCTGGAGATGGCCATGCGTCGCGCCACGAATCGCACCTTCCTCGCCCTGCTCATGCTTGCGGGCGTTTCGCCCGCGCAGGCAGATCCGCTCTCGGACCTGCTGAAGCAGGACGATGGCGCGGCCTGCTTCGAGCGTATCTACGATGACGCCCATCTGGCCAGGAACCCCAGGCAGCGGACGCGCAGCGTGCTCATGTCGCTGAAGGAGGCAGAGGATGGGGGCGGCACGGTCATCCGCATCCGGTTCCAGCGCACCGACGGGGAACGCTACGTCGTCGGCACCTGCGAATGGGCCAATCCGGCCAATCTCGACACCATGGGCGAGAAGATGATTCCGGCCTTCCGCGGGCCGGGCGGGCTGGATTGCCATGCCGCCACCGACGTCGACGGAATGTCGGCCGAAGAGGGCGGCGACTTTCCGGTCGACCTGCGCGACGGGACGGTTCCGGTTCTCTACATGCCGGAGGACATAGCGGCCTGGCGCTCGATCGATCGTCCCGGGAATGCGGAATTCCTCCCCTTCGGAACCGACGACAACGTGTTCCGGATGGACCGGACGGACGCAGGCGCATGTCGGGTCCTTGTGGACGCCCTGCCCTGGTTCGGCTAAGCGATCGCTTCGATCACCAACTTATCATCTATCTTGGGTTGCATTTCGGCGCTGTCTCGGCTTGCTCCCGCGCAGCATGAAGGAGACTGCCGATGACTCAATCTGAGGATTCCAGCCGACCCCGCCTGATCATTCCGGCCCTGGGAGGGCTCTATTCCGCCCTGCATGAGGCCGCCGAGACCCTGTTGCGCGTCGTCGCCGGGCTGGCGCTGGTGACGCATGGGGCATCGAAGATCGTCAATCCGTTCGGCGCGGTGGGCATGGTGGAAAGCCTCGGCTTCTACCCGGGCGTGTTCTGGTCGCCGCTGCTCGCTGCCACGGAGTTCTTCGGCGGCATCCTGATCGCCATCGGCCTGCTCACCCGGCCGGCGGCGGTCGCGGCGACGATCGTGCTGCTGGTGACGGTGTGGTTCCACTGGATCGTCCAGGGCCAGGGCTACGCGGGCGCGGAGAAGTCGATCCTGTGGGCGGCGATCTTCATCTTCTTCGCCGTACGCGGCTCGAACAGGCACTCGGTGGACGCGCGGATCGGCCGTCAGTTCTGATCAGCCCATTGCGGCGCTACGACCGCTTTGCGTTTTGCCGCAAAGCGACTATGACGAGCCCAGCCAAAGCCTGTTGCGGAGCCAGTGATGACCGAAATTCTCCAGACACCGAAGCGGGTGACGGTGTTCGGCGGATCGGGATTCCTCGGCCGGCACGTGGTGCGGGCGCTGGCAAGGCGCGGCTACCAGGTGCGGGCCGCCTGTCGCCGACCCGATCTCGCCGGGCACCTCCAGCCGCTCGGCAATGTCGGCCAGATTCGCGCCGTCCAGGCGAACCTGAGGGTTCGCTGGTCGGTGGACCGGGCCGTGGAAGGCGCCGACCACGTGGTCAACCTGGTCGGCATCCTCTCCGAATCCGGACGGCAGCGCTTCGCGGCCGTCCATGACTTCGGCGCCCGCGCCGTCGCCGAAGCGGCGCGCGCCGCCGGCGTCGGGCTGACCCATGTGTCCGCCCTCGGCGCGTCGGCGGAATCGCCATCCGTCTATGCCCGCAGCAAGGCGGCCGGCGAGCGCGCTGTGTTCGAGACAATCCCGGAGGCCGTTATCCTGCGGCCGTCCATCGTCTTCGGCCCCGAGGACCGCTTCTTCAATCGCTTCGCCAACCTGGCGCGCTTCTCGCCGGTGTTGCCGCTGATCGGCGGCGGGGAGACCCGCTTCCAGCCGATCTACGTGGGTGACGTCGCCGAGGCCGTCGCCCGGTCCGTGGACGGAGCCGTCGCGGGCGGCCGGATCTACGAGATCGGCGGACCCGAGGTGGAGACCTTCCGCGAGTGCATGGAAGCGATGCTCCGGGTCATCGACCGCAAGCGTACGCTGGTGCCGGTGCCGTGGGGACTCGCGTCGCTGCAGGCCGCGATCCTCGGCCTGCTTCCGAACCCGCTGCTGACCACCGACCAGGTGGCGCTGCTGAAGAGCGACAACGTCGTCTCCGAGGAGGCGATGCGCGAGGGACGCACCCTCGCGGCATTCGACGTCCGGCCGCAGTCGCTTGAGGCAATTCTGCCGAGCTATCTGTGGCGGTACCGGGCAGCCGGACAGTTTACGCGCCGCACGGAGGCCTGACCCGCCCTTGGAGGCGACGCTCGCCGCGCTGCTGCCGGAAGGCATCGGCACCGGTGCGGCGGCCCTGCTCGTCGTCGCCAGCTTCTTCACCTCGGCGCTGACGGCGTCCTTCGGTCTCGGCGGCGGGGTCGCCATGCTGGCGCTGCTCGGCCTGTTCGTGCCGGTGGCCGCGCTGATCCCGATTCACGGCGCGGTGCAGCTCGGCTCCAACACCGGGCGGGCCTGGTACCAGCGGGCGAACATCCGCCCGACCGTGGCCCTTCCCTTTATCGCCGGCAGCGTCGTGGGCGCGATCGCCGGCGCGTTCCTGGTCGTGCAATTGCCGGACGCCATCCTCAAGACGGTGCTCGGCGTCTTCATCATCGTCATCACCTGGGCGAAGTTTCCGTGGATCGCGCGGCTGTCGAAGGCCGGCCTGTCGATTGCGAGCGCTGTCCTGGCGATCGTGACGATGTTCGTCGGAGCGACCGGCCCGCTGGTGTCGCCGGTGCTGGCGCGGTTCCTCGAGAACGACCGCAAGGGTCTGGTGGCCACCCATGCCGCCGTCATGGTGATCCAGCACGGACTGAAGATCGTCGTGTTCGGAATCGCCGGATTTGCCTTCGGCGAGTGGCTGCCTCTGATCGCGGCCATGATCGCCACCGGCTATCTCGGGACGCTGTCCGGAACCTCGCTGCTCAACCGGATGCCGGAGGAGACGTTCCAGCGGTGGTTCCGGGTCCTCCTGACCCTGCTCGCGCTGGACCTGCTGAGGCGCGGGCTGGTTGACCTGTTCTGATCAACCGAACACGTAAAGCGCGACGAGGCCGACGGCACCGACGACCAGGCGCCACCAGGCGAACAGGCGGTAACCGTGGCGCGAGACGTAGCCGAGCAGCCACCGCACGACGATGAGCGCCATGACGAAGGCGGCGACGAAACCGGTCGCGATGACCGGCACGTCGGCTGCCGAGAGGATGTCGCGGTTCTTGAGGAGATCGTAGGCGAAGGCCCCGGCCATGGTCGGCATGGCCAGCCAGAAGGAGAACTCGGCGGCGGAACGCTTGTCGGCCCCCATCAGCAGGGCCCCGACGATGGTGGAGCCGGAGCGGGAGGTTCCCGGGATCATCGCCAGGCACTGGAACACGCCGATGACGAAGCAGACCCTGAGCGGAAACTGGCCGACGTTGGTGTAGCGCGGGTTCAAGGGCATCCGGTCGACGGCCATCAGCACGAAGCCGCCGAGTATCAGCATGATGCAGATGAGCTTCGGCGTCTCGAACAGCACCGTCTTGATGAAGTCGTGCGCCAGCGCGCCGATGACCGCCGCGGGCAGGAACGCCAGCAGGATGCCGGCGACGAAGCGCTGGGTGGCGCGGTCGCGCGGCAGGTCGATCAACATGTGGACCAGGCGCCCCGCATAGACCGACAGCAGCGCCAGGATGGCGCCGAGCTGGATGAGCACCTCGAAGGCCTTGCCGGTCGATTCGAAGCCGAGGAAATGGCCGGCAAGCAGGATGTGGCCCGTGGACGAGACGGGGATGAACTCGGTCAGCCCTTCGAGCAGGCCGAGCAGGAGGGCGTCAAAGAGCGATTGATTTTCCATGGACGAGTGCGGCTCTAATCGGCCGCAGCTTGCTTGTCACGGCGCGTTAACGATCCTATAGGTCAGGCGCCTTAACGGCTCGTTGACAACGTTTGGCGAAGAGTGCCGGCGCCCCCTTCATCTGGCGGCGCCATTGCAGCCAGCACATCCATCGGATTCATGCTCACGCTTTTCCATCATCCGTTGCTTGCCTCTTGCCGTTTCGTCAGGCTCGCCTTCGGCGAGTACAACGAAGAACTCGCGCTGATCGAGGAGCACCCTTGGAACCGGCGGAAGGAGTTCCTGGCCATGAACCCGGCAGCGACGCTGCCGGTGCTCCTCGCGGAGGGCGACGTGCCGATCGTCGGCGCGACCGTGATCGGCGAATATCTCGACGAGACGCGCGGCGTGCTGAAGCGCGACCGGCGGCTCTTTGCCGAGGATTCAATGCAGCGCGCGGAAATCCGCCGGCTGATCGACTGGTATCTCGGCAAGATGGAACACGAGGTGACCCGCCACATGGTGCGGGAGCGCGTGTTCAAGCCGCACATGCGGCCGGAACAGGGCGGCGGCTCGCCGGATGCCGCTGCGATTCGCGCCGCGCGCGCCAACATCCGCCAGCACCTCAAATACACCAACTGGCTGGCCGGCACCCGGCCGTGGCTGGCCGGAAACCGAATCTCCTATGCCGACCTGTCGGCGGCCGCGGTCATCTCCGTGCTCGACTATCTGGGCGAGATCGAGTGGCGCGACTATCCGGCGGCGCGCGACTGGTATGTGCGCATCAAGTCGCGACCGTCGTTCCGGCCGCTGCTGGGCGACCGGGTGCGCGGGCTGATGCCCGCCCCGCATTATGCGGACCTCGATTTCTGAGAACAGACATGCCTCGTCGGCCAGCCTGAGGCGGCTGGTCGTGCGCGCTGCGGCCGAGTGCGGATTCGACGCGGTCGCGGTGACGACCCCCGACGCCATACCGCAGGCGCCGGAGCGGCTGGCCGCCTTCGTGCGCGAAGGCTTCCACGGTACCATGGACTGGATGGCCGAAACGCTACAGCGCCGCGGCGATCCGCGTGTGCTGTGGCCCGAAGTCCGCTCCATCATCATGCTGGCGATGAACTACGGGCCGGACGGCGACCCGCTCGAGGGCGTGCGGCGCACGGACTGCGGCAACATCTCGGTCTACGCGCGCAACCGCGACTATCACGACGTCATCAAGGGCCGACTGAAGACCGTCGCGCAGAAGCTCGCCGCCGCCTCCGGCCAAGAGGTGAAGGTCTTTGTCGACACCGCGCCGGTGATGGAAAAGCCGCTGGCGGAAGCGGCCGGACTCGGCTGGCAGGGCAAGCACACCAACCTCGTGTCGCGGACACTGGGTTCTTGGCTGTTCCTGGGCTCGATCTTCACGGCCGCCGAACTCGACGCCGACGCGCCGGAAACGGACCGTTGCGGATCCTGCCGCGCCTGCCTCGACAGCTGCCCGACCGACGCCTTCCCCGCCCCGTACCGGCTCGATGCAAGACGCTGCATCTCCTACCTGACCATCGAGAACAAGGGTCCGATCCCGCGCGAATTCCGCGAGAAGATCGGCAACCGCATCTATGGATGCGACGACTGCCTCGCGGCCTGCCCGTGGAACAAGTTCGCCCGCGTCGCCTCCGAGGCGAAGCTGGCGGCCCGCAACGACCTCAGGGCGCCTCCGCTTGACGACCTGCTTCGTCTCGACGATGCCGGCTTCCGCAGCCTGTTCTCCGGTTCGCCGGTGAAACGGATCGGGCGCGACCGCTTCGTCCGCAACGTGCTGATCGCGGCCGGCAATTCCGGGCGCCCGGAACTGGGGCCGGCCTGCCTGGCGCTTCTCGATGACCCCGCGCCACTGGTGCGGGGTGCCGCTGTCTGGGCGCTGTCGCGGCTCTGCGACAGGAGGGAGTTCGTGGAACTTGCGGACCGTCGCCGCGACGACGACCCCGATGTCGCGGAGGAATGGCGGCTGGCGCTGGGCCGGGCGCCCGTCGCGTGGAGGCGTCCCTCACCAACCGTACCCCGCAGCGGCGCTTGATCCGCCGCGGCGCATGCTGACAGACTCGCGGACGCCGACAACCGGGAGGCCTTGCCATGGCCGGAACGCTCCTCGTCTATGACGACGCCTTCCCGCGGGCGCGTGTCGCGGCCGGCCCAATCCGCAACACGCCGGGCGCCGACGAACTGCGCGCCAACTCCTACCCGGAGCCGTTCCGGCTGCTGCCCATCTGGGAGGCCTCGACTCCGGAGACCTACTTCCAGGCAATGGCGGACGCCGCGGAGGCGATGGGCAAGCCCGAATCCTTCATCCTGTTCGGACACGGGCGGGTGGTGAACGCCGCCCAGGCAGGAGGCACGGTGCGGGTCACCACCGGGATCATCATGGGGTCGTCGGACATCACCGCCTCGAACGCCTCGGGCCTGCGCGCCCTGCGCGGCAAGTTCGCGCGTGGCGCGCGGGCGGAACTGTGGGTCTGCGAGGCCGCAGCCGCGGGCGCATCCGGCGGCCAGTCGGGTCAGGTGCTCTGCCAGGCGATCACCGACGCGCTGGGGATTGACGTGATTGCGGCGACGATCACGCAGGAATACACCACCGCGAACCAGGAAGAGATTCCCGGCGGCGGGTGGCAATCGACGGCGCAGTTCCTGCCCTGGGAAGGTACGACGGTGCGATTCACGCCGCGTCGCCGCTGAGGGACAATCATTGAAACAAGCACGGGTCTTCATTTTCGGCGCCGGCTATTCCGGCAAGGCCTTCGCGGCCGAGCGCCCGCCGGGCGCGACCATCCTCGGCACCACGCGCAGCGTCGATAAGTTTCGCGGGTTGCAGGCGGCGGGCATCGAACCGCTGCTGTTCGACGGGGTTGCGGCGGGGAACGACATTGCCAGGGTGCTCGCCACGGCCACGCACCTCGTGGTGTCGATCGCCCCCGACGAGGCCGGCGATCCGGTGCTGCGGGCATTCGGCGAGGCGATCGCCACGGCGATGCCGGAACTCCGCTGGATCGCCTACCTGTCGACGGTCGGCGTCTATGGCGACCATGACGGGCGCTGGATCGACGAGACCGCCGCGTGCCGCCCGGTCTCGGCTCGCTCGAAGCGGCGCGTCGAGGCGGAAGCGGCCTGGATGGAACTGGCAGCACGGCGGGGCGTGCCGCTGGCGGTGCTGAGGCTTTCCGGCATCTACGGCCCCGGGCGAAATGCGTTCGTGAACCTGGAAGAAGGCAAGGCGCGGCGGCTGGTGAAGACGGGACAGGTGTTCAACCGCATCCATGTCGCGGACATTGCCGGCACGCTGTGGCACCTTGCCGAGCGACGTATCGGCGGCGTCTTCAACGTCACCGACGACCTGCCCGCCCCGCCACAGGACGTCGTGGCCCATGCGGCGTCGCTGATGGGAGTGGAGCCGCCGCCGGAAGTGCCGTTCGAAGGCGCGGAGCTGTCACCGATGGCGCGGTCGTTCTACGGCGAGAACAAGCGGGTCTCCAATGCCGCGATCCGCGCCACTGGCTACCAGTTCCGCTATCCGGATTATCGCGCGGCGCTGTCGGCGATGTGGGCAGACGGCGACTGGCGAGGCGCCAAAGGCGACGCGCGCAGCCCGATCCGACAGAGCTGAAAGCGTCCTTTTCGCCACGGCTTTGCCCAAGACGGGATTCATCCTGCGTTAACCAGCCCGGCGCAACGTTGGCGCCGGCGGGGATCGGAAGGACCAGATGCCAAACCAATTCCTGAAGAGCATCCGTCGCTACCTGCTGCCCTTCCTAATGGTGGCGGCGATGGCTGTGCCGGCGCACGCCGAGGAACTGGCCAAGAACCTGTTCGGCAGCCAGGCCTTGCCGGCGGCGACGGCCCCGCAATCCTGGGGGTTCTATTCAAAGGGCTGCTTCTCCGGCGGCGTCGCGATCGCGACGGACGGGCCGCACTGGCAGGCCATGCGGCTGTCGCGAAACCGGCGCTGGGGCCATCCGGCCATGATCGATCTGCTCGAGCGGTTTTCGCGCGACGCTGCGGCGGACGGTTGGCCGGGCCTGCTGCTGGGCGACATCTCGCAGCCGCGCGGCGGTCCCATGCTCACCGGCCACGCCTCGCACCAGATCGGGCTGGACGCCGACATCTGGTTCACGCCGATGCCGAACCGGCGGCTCACGCCGCAAGAGCGCGAGAAGATGAGCGCGACCTCGCTGGTCGACGAAAAGACGCACCGGGTCATCGAGAGCCGCTGGACGAAGGCGCATGAGCGGCTGCTGAAGCGCGCCGCGAGCTACCCGGAGGTCGAGCGCATCCTCGTCAATCCCGGCATCAAGAAGAAGCTCTGCGACACGGTGAAGGGCGATCGCACCTGGCTGCGCAAGGTCCGGCCGTTCTGGGGCCACGACTACCACTTCCACATCCGCATCGGCTGCCAGCCGGGATCGACGGGGTGCAAGAAGCAGGCCGACACCGCGCCCGGTGAGGGCTGCGACGAGTCGCTCGCCTGGTGGTTCACCGAGGAGCCCTGGCGACCGAACAAGAATCCCGACGCACCGAAGGCGCGCGACGTGATGACCATGGCGAGCCTGCCGCAAGCCTGCCGCGCCGTGCTGGCGGCCCCCGCGCCGGAGTCCGAGGCAGTGGTGACGGTGGGTCCCGGCGACGACGCCATGCAGGTTGCCGCCGCGGCGCGCCGCAAGACGGCCACGCAGCCATCCGAACCCTCGGTGGCCGTCGTCGAACCGGAGCCGCCGCTGCCGGTCAGCTCCTATGCCGAGACGCCGGAGACGGGAATTCCGGTGCCGCGGCCCCGCCCCTGAGGGCGGCGCTTCCAACCCCGCCGAATCAAAGATAGGAATTCAATCGATTCGACGGGGAGGGCTGCGTCCTTGGTCCAGCGGCTGCAACTGGCGCTCATCGCGCACGACGAGCGGAAGGCCGCGATGGTCACATTCGCGGTAGAGCACGCTTCATTCCTGGCACACTGCGACCTCGTCGCGACGGGCACCACCGGCCAGCGCATCCTGGAGGCCTGCCCGCAGCTCGCGGTCAGGCGCCTGAAGAGCGGACCGCTGGGCGGCGACCAGCAGATCGGCGCGCTGATTGCCAGCGGCGACATCGACGCGTTGATTTTCTTCGTTGATCCGCTAACGCCGATGCCGCATGACGTCGACGTCAAGGCGCTGACACGTCTGGCCTGCGTCTACGACATCCCGATGGCGCTCAACCGCGCGACGGCAGAGCTCCTCATCAAGGCCTACGAGAGCGGCGCCAGCCGCACGGGGGAAGAACAATGACGGCGACGGTCGCCGACGATGAACCCTTTGCCTTCCCGATCCTGATCGGCGACATCGGTGGCACGAATGCGCGCTTCGCGGTCGTGTCCTCGCGGGATGCCGGGACGAGCGAGCCGATCGTGGTGAAGACCGCCGACTTCCCGACAATCGACGACGCCATCCGGTCGGCGGTGATCGAGGGCGCCGGATACGCGCCACGCTCGGCCGTCATCGCGGTGGCCGGACCGGTGAACGGCGACGAGATTCCCCTGACCAACTGCCCCTGGGTTGTGCGACCGAGGGGAATGATCGCCGGGTCGGGACTGGCGGACATCGTCGTGCTGAACGATTTCGAGGCGCAGGCGCTCTCGGTGGTGGCGATCGGCCCGGAACACATGAAGCGGATCGGCGGCGGAACGCCCGATCCCGATGGCGCCCGCGTCGTGTTGGGGCCCGGAACCGGGCTCGGCGTGGCCGGGCTGATCCGGGCGCTCGGGCGCTGGATTCCGGTGCCCGGCGAAGGCGGACACATGGACATCGGACCCCGCACGCCGCGCGACTTCGAGGTGTTCCCGCACATCGAGAAACTCGACGGCCGGCTTTCGGGCGAGCAGATCCTGTGCGGGCGGGGGCTGGTGAACACCTATCGCGCGGTGGCGGCGGCAGACGGCGTCACGCCCCGCTTTACGGAACCCTCGGAGATCACGGCCGCCGCCCTCGGGCAGACGGATCGGATCGCGGAAGAAGCGCTGGAGCTGTTCGTCACGTGTCTCGGTCGCACGGCGGGCGACCTGGCGCTGGTGTTCAAGAGCCAGGGGGGCGTGTTCCTCACCGGCGGTATCGCCCAGAAGATCGTGCCGGCGCTGGAGCGCGCCAATTTCCGCGAGGCATTCGAGGACAAGGCACCGCACCGCGAGATGATGCGCGGCATGCCGATCTATGTCATCACGCAGCCGTTGAACGCGCTGGCAGGGCTCGCAGCCTATGCACGCGAGCCCGACCGCTTCGGTGTGCGCACCAGCGGACGGCGCTGGCGTGCGGCGTGACGCGTCAGACCGGCGCGGCACAAGGGCATAGGCAAGACCGCCAACAGGCGTTATGACCGCCCGCGGACGCGGTGCGTCATGAAACGAGACAAAGACTGGCCAGTCATTGAGCGCCAAGAAACACAACAAGCAGCCGGTTGAGAGCGCCGAGATCATCGCGCTGATCCGGCGAGTCCTGGCCGAGAATGGCCGTGAATATCTCTGGAGCTATGCGGCAGCCGGCGCCCTTCTGATGTCGATCGCCGCCGCGACGGCCTTCAGCGCCTGGATCATGAAGGACGTCATCGACGAGATCTTCTACAGCCAGCGCAGTGACCTCATCGTCGGCATCGCCTTCCTCGTGTTCGCCGCCTTCGCGGTGCGCGGGCTGGCGGGCTACGGGCAGGCGGTGATCCTCGCGAAGGTCGGCAACAACCTCGTGGCGCGCTACCAGCGCCGCCTGTTCGATCACCTGATGCGGCTGGGGATGGAATACCATTCCGCGAACCGCTCGGGCCGCCTCGCCGCGCAGGTCAACGCGAACGTGATGGGCATCCGCGACCTCCTGGGCATGACGCTGACGTCGATGGCCCGCGATGTCGTGACCCTGGTCGGCCTGGTGGTCGTGATGATCGTGCAGGACCCGACGCTCTCGCTGTTCGCCCTGCTGATAGGCCCGCCGCTGGTCTTCGCCGTCTACAAGCTGATGCGCCGCATGCGCCGCATCACCCGCGAAGCGGTCAACATCAATTCGCGCCTGATCGGCGCGATGCAGGAAGCGACGCAGGGCATCGCCGTGGTGAAGGCCTTCACCATGGAGGACCAGCTTTCGGCGAAGATCGGGCGCCTGATCGACAATGCCGAGGAGCGCTCGAACAAGATCGCGCGGATCTCCGAGCGCCTGACGCCGGTGACCGAAATCCTGGCCGGCCTGGCCATCGCCGTGGTGATTGGCTACGCCGGCTATCGGGCAACCTACGGCGGCCAGCCGCCGGGCTCGATCTTCTCCTTCATTTCGGCCCTGCTGCTTGCCTACGATCCTGCGCGTCGACTCGCGCGGGTCCAGGTCGGGCTCGAGAAGTCGATGGTCAACGCCCGCATGATCTACGAGATCCTCGATCTCCAGCCGCACCAGCGCGACGTCCCCGGCGCAAAGCCGATCCATGTCGAGCGCGGCGAGGTCCGGTTCGAGGACGTTCGCTTCCGCTACAGCGATGGCGACTGGGTCCTGGACGGCGTGAGCTTCGTCGCGGAGGCGGGGACGACCACGGCGATCGTGGGCGCGTCCGGCGTCGGAAAGTCCACACTGACCGCCCTGCTGGAGCGCTTCTACGACGTCGGCGGCGGGCGCATCCTGATCGACGGCCAGGACATCTCCCAGGTCACGAAGCTGTCGCTACGCCATGCGATCGCCTTCGTGTCGCAGCAGCCCTACCTGTTCGAGGGCACGATCCGCGACAACATCCGCTACGGCCGGCCGGACGCGACGGACGCCGAGGTCGAGGAGGCGGCGCGGCAGGCGGCCGCCGACGAGTTCATCCGCGAGCAGCCACAGGGCTACGACACGCCGGTGGGCGAGAATGGCGTGAACCTGTCCGGCGGACAGCGGCAGCGCATCTCGATCGCCCGCGCCATCGTGCGCAACGCGCCGATCCTGCTTCTCGACGAGGCAACCTCCTCGCTCGACACCGAATCGGAGGCGCGCGTCCAGGAAGCCCTGACGGGGGTCTCGAAGGGACGCACGGTGATCGTCATCGCGCATCGTCTGTCCACGGTCGTCAACGCCGACAAGATCGTGGTGCTGGAAGCCGGCCGCGTGGCCGAGGAAGGCACGCACAAGACGCTGATGGCCGATCCGCACGGCATCTATGCCCGCTATCACCGCATACAGGGCTCGCGGGGCGGCCTCGGCCTCGTCGAGGTCGAGACGGCAAAGGACGCACCATCAAGGGGAAGAGTCGCATGAGCGACATGGGGCTTGTCATCGTCGGCGCAGCCGGCCGCATGGGCCAGACGCTGATCCGGACAGTGGGCGCAATGGCCGGCGTGCAGGTCGTCGGGGCGGTGGAACGGGCCGGCAGCCCGGCGCTGGGGCAGGATGCCGGCGAGCTTGCCGGCGCCGGCAAGCTCGGCGTGACGATCAGCGACGATCCGCTGCCCGCCTTCGCCCGGGCCGACGGCGTGCTTGACTTCACTACCCCCGCCTCGACGACCGAATTCGCCGGCTATGCGGCGCAGGCCCGGATCGTCCATGTCATCGGGACGACCGGCTGCACGGTGGAGGACGATGCGAAGATTGCGGCGGCCGCCCGCCATGCTCCGATCGTCAAGAGCGGAAACATGAGCCTCGGCGTGAACCTGCTGGCGGTGCTCATCGAGCAGGCGGCGCGCGCCCTGGCGCCGGAGGATTTCGACATCGAGATCGTCGAAATGCACCACCGCCACAAGGTGGACGCACCTTCGGGCACGGCCCTGCTGCTCGGCGAGGCGGCGGCGCACGGCCGCGGCGTGTCGCTGGCGGAGCAGAGCGTGCGGGTGCGCGACGGCCACACCGGCCCGAGGCCCGAAGGCGCCATCGGCTTTGCAACGCTGCGCGGCGGCTCCGTCGTCGGCGACCATTCCGTCATGCTGGCCGGACCCGGCGAGCGCGTCACCCTGACCCACAATGCCGAGGACCGGGCCATCTTCGCGCGGGGCGCCGTCCGGGCAGCGCTGTGGGCGCGCGACCGCAAGCCGGGCCTCTACAGCATGCGCGACGTGCTGGGTCTCGCCTGATCCAAGCGGTATATCCATCAAGGGGAAAACATGTCTGGAACGCTCGTCCTCGTCCGCCACGGACAAAGCGAATGGAACCTGAAGAACCTCTTCACCGGGTGGCGCGACGTCGACCTGACCGAACAGGGCCATGCCGAGGCGAAGGAAGCCGGACGCAAGCTGGCCGCGCGCGGCATGCGCTTCGACATCGCCTTCACGTCCGACCTGCAGCGGGCGCAGAAAACCTGCCAGCACATCCTCGACGCCGTCGGGCAGTCGGGCCTCGAAACCATCCGCAACCAGGCCCTGAACGAACGCGACTACGGCGACCTCTCCGGCCTCAACAAGGATGATGCGCGCAACAAGTGGGGCGAGGAGCAGGTCCACGTCTGGCGCCGTTCCTACGACGTGCCGCCGCCCGGCGGCGAAAGCCTCAAGGACACGGGCGCGCGCGTGTGGCCCTATTACCTGCACGCCATGCAGCCGCACGTGCTGCGCGGCGGCACCGTGCTCGTCGCCGCGCACGGAAATTCGCTGCGGGCGCTGATCATGGCGCTTGACGGGCTGAGCGGCGAGGAAATCGTCAAGCTGGAGCTCGGCACGGGCGTTCCGGTCGTCTACCGGCTGAACGCGGATTCGACTGTCGCCTCGAAGGAAATCCTCTGATCCTGCCTTCTAAAGGCCTTTCCAGGAAGTTACGAAATCGTAACGGATTCTATCGATCACTGGCTCGTGTGCCCCGTTGTGACGCGACGGGTCCACGAGTTCGAGTGTGCGTGAGGTGAGTATGCCGCGATCGGTGAATATGCGCGCCGGCAAGGCGCGTCGCTGGCAGACGCCTCGGGACTTGACAGACAATACTTCCCACACAGGTGTGGCATCGCTGCACCGGTCCGGAAGTGCTGATCCCACAACGGCTTTTCACGTTGACGACGCTGAGCCGCTCGGCCATGAGTCGCGCGATTGCCGAAGAGGGAAACGAGATTGCATCACGATTCGGCCGTTCGAGCCGCGGACGGACGCAATGACTGAGCGGCTCCTGCAGAGCCTCGCCGGGAACCTGCCGCAACTGCGGCGCGGCGCTCGCCTCGTCGCATCCGCCGCTCTCCTCCCGCTGGCGCTCGCCGCCTGCAACGTGCTGCCCAACAACGGCCCGCTGGCGAACGAGATCGTCCAAGCCTCGGCGAACAAGGCCCAGACCAAGCGCCCCAAGCATGACGTGGTGTTCGACGTCGTCGACATCGATCCCGACGTCGCCGCGCTCGTCTCGAGCTACCGCGCGGAATCCTTCAACCGTACGTTCGGACTCGGCAACGGGTCGGTGAACCCCACCGTCGGCGTCGGCGACGTGCTGCAGATCACCATCTTCGAGGCCGGTCCGGACGGGCTGTTCTCCACCCAGGACCACAAGACCACCTCGGTCACCGTGACCGTCCAGCCCGACGGTCGGGCGCCGGTGCCCTATATCGGCTCGCTGCAGTTCGCCGGCAACTCGATGGAGACGATCCGCGCCAAGATCGTCGACGCACTGAAGACGCGCGCCGTCGAGCCGGACGTGATCGTCACGATGGCCGAAAACGCATCGCGCTCGGTCGCGGTCAACGGCGTGGTCGGCAAGCCGTCGATGGTGTCTCTGGGTCTTTCGGGCGAGCGGGTCACCGAGGTCATCGCCAAGGCAGGCGGCCCGACCCAGGCGCCCTACGACACGTTCGTGACGCTGACGCGCGGCGGCAAGACCGGCAAGGCGCTGCTGCAGACGCTGATCGACGAGCCGAAGGAGAACATCTTCGCGCGTCCCGGCGACCAGCTCTTCCTGACGCACGACCCGCAGACCTTCTCGGTGCTCGGCACGACCGGCAAGTCGGCCAAGATTCCGATGGGTGCGGCGCAGCTCAGCGTCATCGAGGCCGCGGCGCTGGCTGGTGGCGCGAACATGACGACCGCAAACCCCCAGGGCTTCTTCATCTTCCGCTTCGAGTATCCCGAGGTGCTGAAGAAGGTACTCGGCCCGCAGCGGTTCCAGGACCTGCTGGCGCGCGGCATCCAGCCGAACGCGCAGGGCATGTATCCGATCGTCTACCGGATCGACATGCTCAAGCCGCAGGCCTACCTGACCGGCCAGAGCTTCATGATCCGCAACAAGGACGTCCTGTACCTGTCGCGGCACCCGGCGACCGACATCACCCGGTTCCTGACCGCGGTGTCGCAGTTCGTCTCGATCGTGCGCATCGGCACCGCGTTCTGAGACAGGAATGCCGCAGCGGAGGCGCCAGCGCCTCCGCTTGACCGGTTTGCGGGGTTCCGCCATAAGCGCCACGCGATTTTCGCCGCGCGCGAAACGGCCCTCCACAAGCCACGAGGCACATCATGTCGTTCCCCCCGCTCGTCTTTTCGGGCGTTCAGCCCACCGGCAACCTGCATCTGGGCAACTATCTCGGGGCGATCCGTCGCTTCGTGATGCTGCAGGATGACCACGACTGCATCTATTGTGTCGTCGACCTCCATGCGATCACCGTCTGGCAGGAACCCAAGGAGCTGAGCCGCGCCATCCGCGAGGTGACGGCCGCCTTCCTCGCCGCCGGCATCGACCCGAAGAAGCACATCGTCTTCAACCAGAGCCGGGTGATCCAGCACTCCGAGCTTGCCTGGGTGTTCAACTGCGTGGCCCGCATGGGCTGGCTGAACCGCATGACGCAGTTCAAGGAGAAGGCAGGCAAGGACCGCGAGAATGCCTCGGTCGGCCTGTTCGCCTATCCGACGCTGATGGCCGCGGACATGATGGTGTACCGGGCGACCTACGTGCCGGTCGGCGACGACCAGAAGCAGCACGTGGAACTGACCCGGGACATCGCCCAGAAGTTCAACAACGACTTCTCCGACCGCATTGCCGAACTCGGCCTAGGGGTGGAGATGAAGGTGGGCGAGGAGACCGTGCACGGCTTCTTCCCGCTGATCGAGCCGTTGATCGAGGGACCCGCGCCGCGTGTGATGAGCTTGCGCGACGGCCAGAAGAAGATGTCGAAGTCGGATCCGTCCGATCTTTCGCGCATCAACCTGACGGACGACGCCGACACGATCGCCAAGAAGATCCGCAAAGCCAAGACCGACCCCGACGGACTTCCCTCCGAGGTCGAGGGTTTGAAGGGGAGGCCGGAAGCCGAGAACCTCGTCACGCTCTATGCGGCGCTGGCGGAGAAGTCGAAGGCCGAGGTGCTGGTCGAGTTCGGCGGCCGGCAGTTCTCCGACTTCAAGCCGGCGCTGGCCGAGCTCGCGGTACACAAGCTGTCGCCGATCGCCGCCGAGATGCGCCGCATCTCGGCCGATCAGGCCTATGTGGATGCGGTGCTGCGGGACGGCGGCGAGCGGGCGGGCGCCATCGCCGAGCGCACGATGAAAGCCGTGCGCCAGATCATCGGCCTGGTGGGCGACTGACCCGGGAAGCCTCTTCTCCGCCGGACGCTTGCGGGCGCTCCGGCGGGGTGCCAGACTGGCTGTCCGCGCGTCCCGCTTCCAGAGAGGGTGTCCATGGTCTCGAAACGCCTCAGCCGCGAATCCGGACACAAGCGCAAGTTCCTTGCCATCGTGGACGAGACACCGGAATGCGAGCGCGCCGTCTTCTATGCGGCGATGCGGGCGAAATCGACCGGCGGCACGGTCGTGCTGCTCTATGTGGTGGAGCCGGGCGACTTCAAGCATTGGCTGGGGGTCGAGCAGCTCATGCGCGAGGAAGCGATCGCAGCCGCGCATGCGGCGCTGGACGCCCATGCCACGCGGGTGCGCACCAAGATCGGCATCGAGCCTGAACTGGTGATCCGCGAAGGCAAGACGACCGAGCAGATCCATCAGGTCATCGAGGAAGACCAGGACATCGCCATCCTGGTGCTGGCGGCAGGCGCCGCCAAGGAAGGCCCGGGCCCGCTGGTGGCGTCGATCGCCGGCAAGGGAGCGGCCTTCCCGATCCCGGTCACCGTCGTGCCGATGAACCTGACCGACGAGGAAATCGCCGCCCTCACCTGAGGCCGCCGGCAGACGATTCGCCCGTCGCCCCGATATTCACTTGAAGCCGGGCGACGATCAGCCTATTTAGAATTATTCCAAGTTTTTCGCGCAGGGAGATGCGCCATGTTCATACAGACCGAGGCGACCCCCAATCCCGCCACGCTGAAGTTCCTGCCCGGCCGTGAAGTGCTGGCAAACGGGACGGCGGACTTCCGCGACGCGGAGACGGCACGCGCGTCATCGCCGCTCGCCGGCCGGCTCTTCGACATCCCCGGCGTGAAGGGCGTGTTCTTCGGCTACGACTTCATCACGGTGACCAAGGACGGGCCGGACTGGCAGCACCTGAAGCCTGCCATCCTCGGCACCATCATGGAACACTTCATGTCCGGCCAGCAGACGATGGCGACGACCGAGCGGGCAGAAGCCACGGACGGATCCGGCGAGTTCTACGACGAGGAAGACAGCGAGATCGTCGCCACCATCAAGGAACTGCTGGAAACGCGCGTGCGCCCGGCCGTTGCCCAGGACGGCGGAGACATCACCTTCCGCGGCTACGAGAACGGCACCGTGTTCCTCAACATGAAGGGCGCATGCGCCGGCTGTCCGTCGTCCACGGCGACGCTCAAGCACGGCATCCAGAACCTGCTTCGGCACTTCGTACCGGAGGTGCAGCAGGTCGAGCAGGTCTCCTGATCCGATCCTGCCGAGAAGAGACAACAAAAAACCGGGCCGCAAGGCCCGGTTTTTTGTTGCAGACACACAGCCCGTCGCCCCCCCGCGACGGCGGTGCGACCTACTTGACGATGACCTTGGCGCCGACCTCGGCGCGGTTGTAGAGGTCGATGATGTCCTGGTTGAGCAGCCGCACGCAGCCGGACGACATGGCCTTGCCGATCGACCACCATTCCGGCGTGCCGTGGAGACGGTAACCGGTGTCGCCGTTCTTGTTGTAGAGATAGAGCGCCCGCGCCCCCAGCGCATTGTTCGGCCCCGGCGGCATGCCGCCGCTCCACTTCACGAGTTCCGGCTGGCGGCGGATCATTTCCGGCGGCGGAGTCCAGACGGGCCATTCGCGCTTGGCCGCCACGCGGGCCGTGCCGCTCCACTCGAAGCCGTCGCGCCCGACGCCGATGCCGTAGCGCACGGCCCGCCCTTCCGGCAGCACGAAATAGAGGAACTTCTCGCGCGTATCGACGATGATCGTTCCCGGCTTCTCGGTGGTGTCGAAGCGGACGATCTGGCGGTGATACTTCCGCGGAACCTTCGAGATCGGGATGGACGGCACCCGGTAGCCGGCATCGGTGCGCGCGCCATAGTCGGAAGAGAATACCTGGAACGAGCCGATGCCGATGGAACTGCAGCCCGCAACAGCCGCAGCAAGGGCCAGACCGGCGGCCAGGGCCAGATGTTTCAGTCGCATGTCGAGGTCGCTGCTCCCGTCCGCCCGTTCGATTCGCCACAATGGGCGCCCAAACGTCACTATTGGCGAAAAGGAGGCGGTGCCAAGCGAATGGTTAACGTTGAAACGGATGGACCGACGACATGGCAGGCCTTCTGGTGCGCCGACGCAACACTTGCATTCCGGCCGCTGCGCTCGAGCGGATTCGCGAGTTCTTGTTGCGATCGCTAGAAGCATCCGGTGCCTAGCGGCAAGACCGGGGCGCACCGACCGAAAACTTGCCTCACGGCATGCCGGCCTTATGATGGCCTCCCCATGCCCCTCGTCTCTATCGACCCCCGCCACCCCCTCGCCGATGGCCGGCAATCGTCGCGCGCGATGCTGGTGCGGCGCGGCGTCCAGAGGATGCTGGTCGAGCAGGGCATCCACGTGCTGCCGGAGGTTTCGCTGGCGAGCGGCCGGCGGGCCGACCTCGTGGCGCTGACGCGCAGCGGCGACATCTGGATCATCGAGATCAAGTCCTCGGTCGAGGACTTCCGCGTCGACCGCAAGTGGCCGCAATACCGGCTTCACTCGGACCGCTTCTTCTTCGCCACCCACCCCGAGGTGCCGGCCGACATCTTTCCGGAGGACTGCGGCTTCATCCTGTCCGACGGCTACGGCGCGGAGATCCTGCGCGAAGCGCCGGAGCACAGGCTTGCCGGCGCGACGCGCAAGGCGATGATGCTGCGCATCGCGCGCGCCGGCGCGGCACGGCTGATGGCGGCGGAACTGTCGGGGGTGTCCGTGCCTGCCATCGACGGCGAAAGCGAGTAGCGGCAACCGCCCTGAACCCACAGACAGGCCCCTCACGCGGGCCGAATGCGCCCGTGGTATGAACGCGAATTGCCTTTTGGGGAGGCAGGTCAGGCGACTTGGGCTACAATCCTACCCGACAATGAGACGCGAACAGCCGGCGCTACGAAGCGCGCCGGACTGACGTGCCGCACTCAATACATGCGCGCGGCCAGATTGGTTTCCTGCTGGATGAGGAGCGCGCCGATGGCATCGGCCTGCGCCGGATCGACGGCGAATGAAGCAGCCGCCTCATTGTTCCCCCCGGCGCTTGCTTCCGCGAAGCCGAAGGGAAGCTTCTCGGCGCTCGCGGTCGCCATCTGGGCAGGTGCGGCGTCCTGGCTGCGGCCGCGCTGCCTGGCGGGCGTTGCAGGCACGTCGGGGAACGCCGCGGCAATGGCCGGCGCGTCGGGGCGCGCGGTCGGCGTCGGGCCATTGATCGCCATTGGCAACACGAGGTCCGCCTCCGCAACCTGGACGGATTTGGCCTCCTCAGCCGGAGGTGGCGCAGCCTCTGCAACCTGAACCGCCGGCTTCTCGGCCTGCGCGACGGCTGCCGGCGCAACATCCTCGGCCCGCTGCGACTGAGGCTCGGCGGAAGCCACCATCACGGTCTCGACAGCGGGCTTTGCAGGCTGTACACGATCGGCCTTTTCGGTGGTCTTCGGCATGTCGGCGAAGGTTCCGAGGGCGTAGACGGGGCCCTTCTCGGGAGGCAATTCAACCGTCTCGTCCTTCTTGCGCTTCTCGTAGAAGACGTTGCCGCCCGCAGCGACGGTGTATTGCATGTTGTTGTAGCGGAACTTCATGCCGGCGGTGTGGAAGAACATCGAGTTCTTCACCTTGCCGTGGCGTTCGCCCCTGAGCACCGCCTCGGCGGCCGCCTCGACGTCGGGAAGCGCCTTGGAGTTCATCGGCCGGGTCATCACGCCCGGGGCGAACTGCCGCGGGGCGCCAACGACCTGACAGATCGTGTTGCCCCACTTGCCCGAGCGCACGCGGTTCATCACCACCGTGCCGACCGCGATCATGCCGTCACGGCTGGAGCGGTGCGATTCGAAGAACATCGCCCGCATCAGGCATTCCTTCTCGCGGGCGGAATACCCGTGATGGCGATTAGGCTTCACCATGGCGTGCGTGCCGGCCTTGTCCAAGCTCTGGCTGCAGGCTGACACCAACAGCGGAAGGGCCAGGACGGCGAAGACAGCCGTAAGGCGCTTGCGCGCGGTCACGATTTCGTCCCCATCATCGCTCCGGCGGTCGTTGTGTTTCCAAGGCAACAGTGGGCAACTTTCGGGCAAAAAGATGACTTTTGCGTTTTCAGATTGTGATCGGGCGTGAACGGGGGCACTCGGGCCCCGACTGCAAAGCCGCGCCAGACAAAGCTTTTCAGCAATTTAGTTAAAATTTACCTTAACAGGAGAAGCCGTTTCGCCGCGGCCTCGGAGGCACAGAAAGAGCCAGGCGAAGCCTAGAGGTTGAAAGGCTCACCGTCCCGGCGGGGGCAGGGACGCCTCCCGACCGGGGTGTAGTGCGGGAAGACTGCAGCGCGATCAGAAGGGCAGCTTGAAGCCGGGCGGGAGCGGCAGGCCAGCGGTCAGCGCCGCCGTCTTTTCCTTCATTGCCGCCTCGACCTTGGCCTTGGCGTCGTTGTGGGCGGCGAGGATGAGATCCTCCAGCACCTCGACGTCGTCTTCCTTGAACAGAGACGGGTCGATCTTCAGCCCCTTCATCTCGGACTTGCCGGTGAGGGTGACAGATACGAGACCGCCGCCGGACTGGCCGACAGCCTCCATGTTGGCGATCTCCTCCTGCATGGCCTGGAACTTGGCCTGCATTTCCTTCGCCTTGCCCATCAGGCCGAGCAGGTCTTTCATGGATATCTCCTCTTAGAAGTCTTCGTCCGCATCGGCATCGGCCGAAGGATCGATCGGGACCTCGGTCGCCATGCTGTCATCGGCGTCAGGACCGGGATCGGGAATCCGCACGTCGATCACCTTGGCGCCGGGGAAGCGCGAGAGAATCGCGGCGACCGCGGGATCGTTGCGGGCATCGGTGAAGGCGAGTTCGCGGCGCGCAGCCTCGTCCTCCGCGAGCGTCTTGCCGCCGCCCTCGGCCGACACGGCGACCATCCAGCGCCGGCCGGTCCAGGCCTGGAGACGATTCGAGAGGTCACCCACGAAGGTCTTCGGGGCATCGGCGGTGAGCGCGATGTCGAGGCGGCCGGGCTCGATGCGCACCGGTCGGACGTGGCGCTTGAGCAGGATCTTGAACGCCATATCGCGATGCTGGTCGGCCAGCGCGGCGATATCGGCAAGCGAGCGAACCGGCACCAACTCCTGCTCTGCCGGTGCAGGCGGCGATATGGCGGGATTGGCCTGTAGCGCGGGGGACGGGTTCGGGACCTGCCCGGCGACGGGCTCGGCTTCCAGTCTGCGCGCCATCGGCGCCGATCCGCCCGACGCCGCCAACCGCGGTGCGGTCGGGGTCGGGGCAACGGCAACCGGGGAGCGCTGCGGCGAAGGGGCGGCAAGGCGCGCGGAGCCCGGGGCACCGCCGGCCCCGGCCTCTCCATCGAGGGCGGCAAGCGCCTCTTCCAGCGTCGGCAGGTCGGCGGCATGGGCCAGGCGGATCAGCACCATCTCGGCGGCGCTGACCGGACGGCTCGAGCCCTGCACCTCGGGTATGCCCTTCAGGAGCATCTGCCAGGCGCGCGAGAGCACGCGCACCGACAGCTTTTCGGCGAAGTCGGCGCCGCGGCGTCGCTCGTCCTCGGTGAGGGCGGCGTCCCCGGCGGCGGACGGCACGTATTTCAGGCGGGTCACGACATGGGTGAAATCGGCAAGGTCGGTCAGCACCGCGACCGGATCGGCGCCGGTGTCGTACTGCGCCCGGAATTCGCCGAGAGCCGCCGGCATGTCGCCCTTCATGACGTGCTCGAACAGGTCGATGACGCGCGCCCTGTCGGCAAGGCCAAGCATATTGCGCACGGTCTCCGCCGTCACGACGCCGGCGCTGTGGGCGATTGCCTGGTCGAGCAGCGAAAGCGAATCGCGCACCGACCCTTCCGCGGCGCGCGCGACCATCGCCAGCGCCGCCGGCTCCGCCTCGACCCCTTCCTTCTGGATGATACCGGAAAGATGCCCGATCAGCGTTTCGGCCTCGACGCGCCGCAGGTCGAAGCGCTGGCAGCGCGACAGGACCGTGATCGGCACCTTGCGGATCTCGGTGGTCGCGAAGATGAACTTCACATGCGGCGGCGGCTCCTCGAGCGTCTTCAGCAGGCCGTTGAAGGCCTGCGTGGACAGCATGTGGACCTCGTCGATGATGTAGACCTTGTAGCGCGCGGACACCGGCGCGTAGCGGACCTGCTCGATGATCTCGCGGATGTCGTCGATGCCGGTGTGGGAGGCCGCGTCCATCTCGATGACGTCGACATGGCGGCCTTCCATGATCGCCTGGCAATGCTCGCCAGGAACCGACAGGTCGACGGACGGGCGGTCGATCTCGGGGGTGCGGTAGTTCAGGGCACGCGCAAGGATGCGCGCGGTGGTGGTCTTGCCGACGCCGCGCACCCCGGTCAGCATCCACGCCTGGGCGATGCGGCCAGAGGCGAAGGCGTTGGTGAGGGTGCGGACCATCGGCTCCTGGCCGATCAGCGCAGTGAAGTCGGCGGGGCGATATTTCCGCGCGAGCACGCGGTAGGCTGCACCCTTGCCGTTGCCGTCCTGGGATTCGGTCGCGTTCATCCGGTGAAAACTGGTCTCCCGCAGGCGTGCCGCCGTTTCCGTCATGGCGATCTTCGCCCGCACCCCCGCGTCGCGTCAACGCGCCGAAGCACCCGGAAGCGGAAGGCGGGAGGCTGAACTATGACCCGGCTCGGGCTCGTTAGGGCTGCTTCCTTCCGGACCTGACCCGGTTGGCGAGGGAACCGTCCACGCCAACCTCCCGCCGCCCATATCGGCAATCGCGGGCACGAATGCAAGCCATTGCTTGCGCCGATGCGCCGAATGCCACCGGGCGGCCATAAGCGACTGCTCGATGTCGAATACGGAATGGCTGGCCAGCGTCTTGGCGAACTCGCCTACATCGCGGTCCTCACGTCCGTGTCGAGCTTCTTGCGCAGCTCGCCGAAGAAGAGCGGGGGCGACGACCGCCCGCTTGTCGAAGTCGCCGCGATGGGCGGCCTTGCAGAGCTCATTTCGCTTACGACCGTCAGGTTCGGATCGCCCACGCTTTTCGGAACGGAACAGGGCTTTCTCTTTTTCCGCAGATTCCGTGTTCAAGCTTCAAGTTCCGTCGATTTTTAAGTCTATCGATTTTGTAGAGAAAAAATCTTCTTGCCATCGTGGAAGTGGGGGAAATGCAATTTCCTCCGTTCCGAGTCATCGCGACCCGGTTCCTTCAGCGGAGGGTGGCGCCCCAATACATAGAGGACTGGAAAGCAGAGCCATGTCCCGGACACCAGCCAAACTGAATGCATTCCCCCTTTTCGTGAGGGTCGAGGACCGCAGCGTCGTCATCGTCGGAAGCGGTGACGAGGCGCTGGCGAAGGCGCGCCTGCTGGCGCAGTCCTCCGCGCGGCTGCGCATCGTGGCGGAGGCGCCGGAGCCCGAGCTGCGCGCCCTTGCCCGCGCTCAGGGCCTGTCCCTCGTCGAGGAGACATTCACCGCCGCCCATCTCGAAGGCGCGGTCCTGGTGTTCGCGGCGACGGGAGACCAGGGCGAGGATCGCAGGATCGTCGCCGAGGCGCGCCGGCAAGGCGTCGCGGTGAATGCGGTCGACCGGCCGGAACTGTGCGACTTCTTCACGCCGGCGCTGGTCAACAGGGCGCCGCTGGCGGTGGCCATCGGCACGGAAGGCACCGGGCCGGTGCTGGCGCAGATGGTGCGCGCCAAGGTCGAGGCGATGCTGCCGCCCTCGACGGGGGCGCTGGCGGCGCTGGCTGCCTCGTTCCGCGACAAGGCCGAGCGACTGGTGCCGAAGGGCGCGATGCGTCGGATCTTCTGGGACCGCTTCTTCAACGGCGCGCCGGCGCGGGCCATGTCGCAAGGCGACTCCGTGCGCGCCCATGCGGAAGCCGAGCGGCTGCTGGACGACACCCTGCCCCGCGAGGGACACGTCGCCCTGGTCGGCGCCGGTCCGGGCGCGGAAGACCTGCTGACTTTGCGCGCCCACCGGCTGCTCATGGAGTGCGATGCGATCGTCCACGATGCGCTGGTGCCGGAAGCCGTCATCGCCATGGGCCGGCGCGACGCCGAGCGCATTCCCGTCGGCAAGCGCAAGAACTGCCATTCCAGGACTCAGGCGGAAATCAACGCGCTGCTGGTGCGGCTCGGGCGCGAGGGCAAGCGCGTCGTGCGGCTGAAATCCGGCGATCCGCTCGTGTTCGGGCGCGCCGGCGAAGAAATGGCGGCGCTGCGCGACGCGGGCATCTCGTTCGAGTTGGTGCCGGGCGTGACCTCCGCTCTCGCCGCAGCAGCGGATTTCGGCCTGCCGCTCACGCTGCGCGGCGTGTCTTCCTCGCTGGTGTTCACCACCGGCCACGACCTGAAGGGGAACAGCCTTCCGGACTGGGCCAAGCTGGCGATCTCGGGCGCGACCGTGGCGGTCTACATGGGCCGCTCGGTGGCGGCGGACGTGGCCGGCCGGCTGATCGAGGCCGGCCTGTCGCCCGACACCGCCGTGGCGGTAGTGGAGAACGCCAGCCTGTCGGGCTGCCGCCAATTCCACGGCACGCTCGCCGACCTGCCATCCCTGGAAGCGCGCATCGATCTCGACGGGCCGGTGATGTCCATCATCGGCGACGCGGTGGCCGGCGCCGACTTCAGCCGCTCGACGCCGCTCGCCCTGGGGCGTCGCGTCGAGCGCCAAGAGCTCGACGGAGTGACGACATGAAGGTGCTCACCGCCAATCGCCTGACCGACGGCGAGGCTGTCTGGTTCTCCGCCGGCCGCTGGGTGGAGTCCATCGCCGAAGCCGAGATTGCCTACGACACGGCGGCGGAAGAACGGCTCGAAGCGGCCGGCAAGGCCGCTTTCGCGAACAACGAGGTGGTGGACGTCGAGCTGATCGACGTGGCGCTTGCCGGCGGGACGGTGCATCCGCTGCGGCTGCGTGAGCAGATCCGCGCGGCGGGGCCCACCAACCGAACAGATCTGGGCAAGCAGGCGCGCACGCCGCGCCTCGCAGGCGTCTGAACCGAAGGGAAGTCAGGACCCATGTATCGCTACGACGAGTTCGACCACGCCTTCGTCACCGCCCGCGTCGCGGAGTTCGCGGACCAGGTTGAAAGGCGGCTTTCAGGCGAGATCACCGAGGACCAGTTCAAGCCGCTCCGGCTGATGAACGGGGTCTACCTGCAGCTCCATGCCTACATGCTGCGCATCGCCATCCCCTACGGCACCCTCAACTCGCGGCAGATGCGGATGCTCGCCCACATCGCGCGGACCTACGACAAGGGCTACGGCCACTTCACCACGCGCCAGAACATCCAGTTCAACTGGCCGAAGCTGACCGACATTCCGGCGATCCTGACGGAGCTCGCCAGCGTCGAGATGCACGCGCTGCAGACCTCAGGCAACTGCATCCGCAACGTGACCGCCGACCATTTCGCAGGTGCCGCCGCCGACGAGGTCGCGGACCCGCGGCCCTATGCCGAGATCCTGCGGCAGTGGTCGTCGGTGCATCCGGAGTTCTCGTACCTGCCGCGCAAGTTCAAGATCGCGGTGACGGGAGCCGGGCGCGACCGTGCCGCCATCCAGGTCCACGACATCGGCCTGCAGCTCAAGCGCAACGCCAGCGGCGACCTGGGCTTCGCGGTCTGGGTCGGCGGTGGCCAAGGCCGCACCCCGATCATCGCCAAAAAGATTCGCGACTTCCTGCCGGAGGAGCACCTGCTGTCCTACGTGACGGCGGTCATGCGGGTCTACAATCTCTACGGACGGCGCGACAACAAGTACAAGGCGCGCATCAAGATCCTCGTCCACGAGACCGGAACCGAGGAATTCGCGCGCCAGGTCGAGGCCGAATGGGAGTACCTGAAGGACGGCGAACTGAAGCTGCCCGACGAGGGCATCCGGGCCATCAACGCCTATTTCGCCCCGCCACCGCTCGTGAGCCGGCCCGAAGGCGACGCCATCGTCAAGCAGGCACGGCTAGACTCGCGCGGCTTCAGCGAGTGGGTCGATCGCAACGTCTTCACCCACCGTCATCCGGACTACGCCTCGGTGACGATCTCGCTGAAGGGCATCGGAGAGGCGCCGGGCGACGCCTCGGACGCGCAGATGGATGCGATAGCCGACATTGCCGAGCGCCATGCGTTCGACGAACTGCGCATCAGCCACGAGCAGAACGTGATCCTGCCGCACGTGGCGCGCGCCGACCTCAAGGCGGTGTACGATGCGCTGGTGGCGACCGGGCTCGCGACCCCGAATGCGGGCCTGATCACCGACATCATCGCCTGCCCCGGCCTGGACTACTGCGCCCTCGCCAATGCACGGTCGATCCCCGTCGCGCAGGAAATCTCCCAGCGCTTCGCCTCGCTGGACCGCCAGCGCGAGATCGGCGAGCTGAAGCTGAAAATTTCCGGCTGCATCAATGCCTGCGGCCACCACCACGTCGGCCACATCGGTATCCTCGGCGTCGAGAAGAAGGGCACCGAGCTGTACCAGGTCACGCTGGGCGGCTCCGGTGACGAGAACGCCTCCATCGGCGAGATCGTGGGTCGCGGCTTTGCACCTGACGAGATCACCGACGCGATTGAAACCGTCGTCGACACCTATCTCGGGCTTCGCCTGTCCCCTTCCGAAACCTTCCTGGACGCCTACCGACGTGTCGGCGCCACCCCCTTCAAGGAGGCGCTGTATGGTACCGAATCCAAGGCTGCCTGAAGCCAGCTCCGCCGAGCGCCTCGGGCGCGCGGCGTCGCTGGAAGCGCTCTACGGATCGCTCGAACCGCAGGAAATCATCGCGCGCTCGCTGGAGCAGGAGCTTGGCGGCATCGCGGCCGTGTCCTCCTTCGGCGCGGACTCGGCCGTGCTGCTGCACATGATCGCGGAGATCGACCGCCACCTTCCGGTCATCTTCCTCGACACCGGAAAGCATTTCGGCGAGACGATGGACTATCGGGACGCGCTGGTGGCGGACCTCGGCCTGACCAACCTGCAGGTCGTGTCGCCGAAGCCGGAACTTCTGGCTCAGACCGACCCGGACGGGAACCTGCACCAGCGCGACACGAACGCGTGCTGTGACGTCCGCAAGGTCGAACCGATGGCGCGAGCGGTCCACCCGTACGGCGCATGGTTCACCGGCCGCAAGCGCTTCCAGTCCACGACGCGGGCGAAGCTGAACGTTTTCGAGGAGGTCGGCCCGCGGCTCAGGATCAATCCGATGGCGCGGTGGGGCACGTCGGATCTCGCTGCCTACATGCGCAGCCACCGCCTGCGCGAGAATCCGCTGGTGGCCTATGGCTACCTGTCGATCGGCTGCTTCCCGTGCACGCAGCCCGTCAAGCCGGGCGAGGATCCGCGTAGCGGCCGGTGGGCCGGCCAGTCGAAGACAGAATGCGGCATCCACCTTACCGGACTTGAACAGTCCCTGACCGCGTCGTCGCTGTAGGAGGATGAGGATGAGCGAAACAGCAGCGCCCCGCCTGTGGACCCCGAGCGGATTCCGCGACGACGAGTGGCGGCACGCGGAGGACGCCTCGGCACTGGCGCGGAACGAGCGAGTCATCCTGCCGCTGGCGGTGCTCCTCAGCCTCGACGAGGCGACGCTGGAAGCAAGCAGCGAGCGCCTGGGCGTGCTGCTGCAGCCGGGGGATCCCGTCGAGAAGGTCGCCGACATCCTGGACAAGCTGGCGCTAGTGGCGCTCGCCTTCCCGGCGTTCAACGACGGCCGTTCCTTTTCCAAGGCCCAGCTTCTGCGCACCCGCTACGGCTACGAAGGCGCCGTGCGTGCGACTGGACAGGTGCTGGTGGACCAGTTGCCGCACATGCTGCGCGTGGGCTTCGACCAGTTCGAGGTAAGCCACCCGGTCCTGCTGCGGCGGCTGGAAGAAGGCAGGGTCGGCGGCCTCGGTTTCTACTATCAGCCGTCAGCCCGTAATGAACGCCCAGGTCAGCGCTATTCGTGGCGACGTCTCCCGGCCGCGTGACGGCAGGCTGAGGGCCTACATCAGGAACTTCCGGCGGATCGGCGTGGCAGGGCGCCGGCACCTCTCATCAGCTCTCATCCCCTACCCTTGGCCGTAGCGCCTCCGGCGTCGCTGGAGGCCGCATCGACCTTACGCAGGAGCTCGGCAAAGGGATCGGGGAGATCCTCGTCGACCTGAAAGGCAGGCAGGGACCTGACAAAGCGGCGCATCTGGCCCCCGGTCATCTGGCGGCGCATTTCCGAGATGAAATGTCCGGACATTTGTGGCTCTCGCTTAGTCATTCCCGTCAAATTCCAGCTTGCGGGAAAAAACTCCTACGGTCCGCTATGGTTCCTGCAAGGCTGATCTGCACTTCCTGCAAGGTAAACTTTAGGTAAAATTTGAAACGAATGCGCGCTAGCGGGAAGCGTCACGGACCGTGCAGCAGAGGCAGGATCGGACGGGCAACCCTTGATTTTTCGGTCGCGAGCCTCGATATCCGCCTCGATTTCAAGGACCGTAAAGCGGGATAATGATGAGCGACCAGGCGAAGGACGAAAGCGTGGCAGAAGAAGCAGCCCCGATCGAGACCGAAGCCGAAGCGGCGTCCGCGCAGAACAGCGACTACGAGGCGCTGCTCAAGCTGATGAAGGAGAACGAGGAACTGAAGGACCGCGCGCTGCGGGCCGTGGCCGAGATGGAAAATCTGCGCCGCCGCACCGCGCGCGAGGTCCAAGATGCGCGCACCTATGCCATCTCCAACTTTGCGCGCGACATGCTGACGGTGTCGGACAATCTCCGACGTGCCCTCGATACGGTGACCGACGAGGTGCGCGCGAGCGCAGGTTCGATCGTGGCGGGCCTGATCGAAGGCGTGGAGATGACCGAACGCTCCATGCACGCGACCCTCGAGCGCTATGGCGTGCGCAAGCTCGATCCTGCAGGCGAGAAGTTCGATCCGAACTTCCACCAGGCGATGTTCGAGGTTCCCAATCCCGACGTGCCCGCCAATACCGTCGTGCAGGTCGTACAAACCGGCTACTCGATCGGCGACCGCGTGCTGCGGCCGGCCATGGTGGGCGTATCGACCGGCGGGCCCAAGCAGGCTCCGACTTCGGCCCCGGCCGAACCCGGTCCGCCTGACGGGGCGGCCGAGAAGGACGCCTGAGCGAAGAAGCAGACGGGATAGGTCAGCGCTTGCCTCGCCCCGCGATCACGCCGCGGGGCGAGACTCTTTGCAGCTCTTTCCGTAAGGTTGCTGCCGTTCAACCCCGGTCGACCGATGACACCCCTCCTGCTGCTCGACTATTCCGGCGTCGCGGTGTTTGCGGCGACGGGAGCGCTGGCGGCTTCGCGCAAGCAGCTGGACATCGTCGGCTTCCTGTTCCTCTCGGTCGTCACCGGCATCGGAGGCGGAACCGTTCGGGACGTGATCCTCGATGCGCCGGTGTTCTGGCTCACGAGTTCGGGCTACGTACTCGTCTGCGTGGTCGCCGGGATCACAGTCTATTTCACCGCACATCGGCTCGAATCGCGCTACCGGCTGCTGTTGTGGCTGGATGCCGTGGGCATGGCCGCCTATGCCGTGGTCGGCGCGGCGAAAGGACTGGCGCTCACCGGATCGCCGGTGGTGGCGGTCATAACCGGCATTCTCACGGCGACCTTCGGTGGCATCCTGCGCGACGTGCTCACCAACGAGCCTTCGGTGCTGCTGCGCCCGGAAATCTACGTGACTGCCGCGCTGGCCGGATCCTTGACCTACATCGCCGTCGATCTCGGCGGCGCACCGCTCGTTTCGGCCGGCGCTGCCTTTCTCGTGGCCTTCATCGTCAGAGGCGGAGCGCTGTGGTTCGGCTGGAGCATTCCGGTCTACCGAAGCCGGCCGGGACGACGGCCGGAAGACATCCCCTGACGCGAACCTCCTGCCTCAGGCGACGAAGCGCATCGCGTCCGGCGAGTAATAGGTGATGTATCGCGGCGAGATCGACTCGACCGGCAGCACCACGAAGACATCGACCGTGCGGAAATCCGGGTCGATGACGCATCCGTCGCCGATGCGCGCGCCGAGGCGCAGGTAGCCCTTCAGCAGCGGCGGCATGCGCTGGAAGGCGGAACGCGCGTCGATCGCCTCGGGTGGCATCAGGTCCATGGTGCAGTAGCGGTGGGGAAGGGCCCGCACCTCCCAGGCGGGTTCGACACGGCAATTGTGGGCGAGGAAGGACAGCACCTCGGCATGTTCGGCCGGGATGACCCCGCGCAATGAGGCGCAGCCGCCCATCACCGTGATGCCGTGATGCAGTACATAGGCCCAGATGCCCTGCCAGAGCACCTCGATAGTCCGCTTGGTGCGATATGCGGGCAGCACGCAGGAGCGGCCGAGTTCCAGAAAGCCGTCCGCGCGCGGCCCCTCGATCAGGGAGCGGATGTCGTATTCGCCTTCGGAGTAGAAGCCGCCGACCTCGGCCGCGCCCTGCCTGCGGAGCAGCCTGTACGTGCCGACGATGCGGTTGCGGTCGGGGCCGGGCAAGGTGGTATCGAGCACCAGCAGATGGTCGCACACGGCATCGAAGCGGTCCGCATCGCGCCTTCCCGCCGCCGCGGCGGCATCGAAGCGCGCACCCTGTTCCTCGTGGAAGACACGGAAGCGCACCTGCTGGGCAGCTTCGACCTCGTCCGGGTTGCGCGCCAGGCGAACCTGGAGTTGACCGATGCGGCCGAGGATCCGCTCGGCCAGCCCGGTCTGGCTGCCAGCCACGACGGGAATGGAGCCGCTTCCGGAATCTCGTGGAGCAATCTGCACCAGCCGGCCTCCTTTCCGGGGGATGGTTGTCGCACGAAATAGGCGACGCATACGACACTCGTATGACTTTAACGCATTCCGCTCATCGACGGTACCCGTCCGGCAACGCGGACAGCGTCAGGCGGCCTGCTCTTCCACGGCGTGGAGCAACGCGGCCGGATCGATCGGCTTGGTGAGGAAGCCGTTGGCGCCGTGGGACAGCACCTCGTGGCGGGTGCGCTCCTGGCTGTCGGCGGAAAGGGCCATGATGGGCACCGGCGGCAGGTCGCGATCCTCCTCGTAGCGGCGGATCAGGCTGATGGCTTCGAGCCCGTCCATGATCGGCATGTGCAGGTCCATCAGCACGATGTCGAAGCGGCCCTTGCGCTGTCCGGTTGCCAGTTCGACGGCGGCCTTGCCGTTGGATACCGTTTCCACCTTGTGCCCCGCCTTGACGAGGGCGGTGCGCGCCAGCAGCGCATTGATCTCGTTGTCCTCGGCCAGAAGGATGGACAGCCCGGAAACCCTGGCGGAGCGTCTCGGCTGCGGCGCGCGTGCCCCCACCGTCTCGCTGGCGAGGGTCGCCGCCGCGCCGGACAGGAGGATCCGCAGCAGCGTCTCACCCCGCACAGGGCGAGCGAGGAAGGTCGTGTAGCCGTTGGCGCGAAAGTCGCCCAGCAGGCCACGGTCGGTCGGCGCGATCAGCGTGATAGCCTGGCTACCGGTATAGCCTGCCTGCCTCAGGGCCTTCAGCACCCGGCCATCCGGGGCTTCCAGCGCAGCGTCGACAATGAGGGCGTTGCAATCCTTCGCCAGTTCCGCCGCCTGATCCGTCGAGTAGGCGATCTCGACAGTGCCACCATAGGCCCGGATTGTGCGGGCGATCGCGTCGCCCTCGACTTCGTTCTGCGACACGATCAGCGAATGATGCCCTTCGAGCACGGGGCCGCGCGACTCGTTGGAGCGGCTGGCGTCGGTCGCCGGGACGTCGAACGCGAACTCCGATCCAAGCCCGTAGTCGCTGGAGACGGAAATCGTGCCGCCAAGCGCCTCGACGATGCGGCGCGAAATGGCGAGCCCCAGCCCGGCACCTCCGTGGACCCGTGTGGAACTGCTGTCCACCTGCTGGAACTCCTCGAAGATGCGCCCGAGATCCTCCTTGCGCAGGCCGGTTCCGGTGTCGGCCACGGCGAAGCGGACCATATCGCCGTTCGGCCCCTCCTTCATGCCGACCGAGACGAGCACGCCCCCCGTCTCGGTGAACTTTATGGCGTTGCCGATGAGATTGAGAAGGACCTGGCGGACGCGCCCAGGATCGGCCGTGATGGTCAGAGGCACGTTCGGCGAAACGTAGCAGGCCAGCCCGATGCCCTTGCCGTAGGCGCGCGAACAAAGCAACTCGACCACGCTCTCCACTAGCTCGCGCGGCGACATCGGCTGCGGCTCGGGCACGAAGCGGTCCGCCTCGATCTTGGAGAAGTCCAGCAGATCCTCGATCAGCGCCAGGAGCGCGCCGGCCGAGGTGGAGATCGCGCTCACATAGGTGCGCTGCTCGGCGGAAAGATTCGTGTCTGCGAGCAGCTTCGCCATGCCCATGATTCCGTTCATGGGAGTGCGGATCTCATGGCTCACCGTGGCGAGAAACCGGGACTTGGCGACGCTGGCATATTCAGCGCGTTCGCGCGCGCCGATCAGCGCCGTCTCCGCCTTCTTGCGCGCCGTGATGTCGCGGGCGATCGCGCGATGCGCAGTGGGATTGCCGGCGTTGTCGCGCAGCGTCTGCTCGATCCAGGAGAACCATCGCGTTCCGGTCGGCGTGTGGATGGCCACGTCGGTGGAGCTCAGGCCCATGCCGTCGGAGAATGTGGCGTCCGGCGACGCCCCGATCTCCACGCCGAGGTCGGGAAGGCGCTGCCCGATCAGCCTTGCCGGCTCCATCCGGAGCAGATCGGCAAAGACCTGGTTGGCGTAGACGATGCGGCCCTCGCGATCGCGGTGGATGACGACGTCGCCGAGCGCGTCAATCAGGCCGAGGAAATGCTGCTCGTCGTCGTGCAACTCCCACATGCGGTCCGCCAACGACTCGATGCCTTCGCGGCACGGCGGGTCGACATCCATTGGCGTGTCCGGCGCTGAAACCGTGGCGGGCCGGGCAAGCAGAAGTGGGGGGATCAGCGCACCGGCAAAAAGGAGCGCGAGCGTCGCCTCCAATGGCGCTTCAAGGAGGAGCGCGAGTGCTGCGGGAATGACGCCGGCGACGGAAGCGCCGACCTGCACCGCGCGCGCGTGGCTGCGAAGCACGCGCCAGACGGGCATTGCGGTGGGCGGCGATCCCGATCCTTGATGTGGTTGAGCTTCGACGGGCAGGAGTGCCATGCCGTCCTTCCTAGGACCGCCGACTTTTCTCCTTGATGTGTGCGAAGGCGCAAATTTTAACGAATTGGCGATTTTTGCGACGCTGACCGGCAAACAAGCGTTCGGCAAGGGTCGTGTCGGAGGCTCCCGCCCGCGGGGCCGATCGTGCCGTTCAGTCTCCTCCTCCCGCCTTCTCCGCATCTTCGTTACGCCAGACGAGGAACTCCTGCAGGACCACGGCGGCCGCGCCCACCGAGATGAATGCGTCGGCCAGGTTGAAGACCGCGAACGACCAGACCGGTGTATGGAAAAGAATGTAATCTATCACGTGGCCATACACCATCCGATCTATGATGTTGCCGACCGCGCCGCCGACGATCAGGGCAAAGCCCAGCCGCGCCAGCCACTGGCCCGGCTCCGAACGCCAGGCGAGCCAGAGCACGAAGGCGATCACGGCCAGCGAGACTCCCACGAGCGCGCCGTCGCCGACCCAGTCGAACATGGAGAAGGCCACGCCGGTGTTGTAGGTGCGGTAGAGTGCCAGGAAGGGCAACAGGTCGACCATCTCGTGCATGGGCAGGCGTGTCTCGACAAGCCACTTGATCCACTGGTCGAGGGCCACGGCCAAGACGGCAATGCCGCCATAGAGCGTCAGGGGCGACTTCATCGGGATCGACCCGCCCATTGCCGGGCGTCGCCGCGCCACCATCCGGATCGGCTTGCCCGGAAATGCACGGTCAGTTCCCCTCCAGCCGCAGATCACCGCGGCGAATTTCGAAAAGCATGACGGCCGTCGCGACCGCGAGGTTGAGCGAGTCGGCGCGGCCCGCCTGCGGAATGCGGGCGAGCACGTCGCAGGCCTGGGACAGCCCGTCCGGCAGACCCTGCTGCTCGTTGCCCATCAGCAGCAGCACGGGCTTGCCCTTGTAGCCGATGGTCCGGTAGTCGACCGCACCCTTGAGATGGGTGCCGACCACGAGCCCGGAGAAGCCGGCGCGCCAGGCCAGGAACGCCTCCTGCGTGGCCCGCGCGACCGGGACCGCGAAGATCGAGCCCATCGTGGCGCGGACCGTCTCGAGGGCGAAGGGATCGGTGGTTTCGCCAACGAGGATCACGCCCTTCGCGCCGACTGCATCGGCGGTGCGGATGACGGTCCCGAGGTTTCCGGGATCGCGGACCCGGTCGAGCGCCACCCAGACCTCGCCGGGACGCGGCGCGATCGCCTTCAGGGACGCCATTCGCTGCTCGAACACGCCGACCACCGTCTGCGGATTGTCGCGCCGGGTGATGGCGGCAAGAATCTTCTCGGAGACTTCCAGCACGTCGCCACCGAGCGCTACCGTGCGCGCCGCAACCTTCTCCACCGCCGGGTTGCCCAGGGCCGACTTGGCGAAGACCAGCGTGCGGATCGTCCAGCCGAGGTCGAGGGCGTCGATGACCAGCTTCAGGCCCTCCGCCATGAAGGCGTTCTGCTGGTCACGGAACTTCTTGAGCGCCAACCCCTTGAGGTCCTTGACCAGGGGGTTCGACAGGCTGGTGATCTCCTTGACCCGGCCCGGCGGGCGTGACCCGTTCATCGTGCCACCCATCGCGAAAACAGAGACGTGGAAAGCGCGCGGCCGGCCACCTCCTCGCGGATCACCAGCTCGCCCGATTCGACGCGGCCGCCCATCCCGGCGAAGGCGTCGCGCATGAGCGCGTGAATGGCGAAGAACGACGCCCGGATCGAGTAGGCCGTGAGCACGACCGCGAGCGGATCGGGCGTGAGGATGGCGCGGCAGAGTTCGACGAGCCGAGGCAGGTCATCGAAAAGCTGCCAGACCTCGCCCTTGGGACCGCGGCCGTAAGCGGGCGGGTCGAGCAGGATGATGTCGTAGCGGTTGCCGCGACGCTCCTCGCGCTCGGCGAATTTCATCGCGTCCTCGCAGATCCAGCGGATGGGGCGGTCCGCGAGCCGCGCCATCTCCTGGTTCTCGCGCGCCCAGCCGATGGCCTTTTTCGAGGCGTCGACGTGCGTCACCTCGGCTCCGGCGCGCGCGGCGACCAGGGAGGCAAGCCCGGTGTAGCCGAACAGATTCAGCACCTTCACCGGACGGCGCGCCGCCTCGATCAGCCCGGCCATGTGACGCCAGTGCGAGGCCTGCTCGGGAAAGACGCCAACGTGGCGGAAGGAGGTGAAGCGGCCCAGATAGTCGATGCCGTCGTGACGCATCGGCCAGGTTTCACCCAGCGGGGCGCGGGGAAAGCGCCAGCGACCCATGCCTTCCTCGTCGGTGTCGCCGGTGAAGATGGCATCCACCTTCGCCCATTCCGCTTCGGGCAGGGTACGGCGCCAGATCGCCTGACCCTCCGGCCGGACGATGCGATAGGGTCCGTAGCGCTCGAGCTTCTGGCCGTCGCCGCTGTCGATCAGGGCGTATTCGGCGCCGGGCAGGACTTCGAGGATGAGCGGCAGGGACTCTGCAGGCAGCGGGCCGCGTGGAGCGGGGCGCAGTGGGGCGCGCGGCGCGGGCTGCGGGGCCTTCGACGGCGCATCGACGCCAGCCGGAGGCTGGCGCGGGGCCTTTTCGCTTCTCTTGTCCCGCGACGGCTTCAACGGTTGGGCTACTCCTCAAATGCGGCGCTTCTGCCACAGCCCGCGCGGAGCGACAAGCCGCGCCGACGGCGGGCAGCCAGGCGGGGAACCGGCGAGGCCGGCGCCCCCGCGCGGGTCGCGGACCCCGCCTATTCGGCGGGTCGAGGTTTCTTCCGGAACAACGAGGCCAGGTTGTCCCACAGCTCGATCTTGGCGCCCGAACGCTTCATGATGACGCCCTGCTGCACGATCGACAGGGTGTTGTTCCAGGCCCAGTAGATCACCAGTCCGGCTGGGAACGAGGCCAGCATGAAGGTGAAGATCACCGGCATCCAGGTGAAGATCATCGCCTGGGTCGGATCCGGCGGCGTCGGGTTCATGCGCATCTGCAGGAACATCGTGATGCCCATGATGATCGGCCACACGCCGATGTGCAGATACTCGGGAACCGCGTAGGGCAGCAGGCCGAAGAGGTTGAACAGCGAGGTCGGATCGGGCGCGGCAAGGTCGCGGATCCAGCCGAAGAACGGCGCGTGGCGCATCTCGATGGTGATGTAGAGCACCTTGTAGAGCGCGAAGAACACCGGGATCTGGATGAGGACCGGCCAGCATCCGGCGATCGGGTTGATCTTCTCGGTCTTGTACAGCTCCATCATCGCCTGCTGCTGCTTCATCTTGTCATCCGCGTACTTCTCGCGGATCTCAAGCATCTTCGGCTGCACGACCTTCATCTTCGCCATCGACTTGTAGGACTTGTTGGCGAGCGGGAAGAAGACGGCCTTGACGAGAACGGTGGTAGCGAGGATGGCCAGGCCGAAATTGCCGAGCAGCTTGTACAGCCAGTCGATCAGGTAGAACATCGGCTTGGTGATGAAGTAGAACCAGCCCCAGTCGATCAGCAGCTCGAACTGGCGGATGTGGCGGTTCTTCTCGTAGCCGTCGACGATCGAGACCTCCTTGGCCCCGGCAAACACCAGCGTTTCCACCGTTGCGGTTTCGCCCGGCGCGATCTGGATGGTGTCGGTAAGGAAGTCGGTCTGGTAGCGCGGCCGGCCGTCGGAGAAGTAGGCGAAGCGCGGCTGGAAGGGGCGATCGGCGCGGGGAACGAGCGTGACGGCCCAGTACTTGTCGGTGATGCCCAGCCATCCGTCCGTCGACTTGCCTGGGAGGATCTGCTTCTCGTCCTCGATCTTGGAGTAGCCGATTTCCTGCAGGCCCTCCTCGCCGGTGACACCGATCAGGCCCTCGTGCAGGACGTAAGCCGCCGCATGCTGCGGCTTGTCGAAGCGCGTGACGCGGCCATAGTTCGCGATGTTGACGGGAGCGCCGCCCTCGTTGGTGACGGTGTCCTGCACCGTGAACATGTAGTCGTCATCTATCGAGACGACGCGACGGAAGGTGAGCCCCTTTTCGTTCTTCCAGACCAGCGTGACGGGTGTAGACGGGGTCAACTCGGTGCCCGATTCCACCGTCCACACCGTGTCGGGTCCTGGCACGGCGCCCGTCTGCTCGTTGCCGACGAAGCCGATCTCGGCGAAGAAGCCAGTTGGCAGGGCCTGCGGATTGAGGAGTTCGATGTTCGGCGAATCCGGATCCACGGTGAGGTGGTAGTCCTTCAGCCGCAGGTCATCGAGACGACCTCCCACGAGATTGATCGAACCGGCAACGCTGGGCGTGTCGATCTTCACGCGCTGCCCTGCGGCGAGCGCCTGGGCGCGCCCCTCCTCGGCGGCTGTGCCCGCACCGGCCACGCCGGGAACGCCTCCGGCCGGGGCAATTGCCGCGTCGGTTCCCTGGCCGCCGGGCTGCGCGGCCTTCTCGGCCTCGACACGCTCGGCCTCAATGCGCGCCGCCTCCCGCTGCGACTCGACGCGGGGGTTCATGTAGAACACCTGCCAGAGCGTCAGGATCACCACGGAAAGCGCGATGGTGATGAAGAAATTGCGGTTCTGTTCCATCGGGATCCCGAAACCTCAGCGTCGCGCGGAGCGCATGCGGCGCGCCATCTCGTCCGCGAGTGCGTCAAACGGCGCTGACAACACGTCCTCGCGCCCGACGATCACATAGTCATGCCCCGCCACCATGTCAGCGGCGGCATGTACGCGCAGCGCTTCCTTGAGGCGCCTGCGCACGCGGTTGCGCACAACCGCGTTGCCGACCTTCTTGGTGACGGTGAAGCCTGCACGGGCAGGCCCGCCATCGCCGCGATCGAGCACTTCCATCAGGAAGAAGCGTCCGCGACGCTTCTGGCCAGAACGCACGGCAAGAAACTCCGCCCGCCGCTTGAGCCGCGGCGGCGGAGCCTTCCCATCTGGCCGAACGACCGGCAAAGCCGGCGACGTCCGCTCAGGCGGACAGACGCTTGCGGCCGCGGTTGCGGCGAGCCGCGATGACCGAACGACCACCCTTGGTGGCCATGCGGGCACGGAATCCGTGGCGGCGCTTGCGAACGAGCTTGGACGGTTGGTAGGTGCGCTTCATTTGTTTAAATACCGCGGCGTGCGGCCCTTCTTCATTCTGCTACGGATGTAACAGGAGCGTTTTCGTCGGGCATCCTGGGCGCAAATGACATTGGCGCCGGACCTGCGGCCCGAACGTGCCGCGGCTTATAGGGAGAGGCAGCCGCCGAGTCAATCTGCGGAGGCGACCGTCCGACCCCTGCGATGCCAAGGCAATCAGCGCGATTCCCGCCGATATCGGGCCGGCGCCGATACTTCGATGGCTGCTGCCGACCGGCCTCCGCAAAAAAGAACCCGCCGGATCGCTCCGGCGGGCCCTGATGTCTTTCCGGCGAAAGCCGGGAGCTTAGTTGCCGCGGCCCTTGAGCGCAGCACCCAGGATGTCGCCCAGCGAAGCGCCGGAGTCGGTCGAACCGTACTGCGCGACAGCTTCCTTCTCTTCGGCGATCTCGAGGGCCTTGATGGAGACCTGCACCTTGCGGGTCTTCTTGTCCCACGCGATGACGCGGGCATCGACCTTCTGGCCAACCGAGAAGCGCTCGGGGCGCTGCTCGTCGCGGTCACGCGACAGGTCGGAGCGGCGGATGAAGGTGTCGAGGCCGGTCTCGACCAGGCGAACCTCGATGCCACCGTCCTTGATGCCGGTGACTTCGCAGGTCACGACAGCGTTCTTGCGCAGGTCGCCAGCAGCCTCGGACGGGCCGGCCGCAGCGCGCTCGGCCTGCTTGATGCCCAGCGAGATGCGCTCCTTCTCGACGTCGACGTCGAGAACCTGGGCCTTGACGATCTGGCCGCGCTGGTACTCCTCGATCGCCTGCTCGCCCGGCTTCGTCCAGTCGAGGTCGGAGAGGTGCACCATGCCGTCCACGTCGCCGTCCAGGCCGATGAACAGGCCGAACTCGGTCTTGTTCTTGACCTCGCCCTCGACGATCGAGCCAACCGGATGGTTGCGCGCGAAAGCCTCCCACGGGTTCTCCAGCGTCTGCTTGAGGCCCAGCGAGATGCGGCGCTTGGACGGATCGACCTCGAGCACGACCACGTCGACCTCCTGCGAGGTGGACAGGATCTTGCCGGGGTGGACGTTCTTCTTCGTCCAGGACATCTCCGAAACGTGGATGAGGCCCTCGATGCCCGGCTCCAGCTCCACGAAGGCGCCGTAGTCGGTGATGTTGGTGACGACGCCGCGGATCTTCTTGCCAATCGGGAACTTGGTGCCGATCGAGGTCCACGGATCGGCCTCGAGCTGCTTCATGCCGAGCGAGATGCGGTGCGTCTCCTGGTTGATGCGGATGATCTGCACCTTGACCGTCTGACCGATGTTCAGGATCTCGGTCGGATGGTTGACGCGACGCCATGCCATGTCGGTGACATGCAGCAGGCCGTCGATGCCGCCGAGATCAACGAACGCACCGTAGTCGGTGATGTTCTTGACCACGCCCTCGACCACCTGACCCTCTTCGAGGTTCTGGACGATCTCGGAGCGCTGCTCGGCACGGCTCTCCTCGAGCACGGTGCGGCGCGACACGACGATGTTGCCGCGGCGCTTGTCCATCTTGAGGATTTCGAAGGGCTGCGGGTTGTGCATCAGCGGGGTGACGTCGCGGATCGGACGGATGTCGACCTGCGAACGCGGCAGGAAGGCGACGGCGCCGTCCAGATCGACGGTGAAGCCGCCCTTGACCTGGTTGAAGATGACGCCCTCGACGCGCTCGCCGCGGTTGAACTTCTCTTCGAGCTTGACCCATGCCTCTTCGCGGCGAGCCTTCTCGCGCGACAGCATGGCTTCGCCCAGCGCATTCTCGATGCGCTCGACATAGACCTCGACCCGGTCGCCGACCTTGAGCTGGCCGTCCTTGGCCTTGGCGCCGAATTCCTTCAGCGGAACACGACCCTCGACCTTCAGGCCGACGTCGATGATGGCCATGTCCTTTTCGATGGCGGTGATGGTGCCACGAACGACCTGGCCTTCGCCGATACGCTCGTCAGCGAACGACTCTTCGAGCAGCGCGGCGAAATCGTCGCGGGTGGGATTGGATTGGGACATTGGTTCTCCTGGATGGTCCTGCCGACCATTCGCCCCTTGTCACGGCACTGCAGCCTATGGCGGGCGGTTTCGGGGACAGGACATGCGCCGTGGCTAGTGTTGCGTTCGCCTGATCGGTCTCCGGGGCGATATCGTCGCCCTAGGTGCCGCTTGCAGCGGCGGTCGGCGCAGGGCGGAGACTGTCAGACAGGCTAAGACGCCATCGACCGGCGCGACTTCCCATCGGAAGGGCGGCGGCGGTCAGGCACCGTTCCGTTTGGCCACGACCTCGTCGATGACGCGCCGCGCCGCCTGGAACGCGGCCTCTATAGACATTTCCGACGTGTCCAGCAAGTGCGCGTCGGGGGCGGGCCGCAGGGGCGAGTCAGCGCGGCTCATGTCGCGTTCGTCGCGCCGCTTGATGTCCTCGAGGATATCGACGAATTCGGCGTGGCCGCCACGATTCTCGATGTCGCGCAGCCGCCGCCCAGCGCGAATCCCCGGGCTGGCAATGATGTAGAGCTTTACCGCCGCGTCCGGGCATACGACGGTGCCGATGTCGCGTCCGTCGAGCACGGCGCCGCCGTCGCGGGCGGCGAAGGCGCGCTGTTTCTCCACCAGGACGCGGCGCACCTCCGGGATGACAGCGATCCGAGAAGCCGCCTCGCCGACAGCGTGGGCCGATAGCGCATGCTTGTCGAGATTGGAGAGATCGACCCGCCGTGCCGCCTCGATGGCTTCGGCCTCGTCATCGAGCGGACGGCCCTCGCTGATCAGCTTGTAGGCGACCGCGCGATAGGTGAGCCCGGTATCGAGATGGGCGAGGTGGTAGTAGTCGGCGATGCGCCGCGCCAGGGTGCCTTTACCCGAAGCAGCGGGTCCGTCGATAGCAATGGTGAGGGGAGCGGCCATGCAGGGCATGAAGCGGATAAACCGCCCGATGGCAAGATGCGGTCGCGTGATGCGGCTGCAATTACCGGCGCGAAATCCCGGCCGCCGGCCGGTCACTTCCAGAAGGGGCGGGTCTCCTTGAGGCGATGCCACTCGTCCTGCGCCTCCGTCCAGGCCAGCGCGGCGCGAGCCTCGACCGCGCCGAGCACCCAGCCGGCGGCGCGCTGGGCGACAGGGTCGCCGGGAGGCGCCACGGCCGGGTCGTCCAGCACCTGACGAACCATCGCCGCATCGTTCAGCATCCCGAACGTGTCCTGCAGACGCTTCAGCCGCTTCACCATCGGCGCCACCCGCTGCGGCACATACAGCGGAGCCAAGAACTCGATGGCATAACGCAGCTTCTTCAGTGCCTTGCGAAGCTCGTGACGCTCCTCGACGGTGAGCGTCCGGAGGCCGCGGGCGCGCTTTTTCACGGTCTTCCAGCACTTGCCGAGCGCGGCCCCGGCCAGGTCTGCGATCGGAGCAGCCAGACGTGCCGTCTGCTCCATGTCTTCATGGACGAGCCAGCCGCGTGTCTCGACGAAACGGGTCAGGTCCAGGGCGATATCCTGGACGCGTCGGGTCGCGAGTGTCTCGCGCAAATGGCTGCGCTCGTCCGATGCCCTCGCCTCCAGGCCGCGGAGCAGAACGGAGAGGCAGGCCTCGTCCGGATGCGCCTCGGCTTCGTGTCGGACGATATCGTGGACGACGACGTCGAGATCGCGGAGCCGACCCACCTCGCGACCCAGCCATTGCGCCTCGTCCGCGAGGCGCTGGAGTTCGCGACTCCCAGCGACCGGAGCGAAGATCGCCAGTGAGCTGCGCAGGCGGCGCAGGCCGATGCGCAACTGGTGCGGCCCCTCCGGGGCGTCGAGCGCACGAACCGCCTCGATGTTCGCCAGTACCTGCTCCACGCATTCGCGCAGGATGTCGCGCGCGCCTTCCTCGGCGGTCTGCTTCCTTGACAGAGGTACCGTGAGCGCGTTGCGAGGCGTCGGCGGGGGCTCGATGACGCCCTTCTCGGCCAGGAGATAGCCGCGCGCCGATTTCGACAGGCGGGAGAAGCGCAGGCCGCCATCCGGAAACAACAGCTTGGCGATCTCGAAAAGTCCCTGAGGGTCGCCCTCGATGAGTTCGATCTCCACCTCCTCGATCTCGGCGGACCGGCCGTTCGCGGAGATGGTGCCGACGTCGACCGCGATCTCGGCCCTCGTGGCGCCCAGCGAGACTTCCCGCGTCGTGCGCCGGATGAACGTCTCGCAAACCGGTTGCAAAGGGGCATCGCCAACGCAGGCGAGCACGGCGTCGCGGACAACGGCGTCGGCAATCGCCTCGATGCACAAGCGCCCGCCTGACGCAGGGGTTTCGATCTCGCCGACCTGCGAGAAGCCGCGGCTGCGCAACCGTCCCGTCTTGACTGTCTGGATCCAACGACGGCCGTCGCGTCGCATTCGGAGCGCGATGCTGGCGTTGCGAAGGGCATGGTCCGGCGTATCGTAGTAGATGCTGCGCAGGGTGCGCGTCTTCGCGGCACCGACACCCTCGCCAAGCCCAACGAGCCGCGACCAGAGCGTTGCCGGCGCGACCTTGACCAGGAATTTCAGCTCCGTCTCAGGCATGCGCGACCTGTCGCAGGGCTGCCGCGCCGCCTTGCGCGAGCGTCCGGTGCAGACATTGCCCACGCAGAGCCGGAATGTACAGGGCTTCGGGTGACCCGACAGAGTGCCGGGCATCGCCTCGCGGCGGCGTCAGTCGATGCTGGCGCCGAGCCGCGCCATCAGCCCCATGAATTCGGGGAAGCTGGTGGCGATCATGGCGCGGTCGTCGACCGTAACCGGCTTTTCGCTGGCGAGCCCCATGACGAGGAAGCTCATGGCGATGCGGTGGTCGAGATGGGTCGCGACTGTGCCGCCGCCGAGGCCCCTGCCGCCCGGCCGCCCACGAACGGAGAGCCAGTCCTTGCCCTCGGTGCAATCGACGCCATTGGCCTCGAGCCCGCGCGCGACGGCCGCGAGGCGATCGCTTTCCTTCACGCGCAGCTCGTCGAGACCCTGCATCAGCGTCTCGCCCTCGGCGAAGCTCGCGGCCACGGCAAGCACCGGATATTCGTCGATCATCGAGGGGGCGCGGTCGGCCGGCACGGAGACGCCCTTCAGCTCGGACGAGCGCACCCGCAGGTCGGCGACATCCTCGCCGCCGGCGTCACGACGGTTCAACAGCTCGATCGAGGCGCCCATCTCCAGCAGCGTCGTGATCAGGCCGGTGCGCGTCGGGTTCATCAGGACGTTCTCGATGACGATATCGGAACCCGGGACGATGAGGGCGGCGACCAGCGGGAAAGCAGCCGAGGACGGGTCGCCGGGAACCGCGATGGTGACGCCGGCGAGCGGCGTCTGGCCCTGTACGCGAATGTGGCGCGCCCCGTTCGCGTCGGTCTCGACCTCGATGGTCGCGCCGAAGCCCTTGAGCATCTTCTCGGTGTGGTCGCGCGTCATCACGGTCTCGATGACGGTGGTGACGCCGGGCGCGTTCAGGCCGGCGAGCAGCACGGCGGACTTCACCTGGGCCGAGGCCATCGGCACGCGATAGGTGATGGGCGTGGCGACGCGGGGGCCGCGCAGCGTCAGCGGCATCCGGTCGCCCTCGGCCGACGAGACCACCTCAACGCCCATCAGGCGCAACGGATCGAGCACGCGCCCCATCGGCCGCTTCGACAGCGACGCGTCGCCGACGAAGGTCGTGGTCATGTCGTAAGTGCCGACCAGGCCCATGGTGAGACGCGAGCCGGTGCCGGCATTGCCGAAGTCGAGGGGCTCCGTGGGCTCCAGAAGGCAGCCATTGCCCATGCCGCGGACGACCCATTCATCGCCATGCTTTTCGATGCCGGCGCCCATCGCCTTCATGGCGGCGGCAGTGCGCAACACGTCCTCGCCTTCCAGAAGTCCGGTGATGCGCGTCTCCCCGGAGGCGAGGGCCCCGAACATCATCGAGCGGTGGGAGATCGACTTGTCGCCGGGCATCCGCGCACGCCCCGAAAGACCGGAGGACCGGCGCGCGGTGGCGGGCTGCGGAGTATTCGCGTGCGACATGATCGACCTGCTGGTTTTCGGTGGGACTGCGCCAGTGGCGCGGCTCCTAGCATGGCTGCCGGATGAGGTCACCCCTGCGGGTAAGCCTGCGGATCACCTTGCCAGATGGGCGCCGGCTTTCACATGGCGGGGCGGCGGACCCAGCCGGGCGAGCAACGCCGCCTTCGTCTTCCTGTCCACGAAGGCCGCCTCGATGGCGGTGCGGGTGATGCCCAGGAGATCCCTTTCCGCCAGTCCGAAATGCAGGGCGGCGTTGTCGTATTCGGCCTTGATCGAGGTCCGGAAATAGGGCGGATCGTCTGAATTGAGCGTCACGCGGCAACCTGCGGCCCTGAGGCGGTTGAAGGGATGGTTGCCCCAGCCGTCGAAGACGCCCAGCGCAAGGTTGGAACCGGGGCAGCATTCGAGCACGACGCCCTCGTCCGCGATGCGGCGCACGAGGTCCGTATTCTCGACGGCGCGCACGCCATGGCCGATGCGGGCTGGGCGAAGGTGGTCGAGCGCGTCGCGCACGCTCTCCCACCCGGCGAGTTCACCCGCATGAACGGTGATGCCCAGGCCGGCCTCGCGGGCGATCTCGAAGGCGCGGACGTAATCCTCGGCCTCGCCGAATCGCTCCTCGCCGGCCATGCCGAAGCCGGTCACCCAGGGGTGGCGGCAGCGCGCCGCGAAACGGGCGGCGGCCTCGACCGACTCGACGCCGAAATGGCGGACGCCGACGACGATCATCCGGCCCTCGATGCCGGTCTTGTCATTGGCGCGGCGAATGCCTTCGCCGAGCGCGCGGACATAGGCCTCGGCCGAGAGATTCGCCTTGCGGGCGTGGTCCGGGGAAACGAAGACCTCGGAGTAGATCGCGCCGTCGCGGGCAAGGCTGGTCAGGTAGTGCTCGGCGAGCCGCGCATAGTCCTCCTCGGAGCGGAAGAGGTTCGCGGAAAAATCGTAGGCTGCGAGAAAGCTGGTGAAATCTTGCCAGGCGAAGGCACCGTCGCGGATAAACTCCGACGGGTCGGCGCCGTACTTGCACGCCTGTTCGAGGACGAGTTGCGGAGACGCGGCGCCTTCGATGTGACAGTGTATCTCCGCCTTGAGCGCCACCACATGCTCTCCCGCGCGAATCGCCGCATGACGGCGTCGGGGTAGACAATAGCGCGCGCCGGGGGCATCGGATATCTTGGCAAGAGTCACAAACGGTCGAGTTTCATGTCGACAGCACGAGCCACTTCGGCGGAAGAGCTGAAATCCTCCTACGGCTTTCGCGAGGTTGGCGAGGGCGACAAGCAGCCGCTTGTCGATTCGGTCTTCCATCGCGTCGCCGAACGATATGACCTGATGAACGACCTGATGTCGGGCGGACTGCACCGGCTCTGGAAGGACGCGATGGTGGCGTGGCTGAACCCGCCGCGGCGTCCGGGCTGGAGCGGGCTCGACGTGGCCGGCGGCACAGGCGACATCGCTTTCCGCATCGTCGAGGCGTCGGACAGGCAGGCCGACCTGACCGTTCTCGACATAAACGGCTCGATGCTGGAGGTCGGCCGCAAGCGGGCCGAGCGCAGGAAGCTCAGCGAGCGCGTCTCGTTCGTGGAGGCCAATGCCGAGGACCTGCCCTTCCCCGATGAGACGTTCAACGCCTACACGATTGCCTTCGGCATCCGCAACGTGCCACGGATCGACAGGGCGCTGGCCGAGGCGTTCCGCGTGCTGAAACCCGGCGGGCGTTTCATGTGCCTGGAGTTCTCCGACGTCGACATGCCCATCCTCGACAAGATCTACGACGAGTGGTCGTTCCGGGCGATCCCTCAGATCGGCCGGATGGTGGCGGGCGATGCCGAGCCCTACGCCTATCTCGTCGAGTCGATCCGCAAGTTCCCGCGCAAGCAGGACTTCGCCGCCTTGATCAGTGCGGCAGGGTTCGACCGCGTGTCCTGGCGCAGTTTCACCGGCGGCATCGCTGCCATCCACTCAGCCTGGAAACTGTGAGGGCCCCCGGCCCATGACGTCGATCGGGGCGGGATTCCGGCTGCTGCGGGCCGGGTGGGTGCTCACGCGCGAAGGGGTCTTCGCCGCCCTGCCGGGCGACGAACTGACCGGGATGCCGCGTGCGGCATGGCGGCTGACGCGGCTTCTCGCAAAGGGAAGCGCGCGCAAGCGCGAGCGGTCCGAACGGCTTTCGTCCGCCGTGTCGCGGCTCGGGCCGTCCTACGTGAAGCTCGGGCAGTTCCTGGCGACGCGCCCCGACGTGGTAGGCAACGACGTCGCGCTGGACCTCGCCAAGCTGCAGGACCGGATGCCGACCTTCCCGAAGGAGGCGGCCCTGGCGGAGATCGAGGCCTCGCTCGGGCGAAAGGCCGAAGAGCTGTACTGCTCGATCGGCGAGGCCGTGGCCGCGGCGTCGATCGCACAGGTGCACGAGGCCGAGGTCTTGCGTGACGGACAGCCGGTCAAGGTCGCCGTCAAGGTGATCCGGCCCGGGGTGCGGGGTGCCTTCGCCAGGGACCTCGAGAGCTACTTCCTGGCCGCGCGGCTGCAGGAACGGTTCATTCCTTCCTCGCGCCGGCTGCGTCCGGTGGAAGTGACCCAGACGCTCGCCCAGACGACCCGGATCGAAATGGACCTGCGCCTCGAGGCGGCAGCGCTGTCGGAAATCGGGGAGAACACGAAGGACGATCCGGGGTTCCGCGTGCCCTCGGTCGATTGGGAACGCACCGGCCGCGACGTCGTCACGATGGAGTGGATCGACGGGATCAAGCTCAACGACATCGAGGGGCTGCGCGCGGCCGGCCATGACCTGCAGGCGATCGCCGCGACGCTGGTCCAATCCTTTCTCCGGCACACGCTGCGCGACGGCTTCTTCCACGCCGACATGCATCCCGGGAACCTGTTCGTGGAAGCGGACGGGACGATCGTGGCGGTCGACCTCGGCATTTCGGGGCGGCTCGGAAAGAAGGAGCGACGGTTCCTGGCCGAGATCCTCTACGGCTTCATCGTGCGCGACTACCAGCGCGTCGCAGAGGTGCACTTCGAAGCCGGCTATGTTCCGCGTCGCCACGACATCTCGAGCTTCGCACAGGCGATCCGCGCCATCGGAGAGCCGATCCACGGCCAACCAGCGGACACGATCTCGATGGCGCGGCTGCTGACGCTGCTGTTCGAGGTGACGGAACTGTTCGACATGGAGACGCGGCCCGAACTGGTGCTGCTGCAAAAGACGATGGTGGTCGTCGAGGGCGTCGCCCGATCGCTCGATCCGGCCTTCAACATGTGGAAGACGGCCGAGCCGGTGGTGGGCCACTGGATCCGCGAGAACCTCGGGCCGCGCGGACTGCTGGCGGATGCCCGCGACGGCGCCAACGCGCTGCTGGCGCTTGCCCGCCAGGCGCCGGAACTCGCCGAGCGCACGGAACGCCTGTCGCGCGAGATCGACGCCATGGCCGAGCACGGACTGCGCTTCGACGCCGCGACCGCCCAGGCCATCGGGCGCGCCGAGGCACGCCACACCGTATGGGGGCGGGTGGCGCTGTGGGTGATCGCGCTCGCGCTGGTGTGGATCGCCTTCCGACTGGGGTGAGCAGGGCGTCATTCGCGACACGCAACGCGTCTGAGCAAGTGCGAGTGGGCCGTCGAGCTACCTGACTGCATTGCGTGGGACCACCGCAGCGAAGCTTGCTTCCACATAGCGGGACGTAACCCTTAATATTGATAACATCAAACGCAGAGGTTCTCGCTTGTCACCTGACGCCTATCAGGGCGACCAACCTCGTACTCCCGTCAAGCTGAAAGCAACATGAGGAACTACAATTAGGCTCTTATTGCGAAATGCAGGCGACTCGATTCGACTCTGAAAAGCGAATCATGCATCATCTTTACAACTGCGGACCCAAGGACGGCCCCGCCTGCCCAGCGGCCACCCCGAAATTGGCCATCCGCAGCCTGTGCGCTGTTCCGTGACGGAGCTCTCAAAAAGCCAACCGAACCGGCCGCAGCGGGGCACACAGGACGCACCGGGCGCGGAACGTTACGCAGATGGTGCACCGATGCTGCCATGAAGGCCGGTTGTCCTTCGATGGGCCGGTAGGTTTCAACCTTACGGGGTTGTACCGGTACTCCCCGTTAGGGACACGCCCATGCGCAAGTCACTAACGGTCAAGGTCGAGGTTACGGTGGACGCCGCAAAATGCCTTCGGGCCTTGGCGGTTGTTCTCTTTGTCCTCTTGATCTGAAACGGGAAGGCGGCAGCTAACCAGCGGCCGCCTTCTTCTCGACGCCCGCATCGCAAGAGCGGGTCCGCTGCTTTTCAAGGGCGGCGATTTCCTCCATACCGGCATCGAGCCGGCGCTGGGGCCGGCATGAGCGGCTGGCAAAGCATGACCCTCACCGGCAAGCGGATTCTCCTCATCATCGGCGGCGGCATTGCCGCCTACAAGTCGCTCGACCTGATCCGGCGGCTGCGGGAACGCGGCGCGGCCGTGCGCTGCGTGGTGACGGCTGCGGCGGCCGAGTTCGTCACGCCGCTGTCGGTCGGGACGCTGAGCGCCGACCGGGTTTTCACCGACCTCTTCGACCGAGACGACGAACACGACGTTGGCCATATCCGCCTTTCCCGGGAGGCCGATCTCATCGTCGTCGCGCCCGCCACCGCCGACCTGATGGCCAAGCTGGCGAACGGGCTGGCCAACGACCTCGCCTCGGCGGTGCTGCTGGCGACGAACAAGCCGGTGCTGATGGCGCCGGCCATGAACCCGGCGATGTGGTCGCATCCGGCTACGCGCCGGAACCTCAAGACACTGCAGCAGGACGGCGTGCGGTTCGTCGGTCCCAACCGCGGCGAGATGGCGGAAGCCGGCGAGGCCGGGGAAGGCCGGATGGCCGAGCCGCTCGAGATCGCCGCGGCGACGGAGGCGCTGCTCGGCAACGCCGCCGGACCGCTGGCCGGGCGCAGGATCATCGTGACCTCCGGACCGACGCACGAGCCCATCGACCCGGTGCGCTACATCGCCAACCGGTCGTCCGGAAAGCAGGGGCACGGGCTCGCCGCCGCGCTCGCCCGGCTTGGCGCCGACGTGCGCCTGATCTCCGGCCCGGTGACGCTGCCCGATCCTCCCGGCGTGACGACGCGGCACGTGGAGACGGCCCGGCAGATGCTGGAGGCGGTAGAGGCGGAACTGCCGGCCGACGCCGCGGTGTTCGTCGCCGCCGTGGCTGACTGGCGGACGGCCGAGGCGTCGGACCAGAAGATGAAGAAGTCGCCCGGCGAAAGCGCTCCGACGCTGCGCATGGTCGAGAACCCGGACATCCTCGCCACGATCGGCCACCACCGGGACCGCCCATTCCTCGTGGTTGGCTTCGCGGCGGAGACGCAGGACCTGCTGGCCAATGCCCGCTCGAAGCTGGAGCGCAAGGGGGCGGACCTCATCGTGGCGAACGACGTCAGCGGTGACGTCATGGGCGGCGACCGCAACCGCGTGACCATCGTCTCTCCCGCCGGAGCCGAACCGTGGCCCGAGCTCGGCAAGGACGAGGTGTCCACGCGGCTGGCGAAGCTGATCGAGTCGCGCCTGCGGTCTGTCGCGGTGTAGCGGGCGCTCCCGCCTCGCGTCCGTCAGGCGGGGCTCAGGCCCGGCCGGCTCATCCCGAGCGGGTGTCCGCGTCGGCCAGTTCCAGCGTTTCGGCACCGTCCGACGCCGGCGCGTCCTTCGCGGGAGTGTCCGCCTCGGCATCAGGCTTCGCCTCGTCGCCCGAGGCTGCCGCCTCCTTCTCGTCGGCCAGTTCCGGCTGGGGCGACGGCGGCGCCGGCGGGATGATCAGCTCGACGATGCCGCGAGCGATCTCGCGCTCGCCCATGATGACGTTCGCCGCGCCCTTCGACTTCAGGTGATCGACCTCGGCGTCAGAATGCGCACGGGCGATGACGATGATGTTCGGGTTGGCGGCGCGCGCCCGCAGGATGACCTGCCCGCCCTCGAAGGCGTTCGGGATGGCGAGGACGAGACGCCTGGCCCCGGCCGGATTGGCCGCCGCGAAGACGGCACCGTTGGCGGCGTTGCCGGCCACCACCTCGATGCCCTGCTCGTGAAGCTGCGCCACCAGCTTGGCGCCGTCCTCGATGACGAGGAACGGCTCGCCGGCGGCCTTCAGGCTCTCGCCGATCAGACGTCCGACCCGGCCGTAGCCGACCAGGATGGTGTGGCCGGTGAGGGTCGTCGTCTTCGGCGCGTCGGGCTCCTCGACCTCCACGGTGGGCGAATGCGGCTGGTCTCCCGCGTGGGCGGCGGCCGGAGCGCTCGCGGCCTCGGGCGCCAGCCGCGCCTCGAGTCTCGGCTTGAGCCAGGCCGCCAGGGCAAACGCGATGGGGTTGAAGAGGATCGACAGGATCGCGCCGGCAAGGATGAGGTCGCGGGCCTGCTCCGGCAGCAGGTCCAGGCTCATGCCCAGCTCGGCGAGGATGAAGGAGAACTCGCCGATCTGCGCCAGGCTCGCCGAAATCACCAGCGCGGTGCCCACGGGATAGCGGAACGCAACGACGATCAGGAAGGCCGCGATCGACTTGCCGACGATGATGATGAACAGCGTGCCGAGGATGGGCCAGGTCTCGTTGACCAGGCTCAACGGGTCGAACAGCATGCCGACCGAGACGAAGAACAGCACCGAGAAGGCGTCGCGCAGCGGCAGGGATTCCTCGGCAGCGCGGTGCGAAAGCTCGCTCTCGCTCATGACCATGCCGGCGAAGAAGGCGCCGAGCGCCAGCGACACGCCGAAGAGATTTGCCGCGCCGAACGCCACGCCGAGCGCAATCGCAAGTACCGAGAGGCGGAACAGTTCCCGCGACCCTGTGTGGGCGACATAGTGGAGCAGCCACGGAATGACGCGGCGGCCGACGAGAAGCATGAGGACGACGAAGGCCGCCACCTTGGCCAGCGTCACGCCGATGACGCCCCAGACGCCGAAGTCGAACTGGCGGGCGATGATGTTGCTCAGCTCGCGGGGCGCCTCGCCCTCACCGCCCAGGATGCCGGCAATGGCGGGCAGGATGACCAGCGCCAGCACCATGGCGAGGTCCTCGACGATGAGCCAGCCGACGGCGATGCGCCCGCGCTCGGTGTCGATGATGCGGCGGTCCTGCAGTGCCTTGAGGAGCACCACCGTCGAGGCGACCGAAAGCGCGAGGCCGAAGACCAGTCCGGCGCCCGGCGTCCAGCCGAACAGCCAGGCAAGGCCGGCGCCAAGGGCCGTCGCGAAGCCGATCTGCACGAGCGCGCCGGGCAAGGCGATGGCGCGAACCGACAGCAGGTCCTTGAGCGAGAAATGCAGGCCAACGCCGAACATCAGCAGGATGACGCCGATCTCCGCGAGCTGCTGCGCAAGCTCCTGGTCGGCGACGAAGCCGGGCGTGTGGGGACCGACGAGCACGCCCGCCAGCAGGTAGCCGACGAGCGGCGGAATGCGGAAGCGATTCGCGATTGCGCCGAAGATGAAAGCCAGTCCGAGACCCATGACGATCGTTGCAATCAACGGGGTCTCGTGCGGCATCAGGCAGCGCCTCCGTGCTCGTCAAAAAAGCTGATTGTGGGGAGGCCGTTACGCCCAAAAAACTATATGTGCGGGATGCAGTGCTGTCGCAAGGCGGAATGCGACATTAAATGAGTTACGAAGCCGGCTCCGGTGCGCGGACACTCAACCGGCCCGACAGTAGGAACGCGGGCGAAAACCCGCTATAGACCGCCCGCTCCTGGAAGACGCTTCATTCATGACAAAGATCCCGCTGCGGCTCGAAGAACTGGTGCAGAGCGACCAACTGCGCCACGAGCTCACTGCCCTGACCGCTCCCGGCTCCGGCGACGGCTCGTCCCCGGCGGTCCGTGCCCGTGTGCTGAGCACGCTCAGGGAACGTATCGCCTCGGGCCGAAAGGCCGCAGAAGCGATGCTTCGCGAGGACGGCAGCGGCACGGCATGCGCGCAACGGCTGTCGCACCTGATGGATGAGATCATCCGGGTGATCTACGACTTCGCCGTCACGCATGTCTATCGCGCCAAGAACCCCTCCGCGGCCGAACGCATGGCGATCGTGGCTGTGGGCGGCTATGGGCGGGGTACGCTGGCGCCGGGGTCCGACATCGACCTCCTGTTCCTGCTCCCCTACAAGCAGACGCCCTGGGGCGAGCAGATCGTCGAATACATGCTCTACATGCTGTGGGACCTCGGCCTGAAGGTCGGCCACGCCACCCGCAACATCGACGACTGCGTGCGCCTCTCGCGCTCGGACACGACGATCCGCACGGCGATCCTGGAAGCGCGCTTCATCTGGGGCGCGGAGCCGCTGTTCGAGGAACTGCTGACGCGGTTCGACGAGGAAGTGGTGAAGGGGACCGGCCCGGAGTATGTCCAGGCCAAGCTGGCGGAGCGCGACGAGCGCCACGCCAAGGCCGGCGAGAGCCGCTACCTCGTGGAGCCCAACGTCAAGGACGGCAAGGGCGGGCTGCGCGACCTGCAGACGCTGTTCTGGATCGCCAAGTACTTCTACCGGGTTCGCTCCGGCGAGGAGCTCGTCAAGGAAGGCGTGTTCACGCGCGACGAGTATACCCGCTTCCTCAAGGCCGAGGATTTCCTCTGGGCGGTGCGCTGCCACATGCACTTCCTGACCGGCAAGGCCGAGGAAAGGTTGCATTTCGACATCCAGCGCGACATCGCCGAGCGGCTCGGCTACACGAGCCACCCGGGCATGTCCGCGGTCGAGCGCTTCATGAAGCACTACTTCCTGATCGCCAAGGAAGTGGGCGACCTGACCCGCATCTTCTGCGCCGCTCTGGAGGAGGAGCAGGCCAAGTACGTGCCCGGCTTCAACCGCATCTTCCAGACCTTCTCGCGGCGTCGACGGAAGCTCGCGGGGACTTCCGACTTCATCGTCGACAACCACCGTATCAACGTGTCCGACGACGAGGCCTTCGTCCGCGATCCGGTGAACCTGATCCGCCTGTTCTGGCTGGCCGACAAGCACGGCCTGGAATACCACCCCTACGCCTTGAAGCTGCTGAGGCGCTCGCTGGGGCTGGTGGACAAGAACCTGCGCCGCGACCCGGAGGCGAACCGGCTGTTCCTCGACCTGCTCACCTCGGACAAGGCACCCGAACTCAACCTGCGGCGGATGAACGAGGCGGGCCTGCTCGGAAAGCTGATCCCCGAGTTCGGCAAGGTCGTCGCGATGATGCAGTTCAACATGTACCACCATTACACGGTGGACGAGCATCTGCTTCGCTGCGTCGGCGTGCTGTCGGAACTCGAACACGGCGACGGCGAGAAGCTGCATCCGCTGTCGCACTCGCTGATGGCGGGCCTGGGAGCGCAGCGCACGGCGCTCTATGTGGCGGTGCTGCTGCACGATATCGCCAAGGGCCGGCCGGAGGACCATTCCGAGGCAGGCGCCCGCATCGCGCGGCGCATCTGCCCGCACATGGGCCTGTCGGCCGAGGACACGGAGACGGTCGCGTGGCTGATCGAGCATCACCTGCTGATGTCGATGACCGCGCAGACGCGCGACCTCAACGACCGCAAGACGATCTCCGACTTCGCCGACGTGGTGCAGACGGTCGACCGGCTTAAGCTGCTGCTGATCCTGACGGTCTGCGACATCCGCGGCGTGGGGCCGGGTGTGTGGAACGGCTGGAAGGGCCAGCTGCTGCGCACTTTGTACTACGAAACCGAGCTGCTGCTGACCGGCGGCTTCTCGGAGGTGTCGCGGTCGCAACGCGCCCAGCAGGCGCGCGAGACGCTGCTGGAGGCGCTGGCCGACTGGCCGGAGGACGAACGCAGCCGGCTGGTGAAGCTGCACTACGACAACTACCTGCTGGCGGTGAGCCTCGACGACCAGGTTCGCCACGCCCGGTTCGTGCGGGATGCCGACGCGGCCAAGAAGAAGCTGGACACGATGGTCCAGATCCGCGCCTTCGAGGCTGTGACGGAGATCACCGTACTGGCGCAGGACCATCCGCGGCTGCTGTCGGTAATCGCCGGGGCGTGCGCGGCGGCGGGCGCCAACATCGTCGACGCGCAGGTCTTCACCACGTCGGACGGGCGCGCGCTCGACACGATCCTGATCAACCGCGAGTTCGACCGGGACGAGGATGAACGCCGGCGCGCCGAGCGCGTGGGACACCTGATCGAGGACGTGCTTTCGGGCAAGTCGCGCTTGCCGGAGATCATTGCCAAGCGCGCCAAGGCCAAGCGGTCGCGGACGTTCCGGATCGAACCGAAGGTGGAGATCCGCAACACGCTGTCGAACCGCTTCACGGTGGTCGAAGTGTCGGCGCTCGACCGGCCGGGTTTCCTGTCGGAGGTTACGAGGGCGCTCTCCGACCTGTCGCTGGACATTGCTTCCGCCCACATCACCACCTTCGGCGAGAAGGTTATCGATACTTTCTATGTGGTCGACCTGACCGGGGCGAAGATCGAGAACCCGAACCGGCAGAAGACCATCCGCAAGACCCTGCTTGCGGTGATCGACGGCGAGCAACCGGCGCGTGGCAAGACGACCGAGAAGGTCGCCGCCGAGTGATGGACGTGCCCGCCATTCCCTGTCGCCTGCTTCTCAGGACCTGAGCCCTCCCATGAGCCTCGTGCGCAAGTTCGCGACCGTCGCCTCCGGCACGATGATGAGCCGGCTGCTCGGCTTCGCGCGCGAGATGATGATGGCGACGGCGCTGGGGACCGGGCCGGTGGCCGACGCCTTCAATGCGGCCTTCCAGTTTCCGAACACGTTCCGACGCCTGTTCGCCGAGGGCGCCTTCAACGCCGCCTTCGTGCCGCTGTTCGCCAAGGAGATCGAGGCGGGCGGCATCGAAGGGGCGCGGCGGTTCTCGGAAGAGGTGTTCGGCGTCCTGTTCACGACGCTCCTGGCACTCACCATCCTGATGGAACTGTCGATGCCGCTGCTGGTATCGACCGTCATCGCGCCCGGCTTCAGCGACGACCCTGCCAAGCATGACCTGACAGTCGGCCTCGCGACGATCATGTTCCCCTATCTCGTGTGCATGTCGCTCGGGGCGATGATGGCGGGAATGCTCAATTCGCTGCGCCGCTACTTCGCCGCCGCGATCGCACCCGTCTTCCTCAACATCATCCTCGTCGGGGTGCTGATCTACGGCTGGCACTCGGGCATGGCGCAGATGGAGATTGGCCATGCGCTCGCCTGGGGCGTGCTGGCGGCCGGACTGGTGCAGCTTGTCATCGTGTGGGCGGCCGTGCGGCATGCAGGCGTGCGGATCGGCTTCCGGCTTCCGCGACTGACGCCCAACGTGAAGCGGCTGCTGTGGCTGGCTTTCCCGGCGGCGGTCACCGGCGGCATTACCCAGATCAACCAGCTCATCGGCACGGCGATCGCTTCGGGCAAGGCGAGCACCGTTTCCGCGCTCGCCTACGCGGACCGGGTGTACCAGCTTCCGCTGGGCGTGGTGGGCATCGCCGTGGCGATCGTGCTGCTGCCGGAACTGGCGCGCGCACTCAAGGCGGGGGACGACGTGGAAGCGGCCAACCTGCAGAACCGCTCGGTGGAATTCACGCTGTTCCTGACGCTGCCCGCCGCGGCGGCGCTGCTGGTCATTTCCGAGCCGATCGTGCGCGTGCTCTACGAGCGGGGTGCGTTCACGGCCACCAACGGAACGCCGACGGTCTCGGCGATCCTCGCCATCTTTGCGCTCGGCCTGCCGGCCTTCGTCCTGATCAAAGCCTTCACGCCAGGCTACTTCGCGCGGGAAGACACACGTACGCCGATGATCTTCGCGGCCATCTCGGTGGCAGTGAACGTCAGCCTGGCGCTGGCGCTGTTTCCCACGCTTGCCGGCTCGGGCATCGCCATCGCCTCGGCAGTGGCGGGGTGGGTGAACGCGGGCCTGCTGCTCGGCATGCTGGTCCGCCGCGGACAGTGGAGCCGGGACGCACTGTTGATGCGGCGCATTCCGCGGCTGACCATCGCGGCCGCCGTAATGGCCGGGGCGCTTTATGCGGCCTCGCGCACCTTCGCCTCCAGCCTTGGGCCGTCGGCGCCCTTCTACGAACAGGCGAGTGTTCTCGCCGTGATGGTGGCGGGCGCCATGGTCGTCTATTTCGTTACGGCCTTCGCCATCGGCGGCGCCGACATAAGGACGGTGCGCCGCTCCTTCCGCCGTGACCGGGCCACCTCCTCCGCCGCAGAACCGGAGCTCTGATCCTTCCGCTGAACATCCCGCCCGGGCTTTCACGATCCAAAATTTGAAAGGGCTACCCGGCTGCGGCCCTTGAGTGGCACAACCTCCACCACCGTTGGGGCCGCTGCCGTTTCGTGGGTTGACATTTATTCAAACGTTTGATTAAATCCTCGTCATGCCACCTTCAGAGAGAGCCACCTCCCCTTCCGACCAGACCCGGCTCGCGCTTATCCACGCTGCGCTGACCCTGTTCGCGCGCCAGGGCTTCGACGGCACCTCAACGCGCGAAATCGCGGCGCTGGCGAAGGCCAACATCGGCTCGATCTCCTATCATTTCGGTGGCAAGGACGGGCTGCGCATGGCCGTCGCCGACCACATCGTCTCCACCATGCAGGCGATCGCGGGCCCGGCGCTCGGCAGCCTCGACGCCTCCCTGTCGGCCGGGATGGATTCAGACTCGGCGCGCAGGCAACTCCATCTCGTGCTCGAACGGATGGTGGGCTTCCTGATCGCACGTCCGGAAGCCGGCGAGATCGTACAGTTCGTGCTGCGTGAACTCAGCCAGCCGACGCCGGCGCTGGACCGCATCTATTCGGGCGTGTTCGAGCCTGTGCACCGGCGGCTGTGCCTGCTCTGGGAAGCGGCGACGGGGCAGGCCGCGGAGAGCGACGCCGTCCGGCTGACCGTCTTCACCCTGATCGGGCAGCTCGTCTACTTCCGCATCGGCCGCGAGGCGGTGCTGCGCCGGATGGGCTGGCCCGAGATTGGCCCCGAACAGGCGTCGGCCGTCCTCTCGGTGGTAAGCGCCAATCTCGACGCGATCCTGGATTCCCGGAAAGGGGACCGGCCATGAGCTTCCTCTGCGCCATTCCGATCCTGGCCTCGCTCCTGCCCTCCTGCGCGGCGCCGCCTCCACTGGCGGTCGGCTATGTCGAGGGTGAATTCGTGCTGCTTGCGCCGATCGAGGTGGCGCAGGTCGAGACGGTGACGGTGCGCCGCGGTGACCGTGTCGAGCCCGGCCAGGTGGTGGCGACGCTGGAAGCGACGGACGCCGACATCGCGGTGGCCCAGGCCGAGGCAGCGCTCGCACAGGCCGAGGCGCAGCTCGCCGACCTCAAGCTCGGCAAGCGGCCGGAGGAGATCGCCGTTCTCGAGGCGGCGGTCACTTCGGCAGCGGCGCAGGCCGAGGAAGCCAGGCGCGTTCTCGACCGGATCGAGGGCCTGCTGGAAAAGGGCCATGCCACGCGCGCCGAGCATGACCGCGCCGCAACGGCGCTGGAAACGGCGCAGGCCGCGGTCGGCGAGGCCCGCGCCAACCTGGCCGTCGGCGGGCTGCCGGCTCGCGAGGAAGAGATCAAGGCCGCGGAGAACCAGGTCAGGCAGGCCCAGTCCACCCTCGACCAGGCGAGGTGGCGGCGCGGCAAGCGCAGCATCACCGCGCCCGCGACGGGACGGGTCAACGACATCATCCGCAATCCCGGCGACGTGGCCGGGCCCTCGGCGCCGGTGATCTCGATGCTGCCGGATGGAGCGGTGAAGCTGAAAGTCTTCATTCCCGAGGCAGCCTTCTCCTCAATCTCCATCGGCCGGGAACTGGAGGTCCGCTGCGACGGCTGCCCGCCCGGTCTGACGGCGCGGGTCAGCTACGTCTCGCCCGATCCGGAGTTCACGCCGCCGGTCATCTATTCGCTCGAGACACGGCAGAAGCTGGTCTACCTCGTCGAGGCGCGGCCGATGGGCGCGGCGACGATGCTGCAGCCGGGGCAGATCGTGGACGTGGACCTGGCGAAGCAGCGAGTAGCGAGTAGCGAGTAGCGAGTAGCGAGTAGCGAGTAGCGAGTAGCGAGTAGCGAGTAGCGAGTAGCGAGTAGCGAGTAGCGAGTAGCGAGTAGCGAGGGTCGATCGTCGCGTCGGGAAGTCAAGGGATTCCCTATTCGCTATTCGCCATTCGCCATTCGCTCCTGCCCGCCAAATCCGAGCACCATCATGAGCGCGCCCGCCATTTCCGTCCGCAACCTGACGAAGCGATTCGGCTCCAGGACCGTGGTCGACAACGTCTCCATGGACGTGGCCGCGGGAGAGATCGTCGGCTTCCTGGGGCCCAACGGCTCGGGAAAGACGACGACGATCCGCATCATGTGCGGATTGCTGACGCCCGACGCCGGCGAAGGGCAGGTGCTCGGCTACGACCTCCGGCGCGAGCCGCTGAAGATCAAGCGCGAGGTCGGCTACATGACGCAGCGGTTCTCGTTCTACGAGGACCTGACGATTGCCGAGAACCTGCAGTTCGTGGCACGGCTCTACCGGCTGAGGCCGGTGGCCGAGCATGTCGACCGCACGCTGGAGGAACTGGGACTGACCGCGCGGCGCGACCAGCTCGCCGGCACGCTGTCGGGCGGCTGGAAACAGCGGCTGGCGCTGGCGGCCTGCATCATGCACAAGCCGAGGCTGCTGCTGCTCGACGAGCCGACCGCCGGCGTCGATCCAAAGGCGCGGCGCGAGTTCTGGGACGAGATCCACCGGCTGGCACATGGCGGGCTGACGGTGTTGGTCTCCACCCACTACATGGACGAGGCGGAGCGCTGCCACCGCATCAGCTACATCGCGTATGGCCGGATGATCGCCTCGGGGCGGGTCGATGAGGTGGTGCGCGACGCGGGGCTGACCACCTTCGTGATCGAAGGCGAGAAGCTGAGCGAGGTCGCCGCGGCGCTGCAGGGCAGGCCGGGAATCGAACAGATCGCGCCCTTCGGCATCACGCTGCATGTCGTCGGTTCCGACGCCGCGCTGATGCGGCGGTCGCTGGAGGACATCGCCGGCAGGCCGGGCGTCACGGTGCGGCCGGGCGAGACCAACCTCGAGGACGTGTTCATCCAGTTCATGTCCGGCGCGCAGGACAACATGCAATGAGCGCCTTCTTCTCCCTGTCGCGCCTCGGCGCCCTGCTCGCGAAGGAACTCATCCAGATGCGGCGCGACCGCATCACCTTCGGCATGATGCTGGGCGTGCCGCTGATCCAGCTCGTCCTGTTCGGCTACGCCATCAACAACGACCCGAAGGATCTGCCGGCCGCGCTGGTGGCGGCCAGCAACGACCAGTACACCCGCGCGATGGTGTCGGCGCTGGAGACCACCGGCTACTACCGCTTCACCCATGTGGCGGCGAGCGCCGAGGAGGCGGAAGCGCTGATCGCGAGGGGCGACGTCTCCTTCGTCGTCACCATCCCGTCCGATTTCGCGCGGCGGGTGGAGCGCGGCGACAACCCGCAGATCCTCATCGAGGCGGATGCGACGGACCCGGCCGCCGCCGGCGGCGCGATCGCGACGCTGGGGACCGTCGCCAGCGAGGCACTGCTGCGAGAGATGGGCGACGAGAGCATCGCGGCCGAGCAGGCTGCCGGGCGCGTCGAGATCGTGGTCCACCGGCGCTACAACCCCGAGGCCATCTCGCAGTACAACATCGTTCCGGGGCTGCTGGGCGTCATCCTGCAGATGACGCTGGTGATGATGACGTCGATCGCGCTGACGCGCGAGACCGAACGCGGCACGATGGAGAACCTTCTCGCCATGCCGGCCTCGCCGGCCGAGATCATGCTGGGCAAGGTGCTGCCCTATCTCGGGGTCGGGGCCGTGCAGGTGGTGGTGGTGCTGGCCGCAGCCAAGCTGCTTTTCTCCGTCCCCTTCGTCGGTTCGCTGTGGCTGCTTCTCGGCGCGATCTTCGTGTTCGTGATGGCGCTGGTGCTGCTCGGCTACACGATCTCCACCGTCGCGCGCACTCAGATGCAGGCGCTGCAGCTCACGATCTTCTTCTTCCTGCCGTCGATCCTGCTGTCGGGCTTCATGTTCCCCTATCGGGGCATGCCCGGGTGGGCGCAGGTGCTGGGCGAGGTCCTGCCGCTGACGCATTTCCTTCGCGTAACCCGAGCAGTAATGCTGAAGGGCGCCGACTGGCCGGCCGTCTCGGCCGAGGTGACGGCGCTCGGCCTGTTCGTCATGGTCTTCGCCGCGCTGGCGCTGTTACGGTTCAGGCGGACGCTGGACTGAGGGCGCTCGGGCAGGCGACGGACGGAGAGGACGGTGCCTGATTACCCAACCCCTTGCCCTCCCCACAAGGGCGAGGGAATTTTGCGAGGGTTCTGCGACGGAAAGCGTGCGGGGAGCGGCACCCGGCTAATAGAGCACGAGGGCTTTATTCCCGGTTCCGCCTTCCTCGGCTCGACCGTCTCGATGATCACATGCGGATCGAGGGTGCGGTATAGCACCCCTTCCCGTCCGGCCCGCCGTCAGTTCGCCGCGCCGGGCGGCGGTCCGTAGCGGTTGGGGCCGGGGTCGCCGGGGATCAGGCACAGGGCGATGAAGGCGACGATGGAAACCACGGGGATGAACAGCGTGATCGCCACGATGCCCGGCCGGTCGAAATCGTGCAGCCGCTTCACGCCCAGCGCGACGTTCGACCAGACCGAGACGAGGACGGCCAGCCAGAACAGCGACGCCCACAGCTGCCCTGCAGCACTGCCCTCCGGGACCTGCATGAAGCGGTAGAGAAAGAAGGCCTGCACCACTGCCAGGAGCAGGCCCGCAAGGAAATAGACCACCCGGCCGACACGACCCGTGAAACGGAAGAACAGCCAGATGTAGGTCGAACTTTCAGGCAAGCGGGTCCGGTCCAAATCGGTTGGGCCCCCGGGTGCCTTCAAGAATGCCGCACTCGACGATCAGCCAGATGGCGCCGATGAAGGGAACCAGCACGATGAGGCTCCACCAGCCGGACTTGTCGCGGTCATGCCAGCGCTTGGCATAGATGGCGAGGGCAAAGTAGATCGATGCGATCGCAAACAGGGTGCCGAGGATGCCAACGCCTTCGGCCAGTTGCAGACCGAGCAGCGCATCGATCAGATTGAGGACGATGCTGATGGCGACGAGGACACCGACGCCCGCCCAGAACTTGGCGCGGTTGATTCGGCCGTCGAAGCTCGTAAGCAGGTATTTCCAGTCCATGGTTCCCCTCCGGTTCGACCAGGGCCTTCCCTGCCCCGGCCGCCGGACCGTGCTCGCGAATACGTTAAAATTCAATCCCTAAGCAGCTCGTTGATGGACGTCTTGGCACGAGTCTTCTCGTCGACGCGCTTGACGATCACCGCGCAGTAGAGGTTCGGGCCGGGCTCGCCGTTGGGCAGCGGCTTGCCGGGCATGGTGCCGGCGACCACCACGGAATTGGCAGGAACCTCGCCGTAGAACACCTCGCCGGTCTCGCGATCGACTATCTTCGTCGACTTGCCGATGTAGACGCCCATGCCAAGCACGGCGCCCTGGCGCACGATGCAGCCCTCGACCACTTCCGAGCGGGCGCCGATGAAGCAGTTGTCCTCGATGATGGTCGGACCCGCCTGCAGCGGCTCCAGCACGCCACCGATGCCGACGCCGCCGGACAGATGCACGTTCTTGCCGATCTGGGCGCAGGAGCCAACCGTGGCCCAGGTGTCGACCATGGTGCCGGAATCGACATAGGCGCCGAGGTTGACGAAGGAGGGCATCAGCACGACGCCGGGGGCGATGTAGGCCGAGCGCCGCACGACAGCACCAGGGACGGCACGGAAGCCCGCCTTCTCGAAGTCGACGCCGCTCCAGCCGGAAAACTTGGACGACACCTTGTCCCACCAGACCGCGTCGCCGGGCCCACCCTTGATGATTTCCATCGGGTTGAGGCGGAAGGACAGGAGCACCGCCTTCTTCAGCCACTGGTTGACCTTCCAGTTGCCGTCCTCCTGCCGTTCGGCGACCCGGACGGCGCCGTGGTCGAGCAGAAGAAGCGCCTCTTCAACGGCGTCCCGGACCTCGCCACCGGTCGATGTCGAGATTGCGTCGCGGTTCTCGAACGCGGTCTCAATGGTGGTTTCGAGGCTGGTCAGGTCGGGCCGGGCCATCGCATACTCCGCTAAAACGTGCTGTTAAGGCCGCGGGTTCTACTGTATCGCGCGGCGGGCGGACCCTATTTCAGGGCGGTTGTAGGGTCAATCGCGGCCCGTACGCCTCGTGGCGTTACGACGCGGTGCAGGCAAGGATTGACATGAATTCCAACGAAACGACCGGCTGGACGCCGCTGTCGCACTCCGATGCCGACATGGAGCGGGCCAAGAGCGTTCCCGAAACGGCGCAGACGCGCTCACCCACCTATCGGCTGGCGTGGGACGATCCGGATTTCATGACGCGTCGCGAGCTGCGCGCGGTGCGCCTTCAACTCGAGCTGCTGAAGCCCGAGCTGACGCTGGCCGAACGCGGCATCCGTTCCACCGTGATCCTTTTCGGCGGCGCGCGCCTTCCGGAACCCGGTGGGGAGGCCTGGGCGGCCAAGAACGAGACGCAGCGACGGAACCTCCTGAAGAACAGCGTCTATTATGACGAGGCGCGCAAGTTTGCCCGCCTCTGCTCCGAGCATTCGGCGCGCTCCTACTATCGCGAATATGTCGTCGTCACCGGTGGCGGGCCGGGCGTGATGGAGGCGGGCAACCGCGGCGCCGACGATGTCGGGGCGCCGTCGATCGGCCTCAACATCGTGCTGCCGCACGAGCAGACGCCGAATCCCTACGTGACGCCGGAACTGTGCTTCAACTTCCACTATTTCGCCATCCGCAAGATGCATTTCGTGATGCGCGCGAAGGCGGTCGCTGTGTTCCCCGGCGGTTTCGGGACGCTGGACGAATTCTTCGAGACGCTGACGCTGATCCAGACGGGACGCATGGAACGCGTGCCGGTGATCCTGTTCGGTAGGGAATTCTGGAGCAAGGCCATCAATCTCGACTACCTGGCCGAGCAGGGCACGATCTCGCCCGGCGACCAGGGCATCATCGACTATGTCGATACGGCCGACGAAGCCTGGGACATCATCGCCCGCTTCTACCAGCACTAACCATCCAATACTGCCGATCTGCCGGCCGACAGGCCTCGCGCGGTTTGCATTTCGACGCCAAGACGCATAAGCGTCTGGGCGTCACAGCGCGGTGGAAAACCTCGGCGCGCATGCCCTGGATAACGCAATGAACAAGCAGGCCCATCCCAATTCCTTCCGAACCGGACCTGACGAACAGGGCATGTTCGGCATGTTCGGCGGACGCTTCGTCGCCGAAACCCTGATGCCGCTGATCCTCGACCTGGAAAGGCATTGGAACGAGGCCAAGAACGACCCGGCCTTCAAGGCGGAACTGCAGGCGCTGTCGACGCACTATGCCGGGCGGCCTTCGAAGCTCTACTTCGCGGAGCACCTGACGCGCCACTTGGGTGGGGCGAAGATCTATTTCAAGCGCGAGGACCTGAACCACACGGGCTCGCACAAGATAAACAACTGCCTCGGCCAGATCCTGCTTGCCAAGCGCATGGGCCGCCGGCGCATCATCGCCGAGACAGGCGCCGGCCAGCACGGCGTGGCCTCGGCCACGGTGGCGGCGCGCTTCGGCTTTCCGTGCGTCGTCTACATGGGCGCGACCGACGTCGAGCGGCAGAAGCCGAACGTGTTCCGCATGAAGTTGCTGGGAGCCGAGGTAAAGGCGGTCTCGGCCGGGCACGGGACGCTCAAGGACGCCATGAACGAGGCGCTGCGCGACTGGGTGACCAATGTCGAGGACACCTACTACCTGATCGGCACGGCCGCCGGCCCGCACCCCTATCCCGAACTCGTGCGCGAGCTGCAGTCAGTGATCGGCCGCGAGGCGCGCGAGCAGATCGTGGAGCAGGAGGGCCGCCTGCCCGACGTGGTGATCGCGGCCGTGGGCGGCGGCTCCAATGCCATCGGTCTCTTCCATGCCTTCCTCGACGACGCCTCGGTCGCCATCGTCGGCGTCGAGGCGGGCGGCAAGGGGCTTTCGGGCGACGAGCACTGCGCCTCGA
>Ga0182742_1000450_pt1 | contig 65912 bp, 52 predicted proteins | sample eDN5th37CBELigMG_FD_128880 | JGI IMG/M metagenome (GOLD analysis project Ga0182742, IMG submission 128880) | Enriched Miracle-Growth compost microbial communities from Emeryville, California, USA - eDNA 5th pass 37_C BE-Lig MG (version 2)... ...
AATTTAACGGGGACGATGGTAAGTTTTTGTTGCGGCATACGAAAGCACCTCCTTTAAGTGATACGTTTATAGTACCGGAGGTGCTGCTCTATTTATATGCGTTGTTTGATTACGGGCTTACAGATTTTCCACCTATTCAATGCAAAATTGCCTAGTTTCACATTTTTTTGGTAAATAGAAGTAAATTCTCCCTCTATTTAAGCTCCATTTCAGTGCTAATTTCTAATTAAGGGAAATTTCTCCGCTTATTTACCAAAACCCAGTTTTGACTTGCCCCCCCAACCAACAAGAGCAACCCCTAACAGACCCAGATTAGAGAATCAGCCATCTTTTAATCGACTGACTTAAAAAAGGCTCAGTACATGACTGAGCTCTCCTTTTACTATTTGTTTTAGTAAATTTATTTGGTTTAATGAAGCTTTTTAATAAACAACACTTTTAAATAATTACCTTCTTTATACTGCTTTATCGTTCTGAAATCAGAAGGAAGTGAAAACTCTTCTTCAATGCTATACTTCAAGTTTGACTCCTTAAATGCCTGATCAATAAATACCTTGAATTTTTTCATATCAAAATTTGCGCTGTTTGTTGAAGCTACAATTATCCCATTTTTTTCAGTTATGGCAATAGCCTCTTTTAAAAGGTTTTTATAGTCCTTTTGAGCACTAAAAGTGAATTTCTTAGACCTTGCAAAACTTGGAGGATCAAGAATGACCAGGTCAAACATTTTCTTTTTCCTTACCGCGTATTTAAAATACTGAAATACATCCTCTACAATTATATCATGATCATTATAATCGATTCCATTAATACTGAACTGTTCAATTGTCTTGTCTAGACTACGTTTGGCTAGATCCACACTTGTTGTCTTAGATGCACCACCTAATGCTGCGAAAACAGAAAATACACCAGTATATGAAAAAGTGTTTAATACTCTTTTACCTTTTGCATACTTATCTAGAATTGTTTTTCTCACGTCGCGTTGGTCAAGGAATACGCCAACCATTGCCCCCTCATTTAAGTATACGGCCAAATGTACCCCATTTTCCTTTACGATAAGCGGAAACTGACCTCTCCTACCGTCGACGAATCCATCTTCCTCAATGTATTGTCCACCAGTATCAAAACGTTTTTTCTGATAAATGCCTTGATATTCTACTAAATTTCTTAGTGACTGAATCACGTAATCATAGAATGCAAAAATTCCCGCACTATACCAATTGATTACATAATACCCATTATAATAATCAATCGTTAATCCGCCAATACCGTCTCCTTCTGAGTTAAAGACCCGAAAGGCATTTGTTTCTGTACTGTTATATAAATCTTTCCTTTTTTCCAAGGCAGTTTTTATTTTCGTTTCAAAAAAGTATTGATCAATCTTTTCATTTTCCTTTTGCGTAAGGATCCAGCCATAACCTTTATTTTGTTTACCATAGTAACCTTTTCCGATAAAATGGCCTTTTTCATCTTGAAGCTTAATGATCATACCCTCATTTGTTACATCATGTATATTATGAATTGCTTCCTTAAGAATAAGGGGAAAACCAGCTTTATACGATTTTTCAAATTTTGATTTCACTTTTAAAATAGCTTCTGTCTGCATATACACCATCCATAAAATTAATACAATTTTTTCCTATAATTATTACACAAACATAAAAATAGCGCGATTTCCATATATATTCTCATTGTTATCAAGTTAACAAAGAGAAATACTTGGTTCGTTTTCTTTTCGTTATCAAAATTAATTGTTCCACCGCTCGCGTGGATACCGTTTAAAGTGCCTAACATCAGTTATATTAACGCTTTACTCCACTTAGGGTCCAGGCACCATCATCCAAAAATTCTACCGAGAGGCAAGCTCTCCTTGTTTTCTCGTTAGTAGCATTCCAGTAACTGCCAATGCACATACAGCTAATACCACCAACAATATAAAGACCGAGTGAAGACTAGATTCTAGTGCACGTCCTCTTAATTCATCACTTAACCATAATCCAGATATTGAAATCCCGATTACTTGGCCTAGCCCTTTCATTAAATTATGTGACCCCATTGCTGCACCTCGCATATTCCACCCCACTGCTGATTGGACTGCAACTGTAAATGCAGTGAAGGCTAACCCGAAACCAAGTCCTGTGATTGCTGTGACAACCATCATCCATGGTACCGTTGTATCGGCCTGAAAGGTTACCAATCCCGCGCAGCCAACAATGATTACTAAAGTACCAGCAAGTGTAATTTGAGCAATTGATTTTGAACTTAACCATCTTCCCGCTAACATAGCCCCAAGTGGCCATGTTAAGGACATTGGTGTCATCGTAAACCCAGAGATCGTTGCACTTAAATTTGTAACACCTTGGACCCATAATGGAATATAAAAAGAAATCGTTACTAGGATAAAGCCTAATAAAAACCCTGAAATATTTGATATCGTTATAAATTGGTTACGAAATAATGCAATTGGTAGCATAGGTTCTTTTCCCTTTGCTTCAATCCAAATAAAGAGGCATAGTCCAACAAACGCAAATATAAATAGCGCAAGTATACTACTAGTTACCTGTTTATATTCTTTTATTAATGTTAAAGCATACAAAAAAGCGCTTATACTGATAGCAAAAGTAAAAATTCCAGCATAATCAATAATTTGCTTCTTCTTTTCAATTTGTTCATGTAACGAGCCCCATAACAAGACTATGGCAACGACACCAAATGGAATATTCATAAAAAAGATCCAATGCCATGAGATAGTATCAACAATAAACCCACCAACAAGCGGACCTAGTATACCTGCAATTCCCCATACACTACTCATCCAACCTTGCATTTTTGCTCGCATTTCATACTCAAACACATCTCCAATAATGGTAAATGGAATCGTTGTTAACGCCCCTGCCCCTATTCCTTGAATTAACCGAAAAAAGACGAGCTGTTCCATCGTTTGTGAAAATCCTGATAGTGTTGAACCTACTAAGAAAATTATCGTACCGATTGTAAACATGATTTTTCTTCCGTATAAATCGGCAAGTTTTCCAAACACAGGGGTACTGATTACCATTGCTAATAGGTATACAGAAATAACCCATGTATATAACTCACTGCCACCTAAATCATCCACAATTTTGGGCATAGCAGTGCTGACAATTGTACCTTCAATTGCTGTTACAAATGTCGCAATTAATAACGCTATCACAACGGACTTGTTTTTGGTTTCCTTATTCATTTTCTCTCTCCCTATGTAGCCTTGACCAGTAAGCCAAGTCTTTAATTCCGTAATCAGACGCTATGTTCATTTTATTAATAAATGTCTGTTTTCTTTCCCACTAGTATTTTAATTGATAGAAAACTAGAGACAATGGGACGTGGGTTAATCCTGACATTAAAGGGAAAGAGTTGTCTCTTTTTCCATATGTCCCTCTACCACATTCACGTCCGCATCTACTTTATTCACCCTATCCTCCTTAAAAGTAATTGATTCTTTGCAGTCCTCAGCATATAATTTTCTAAACGCCTCTGTAGCTCAAGGAGGGAAGAGCGCCGGAAAACATTGTAGCCACCGGGTCGCAAGGCAAAGGTTTCAGAAGCACCGAAAAGCAAAAATAGCTGAGGCAGGTGAAATTCCTGTCGGTGAAACTCCGTAGGGAAGCGTGTTGTCCCTTAGCCTATGCTTAACGTATGTGAGTGCGGGTTCGAATCCCGTCAGAGGCATTAATTATCCTTCTTTTGCTAATTAACCTATACATTAGTAATTAGATTATACCTTGATTATTCACTTCAATGGTTTCGATAAATTTTTCGATTGTTGAAGTTAGGTACGTTTCTGCTCTCCTTATAAAGACAGTTTTAACCTTACTGTATTGATTTGGAAGGCTATGAGTCCGAATGAGTCCAGTTTGTTCCATATGGTTTACTGCTGATTTTGGAACAAATGAAACCCCAAGGCCCATGGCCACGCTACGTAAGATCGTTTCCAAGGTCCCGAATTCCATCACTTTTTGTGGTGCAATGTTTTGGTCTTTATACCATCTTTCAAGACGTGCTCTGTACCCACAGCCTTCGCTAAAGCATAAGAACGGTTCCTCTTTCAACTCCTCCAATGTAGTTGCACGAATATCTGAAATTAATACAAGCTCCTCTTGAAACACCTCATGCATTACAAGATCAGGATGGAATTCTGATTCTGTAACGAACGCTCCGTCTAACTTATGGTTCAATACTTCTTTTTCTAATGTTTCTGTGACGCCAGTATATAACGACAAATCAACATTTTTATATTTTTTAATATAAGTAGATAAAATGTTTGGCAAGTGATAGACAGTTTCAACTGTTCCGATATCTAATTTTCCAGACGGTTCTTTATTGCTTTGAACAGCCTTTTTCATTTCATTTGTTAACAATACTATCTTTTTACTATACGTTAACAGTTTTTTTCCCTCAGGTGTCAAACTCATACCGCGACGATGTCGGTTAAATAAAGGGGTATTCAGTTCTTCTTCAAGCTTTCTAATTCTCGATGTTATATTTGATTGAACGTAACTGAACTCTTTTGCGACTTCAGTTATCGTACCTTTTTCCGCTACCATCTGAAAAATCTCCAGATCCTTAATTTCCACTACTCTCTCATCCTTTATCTATTTCATTCATAACCACTATGTTATCAATAAAAATGATAATAATCATTATTTTTATTCATTTTACGAGATATCAAATCGATATTATGATAAATATGTCAAATTTATGAAGAGGTAGTGAAGAGTTTGAAAAACAGCGTATTATTCGGTGCGGTTTTATGTTTTCTTGCTGCAGTCTCATGGGGAGCGATGTTTCCTGTCGCACATGCAGCTTTCGTACATATTGATCCATTTTATTTTACAATTATTCGCTATGGATCTGTGACGGTCATTTTATTAGCGATCCTTTTATGGAAAGAAGGAAGAAAAGCATTTCGATTTGAAGGAAAAGGTCCTCAACTATGGTTTTTCGGCACAATGGCGTTTACGGTCTATAATCTATTAATCTTCTGGGGAGAAGATTTATTAGGTTCATCAGGAGTGATGGTAGCATCAATTATGGAATCACTTATGCCGATGATTTCCATTGTCATCTTATGGATTTTTTTCAAAAAACGGCCACATTCTTTCACATTATTATTTGTGTTATTGTCATTTGTCGGTGCTATATTAGTAATTACAAAAGGGGATATGCAATCATTTCTTGGCGCAACAGATCATTTTATACCTTCCATGCTCATTTTAATAGCAGTTATTGGATGGGTTATTTACACAATGGGTGGCGGAGAGTTTAGCGGTTGGTCTGCATTAAGATATTCAACGTTAAGTTGTTTACTTGGAACGATCACAGCTATTGTTATCACAGTTGGAATGACGATATTTGGATACATATCAGTTCCATCAATAAATACTATCATAACAGTAAGCCCTCATTTACTTTTTATGATTATCTTCCCAGGGCTTATTGCGTTGCTTGGTTGGAACATTGGTGTGAGTATATTATCTCCATTAAATGGATTGTTGTTCATTAATTTTGTTCCCGTTACAACACTCTTAATTTCAATTTTTCAAGGTAATGCTGTAACGATGTTCGATCTTATTGGTACTTTCTTGATTATCATTTCACTCGTATCTAACAATATCTTTATAAGGTTGTCACAAAAGAAGGCGTCAAATCGGCATGTTCAAACAAGGTTGCGCGAACGGGTCTCTTAACCTATCATTTAGTATACACCTGGTCTATCAACACCATCAGCCGCACAATTTTGAACCTAGAAAACTAGGCTTAATCAACATAGCAAAATAAAATTAAATTGGGTATTTCATTTATATTTGAAGCACTAATTCAAATTGTATAGTTTTTCTGTTATTGAGATAGTCGCACCCCTCTCGTCTCGTGCTTCTCCTATCTAATAATTGGGGTCTTCGATAGGTTCTCATAAAGATCAATAAGAACATCAATAACAAATAATTGGAAAAAGCCTCCAATCCTGTAATAGAATATAATTATCAAAAGCCCAGTGGTAATATGTCAAGCACTAAAAAATAAAGAATTGGAAATTGTTTTGGCTTAAAGACCAAAAGCACTTAAAAAAGTGTAAACCAAATAAACCTCACACTATTTGAAATTTTTTCCAACTATTTTAAGTGTGAAGCTGGGTGATTGAAAGGGTGTGAATGAGAAAGTTTCAATCTCTCCTTTCAGGTGGTGTGTACAATTGATTGGTGCGTAGTAGCGAAAACACCAATCGTACCAATTTTCTTGCGGTTAAGACGAGAGCGCGTTTGTGTTTATGTTTTGGAACTTCATCGTACTTCTTTGTGTAAAAAGCTTTATATTCAGAGTCGTACTTTCGAATTTTATCGGCTGATTGAATGAGATAGTAACGTAGATATTTATTACCCGTCCTCATCCTAGCCGTTTCTTGGGATTCATATTCGCCTGATTGGTTTTGATTCCATACCAAACCTGCATACTTCGCCAAGGCATGATGATCCTTAAATCGCTTTATATCGCCTATTTCAGCTATTAATCCTGCCGCATAAACGTCTCCAATGCCTTTAACAGAAGTTAGGGTTTGCGGTATGCCTTTCATTAACTTGGAAATTTCCTTATCCAGTCGCTTTACTTGAGACTCGATATGTTGAATGGTGCTTAAAGTAACAGACAAAGAAATATTAACGGGATCCTGCATAGCCTTATTCAACCGATAGGATGATCTAGCTAACTTTTGAAGATATTTTGCGATTTCTTCTGGTTTTTCAAACCGGTTTTTCCCTTTATCTTGTAGGAACTCGACGAGTTCTTCGAGACTCATTTCAGCAATGGTTTCGGGCTCAAGTTCTTCCATGACAGCCATACTTGTAGCCCCAAATGTATCTGAAAAAGGGTTGTCCTGTCTCAGTCCACTGAACTTCAAAAAGAGCTGGTTAAGGAAATATGTTTTATTACGGGCAATCTCCCGCATAAAATGAAACCTTGTTCGCGTCAGCCGCTGAAGGGCTTCATATTGAATTGCATCTTTCATTTGGGCTGGTAGTCGGCCAAAGCGCAAGTGGTCAGCGATGACCCAGGCATCTATGCGATCGTTTTTCACAAGAGAATCATACCCTTTTTTGAAACGAGCGACTTTTCTCGCATTCAGTACGTAGATAGAGGCTTGAAACTTAGGTTCATAGCCCTTCATTTGGTCTTGAAGATAATGGGCAAGGTGCCAACTGTAAAGGTCAGTGGCTTCCATCCCAATCTTCATTTGGTTGGCCTGACTTTTTTCCGCTGCTTCCAGCATTCGTTTGATCAGGGTTTCGGCCCCGTTTTGATCGTTAGAAACAGAAAAGTCGGCGAGTGTGGACCCGTCCTCCTTCATGAAATGGACATGATGGGACTTCAAGCTTACATCTACACCAACAAGCATTTGTGACATACCAATCACCTCCAGTAGGTAAGTTTAATCAAGAACGTTCAGACCTGGGTGCCCACGGGAATCATCGATGTCTTCCTCGTCATCAGCACTCAAAGAAAAGAAGTCCATCATGAGCGCTACACTCACTTCTTTTTCGGCGGCGCAACCAGTGGTTAGACCTTCAATAATGAACCATGGGTAGCAGGCTTATGAAGCAGTACACCGCGGTGTCCGCAAGGAGGGAAAGCAATATCCTGATACGATCCTGTCGGTTCCATTGTCCCATGAGCAGGTCTGTGAACGCTATAAAAAATGACGGAGTAAAACGCTGGAGCTTCCTCCATTCTCCGCCATTTCTCGATATTCAGTTAAAGGCATTTTAAAGAAACAGTAGGGAATCTATCCCCCTGTGAAATAAGAACAACACATGAATCTATTAATGATAGTTTGAACTTTACCTCGGCCTCCCCACCAGATGGGCGAAACAAGGGTAAAACTAAAATATTTAAGATGGGGAAGCCGAGAGGCTAACCTTGATAACCTATAGGAATCTAGAGTGAATTTTAGAGGGTCCGGATCAACTGGTAATTCTTCTAGAAAGAGCTCTTACTACTACTATACGAGGAGGATGACGATGAAAAAAACGGGAAAAATGCTGTTTGCACTACTTTTTATCATTGCACTTGTCGCGTGTAATACAGAAGAAAAAGATCAAACAGTTTCATCAGAGGATGAAGAACAACAGGATAGCGTAGATGCACAAGAAAAGCCTAGTACCGGAGAAAAAGATAACCAAACCGATAGCCAAGAAGAAAATCAACAGACAGAAAGCATAGAAGAAAAGGAACAAACTGATAGTGTAGATAAAAATCAACAGACTGATCCTTCAGAAGATAAGGATCCAACAGCTACATCTGAAGAATCAACATTAGACGTAAGTCAATATGAAAATGCCTTATTTGAAGGTGACGACGGAAACGGATTTATTTATCAAGTGACATTTTCTTTCACAAGTGACACCGAAGGAACCCTTGATTTAACAGTAATCGAAGAGAGCTCATCCAATAAAATAGAAGAAATAATCGGAGCTAAAGTAGTAATTGACCACTCGAACATAGGCTATTTTTCGTATACATCTGATCAAACATTAGATGGTATGGACTCGGGAGAAGGTCAGATTGTGTTCAAAGAAAATAGTATCGAATTTTCTAGATACAGAAGTACGGTTTTACTTAACAAAATAGCAATTGACGAATAAATGACACCCACACATTTGATTTAAAAGTAAACAATGACAATAAGGGGCCCATGTTACACAAAACTTCTGCTCCATGAGACCCGGCCTCTTCTTTCCGTAACAAAGCCATTAAGATTTCTCTCCTATTTTAGTCAAAATCACATTGGCTGCTTCTACAGCACCCCCAGCTTCCCTAAGAGTTTCTGACAGTTTCTTAGCTTCTCTCTGATATGCATGATTCTCAAGTACTTCAGTTACTGCTGTTACCAAGTATTTTGGCTTATTTCCTTTAAGTTTTAATCCTGCGCCCATCTCTAAAACTCGGTCAGCTACCATTCTTTATTCGCTATGTTGCGGGAATAAAACCATTGAAACTCCAAAATACAGGCTTTCACTCGTACTATTCATTCCACAATGTGTAATAAATACATCTGCTTTCTGTAATATCGATATCTGATCCACAGCGTTTTTCACTGTGAAATTTTCCGGTATGCTTCAAGAGACGCATGTCAGTTTTTTCACCAATTGACATGATAACATCATAGTTCGTCTTTTCAAATGCTTTGAAACAGTTTTGGTAAAATACCTGATTGTTATTTAATACAGTTCCAAGAGATATATAGACTATTTTTCTATCTTTTTTATCATCCTTTGTGGTCTCATTCATCCTTAATGACGGTCCTACAAAGGCATAGCGTTAGGAAAAGGTGTCGGCCATCGGCTGAAACTCTTTTGAAGTATAAACAATGGTGTCCGTTTCATTATCATTTTGAACTAGAGATACGAAATGATCTACTCGATAACCATGATTGTTTAATAGATTAATTTTATTGGTAATCCTGCGCATGCCTACAATCATTTTCCAGATTTCCAAGAAGCCACACTTCATTACTTTTGCTGTATACTGATTAAACGCAAACGAAGTAGTCGAACAAATATATGGAATTCCTAGTTTCTTAGCATATAATTTTCCCCAAATACATAAAGAGTCGGATACGATACAGTCTGGCTGAATATCCCGTAATTCATTACATACCTTGTCACCCATAGCAATGGTTGTATCTGCTACCATTTCAATCAATGCTGCAAAATCCTTGCCAGCCTTTTTATCCAACTCTTTTTGTGACACGTTAGGCAAAAATTCATCACAAGCTATAAATGTAGCTCCGGCGTCTTCTATTTTTTCCTGAAAAAGGAATAATACCAGACTTGATGACCTTTGTTTATTAATTCGGTTACCACAGGAATAGTGGGGTTGGTATGACCATGTGCGGGTAGTGAAAAAAAGACAATTTTCCTCATTCAGTCTCTCCCTCCGCTTCCGCATTTCGAATCATCTCTGCAAATTCTAGGAAGCCTTCACTTTTTAAAATAGGAATTCCTTTTGTTGCATCTTCTCCTAAAACAACCAACTTATCACCTGTTTGAATCTGGTACATTTCGCGTGCCTGCTTTGGAATCACAATCTGACCACGTTCTCCCACCTTCACAACACCAAAGAACTGCTTTCCCTTGGGACGGTGATGGTCAACTTCTTCTTCATTCATATTGCGAGATAATTGATCCAACGTTACTTGAAAAATATCACTAAGTATCTTGCACTTATAAATATCAGGTAGGACTTCTCCGTTTTCCCACTTTGCTACAGTCTGTCTAGATACATTTACCTTTTCAGCTAATTGTTCTTGGCACAATTTATGTTTTTTTCGTAAAACACGAATATTCATACCAATCATGTCTTTCATCTCCTTATATCTTAACTATACAAAGGAATGATGTTAAAATCTATCAACAGTTCGTAACATTTCTTGTTAAAAATTGTAGCAAACAGCACAAGAAATAAGCATATTGATAATTGATGCTTATTTCACCTTTTGGATAGCGATACAGACATTTAAAGTATCTGAAAACGGAGAAACACAATTGCAGAAGTAACAGGTAATACGAATGATCATACGAAGTCTATAGAAAAAGAAAATGGTAGAGCCTTTTTGACGCTTACATTAAAAAGTGCCAGGAACCATTAAATTTCAAGGTGCCTGGCACTTAAATAAATCAAATAAATCCAAGATTCTAACTTACACTCGTCTGCAGTTTTGTCTCTTCTGCTCTCTTCACATTAATTATTTGTCTTCGTAGGACGAATACGTATGCAAAAAACGCGATGATAATACTTAAAGCAGCGTATAAAAAGACGGCTGTGAAACCAGCTTTAAGGGAAATAAAACCTAACGCAATCGCTCCAACCCCACCTCCTAGGTCTTTCGCTGTAAAAAACGTCGAGTTGCCTGCTCCTCTTCTATCAGGGGGACACAGCTTAATCATTGCAGCATTTAATGACGGCTCAACAGAACCTAATCCCAACCCGAAAAGGATACCTGAAATAATAAAACCTCCGAGTGAATTAGCATAGGCTAAGACCACAAATGACAACGTCATAATAACTAAACCAGGGATAATGACAGAGGAACCTCCATATTTATCTGCCAATTTACCTCCACCAATTCGCGTGAACAATAGCGTAAATGAATAAACCGTATAATATAAACCAATGTCTTCAATACCTAAAGAAAGAGCAAACGTTGGTATGAAAGTTAATGATGCTCCCATTGCAACATAAACAAATGCGGTTACCAAACCAGTTGGAATGGCTGTTTTTTCAAAAAGCAATTCCGAGATTTTTCTTTTCTTTTTAATTGATTGAGTTTCAACGTTTGGATTTCTTTTTTCATAGGTAATTAATAGGCTACAAACAATAGAAACCAAACCAATCAGACCGGCAACAACGAATAAAATTTGAAAATTAAACTGTTGAATGAGATAAATGCTTAAAGCAGGTCCAACTGCCGTAGCTAGCGTATTGGATAATCCAAAATAACCAACACCTTCTGCCAAACGATTTTTTGGCACAATATCCGAAATAACCGTTCCGGAAGCATTTGTAGTCGCACTAAATGCTATTCCATGTATACTTCTCATAATTAGCAGTAGACTAATAGAAAATGCAACTACATAGGAAAGAGTAACAAATGCGGTTATCACAGCACCAATAATTAACACGATTCTACGACTCTTTTCATCACTTAATTTACCAAAATAAGGTCTAAAGAGGATTGCTATAAACATGAAGAAACCAAATAGCATCCCTGATATCGAATTATCGCCTCCTAAGTGGAGCGCATATAATGGAAGTCCTGTCATTAACATATGGTTCGCAATTTGTGTAGACATGGCATAAAAAAGCGTGAGAATATAGTATTTCGTCCATATCTTTTCTGAATTATCTTTTTTTCCTTGCACATGATACCTTCTTTCTTTAATTTGATGCCGGATAGGCACAGTGATAGGCGGTTAGAAGTCCCACCTACTCTGAGCTTAAAATCTATGTACCTGTACACCTGCTCTCGAGAAGGCTTTATAGTTGTGCATCATCCTTATGAAGAATACTTTTCACTTCGGGAAGGCTCAAAGTTGCTTTCATCAGCTTTATGAAGTACACTTTTCACTTCGAAAAGCTCCATAGTTGCTTTCATCAGCTTTATGAAGAATACTTTTCACTTCGGGAAGGCTCATAGTTGCTTTCATCGGCTTTATGAAGAATACTTTTCACTTTGAGATGATCCATAGTTGCTCTCATCAGCTTATGAAGTACACTTTTCACTTCGAAAAGCTCATAGTTGCTTTCATCAGCTTTATGAAGAATACTTTTCACTTTGGGAAGGCTCAAAGTTGCTTTCATCGGCTTTATGAAGAATACTTTTCACTTTGGGAAGGCTCAAAGTTGCTTTCATCGGCTTTATGAAGAATACTTTTCACTTCGGGATAATCCATAGTTGCTCTCATCAGCTTATGAAGTACACTTTTCACTTCGAAAAGCTCCATAGTTGCTTTCATCGGCTTTATGAAGAATACTTTTCACTTTGGGAAGGCTCAAAGTTGCTTTCATCAGCTTTATGAAGAATACTTTTCACTTTGGGAAGGCTCAAAGTTGCTTTCATCGGCTTTATGAAGAATACTTTTCACTTCGGAAAGCTTCATAGTTGCTCTCATCAGCTTTATGAAGAATACTTTTCACTTCGGAAAGCTTCATAGTTGCTCTCATCAGCTTTATGAAGAATACTTTTCACTTTGAGATGATCCATAGTTGCTTTCATCATCCAATAAAGGACACTTTTATACTAACTCTACCTCAATCTATCCTTAAGTTGTCTTAGCAAACAAAAAATTTTAAAAATTTTCCAATGTGTCAACGAATCATAATAGAGTAAGCTACTTCACCAGAATTGTATTCGAATCCCTTTTCACAATTCCCACCGTAAATTCTTACTTAACTTAATCATTCAACAGATATTTAATAAATCCTTGTAACTAGGTCCGTTTTTTCTATGTAAAGTTTGAATGGAGTCTCTAATCGATTTCCCACCATGTCTAAAAACGAATGAGCAATTTTTTATTTATTCTTCACTGTTTTCCATTCACAAATAATGGATAACTGGCTATCATGCAGTTGTCCCTTAATGGTCCCATTCATTTTTTCCATCAAGCTTTTCACAATCGATAATCCTAATCCGGTACTTTTGCCAGAGCGAGATTGATCAGCGATATAAAATCGATCAAAGAGGCGGTGAGCATCCTCTTCCGTCAAGGAATGTGCATCATTTTTAACGATCAGTACCGCAGTAGAATCTTTTTCCTCAAGACAGATCACGATATTTCCATCTGAGTGGGTAATCGCATTGGAAAGTAAATTCTCAATGACTCTCGTAACAGCGGAATCGTCAGAGACAATGAATACATCGTTTTCCGGCATATTCATAACCGGCTCTATCTTCTTCTCCTGGAAGCGATCATAAAAACTCATCAAGATATCGATTGTTACATTCCTCAAATTGATGCGTTCGAATTTCAGAAAGTAATCTGAGGATTCAATTACACTTAGTTCAAAGAAGTCCCTCAACAAAGTTTCTAGTCTTTTTGCTCGATTATTTGCTATTGCTAATAATTCTTTTCTCTCAGTCTCTGTTACATCATTCGCTTGAGCCATCTGGATATATCCTAACACTGAAGTTAATGGAGTTCTTAAGTCATGAGACATGTTAGCAATAGCCTGTTTTTGCTCATCTTCAAAACGGACTCTCTTTCGATTTTCAGTTACGTACATATCAATCAGTTTATTTATTTCTAATCCTAAATTTTCAATATCTTTATCAAGTAACGTCATATCTATCTTTTTATTGGATTTTCGATTGATATAGATTTGTAGTTGCCATGTTATCTTTTTCATTTCTTTTTTTAATGAGTACAAGCGAATGAATAAAACTATTGCTAATAGAAGTAGTATTATTGTTACATAAAACATGCTCTCACCCGCTTATACTTCTTTTTATTTAACTTCTTTTCTGTTAAAAATAAAAATGCCACATAATGTAATAATTAGTAATGATACTACTCCAACAAATATGGACTTTAAGATTTCACCGTTTGTCATTGTGTCCTTAAATACTTCACTATATTGATAAAAGAAAGTATTCTCGTACAACATTTTAATAAATGGTGTGGTAACAAATTTTTCTATTATAAACATCACAATTGTAAGCAAAAGAGTAAACAGAATGGTTTTTCCGCTATCTTCCGTTACAATCGATATCAATAACACAATGGATGTAAAACACAAAAATTGGAGTGTAAACAAAAGAAATGCTCGTCCAAGATACATAAGACTAGCTACGTTCAATATATCCCCCTGCCCAAATAGAATGACCATGGTCATTCCTGATAACAAAGGAATCAGAATGGTAACAATGAAAGACCCTAGTGAAAAGGAAAGATACTTCGCAATAAAAATAACGGTTCTTTTATTTCCACTTATCATTTGATTTTTGATGACACTACCTTGTGAAAACTCAGTTGAAATATAGAATCCAGCTAGGCTACTTACAATTAAGTTAAATAGCAACGGAAGTATTAATACGGACAATGCGTTCAATTTACCCAGTCCAACCTTATCAAATTCAGTTCCTGATAATAGCCACCAATCTATAATGACTAGAAAATGTAATAATGTACTTAATCCGGTTATCGTTGTAAGTAATACCCAAAATGTACTATTTCGCTGTAATTTATAAAGTTCTGCCTTTATAAGATTAGTCATGCTTTACACCCCCTACAAGCTTAGAAAAATAGTTTTCGAGACTATCCCCATTTTGTGAGAGATGCTCAATGACAAGACCATTATTTGTTAACGTTTGTGAAACAGTACGTATATCATCAAGAAAGTGATAGAGTTTCATTGTGCCATCAGGCATCACTTCAAAATCAGTTGTAGATAAGTGCTTTTCCAGTACGGTTGCTCCCTTTATTGGATCATCTACTTTTATTTTCAAATGCTGTCTGCATTTTTCCTCCAGCTCTTTCGCGGTCAGTTCCTCCACCAATTTCCCTCTATGGATGATGCCGAAACTAGTTGCCAGTTGGTGGAGTTCACTTAAAATATGGCTCGAAATTAAGACCGTAAGTCCCTTTTCTTGATTTAATTTTTTTATCAATACTCTAAGTTCAACGATTCCCATTGGATCTAAGCCATTTGTTGGTTCATCAAGTATGATGAATTCAGGATCACTTAAAAGAGCAATTGCCAATCCAAGTCTTTGCTTCATTCCAAGCGAAAAATTCTTTACTTTTTTCCTTCCAGTATCTTTAAGCCCAACAAGATCTAATGTTTTTTTGATGCACTCTTTTCCAGGAATTCCTTTTTGTAATCGATGGACCTCTAAATTTTCATTGGCACTCATGTTAGGGAAAAGGGCAGGATTCTCAATAATGGCCCCCATTCTTTTTTGTGCATATGTTAGCTCATTCGAATTATCATTTCCAAATAGTTCGATTGAACCGCTAGTTGGGAAGGTAAGCCCCGTTACTAATCGTAAAAATGTTGATTTGCCCGCACCATTTTGACCAATGAAGCCATAAATTTCACCTCTTTTAATGGTGATATTAATATTTTCATTAGCAAAATCATGTTTATATTTTTTAGAAAGATTATTTGTTCTTAAAATGTATTCACTCATATCATTAGCCTCCTTACTCGGTCTACCTAATAGTATCAGGGAAAAACCATAAGAAAAGCTTAAGATAAACCTTAAGAAAACATTAAGATTTCAGACGATAGCCCATTCCCCATAAAGTTTCAATATAGTCTTCATTTGGATTTGCTTTACCGAGTTTCGTACGTAAGTTACTTATATGAACATTAACGGTATTATCGTCCCCATGGAATGGTTCATTCCATACACTTTCGAACAGATTAGATTTAGAGAAGACTTTCTGTGGAGATGACATTAGGAGAACCAATATGGCGTATTCGCGGGCTGTTAGTGTAAGCTGTGTATTACTCACAACAACTGTTTTTGTTTCTATATCAATATGAATATCTTTATGTGTTAGCTGATGTTTCTTTGGAATATCATTGCTAAAATTGTATCTTCTCAGCAGTGAATCAATACGTGCAGAAACCTCTTCCACATCAAATGGCTTTGAAATAAAATCATCCGCCCCTGATCGTAAACAATCAATTTTTGTCTGTTGCTCGCTTTTGGCCGAAATAATAATGATTGGAATCGTCCCCTTCGACCTGATTTCTTTAAGAATTTCCTCCCCTGTCATTCCTGGAAGCATTAAATCCAACAATACCAAGTCCCATTTCTGTTTTTCTAAATAGAGCAGCGCTTCCGTTCCAGAATAGGCAGGTTGTGAAATGTAGTTACTTTTATTAATAATTTTACATAGCAAATGATTGATATCATTATCATCCTCAACAACTAATATGTTTATTTGCTGTTCCACTTATTTTCTCTCCTTCTCAACTGCAATACATAGTAATAGCACAAATTTTACCAGATACTACTATTATGAACCATTTTTGTATGAATTTACATTACATACTATTTGGAGAAGATCTTGATGGTAAAATGATAGTAGTGATTATTCAAATCTTTAACTAAAGCGGGAATATTAATGAAATATATATTAAAGGTGATTAATAATGAGTAAGTTTGAATGTTGAAAACAGGTAAAGGAACTATATTTACCAAATCCTAATAGTGAACAATTTAATAAAAATATTGTCGTACGCAATAAGAATGATGCCTAAAAAAGGGATGACACCAGAGGGATATTATGAGTATACAGTATTTCCTATAGAGGGATTCTGGGATTTGGATGAAGAAGGTAGATAATTAGATTATATAAGCAAGGACCATTTTGTCTATAAATTAATGATTAGACAACCAGATTTTGTGACAAAAGAGTTATTTCACTACATTATTAATAGTGTAAAGCAAAACAAACCCAACCTCCATCTAACAAGGTCAGATTTGAAACGATTTCAGAGGGGTTATGTGTCCAAGCTATGCACAATGGAAGCTATGAAAATGAACAGAAAACCTTTGCTTTGATGGAACAATTCTGTAGTCAAAATAATCTTAAAAGAGTAGAAAAAACACAAGGAGATCTATATAAGTAATCCTAGAAAAACAGCACCTGAAAATTTATAGACGGTTTTAAGATTTAAAGTTACTGAAATGTAAACTGCTTCTGGAGATTTGAGAATATACTTTGCCTTCGAAAAATCCCAAAGTTGGTTTCATCAGCCTCATGAAGAACACTTTGCACTTCGAAAAGTCTCCAAATTTGGTTTCATCGACTTCATGAAGAATACTTTGCACTTCGAAAAGTCCCCAAAGTTCCTCTCATCAGCTTCATGAAGAACACTTTGCACTTCGAAAACTCCCCAAAGTTCCTCTCATCAGCTTCATGAAGAACACTTTGCACTTCGAAAAGTCCCCAAAGTTCCTCTCATCGGCTTCATGAAGCTCTTATTACCCCTTCCAATCAAGCTTCAGATAAAAAAATATCTGAACAGAATTGACAGCCGTAGTGTATTAATCATATAATACAAACATAGTGTATGAACCATTTAATACATACACTCAGGTGACGTAGTTATTATTCCGTCGTATAGGAGTTGTTTCAATGAATGTAAATTTTAATAATCGTGATCCTGTCTATCTACAAATTGTTCGTTATTTTAAGGAAAAAATCGCAATTGGAGAATTAGAGCCTGGAGAAGAAATCCCCTCAAGGAGGGATTTGGCAAATAGAATGAAAGTAAATCCTAACACCGCGCAACGTGCGTATAAGGAAATGGAGGAACAGGGTTTGATTTATACGGAAAAAAATCATCCAAGTAAAATCACCACAGATAAACAGGTATTGGGGAATGTGAGAAATGAGCTGCTTGTTGAAGCTGTTGATATGTTTGTGACATCTGTTCGTTCGATTAATGTACCCGTCGAGGAGCTCCTAGATTTAGTTAAGGAAAAATACACAGCTAACAGTGATAAGGAGGCTTAAATATGATTGAAGTGAAAGCAGTTGAAAAGAAATATGGACGTAAGAAAATTTTAAAAGGTGTTTCTTTTACAGCAAATAAGGGCGAAATCACTTGTTTAATTGGAATCAACGGGGTTGGTAAGACGACAATCCTAAATGCAATTATGGCGCTTACCCCAATTAATAAAGGACAAATTCTAATAGACGGAAAACCGTTAGATAAACATACTTTCGAAAAAATCACCTTTATCCCTGATGCCATTACAATGCTTCCACACATGACGATAGCAGAAGCAATGGAGTTTATGAGCGACTTTTATACTTGTTGGAATCAGGAACGTGCAACCGAATTACTAGGATTTTTCAGATTGAATCAAAGCGAACGAATTTCTTCCCTCTCAAAAGGAAATACAGCGAAGGTTAATCTGTTACTTGGGTTAGCACTTGATGTGGATTATGTATTAATGGATGAGCCGTTCTCGGGAATTGACATGTTCAGCCGAGAGGAAATTGCCAATGTGTTCACAAGTCATTTGATTGAGAATCGCGGGGTTATTATTACAACACATGAAGTAGGAGATATTGAACATTTAATAGATAAGGTTGTCCTACTAGATGATGGAATGGTGACAAAGGAATTTAGTGCCGAAGAAGCACGCGAAAACGAAGGGAAATCTGTCATTGATGTAATGAGAGAGGTGTATCAGAGATGAAAAACTATATAAAACTCGTTAATTTTGAATTTAATCGTGTTGCGAAACTATTTGCAACATTACTAGGTATAACCTTTATTGTGCAGATACTAGGTGTGATTGTGCAATCAAATAGCTACAAAAACATGGCAAATGAAAAAATTTATGAAGAATTAATGTCAAAAGCACAGTTTCTGGAATCTTTCGGTCAAATGAGCTTTTTACAAATTGTAAGAAGTGCATGGTTTTTAGGTCCAATCGCAATATGTATCGCTGGTGTAGTTTTTTACATCTTTCTCATTTGGTATCGTGATTGGTTAGGAAAAAATACATTTATTTACCGATTATTAATGCTCCCAACCACTAGATTGAATATCTTTTATGCCAAAATCACAAATATTTTAATCATGACATTTGGCTTAGTCGCCTTTCAACTCATTATACTGCCAATCGAGATATGGGTTATGAAAGCCATGGTACCAGAGGAATTTAGAAGGGATATGGGTGTGAGCGAAATTTTGACCAGCATGCCTGAATTATCAATTATTATTCCAAGTAGTGTCGTCGAAATGGTTTTATATTATGGAGCAGGTGTACTGGCTGTTTCTGTTTTATTCACAGCAATTTTAATGGAAAGAAGTTTCAGGTGGAAAGGGATTTTTGCTGGCCTTATTTATAGCGCAGTCGCTGTTGTTGTATTGATTTCGCCATTAGTTGTACAAGAAGTTAGTGGTTTTTTCTATCCAATTGAATTATTGGTGCTTGAAATCATTACAGGTTTAATTGTGCTTGCAGCATCAATTTGGATGTGTAGATTCCTATTAACGAAAAAGATCACCGTATAAAGGAGTGTATTTACATGAGGAAATACTGGAAGTTTATAGCAACCATTACTGTTATTGTACTTAGCATTGGAACGTTCTATGTGAATTCTGCTATGTCAGAGGAACAACACCCTGAGTTTGTTATCCAAACAATAAGCGGTGATGAAGAAGAAGTAAAGCCATTGGTGTTAGAGGGATCGAATACAGATACTTCTTCGATGAGTTATGTGAGTACAAATTTAACAATCACAGCAGAGGGATCTACATACAATAGTCGTTCCTTTCTAGACCAGATTATCGGACAGCCCCCAACTGTAATCAAGGATTTCCAAGAATCATATCGTACCTTCATGCGTGGTAATGATCCATTTGTTAATTGGTATTTTGAGAACGAGCAGTTTCTTGCTTATGCAACTGTTGATTATAATATAAGTTCGTTAAGATCAAGAGACTTTAAGTTTGATATCTCAATGCTTAACAAAGAGGACGGTAACATAGACTCCTTCACATTGAAGGTTCCAGATGGGGAAAAACTCGAGCATATTTTTGTAGAAGATGTACAGAAGGTTGATGACGAAATATTCCTTATCACCCAAAATATGATTAGAAATAATGAAAATTTCTATGAAGAGGAACATATCTATACGATTGATATCGCTAATCAAAAGGTAAGTAACCATGAAGTCATTATTCAGGTTCCTGAAGAGCTAGATGATACCCGTATCGACGTACAATTAATTAGAACAAGTCCTACAGAAGCGAATGAACATCTTATCATTGTAAAAAAGGAAGAAAGAATGATTGAAGATACGGAATCTATTAGAACAGAAGTGATCAATCAAGAAATCATTTCCTATAATTTAGCAACAAAAGAAAAAGTAATCATTGATGTGCCAGGCTTACTATTAGATGAAAACCAACTTAGTTTTATTGATGGTTCTACCATTTATTTTATGATTTTAGATGGGCAAGAGCTCGTAGTGACTCCTTATAGTTTAGTAGACAATAAAGTTAGTCAAACATATAGGATCGAACTATCCGGTGAAGAGGGGTATACGCATGGTCAAATGACAACTGTAAAAGACGGTAAACTTTATGTTGCTTCCTCGCAGATGAGTCCAGAATTAAATATAGAGGCAGATGTAATCGTTGCGGATACACAAACAGGAGATACACTTTTTAAAGGTCAATTAGCTTTAGATGGTTCATCGAAAGAAGATAAGAATTTCGAGTTATATTTTCATGAAATGTTTGTGAAGTAGAATTATAGGGGGATGGGATCTTTTCTTCTTTAATAGTGTGGAAATGGAGTTAGTTAACTGACTCTCATGGACCAGGGATTGTAGGAAATCTCTCATTCTAGAAATGAGGAGGCTATTGTGGAAACCAATTCAAATAATGTCATTTTGCGATCCAGTTTCGACCTAAATATGAACGAACAAAAGATAAATGATCTCTATGTGGAATATAAAAAGAAGGTGTATAGCCTCGCTTTTTCCTATGTGAAAGATAACTATTTAGCGGAAGACCTTTCCCATGAAATTCTTGTGAAGTGTTATTTAACACGTAAAAAGTTTAACGGCGATTGTTCCTTTCATTCATGGATCTATCGAATTGCCATCAATCATTGTATTGACTTTTTACGAAAAGGCTACCGTCATCGAGATTTCCTTCATGAAGATATCGAGCTGTTTAAACATAAGGAAATGTGTACACCTGAATCTGAGGTATTAACTATTTGTGATAGAGAAGAACTTCGAAACAAATTAAGTCAACTACCTTCGAAGTATGAAGAGGTTATTACGCTATACTACTTTCATGAGCAATCTCTGAAGGAAATCGAAGATCATTTGAATATAAAGCTTTCGACAATAAAGACAAGGTTGTTTCGAGCAAAGCGAATGTTGAGGAAGATGTATTAGGCAAATAGAGGCTGTATGATAGCTTTATCACAAGTGGATTGTTATACGTACTAGGCACCACCAAAAGGATCTTTCCTTTAGATGTGGTGCCTTTTTTTATGCAGTTTCTTTAAAACATACTGTATAAGATTTATTACATCTCTAATACAAACTAGTACGGTTTCTATGAAATCAACAACATACTTTAGGGATATTTTATCGAAGACTAATAGTTGAAGATTTCCACTGTTAGTTCTTTACTCGAAATAATTTGGCACCATGACTATTAACTTTTAATACGTCATCAAGATTAACATCTTCTTGCTGCCACATTTCCACCAATTCTTTTTCACCAATAAGTTCAACCAACTCTCTTGGCAAAGTATCTGTCTCTTGCGAAACGTTAAAAATAGCAAAATACTCCTGTGTTGCTGAAGTTGCACGCCAAATAATCCATTTTTCATCACGATATAGTTGTCGACGATGCTCAATATTTTGGTACATTTCAATCACATCTTTATTGGTAAATAGACTTAACGTAAAATCATCGATGTCCGGCAGAGTACCACCATACATTAATGGTGACTGGAATATGGTCCAAAGCGACATTAATAAATACTGTTCATCTTTCGTAAAACGGGTCCAGTTATCTCCGCCACCTCCATCATGGGCACGAATGCCTATATGTCCGAGCGGAAGCATGTCACAATCTGGCCAATTTCCCGGACGAACAAATGGTGCCCACTCGGCTGCTCGATCAAACATTTTATATAAAGCATCCCAATGATCCCAAAAATCATCTGTTAAACGCCACATGTTGGCATTGTCTTGCAGAAAGACACCATCTTTTAATTGAGATGGGCCTGGCGATAGTGAAAGCACGATTGGACGACCAACTTTATCAATAGCCTTACGAATTGCCTTAATCTCTTTACGGTGAGCTCCACCATAGAGCCTTGAATTAGCAATATCATCCACTTTTATGAAATCGACACCCCAAGAAGCATACAATTCAATTAACGAGTCATAGTAAAGTTGTCCTTCTGGCAAATCAACATTTACTCCATACATATCGGAATTCCAAGGACAGATATTGTTTAGTGCGATATCACGAGCTCTTTTTTCTGTTCCTTTGATTGCAGTATTTTGATGAACTGCTTGTCGTGGAATACCCCTCATAATATGAATGCCAAACTTTAAACCTAAACTGTGAATGTAATCACCTAACGCTTTAAAACCAACACCACTCGCAGCACTTGGAAAGCGATTCTCAGCTGGGATTAAACGTGAATATTCATCCATGCAAAGTGGAAAAAAGGCATTATACCATGTTGAAGAGGCTTCTGGTTCACTCCACTGGATATCGACAACCACATATTCCCATCCAAATTCTTTTAAATGTGTAGCCATGAAGTCTGCATGTTCCTTAACTTCTGATTCTCTTACTGATGCTCCATAGCAATCCCATGAGTTCCAACCCATAGGCGGTGTTTTTGCATAATCTAAATGTGACATTTCGTTCCTCCTAATGATGTAAAGATTTTTAATATTCGGATGGCATCTTTTGGTAAGCTTTCAATCTTTCATATTCATCCATTGTAATTGTTAAAATAGTACCGTGTTTATAGCCATACGGGAAACTAAATGAATGATCCGAGCGAATAAATTTTCCTTTTGATATATCGTCAGTTATAAATGGAACATAACCTTGTTCTTCTGCTGAACAACCATAATAATCTAGGAATAAACACCATCTGCCATCTTCTAATTTAACTGCTGTTGGGGCTTCATATTGTCCTTCTTGGAGTGACTCCATGCTACTATCAAAGTCTTCAATTTTCTCAAATGGGCCAGTGATATTCTTTGATTCCATTAAAATAATTCTAGCAGGATTCTTTTCGCTCTTTAAAAATAAATAATACTTGCCTTCTTCCTCATACATTGCAGAATCGATGACTCCGCTATCTTCTTTCCTATATAAAACTTGAGGCTTTGTAAAATTCACAAAATCTTTTGTTCGAGAATAATAGATTCCTTTTTCTCCATAGTTATTAGAACTATGGGATGAAGACCAGTGAATAACGTAATCATCATTTGTATTATCATAGATTACATCCGGTGCCCACAAACAGCCGAAGTCTTCATCTCCCAGTTCTATCATTCGCTGTTCTGACCAGTGCACCAAATCATCAGACTCCCAAAGAACCAGACATTTACTTCCATTTCTGCTGATTTCATCCCACGAATGTTGATATTGATTCAACATACCATATGACAAACTTAAGTCCGTTGCTAAAATGACAAATTTACCTTCTTTGGTTCTAGTAATCGTAAAATCTCTTACGCCCTTATCACCGTAATAACTCCACAATACAGGATTTCCGTTATTAACTTCTTCCCACATAAAGCCATCCTTACTGACTCCGAAATATACCTGTTCTCCATCCGGTGTTCTTTTTTCCTTAAAGTGTACAAATAGGTAAGCCTGCATTATTTACCTTCGACTCCTCTTTTGAATTATTTTAAATAGAATTCTTCAGCAGACCATCAGGCAACGGATAGCCAAACTGCGGTGTTCCGTCTTCATTCCATGTGAACACCTGTGCACGCGTATGACGATTTGGATCATACAATGGTTCTCCATTTATCTCTTTATAATTACGTGCATGGTAAACAAGAATATCCGTCTTTCCATCTTCAGCAACTGTAAATGAATTATGTCCTGGTCCATACTGACTTGTTGCTTCACAACTTACAAACACTGGTTCCGGGGATTTTACCCACGATGTAGGATCTAACAAATCACTTGTATCTGAAGCGGTTAATAGCCCCATACAATAGTTAGCATCCGTGCCACTTGCTGAATAAGAGATGAATATCTTTCCATGACGCTTTAATACACACGGTCCCTCATTTACAGAATGAGTTTGTCTTTCCCAATCGTAATTTGGAGAAGCAATCATGACGTGCTCTCCATTGATTGTCCAGGGATTCATCATGTCCGAGATATAAAGATTTGACGACCCATCGCATATTTGGGCCCAAACCAAATATCGCTTTCCGTTGTGCTCAAATGTAGTAGCATCTAAAGAAAAACTAGTAAACGATTCCTTGTTGAATGCTGGTTTTTGGATGATCCCCTTTTCCTCCCAAGTTCCTTCCAGTGGATTATCATCCCTACATTCGAGGACATATGGCCTAATTTTCCAAATATCTTCTGCTTGTCCAGCTGCAAAGTATATATACCATTTTCCATCTATATAATGTAATTCCGGCGCCCAAATATGCGCACTCATCTCACCTGAAGCATGTTTAGTCCAAATGACTTTTTCCTCAGCTTTCGTGAGTTCCTGTAGGGTTTTCGCTCTCCGTAATACAATGCGATCATATTCGGGTACTGACGCAGTGAAGTAATAGTAACCATCTGCATGTTTGTACACCCAAGGATCCGCTCGTTGCTCAACGATTGGGTTGTTATACAGTTCTTTAGTATCCATTAGATAACCTTCCTTTCTAGTAAACTTCAAACGTTTTCATTCTTTAAAAAGGCAACTCCAAAAATTCTTGGTGTTTCTTCCTCAATCGCTTTAAATGTTAATTTAATTTTCCCTTCGCTTGATAAAAGTGCTTTATCAAACGAGATTTGTTGGGACAAAAATTCTCCTTGCTTACTATCAGTTACAATGATTTCCATTGTCTCTTGCTCATTGAAAATTAGTTCCATACGTTTTCCTATATCTTCCCGATGAAAGTCTAGTTGCAAATAAATTTCATCAATCGTAGGAACAGTAAATTCATAGCTAAACCACCCATTTTTTAGCCCTTTACGATAACGTTTGCACCTAAATGCACCTATCCCGGATTGATAATAAGTAATATTTTTTGCATATTCACTATTATTTTCATCAAAGTTGTGTAATTCAGCTAAAATAAGCTCTTGTTTCCGCAACAAATCTTCTTTCTGCTTAATCGCTTCTTGAGCTTCTTTAGAATCTGCTTCTAGTAATTTAAAATAGATTCCATAGCGCTCCCCGTGCATTTCATAGTATGGGGTGAAAATAATTTGTTCGTCTATATTGTTCGCTTGAAAAGCTATTAGTTTATCTTCTCGTTCAATAAGCTGCATATATTCGTTAACATTTTCTCGCCAATCATTGACAGTCGTCAGTAAGGTATCTGGCAATAGACGTTCCTTCGTACCTACTCGCACAATAATACCATTTGGATTATCAGCGGAAATATTTTTAGTTCCTAGACCACCTGCCAACACATATGGACCATATTCAAACGCTACATAATTAGGGTTGTCTTTTGTCGACACTAATTTCAAGTAAGGAGCAAATTTAATAACTACGCTTTCATTTTTTCCAACAGGTTGTTTAAGATAAGCAAATCCGTCTTTCATTTCATATTCAGCCTTAGCATCATTATGAAACACTTCAAATTCATCTGTCCAAGCAGGAATGCGTAATGCTAGATTGATCGGCTTAACATCATCTCCACTTATTGCGCTTGTAGTGAACGTGGAGATACTATTTTTGCGATCAGAATTTTGAACAAAATGAATATTTTTATCTGCTATACTAACTTCATTTGAAAAATAAAGATTAACAAAAATACAATCATTCTCTTGAAAATAATAAGTATCAGCTAGCTTAGCAAAGCTTTCTATCCCCGTTCCTGTACAACACCAAAATTCATCATAAGGACGATTATATACTTTATTATAACCTGCTCCCATTGGTTGAAAGTACATCATCATACCATTCTCAGGATTTTGCGAAGCTAAAATTGCATTAATATACGTTCTTTCGTAGTAATCCAGATATTTCGGGTCTTTGGTGAGAAAATATAAATTGCGTGTTAACTTTAGCATATTATGGGTATTACAAGTTTCACATGTACAATCTCCGTTACGTACTTCCGCATCATAATAAAGCTTATTGGGTTCACGGAAATGCTCACTTTGACTATTTCCACCCGTACAGTACGTGTGTTCATTAATTACAATATCCCAGAAATTCTTTGCAGCCTCCAAATAAACTGTAAGTTTTTCTAGTTCTTCCTCGGAAAGTAACTTACGAGATTCATCGTCTTGAAAAACTTGATATCTCTTTAATGCACCAATTAATTTAGGAATGGTCGTATTAGCATGTTTTCCAGGCAGAACATTTTCATGATTTGCTAACTTTTCAAATAGCTCATCCTCATCAAAATAGGTAGCTGCAACCATATGTTCTTTCTTTTTTGTTAATTCAAACAAATGATAAAGTGCATCGTTCATACCACCATATTCGATTTGTAACATTCTGTTTTTATCTACTAATTGATTCATACGGTTATAAATGTAATCTCCGAAACGACTTGCGACCTTTAGTGCCATTTGACTAGTATCTTCTTCAATCCCTTTTAGAGATTTATAAATGTCTAATAATCCTGCTAAAATTTTATGCAAATTATACCAAGGTACAAGTACATTCTCTTTTTCTTCAGGCGGAATCTCCCTTCCTTCTACTTCATCAAGTGCAGACTCCCGAAAAGCAGAAATATAACCAGCACTTTCTGGATTATGTAAAGCATAATTTTCCTGTGCTTGAGCTATACCACCTATTGCAACTTGCATTTCTTCTACTAACCGTTTCTTCAAAGTGTCCCTTTTCTCTGCATGATAGGATAAGGCTAAGGCTGACATATAATGTCCAAAGAAATGCCCTCGAAAGTTAATGTGGTCGCTTCTTTCCCAACCTTGATATCCTTCTTCTGTTAAAGGTGTAAGCTTAGCAACTTTAAAAACTTCATATAAAAACTTTTCCGATTTCATACTTAATAAATAATTTACAAGATTATCTTGAGCTCTTTTCACATATAAATCTGTGATTGTAATATCGCTTGTTTTAATTGTTTTCATCTACATACTCCTTTAGATCAAATCGTAATGTAATAATAAATAAGTGTAATTTCCCTCTCTATATAAACACCAAATTATGAAACCCATTTCATTAATTTCCTTATTTGCAGGAATTTAAAAATTAAGAACATAAATTATTGTATTAACTTTGTATTATGTGGGTTATTAAATCTTCTAATTCTAGCACTCTTTTATTCTTGCAATTCTTCGTCAGTATTGTTTCCGCTTTCAAAACACATCAAAAATTAAAGTGCTTTTACATTCATTTCTATAACACCCATGTTTTATTCGTGTTAGTTTTAGATAAATTCCATACATTTAAAAAGTATATCATATTTTGTAAGATAAGAAACCAATCTCCAAATACGATAATCCAACTTTTCATCTACTTTCACAAAAAAACCCCACCTCCTATCCAGAAAGTGGGATTCCCTTCATCTAACTATGAATCTTAAACTTTACTGCACAACTCCCTCCCCCTGATAAATCCGAAACGCAGGCACAATTGTATCAGATACAATCTCCTTACCCTTCTCACGAATAAAGTCCAATTTATAATAAGCATCAAACCGCTGGCTGATTTCAGTTTTCACAAGTTCAGGTGGAGTAACAACGATGAACTGGAACTTCAATTTCTCCGCCACTGCAAAAATTGGATCAAGGACATGTGCCGATGCAGCTTGTCCAAACGGGTTATCGCAGACTAATGGTACCCAGCTTTGATCTGTTTCGCTTTTAACTGATAATAACATCATCATCATGACCATTCGAGCTGAAAGCTTTTGTCCGCCGCTGCCATCAGATTTCGTCTTTGAACCTTGGTTGATCGTCTGCCATGTTGAATAATGCTCACGCTGTGGTTTGCCGTACATAAAGGCATTGTCAGTTCGCATATTGTAAACGAGCAATTCAGGATACCGATTTCGAAGCGAGACAAATAAGATTTGCTCATCACTAATAAGATCCTTAATTTCCTTGTCTAACGCGAGATTATTGTCATCAATCATATCAAATTTCTTGGTAATCTTATTTATCGATACGACAAAGTGCTGCTTCAATAATGGTTCAATATCTTCCGCCTTTTTCGGTAAAATGTCTTCTTTCAACTGTACAAGCGGAAAGGTTCCTCGTTCATTCCTTAGTTTCATTTTTGCAATCATCGAACGAATCGCTTCAGATATACTCATTACCTTCATGCTGGCACGGCTTGCCCAGAAGTTCTGCGCCTTCTCGGCTCGCTCTTTGTCACGTTCCAATTGTTCTAACCCGCTTTGTGAAAAGCGCTTCATATTCTTAACAATCCCTTGAATATGAGCATAATGCCTTGTATCCATATGATCGAGTGTTGTTAGTACTTCATTTTTAAAGCGAATTTCCCAATCCTTTCCTTCAATCGCAAGTTTTACATTACGCAATGATTGCTCAATTTTCGCATGCTTTTCTTGCCCTTCCTCTTGTAATGCTTGATGTTCCTCACACCATGACAAAATACATGCTTTACCTTGTGTCTTTATTTTTTCTATTTCAGAATCTGTAAAGACCGCAGCTTCCTCTTTTAAAATCACGGAAAGAGTTAATAAATCTCCTTCATAACCTCCAATTTGTGTTTCTGTTTCTTTTTGACGTTTTTCAACCTTCTTGATTTCGTCCTTGGTTACTTTCGTTTGGTCTTTTATTTCAACGTCTTTTACGTCTAAGTCAAGCTCTTCCCATTTTTCAGGCTGTTTTTCATGCTTGGCGACTTTTTTTCCTGCTTTATCACGTTGATCGATCGCGTGCTGCAAGGACGTCTCAGCAACCGTTACAGCCTTTTCTTGTGCACGCTCTTCTTTTTCAGCAACCTTTGCTTCCTTCCCCGCAGTTTGCTGCATGTTTTCTAATATACTCATCGGTTCCGCTGGTTCAGGTTCTTGCTTCCATTCCTCATTATGAGCGACTAGTTTTTTCTCTACTTTCTTTTGTTGTTTCTGCTCTGATTCTTTAGTTGCTTGAATCACTAGTAATTCTTGGGCTTGTTCTTCTTTTGACTTTTGTAGCTGTTTCAATTCTTCGATACTACCTGTGATCTCTTCTAATACATGTAATGATAATCGTGGTACCTCTTCACATTCTTCTGCTTTTTCATCAGGTGGAAACACTGCTTCGTTAATAAAGAAGGCTATCTTTTTGATATATTGTTCAGTTGTTAATTTCCATTCTACATACGTTTGATTCCACTTATTTTGCAGTTCAACAATCTGTTGGTGCTGGTTTCCTATTTCTTGCTGTTCTATGCTTACTACTTCCTTTTGTTTCTCTTTCTCTAGTTTCACGCGTTTGTTTTCTTGATGAAGTGTTTTTTCTTTTTCAAACTCCTCTAATGTTCGTACGTCTTTTGTAAACTTTTCAATCTTCCGTCCTGTCTTTTCAAGCTGCTCTTTTAACTGAAGCTGCAACTCTTTTTCCTTTGCTTCTTGTGTCATGATTTCCTGTAATTTTGTTTTCTTAGAAACAAGGGCGTTACGTTCCTGTGTAAGGGCCTTTTCAATATCACTAAATAGCTCCTTTGATAAAATCCGATCGACCTCTTTTAATATAAGGCGTAATGAGCCCTCTGTTTTTTCAATTTCAACAAGAATATCTTTCTTTTCATCGATTAACTTTGCAATCTGTATCTTCCAATTAGTAAACTGATTTTTATCAATTAAAAGCTCTTGTTCCGCTCCATTTATAAGCACAAACGATAATGGCATAGTTTCACCGTTCATTTCCTCACGTAAAAAAATGGGAACAGGACTTTTAAACATTCTTCCTGATAGAACCTGCTGATTGATTTTTTGCCATTGCTGCCCACTTACGACCAAACCGTATGGGAGAAGCGGATATTTTGACATACTATTCGCCAGTTCCTCCACACTTAATGATTGAAGAAATTGCGTACCATAAAATACATCAATTCCCGTCTTTTCATCAATCCATTCCTTTAATTCTTTGACATCTTGATTCGGAATCCAGAATGGCTCGTCATTTAATGAATGATCGATTTGTGTTTCCCACAGCTCTTTTTTGATTGTCTCTCCTTGTTGCCGATTATGTTCAAGTAGCTCTTCAAGTTGAATAGAATACTTTGAAAGAAGCGAATGAGTAAATGGCACCGTGACTTCATCTAGTAAACCATGAAGCTTATCCGCTAGTTTCGTTTCTTTTTGGTACTGCTCTTCTTTTGCTGACTTTAGTTCTGCACATTTTTCCTCTGAAAAAGAAATTGCCTGGACGAGCGTACCATGTTCAGTTGCAAGCTGATTTTGCTTTTCACTAGATTCCTTCTCTTTCGCTTGAAGCTCTTCTAATCTAGTCTTTTTATCTTCAATTTGCTTATAAAGACTCTGAATCAAACCTTGTAAATCATAAGTTAACCGGTCACCAAATTCTTGGGTAAGTGCTGCTTCCTTCGACTCAAAGCTATGCAGTTGTGTATAAAGAAAATCAATTTCCGAACCTAGCTTCGCCATTTCTGTTGTCTTTTTCTTATCCTGTCTAGCAAGCTCTTTTTCCTTCTTTTTTAAAAACTTTTGATAACCGGCATACTGTGTAACAGCTTCTTGTAGTGATAGATAGGAAGATTCCCATTGTTTTTCAGCTTCTTGTTTGATTTCATCCATTCTTTGATTCACTTGCTCTAAGCCGCTATTTTGTTCCAATGTTGCAATCTGCTGCGTGAGGGCGCGGATACTTTGTTCATTTTCGCTCCATTCTTTTAATAAAAGCTGAAAATCCAACTGTTCCTTTCGTTCCTGTTTCTCCTTCACAATTTCTTGAAGTGAAGTATGTTTCGCTCGTTCTTCTACTAATCTCTTTTCCCAATCCATTACTTCTCTGTGAGCTTTAGCATATTCTAGATTGTCTTTTTGGTAGCGTAATTCTTCTTGCCTAAGGAGTAATTTCTCTAAGTCACCTGCTAACGTAACCTGCGTTTCCTCCTCACTGTGCTTCAAATGCTCTAACGCTCCTAAGAGCTGTCGTCCTACCTTAATGCTTTCATTGACAAATTCTTTATGCTGAACCCCAATCGCTACATGCTCTTCAAATGGAATAATGTCTTCTAAGAACTCTTTATGTGCTTGTTCTCTTTTTAACAAAACAGGCAGGTCCTTTGCGATACTTGCCTGGCTTTTAAAAATTTCAACAAGATCATTCTTTTGATGCTCCGTTCGATGCAACACCTGACTCACAGTTGGTATAATTCGTTTTTGGAACAACGAATGGTCGTCTTCAGCACCTTCAAAGTATTTCCCTACGCCACCTTCATCCTTGTTGATGTCCTTCATAATATCCCAGTCTTTACGGTTAATTCCATATGTATCAAGGATGCGATAATGCTTCTTCGTATCTCTGTACACGTCATACCCATTCCATTTTAAGTAATCCTTCAGACTTTCAGTATCAGCAACCTCGTCATCTTCATAGAGAGGAATATGCTCAAGTGCTACTTCTTCTTTCCGCTCAAATTCTCTTGTGTAAAATGTAATTACGGGAAGAATTTTCGCTTCTTGTTCTAGTGTTTTACTACCATTTTCACTTTCTTCATTCATAGAAATTCGCTGTTCTGCTGAAAACATTCCTCCAGTGATCAAATGGCGGCGGTCACCACCGTCCAATTCCCATTGAATAAGGACATGAAAGGTATAGGGAATAAATTGCTCTTTATTATTAAAAAAGAATTGTTGATAATACCGATTATTTTGCTTTCCCCACGACGTTCCAGGTTTAAGGATTTGGAAAATTGTTTGCAGAAACACACCTTTCCCTCCTCCATTCATCATCGCAATCAAGCCATTTGTGGAGGTCTCATCGTTATGGAAATTAAAGGTGGTATCTTTATATTGCTTTTGCATGCCATCATACTTCAGGTTAACTATTCTAATTCGATGGATTTTCGGCATGCTGCTCAACCTCCTCATCCGTCATTACCTTCTTAAATAATTCATACCGATCATAATCGTGATACAAGTACTCAATTCGCTCAAATAATTCTTGCTTTGGAATCGCCTTTGGAATATCGTCTCTGTCAAGAATGACAATCAACCCTTCAGTTTCTAATAATCGCATACTACTAGCAATTAACCCGATTCTTGTTCGTCGATTTCCCTTTTTTGAACCATAGTCGTCCGTATCGACCTCCATGTACTTCCATGTTGTCACAACTTCCTTCATATCTATTTGCACATCTTCTCCATAAGTAGGGTTGCTTTTTAGGATGCTATCCCAATTGACAATAAGGTCGTTAACTTGACGTTCTAATGCATAGAAGCTAATCCCTTCACGCTTCGTGCGAATTTTTGCAGCCTGATTGCGGTCAATTGTCGATAAAAATGCCATAATGATGACACTGATTAGGTGAAAGTGTTTTTTCGTTTCAACTTGCTTATGCTTATATTTCATATGAGTAAAATTTGTTGCAAAGACAGAACCTGTTGGCTGAACTACCAATTGAATCCGTTTTGGGGCTTCAATGATATATGTACCTGATTCGTCTGCTAATAATAGAACCGCCTGTCTCACTTCTGGCTCAAAGTAAATCTGGAAATGTTCACTATTCTCGTCGATTACTTTTTCTTTTAATAATGTAAAATAGACGGCAGATGCTTTTTTGACTGTTTCAGCGTTCATACTTTCCCCTCCTCTACACATAGTTTAAATGGGGTAATTTTCATTTTATACCATCGAAATGGCTCTGCTTGAGGGTCAAATTTTGTAAATAGCTTCAACCCTTCAAAGATTTGAAACTGAGGGTATTCCTGCATTAATTTATAAAGGAGAATTTCCCGCTCATCACTAAATGTTTCTTCCTTCCGGTGCAGCACTTGAACCTTCAGTGGCTTTTTATCAAACATCATCCATAAATCAATCGTTTCTGATTCTTCAAACCATAAATCCTGCACTTCAAGTGGCAGGTCAGCTAAATCAGTTAACGAAAACTCACCGTATGTTTGTAAATATTGAAACACATAGCTCCATGCCGCGATAACCGAGTTCCAATCTGTCACGCGCTTATGAGTGATGCTTTCTTCCGCCTCTTCTTCAACTACATCATCACTTACTTCCTTTTCGTCAAATTCCTGCTCTCCCCAAATCCAATCAAGCGGCAAAATAAATTCATTCTTAGGAGAAAATAACGGTGATAATATCCGTTCGATTGTCGTAAATGAGGTAACACCTTCCTTCATTACCCAGTTTTCATAGTAATGCTCTCGAAATGAAACAAGGCTGTTTTCCCAGAACAACGAAGGATTTTCAACTTTTAATTTCATCTCATACGAGATATTTTGAATCACAAGCTTAGCAAAACGATCGTGCAATTGCCTTGTATGACCAATTTTTTCTTGAAGAAGAACCAATTCCTTCTGAATTGAATCATCTTCTTCATTTCTTCGTTTCGTTTTTTCAATCATGCTCGTAATTGTACGAAAGTGATTTTTTTCTTCTTCAAATTGCTTTTCAATCTCATCACGGTTGTCGGCACGTTGCATATCCGCTTCTATCAATAAGATTTTGGGATTGTTAACCATTTCCTTTTGAAAAGAGAATTCATTAGTCATTAAGCGGTTTACCCTTGAAATGAGGTGATCGAGGTTTCGAGTAGCTTTTCTGAAATTACCATTTTTAATCAACTGAATACTATAGAGCTGTTCAATCGTAATTGAGAATTCCTCCGCCATTTCCCGGCTCATAAAGATCATTTCCTGAGCGACGTCGGTCAGTTTATAAACAATTGATCCGCCGAGCTCTAAATTTGTATATAATTCATCCATTGTCACATAGCGAAACACCTGAGTCTCCCACGATTGTCTAATTTCATCGTAATAAAATGCCTCAAACGGTTTACTATATTCCTCTTTTCCTTGATAAAGGAGTCCGCTTGTTATCCGCTCAATTTGCTTCTCATCTGCTAAAAGCTTCATTTGTTTAATCGAATCTTCAACCATATACTTGATATCTGATTTGCGTCTGTGATCATCATCATTTAGTTCTCGGTAAAAGATTGTGAGCAGCACTTGCATGAGAATCGTTTGGATATATGGTTTAAGCTCCCCTACTTCCATTCCCCTTCCGAGCTCAAACAATGGATTTAATCGCTGCATCCGACCTGCAAAGCCTTCCCATGATTCGTTCACTGCCATCTCCTCCACGTTTCAATTGTTAACACTTCTTGTGGGATACGCTTATTTTCCTGCCATAATTGCAGTAGTAACACTTGCTCCTCTTCTGCAAACCACTGAAAAAATGAATCTCGGTAGTTGGTATTTTGTGTTTGACCTCGTTTCTGATCATTACTTTGATCCATACAATCGAGCATTTTTCGATAAATCTTTATAGCAGGCTGAATACAGCAATCAGGATACTTTTCAATCAACCGTACGAGGATTCCATATCCTGCCGCATCAAGATCTCCAGCGTAATAGAAAAGATAGTTTTTAGAAGGAAACATTCGGAAAAAGAACGAAAAGCTCTGTTCAATTTTTGTCCCTTCACCATAAATAATCAATTCAGGTTCATAATCTAACATGTTTGCTTCCAACAGCTTAATCGAAGTATGGAAGAACGATAGATTTTCAACAATCAAAACTCGCTGAATATCCTTCATTTCTTTACCTTGTTTCATCCAAAATACAAACGGTTCCCCGTAGTGCACCATTTTCAACTGCTCTTCTGATATTCCAATTCTAGTAAAAAAGCCCTTTCCCTCAGGAAAGCTCTCACCGTCCAGCAAGAATTTTTCATAACCAAATAGTTCAAGACTTCGTTCCTCAACAGATACGATTTCGCGGTCTTGGCTATATTTCAGAAAATCATATACTCTTTGGATTCGTCTCCATTCCTCTTTCGTTTGCCATTCGGGATAACGCTCATAATAGGAAAAATCAAATGTATTACTTAGTTTCATCATCTCTAAACGATCCCATTTATCTTCTTGAACTTTTATATTAACCCAATAGAATAGTGCAAGAGCCGGTGTTCTTCCATTATATTGATTATTTTGAATCGGTGTCAGTATCCCCTCATCCTGCAATGTTTCAATTGCACGAAAAAATAATGAGTACCCATCCATTTCAAAATAATCAACCAACAGCCTGCGTAGCTGAAGCTCTAACTCATTACTATTAATCTTCTTTTTTTGCCTTGGGTGTTGAATATCAGCAATAAATCCTCTCACCCTTGTTTCAATGATATCGATTGTACTCACCTACTTACATGATCAAAGAATCTAATTTGGACATCTTTTAATTATAAACTAGTTTTAGGAGTGTCGGTAAATGAAATGTTTTTTACAATTTGATGGAGGTGCAAAAGGGACAACTGAAATAATCTTGTAGGTTAGTAGATGGAAGGTTAATCTCTTCTTTTTATGAACTAGCTTATTTTCAACAAATAGTAAGAACCAAAAGAACAAATAAAATGGGCCCATTATGGTAGGAGAAAATGAGCCCGGTTTTGTAGTACTTTGGTTCAAAAGTAATCCATAATATACAATAATTTTTAGCATGATTTAATATCAAATATTGTCAGCGATAAAATTAGCATACCATAGGTGTGTTAAAATTTAGCAAAACTTGAGATAATAAATCGCTTCACAGAATTTTGCAGAATAAAGCTACTATTTTTTTGCAATATATTGTAAGCTATGGTCATCCTGCAAAACTTCAATTTCATTAAACCTAGCTTCTAATAATAATTTTTTAAACATTTCACTTTTTATTGGGTTATAATCAACAGACTCAACTTCCATTGATTTAGTACCTGCTTTCTTATCCTCAATTAAATAAACAATGTTAAATCTAACAAGTTTTTCATGATAATCAAACGCATATAATACACTGACAATTTTACCATCTTTTTCATCGTTAATTCTCATGGGGAGAAATCTTGGCTTCTCTGCTAACATTTTGTCATAATTCCTCATTTCAAAAATAGCTACACCACTTTGATTTACACAATTGTAAATATTTATTAATGCCTTCTTCAAATCAATTTCTGACATCAAATGAGGAATGGAATTACCCAAACATATAACAGCATCAAACAAACCAACAACATCACTATTTAATTCTCTTAAATCTGATTTTAGCAATTTCAGATTTACTTTTGCCTCAGTAGCGTTTCTCTGTGCTTTATCAAGCATGTTCTGACTTATATCCGTTCCTACTACATCAAAACCAACCTTTGCAAGACCTATCGCTTGAAGCCCTGTACCACAGGAGCAATCAAGAATAGTATTTGCATGATAATTCCTTAGTTGCGGAACTAAATTCTTCATTTGTCGTTCCATCACATCATCCCATGAAGAATAGAACCAGTGATATTTTTCTGCAATGTTATCATAAAACTTTTCAGTTTCATGTTTTAAGGCCATATAATCACCCCCAATTTTTATATTATAGTTCTACCTTTTAGAAAAAAGTCCTTTTTAACTAACTGCTCTTGTGCAATAAAAAATGCGATACCTCAAATTGAAGTAACGCACCCGTACTTTTAGTACTACTTTTCACATTTGTTAGTTAATTGAAAAAAGGCAATTGCTATTTAAGCATCGCCTTACAATGAGAAATATAATTAAACCCTAAAATAAATCCAATTGTATACCTAATCTCTATCATATGCTCTAGGAGGCGATTCCAACCAACCTTTATCGATTAAGATATTCATACCGTCATCAACAAATATACCAATATTAATTAGAGTTCTTGCATACAACATATTGATGTCTCTCCTTGCAGTTACTGCTAGTGAGTTTCCGAACGACCGTATCTTCATTGCGAACATATCCACTTTATGAAACAACATGATTTTATCGGAAAAAGGAGGATATGTAGATGTTGTAACCAAATGATCTAAGTACGACGGTGGTTGCATGTGTTCAATGTGAAGTTTTTCCATATACTGCTTTACAGCTTTATCCGTCATGTCTAAACCTCGTTTAAACAAAGCCTTTATTTTTTCATCTTGAACGATCTGAGAAAATCCCAACAATAACGCCTTACTTGTTGTGTTATTCTCAATGTTATCATATAGATGAATTATTTCTAATGCCTGTAATGGTCGAACCTCTCCAAAAAATCCATTTAAGTAACTTTGCTTATTAATTTTATCAATTCCTTCTGGAGTTGGAATGATAGGAGGTTTTGCTATAAAATTATTTTCCATTAAAACATTATTTATTTGTCCTAAAAAGATAGTGGTGCAATGATTACAATAAACAAAAAACTCTCTTATATCCTCTCTCATCACTAACGGAACTGCTACTGCGTAAAGGCTAATACCTGCTTTAGCTGCGTATTTTAAATAATGAACGTAAAATTCATCTTCGTATAAACGGGGAGCACCAAGATTTACATCATCTTTGGTAAACCCAATAGGTATAGGAAACTGATCCTTTACAAAAAATTTTTCTATCCTCTTTATGAAATCCTTTGATAAGGCCAAACCATTTTCCAATAGCGTCCTAATATTCTCATCTTCGCAATGTTTAAGAAAATAACTTAGGATTTGAATTGACATACTGTTTCCCATATAAGTAGCCCAAAGTTTACCCATCTCAAAAGTAGTTAAAGGTTGGGTTTCATCTTGTGTATTTGGGCTTAGATTTAGTGCTTTCATTACATTCATTGGATTTAAGTCTTTATCAGTGGTCATAACCAAACCCCTTTTCCCGCATTTTTGTTTAGGATTACCATAATGGCTAGTAATCATGTTGCTAAAATCTAAATAAATTCCCTTCCTTATGTATTTCACTCAATTTTTTACCACGCTCTTACAGTATCTAACCTAAACAAATCCACAGGAAAATTAATAAGGCTGTTACTGAATAATGATAACCGGTTCATAGTTAGCCACTTAGTCATTATTACGTTCCGTACAACTCTGACAGTAACTAGGTGTCAGTGAAGCTATGAGGCATTTAACTCAAGATGTATACGATTCCTCATTAAATCTGAGATCTACTCCACTAAATCGGTTATCAACTTACTCGTTTATTTCACATCCTTCACTTTCCTCTATTTTAAATATCAACATGATTAAAAGACATTTTTGAATAAAGAAAAGTCAAACTTCAAATAATACCCTTTATCAACTGAGGTGGAAAAAAATACATAATTATCACAAAACTTCTCATGCAGATATGGATTTGAAGAAAAGTAACTACACCCATCTCTACCTAGATTTTTTGTTTTACAAATAATGTTTTTTTATCAAAAGATAGTAAATAAATGTTTCTACTTCATTTATAATAAAATTCCTTTTTCTAACAGAAATCTTATTACTCAATTTTTGACTGAGGGAAAAACGACCTAAGGGGGTTTTTTTATGAGTACATTTATAACTAACAAAGAGACCTCCGCTGAAATTTTGGACTGGTTATCAGAAAAATTAAAGTCTTCTTTTGATTTTTTATACAAACCCTTACAAATGGATGAGAAGCATGTTGAGCTTTTATACATTAAATCGGTTGTAGATGGTGGACAGCTCCACCAATTAATTATTAAGCCTTTTTTTGAATTAAGTAATATTGTGCATGTTGAAGCTTATGTAAACTCACTGCCAAATCTACAAGAAATTACCTCAAAAGAACAAATCCTGCTAGAAATAACCAAGGGCAGTGTCGTAATCGTCATAAGAAATCAACTCCTATTACTTGATATAAAAAAGGTCAACTCCGATACAGTTTTAGAAACAAGTATTGAACCAACAATTCATGGACCTCAATTGGCCTTAAGCGAGGACATTGATACAAATGTTAATATCATTCGACAAAGGTACCATAAGCCTTCACTTACTGTAGAGATGATGGAAATAGGAGAAAAAACACATCAGTCCTTGGCTATTATCTATGATGAAGAGATTGTTCGAAAGGATGTTTTGGAAAACATCAAAAAAAAGCTACATTCACTCAAGACTCCGATGATTCAATCAACAACTGAGTTGCAACGTTTAATGAACAACAAGAAACGTTCATTAATGCCAATCATGATGATGACTGAGCGTACAGACCGTGTTGCCTATAACCTTGCGGGAGGGAAAGTTGTCCTTTTACTAGATGGTAGTCATACGACTGTCATCGCTCCTGTTGTTTTCTTTGATTTTATGACATCAATGGATGACAAATACGGATCTTTTTGGATTACGATATCATTAAAGTTTCTCCGCTATTTTGGATTGTTCGTCTGCCTCATTCTACCTGGATTATATGTTGCGGCTACGTCATACAATCCTGAGGTTTTTCGGTTTGAGCTTGCGCTTTCTATTGCAGGAAGCAGGATTGGTGTCCCATATCCATCATTTTTTGAGGTTCTCTTTATGCTTATTATTATGGAATTGTTAACAGAAGCGAGCATTCGTTTGCCAAAGGCCGTAACAGGTACTGCTACGACGGTTGGAGGATTAATTCTTGGTCAGGCTGCAGCAGAAGCTGCCCTAGCCTCCAATATTATGATTATTATTGTCGCAGCCGTAGCAATCTCAACTTTTGTCATCCCCATCAACGAAATGAGTTTTGCAGTTCGAGTCGTCCGCCTTATCCTCCTAGCCTTTGCTAGTCTAGCTGGCCTGGCAGGTCTGGTGTTTGGATTAATCTGGTTACTCATGTATTTAACACACTTGGATAGCTTTGGACAGCCGTATTTTAAAATCTATCTCCAATCGAAGAGAGCTGAAACGGGTGAGGCCTCCCCATGAGCCGTTACTTTCATTATCTTGTCTTTGTCAATATGATAGCCAATGTGGTTGCGTCCGTTCCCAAGATTCTCATCTTACAAAGGACAGAGGGAGCAATTACTTCTATGATTGTTTCCTTTTTTTTAGGTCTGGTTTTCTGTTATATCAGTACGCGTTTTTTCAATTTTTTCCCCGGCCAAGGCCTTCCAGATTTGACTAAGAAGTATTTGCCCAGGTGGTTGTCCTTTATCATTGTTTTTGTCTTTGCGCTTAGTTGGTTTATCGCAGGCCTTATTACGTTAGTGACGTTCTCTTTTTTATTAAAAAGATTTTTAACACCTGATATGCCTTTACCTTGGATTACGTCGACCTTCTTACTGTTTCTTACTTACGGAATCGTCATGAAGAGCCGTAGTGTCCTATATACAATTGAGTTCGTCTTGATATGCTGTTTACCTGTTATATCTATCATTACTATTAAAGCTTACACTTCACCAGAGCTACACTGGGATTTTATTAAAGAATCGTTGATGCATATTAATCAATATCCTACTTTTTCAGGGATTGCGGCATCAATCTATTTACTATTGGGCGGCTTTAATCTAATCATTTTTAATCGAACCTTTACAAGGGAACAGAGAATTAACTGGAAAAACATGCTTTTCATTGGGGTTATAGGTGGTGTGGCGCTAGTCACTACATATTTTATTCCAATTGGAATGCTTGGTTTCGATGGGGTTGATTCCGTTGTTTACCCATGGATTACAACCAGTGATACGTTACGATTGAAGTTTTTTGTTGTGGAACGAGTACTTTTTATCTTCCTGCTTCTATATTTGGCCATCTCATTTTTAAGTGTTCTTATTCATTGGCATGTGACTTTAGAACTGTTAAAAAGCATAATCTGGTTTAAACGTCTGAAATGGAAAGAACAAAACTTGACTCCTCACCTGTTTATTGGACTTTTTTGGGTAGGGAGCCTGACAGTCGTAACCTACATCAATGAGCACAAACTCACAACGTATACAAGCCATTTTCTCAATTACTTACTTTGCTCATTTGCTGTCATGTTTGGCCTTTTTTGGATCATTAAAAGGAGGGCGAAGGTTTGAAGATTCCTGTTCGCCATTTAAGAACATCTATTATTTCCATCGTATTGGTACTTTCTCTCATCCTACAGACAGGATGCGGATTTAAAGACATCGACAAACGCATTTTCGTGTTATCCATAGGGGTTGACCATACGGATAATGAAGAAAAGCCTTACAAAGTTATTCTTAAGCTTGCCGTTCCGTCTGGGTCATTAAAGCAGTCTGGGACTGAATATACATACCTGACAATGGAAAGTGAATCACTAGCCTCAGCTATTCGCCTTTTAAAGACTCATGTGGATAAGGAAATTGATTTTGGCCATGCAAAGGTAATTGTTTTTGGAGAAGAGTTACTCCATCATAATTTAAAGGAAGTAATGGACTTTTTTATGCGGAGAAGAGATATTCAAAATGTATCATGGGTAGGAGTCGGGATGCCAAATGCTGAAAGTGTCCTAAAAGCTGAGCCTACATCCGAGATGGCAGGTTCCCATGCCTTGTTTAACTTCTTTGATCAAAATGGAGTGGAAAGCTCTTATATTGTTACTACTTTTCTATTCGACCTACGACGGAGAATGCTCGAGACAGGAATTGATCCAATTTTACCAGTATTAGACACAAGTGATGACAAAAAGAAAATTATGGTGAATAGCTCTTTTCTTCTATCTAATAATAAAGACCCTTTAAAAATAAATCCACAGGAAACAAAATTGTATAACGTGATGGCAAATAATGTTCAAAAACTGGATTTAATTGTTAAGAAAGACGACCTTCTCTATACCGTATCCATTGATTCAGCAAAGACGAAATATAAAATTATCACAGAACCGAAACCAGTCTTGAAAATGGATGTTTCAATGGAGGGAATTATTGAAGAATCCAACCAAGGAATGGATCCAGAAAAACTAGAAACCTACAGTCAGTACGCAAGTGAAGAGGCGAAAAAAGAGGTAACCGCCCTTCTCACAAAGCTACAGGAAAATGAAGCAGACCCGATTGGGTTTGGTGTGCGATATAAAGCCACTAGGCTACATACAAAGAATACCAATGAAGAATGGAAAAAGCTTTATCCTGAAATGACTTTTGATGTTAATGTGAAGGTATCTATTATGAGCACTGGAATTATTGAGTAGATTCCTGTACTCTATGGATTGGGCGCATGGCAAAAAAATCGTGAAGTTGTTTTTTCTTTATGAAGAAAACTTTTCTCGATGAGAAATGCTTAAAGTTTATTTCATCAGCTTTATGAAGATAACTTTTTGCTTCGGTAACAACAAATGTTGCTTTCATCCATTCTATGAAGATAACTTTAAGGGCAGGGAACACCCAAAGTTGTTTTCATAGACTTTATGGAGAAAAATTTAAGGTTGGGAAACCCCGCCCAATGTTACTTTCATCAACCTCATGAAAGATAACTTCTAGCTTCGAATAAGCCGTTTCCCTATTATCACCTAATGTAAAAATTTCAATGTGCCAACGCATCATAAATAGAGTAATCCACTTCACCTGAAATATATTTGAGTCCATTTTCACACAGCTCCATTGCCATTAAATTATCCTCTGAAGGAGGAAGATTTTTCTTGGACGCATAGATACCAAATGCAGTTGACGTCTTAAACCCAAATCGTCGATAATATCGATAATCGCCTTCCACAATAATACCTTTATAACCCATTTTAGTAGCTAATTTAATTCCTTCCTGTAACATATACGTCCCTACACCCTGTCGTTGTTTATGAATTGCAACAGAAACCGGCGATAGCATTAATATATCATCCTCAAACTTATTACTAATCGGAAGTTTAGATAGCATAAAGTGGCCTATAATCGCTCCTTCCTCTTCAACTACTAAATCTAACTGCGGAATATAATAGCGTTTTTCTCTAATCTCTCTTACTAATGCTTTTTCAATTACCCCATCTGAAAAACTAGTATTTTTGAAGATTTCATAAACAAAATCTTCAGTAGATTGATATTCTTCTTTTTGAATTTTTCTTATCTTCATCAACAATCCTCCAATGTGTATGATACTACCCTAATCATTCAACAATATATTAATAAATCCTGTATTCAGGTCAGCCTTTTTTGATTCTGTTACATTCAACTTAAATTTCCGTACTAATGAATATATTTTGCGGTGTTTGGCACCCACATGAGGAAGAATAACTTATTAAACTCATTGAATCCTGGCACCATCAGATAGAATCTTAATCCTACTTACTAGAGTCCTTTTACTCACTGCGGTGCATCGACACCTCTAATTCACTTTGACATTTATTGACAAGATTCTTGAATTTTTACAATAATTTTACAATTTCAATAAATTCACTCAATACTCTGTCGTTATTCTGTAAAGGAATACACAAAATATTTACATTTCTTAAGGAGGCACTATGAGGAAAAAAACAAACATGAAAAAAGGGTTATCGATTACGGCGACGATTGCGATCCTCGTTTCAAATTTAGGATTAGCCGTTCCGGCAACGCATGCAGAAGAAATAACAAAAAAACCTATTTCACAAGAACATTCAATCGGAGAAAAGGAGCAAACTCAAGAGGGTTCCCCTTCCACTCCTGCAAACCAGGAGGTCGAGTTCCCAGATTTGCCTAGAGATCCTAAAGTAAACGAAAACAATAGTGGCATTGACGAGAAGGAAGAACCTATTACTTCACCCATAGAAACTGAAAGTCAGCCAAATGAGGATGAAACCAGAAATAACACAGCAGAAGATGGAAAAGAATCTAATGCTACTACAGAGCCATCACAAAACGAGCAACCAAAAGAACAAGATAATATTTCTAAAGACAAGGATGAGCCAGTATTTGATGAGCAAGCAGAGAAGAATACTAATGAAGAATCCCGAGAAAGTATAGAAGTCGTGGAAAATGAAAAAAACGCAGAATCAGTAGAAAATGAAGAATCGCTAGAGGTTGAAGAGGAATCTGTCGATTATGAACTACTCCCTCCCCTACTAATAACGGAAATCATGCCCAATAATTCAGGTACTGATGAGTATGAGTATTTTGAAGTATATAATAATACAAATCATCCAATCATTTTAGATCATTATACGTTTAGTCTGGGCTACACAGATGGAAGTGGTACACCAGATGTCGATATGAAATTTGCCCCAACCACGTTAGCGCCGAAAGAAGCCCTGGTATTCTGGCATAATTCACATAAAAAAACACTAACTGATTTTAACAGCCACTATCAAACAAGTCTAACTGAGGAAGGCATCGTTGAGTTTAGTGGTGTTCCTAATTTTTATAATAACGGCAATCGAGCAGTGGTCATTAAAGACCAGGCTGGAAATGATCTTATTTCTGCTAATTATATGAGCGAGGACATTGGTAATGGACAAGTTATTCAATACAAATATCCTACAGTTGGCGTCGAGATGGAAAAGCACGAAACAAAGGCACAACCAACGCCCGGTAGTCTTACAGCAGAGCAGGTTCCCGAGCAGGAAGTCACTCTAGATGAAAACCAGGCACCCGTTATTGTTCATGAACAAATCACTGCTGCTAGTGCAGAGGATGATCTCATCATCTCTGCTACCATTTCTGATGATCAAAATGATTTCACAGCAGCTGTTTATTACCAAACCGACCAGAACGATGAGTTTACTAAGATTACTATGACCGAAAGTGATGGACAAAATTATCAAGCTAGCATTCCGAAAGAATTATTAACCAATGAGACATTGCGTTATTACATACAAGTAACTGACATAAATAATCGTGTCTCTTATCCTGAAAATAATGCTTTCGACGTTTCAATCAATAATGTAATAGAGCTTGATTATGATTCATTACCACCGATATTGATTACGGAAATGTCACCAAATTCCGAGGGAGGCGGCACGGATTATTATGAGTACTTTGAGCTTTATAACAATTCAGACCAGCCACAGTTGCTAACAAACTATTCATTTATCTATCAATATACCGATACAGGAAAAGAGCTATCGTTCCAACTACCTACCACAACAATTGAACCGCAGGAAACACTTGTATTTTGGTTTAATAACGGCAATAAATCATTGTCAGACTTTAACACAGCATTCGGTGTAGAGCTAACAAACGAACATGTAGTCGAATTTACCGATGTGTTCCCTGGCTTTTCGAATGGCGGAAATCGTGGTCTTATATTGAAAGACTCACAAGGAGAAGAAGTCATTTCTGCTAGTTATTTAGGAAGTGATAACAACAATAATGGTGGTGTGATTCAATACAGCTATCCAAGCAGCGGAACTGTAATGGAAAAGCAGCAAGGTTTAGCTCCATCGACACCAGGTGTGATTACCAGTGAACAGGTACCAGATGTTCCCGTTCATCTTCCAGAAATACCGACCGATACAGAGGCACCAATGATTGAGCATACTCAAGTTAATAACAACGATGCATTTACGCCAGTTAAAATTGAAGCAAAAGTGACTGATAACCTTGCAGTACCATTGGTCACACTCCATTATAAAGATAAGGATGCAGAAAAATTCACAGCTTTATCAATGAATCCAAGTGTAGAGGATGCTAGTATTTATACCGCTGATATTCCAGCCGCTAGTGTTACTGGAGATGTAATCTATTATATTGAGGCATCAGATGGCATTCAGGCTGTAAGCACCGAAGAATACACAATCAATGTGAAACAGGTGGATATTAATTATAGTAAAATCCCTTATTTATTGGTTACAGAAGTTGTTCCTGACAGCACAAATGTTGGTTCAGCTGACGGTTACGAGTTCATTGAAATCTATAACAATAGCAATCAAGATATTAATTTTAAAGATTATAAGCTTTATTACCGCTATGGCACTGACCCAGGTACAGATGTAGTCTGGCCCTCGGTTCCTGAAGACGTCGTCATACCAGCTGGAGAAACACTTGTCTTTTGGATCATCAATGACCAAAATGGCGACTCCACAGTAGCTGATTTTAATAACAACTATGGTTCTACTTTAGTAGAAAACGAGAATATCGTTCGCATTTATACAGGTGGAATGGCGAACGGCAGCATGCGCGGGCTGGTGATTGGTACGAATGCACATAAAGAGGTTGCCCTCGCTTATTATAATGATGTCCCAAATGTAGATGATACCTATGCGGACAAAGGAATTTTATATGGGTATCCGACAGATCAGACTACACAACAAGTAAAACTTGAAAGTAAAGATGCAACTCCTGGAAAAGTTGAGCCTTACCAAATTCCAAGTGAAGCTGTGCAAATTACTGAGGATACAAATGCACCAGTGGTAGAAAATAAAACCGAAGTCACAAAAGTTGAGGAAAAGGAAAACATCGAAATTGCTGTAAATGTAACCGATGATCAAGAAGTAAAATCCGTCCGCCTTTATTATCAAATTTCTGGTCAAAATGAATACCAAATGAAAATATTACAACAAGATTCAAGTGATGCAATGTTTCATTCCATCATCTATTCTCCTGAATTAATTGGGAAAGACTATGTCGACTATTACGTTGTCGCCTCCGATGGAAAAAGTGAAACAACAAGTGATACCTATCGCGTCAACATTACAACAAACCATGATCAATCGAGCCTTCGTTTGAATGTAAAAGAAGACGACATCCTTAACGGAGAAGTGATTCTTAAAGGAACATCTGCTGATGATGCACCTAGTGACGTCTCACTTATCGTGGATGGCACAGAGTTGACAAATAATATATACGAATCAGTCGAACGAACTGCTTATTTTGCTTTTGAAGTGAATGGTTTGAATACGTACTTCCAAAACGCTGTAACCATGGGTGAAGAAGTGCTGTATTTAATGGATGAGGATTGGTTAACTCAGTGGAAAACATTTAGTGTTCCAATTGATCCTAATCGATTGTCACTAGGTGAAAATACAATCACTGTTCGCTCAGGAAATAAAGCATCGCCGTTTGACCTAGATTCTGTTGAAAACCGTGATGATTATGACCTGAAAAATGTACGCCTTGTGCTATCTGATGGAACTGTTTTAACAGATTCAACCTACAACAATCCTGATCAAGTATTGAAGATGAATGACGCCAATCCGTATGTTAATTTTCATTTTACACTTACTAACGATCATGCACCTTCTAAAACCGTGAAATGGAACACATCTACAGTTTCTGATGGAGAGCATATTATAACAGTTGAGGATTCTGATGAAACGATTGAGACGAAGATTCTCGTTGATAACAAGGCTCCAACAATTGAAACCAATATAATTGAAGGAGAAGAATACAAAGGTGCTTTTACAATTGAGGGTAACGCCATCGATGAAATCGCCGGTGTTGAATCATTTGAAGTAGTCCTTGATGATGAGACAATTACTCTTCCATACGAAACAGCATCATCAAAATTAACACCTGGAGATCACAAATTAAACATATCTGCAACAGACAAAGTTGGCAATAAATCAGTATTCATTGTTCACTTCTCTGTTGTGAACGAAAACCCTGAAGACCCAGAAGTTGCTTCACCAGCAAATGGTGCAGTCGTTCATGGGGACCCAACTCTAAAAGTAAAAGTAATGGATCCGACAGAAGACACAGTTGACGTCACATTTTATCAAGGTTATCAATATGATGCTAGTCAAACTCAACATGTTAAAGCGTTTAAAAACGCTTCTGATACCGAGCCACCACAAACTGAGGTTCCAGCAGGAGAAAAGGACTTAACTGAAGAAGATATTGCCCTTGTATCAAAAGAAGATGGACATTATCTAATCAACAACTCAAGCACTCAATTTCCTTATCATCGCTTTGATGTAACGGTTGATTCTTCTGTTGATGAAAATGACATTATCGAACTCAACTGGAAAGGAAAGTCGTTAGAGGGACGAAAGGTGTCAATGTACGCATGGAATCATCAAACTGCGGACTGGGCGTTACTCGATTATCGCATTGCTGGTGATAGAGATTTTGAACTGACAGGCAAAGTAGAAGTGAATGAATTTGTAAAGAATCGTAAAATAAATGTCCTTGTGCAGGATGAAATTCCAAGCACACCAGATGAGTATGACTATACATTTGTCTGGATGTCTGATACACAATATTATTCAGAGAGCTTCCCGCATATTTTCGAACGTCAAACACAATGGATTGCGGAAAATCAAGAAGAGATGAAGATTAAATATGTCCTCCATACAGGCGATTTGGTCAACATCTCAACAGACGAAAGTCAGTGGAATTACGCTGATCAATTTATGGGTGTATTAGATGAGCATAACATTCCATATGGTGTCTTAGCTGGTAATCATGACGTGAACCAAGTGAATAATGATTACACCGATTATTATCGCTACTTTGGTGCTGATCGTTTTGAGGACAAGCCTTATTACGGCGAATCCTACTTTAACAATCGCGGTCATTATGATTTAATCTCCGCTGGTGGAAATGACTATATTATGGTTTACCTTGGTTGGGGTGTAACGGATGAAGGAATTCAGTGGGTGAATGATGTCCTTGCTCGGCATCCTGATCGGAAGGCGATTTTAAACTTCCATGAGTACTTACTTGCAACAGGCACAAGACATCCGCTAGGTGAAAAGCTTTATAATGAGATTGTCGTGCCAAATGAAAATGTCTTTGCTGTCTTAAGTGGACATTATCATGAAGCGCAAACTTTTATCGATGAAATAGATGATAACGGCGACGGCACACCAGATCGTACCGTATATCAAATGCTTGCCGACTATCAAGCAGGACCTGAAGGCGGCCAAGGTTATATGAGACTATTGCATTTCGACCAAGATAATCAGCGAATCATTGTCAATACGTATTCACCATATTTAGATGATTATAACTACTATGACACTGATGATCATCCTGATAAAGATGAATTTATTATTAACATGGACCTCAATGCGGTTGAAAAGCAAGTGGCAACCGACTATTTCTCTGTAAATGTGTACACCGATTCTGAAATAGGCAAAGATGAGGGCGTAGAAAGTGGCGAAATTGCCGAAACCGTTTGGGAAGGATTGGCAAACGGCAACATCTACTCCTGGTATGCTGTAGTCGAAGATGACCACACGGGAAAAACAGTATCCGATATTTGGTCATTTACAAAACAAGCTGCAGGTTCTGATTCAGAAGATGAAAATGAATCCGAAAATCCACCAACAGAGGAGCCGGAAAAACCAACAGAAGAACCTGTGAACCCTGAGCATCCAGAGCCAGCCGAAAAACCAGATACCGATGATCAAGATCAATCGAATCAGGACACTTCGAATGAGGAACACGGAAATCAGATGGATAAAGATTCTGAGGACAAAAAGCAACCTGAACCAAATACTAACGATAAAACAGATACTACCAAGCAACTAGAAAATGCTACCAATGGAAAAATACTTCCAGAAACAGCAACCTATTTATATAACTTACTGCTAGCAGGATGTATCCTATTAATTATCGGCGCATCAATTTTAGTCATTCAAAAACGAAACCACCAGGCGTAAAATCAAATCAGGGGGACGGTTCTTAATCAAAAGAACCGTTCCCTTGATTGTACTTCTTTTGATATTCAGATTAGTTCTAGAAACTTTTTTTCATTACATTAAATCAATTGCTCGTTTACTAGAACTCCTCTCCTTTTTTACTCGAATCTTTTCATTTCCTTAGAATGATTGATAAAGGTGCTGGAATCCTCGTAAAATTAAGTAGAATCATGGACAAATTTACTAGAATCCCGACTCTTTTTACTCGAATCTTTTTATTTCTCTAGAATAATTGATACAACTGCTTGAATCCTCTACAAATTACTTAGAATCATTAGTAAATGTACTAGAATCCCTCTTCCATTTACTCGAATCTTTTCATTTCTTTAGAATCATTGATAAAACCGCTTGAATCCTCGCAAATTCACATAGAATCATAAGCAAATTTACTAGAATTCCTCTCCTTCTTATTCGAATCTTTCTCCCTAAAATGATTGATGATTGCTTGTATATTGGTTCAATTTTTGCAACCATAATAAAAGGCAGGGTTCTGTTGAATATCAACAGAACCCTGCCTACTTTTAAGAAAAAACTGGCGTATTAGTTTCCACTAACTTTCTGACCCGCCCGCAATATCCATTAATAAGGATCTGCTTCGTGACTCTTTTTCACAGCATCCTTTGTAGCTTCATTGGCAGCAATTGTACCTTGACCATACTTCGATTGGCCTGCTCCGCGGCCTGGAACATTGCTCGTTTTCTCCATTTCTTGCATTTCTTTCATTTTCATTTCGATGCCTTCCTTCACACGTCGACCATACTCTTCGTCGGCTTGTGTGAAGTGCTCAATCATCGCGTCTTGAATTCGTTTGTCACATATAGCAAGTGCATTGGACAGGTTTTTAATTAATTCATCGCGCTCCCAATCCTCAAAGCTACGGTATGTATGTCCTGCTTGCCCATAGTTGTTTGGACGATCAATCGGTGCACTCATCACTGCTGCATTATACATTGGTTGGTGTGGTGCCCTGCCTTCTTTATCTGCTTCCTTGAAGCCTCCAAGCATCGATGGCTCATAGTTAATATGTGGATTTTCTCCAGACTCTTTCGGATCACGGAAATCCATTTGACCGCGCTCTTGATTTGAGCGAACGGGTACTTTCGGTGCGTTTACAGGTAATTTCAGATAGTTTGCTCCTACACGATAGCGCTGTGTATCAGAGTAAGAGAATGTGCGACCTTGTAACATTTTATCATCTGAAAAGTCCATTCCATCAACAAGAACACCCGTACCAAAGGCAGCTTGCTCAATCTCTGCATGGAAATCGACCGGATTTCGATCAAGGACCATTCTGCCCACTGGCAACCATGGGAATTTATCCTCAGGCCAAAGCTTTGTATCATCAAGCGGATCAAAATCTAGTTCCGGATGATAATCATCTTCCATAATTTGAACAAAAAGCTCCCATTCCGGATAGTCTCCACGCTCAATTGCTTCATATAAATCTTGTGTCGCATGACCTACGTTCTTCGCTTGAATCGCGTCTGCTTCTTCTTGTGTTAAATTACGAATCCCTTGCTTCGGTTCCCAGTGATACTTCACTAGTACAGCCTCTCCTTTATCATTAACCCATTTATAAGTATTCACACCAGAACCTTGCATATGGCGGTATGTAGCAGGTATCCCCCATGGAGAGAAGAGGATTGTAATCATATGAGTCGCTTCAGGCGTACGGGAAACGAAGTCAAACATGCGCTCAGGATTTGGAACGTTTGAAGCTGGATCCGCTTTAAATGCGTGAATCATGTCTGGGAACTTCATCGCATCACGGATAAAGAAGATTTTCAAGTTGTTTCCGACCAAATCCCAGTTTCCATCTTCCGTATACATTTTTACCGCAAAGCCGCGAGGATCTCGTGCTGTTTCTGGTGAATCCTTAGACCCTGCAACTGTCGAGAAACGGACCATTAATGGCGTTTTCTTACCAGCACCTGAAAATACCTTTGCTCGTGTGTACTTCTCGACTGGTTCATCGCCTACTTTACCATACGTTTCAAAATATCCAAATGCTCCCGATCCACGAGCATGTACCACACGCTCTGGTACCTCTTCACGGTCAAAATGTGAGATTTTTTCAATAAAATGATAGTTCTCAAGTGTGGCTGGACCACGATCCCCAACTGTCCTAATGTTTTGGTTGTCCATCACAGGATGACCCTGGCGCGTTGTCAACGTCTCACGATCTACTTCTTGTTCATTAGAAGTGTTGTTATCTTTGTTTTCTGCCAAATATGAAACCCCCTCAAGATTATTTACCTTTATAGCATGTTTGTAATTGTAAAATTTATACAATGAGAAATGGCATTTTTCATACTTAAAATCAATCCAAGTAAGTAGAGCTTCATATAAGACATAAACATTTTCCCTCCTCCTTTACCACTCCACTTTGCAGAGTAGGTTGAAGGGGGATACTTTTTTGTGTAAGTACAAAACTTCAAACATTTAGATAAGAAACGAGAAGAAGTATTTTAAAAATCAAAATTATCTGGGTCTGGTCCTACCCGAAGATTTTGATTTAACCTATGAATAGCTTCCATTTCCTTATTTGTTAATTCAAAATCAAAAACATTCGCATTTTCAATTATTCGATGCTCTTTCGTCGATTTAGGAATCGTTACCACCCCGTTTTGTTGGTCCCAACGCAAGATAATTTGGGCAACTGATTTATTATGGTCAATAGCAATTTTCTGTAAAGTCTCATCATCTAGCAACTGACCTTGCATTAATGGCGACCATGCCTCAACCTGAATTCCATTTTCTTGGCAAAATATTAGTAATTCTCTTTGGGTTAATCATGGATGGTATTCTACTTGATTAATGATTGGCTTAATAGAAGCAGCTTTCATTACATCTTTAAGATGGTGGATTTGAAAATTACTAACCCCAATTGCTTTTACTCGACCATCTTTGTATAGAGTCTCTAGCGCTCTCCAAGCATCCTTAAATTTACCTTCGACAGGCCAATGAATCAGGTATAGATCTAAATACTCAAAACGAAGTTTCTTTAAGCTTTTTTCAAAAGCTGCAATCGTTGAGTCATATCCTAAATCAGCATTCCAAACCTTGGAGGTTACAAACAGTTCTTTTCTAGAGATTCCTACTTCATTTAAACCTTCTCTTATTCCTATTCCAACCCCTGCTTCATTTCCATAAATTGCTGCCGTGTCAATACTTCGGTACCCATTTTTAATAGCTGTCTTTACCGCGTTCACTAGTTCAGGTCCTTCTTCTACTTTAAAAACGCCCAATCCAAACCAAGGCATTTTCACACCGTTGTGCAAAGTTATTGTATCTTGTAAATGTTTCCCTATCATTATTAAATCCTCCCAATCTTTTAACAGCTAAAACTCTCATTTCCCTCTAAATTCACTTTATCTTTTTCTTCCAAAACTCTACTAAATCCAGTTAAAATAGCAGCTGCTCCTACCATTAATGCTCCAATCCAAGAAGTATGAATTAGTCCAATTGAATCAGTGATAAGTCCACCTAAAAATGAACCAATGGCAATCCCAGCATTAAATGCTGCAATATTGATAGCTGACGCAACATCAACCGCACGTGGAACAATGCGCTCTGCCAGCATGACAACATATACTTGTAACCCTGGTACATTCATAAAAGCGAATAACCCCATAAGAAGGATTGTAAGTAATCCAGCAATTTTAAAAGGAGCCGTAAACATCAAAATAAATAAAACAACTGCTTGTACAATAAACATATAAAATAACGAGCGAACTGGATTTTGGTTCGATAGCTTTCCGCCTATCATATTCCCTATCGCAATCGCAATTCCATAAATCAGTAAAATAATCGCAACTGATTCTTCTTTAAAGCCGGTAATCGTCTGAAGTAATGGTGATAAAAAGGTGAATACAACAAATGTTCCACCATATCCTAGAGCGGTAATAATGAATAACAGTAATAAACGTCCATTTTTCACAAGCTTCAGTTGATCGTCAAAGGAGGTTTTGGCTCCTTTTCGCAAATTAGCTGGAACGAGAATGCTGTTAGCAACTAAAGCAATGATACCTATGATAATAATGACAAAAAATGCTGTTCTCCATCCTAATTGTTGACCAATGAATGTTCCAAATGGAACTCCTGTAACTGTTGCTACAGTAAGACCTGTAAACATTATCGAAATCGCACTCGCTCTTCGATTTTCTGGAACTAAATCAGCGGCGATTGTAGAGCCGATTGACATGAAAACACCATGCGAAAATGCTGATATCACGCGTGCAACTACTAATAAACCGATCGTAGTAGATACTGCTGCAAGACTATTTCCAATAATAAAGACAATCATAATCCAAAGCAGTAAGGTTTTACGAGACATTCTCGATGTTAAAGCCGTTAGAATTGGAGCACCAAACGTTACCCCTAATGCATATAAAGAAACAGTTAACCCTGCCGTAGTTACCGGAATACGTAAATCCTCTGCTATGAGTGGCAGTAATCCGACACTGATAAATTCTGTGGTGCCTATTGCAAATGCACTTACTGCTAACGCGAGTAATGCAAAAGTACTTTGTATTCCACTTAAAGCCATTTAGGATATATATCCTCCTCTGTGATGTAATGTAATAAATAATATCTTTCGTTTTTTTACAATAATAAAATGAAAGATAAAAATGATAGTATGAATCGGCCGACAAATGTTATTATGTAATACATGATTCATAAAGAGAAGTACGCACCTTTTAAGTGATATAGATACAAAAAAGTAATATAGGTACTTTTTGGTTCCTATAAGTAGAAGGAGTAAAATATGCAAAAAAAGAAATATAATATCTCAGTTGAAGCTACTTTAGAGGTGATTGGAGGAAAGTGGAAAACCGTAATCCTTTGCCATCTTACCCACGGAAAGAAAAGGACAAGCGAATTAAAACGAATTATGCCGAACATCACGCAAAAAATGTTAACACAACAACTAAGGGAACTTGAAGAAGATGGAGTGATTAATCGTATCGTGTATCATCAAATACCTCCAAAGGTAGAGTACGAATTAAGTGAATATGGAAAGAGTTTAGAACACATATTAGATTCTTTATGTGCCTGGGGAGAAAATCACATTAAGAAAGTTTATGGTGATAAATCAGAGGTATTAGAGGAAAACATATTAAACAATTAAAAGTAAATATGCGACAGTAAATCTATGGAAATCGACTGCCGATTCACAAAGTTTTCGACTCCATTATCTTGTACGGAATGGAGTCGGTTTGCACCATTACTATATTGATGAGCTTAAGTACAAAGCAAAACTTAGGCCTCTGACCCCTCCTAGCCATCAATAACTTAGCCAATCTCTAGAAATAGATTTTGCATCTTGTATTACCCCTATTTCCTTTCCACTATTTGTTCAATCCTCCTCGGAATTTATACTGTTTCAATAAAAATGACAAGGGAACTGAATCTAACATTTATCTAGCAAAAATGCTGAGGTACCCACCAAAATGTTAGGCATAGCTGTTTTAGTGTTCGTAGCTTTGTTTATACTTTTTCTTTTATGAATTACGATGATGACATAAGATGAACAGTTTAAAAAACAACAAATGTCCATATAGAAGCAACATCACGCTATAGCTGGAGAAAACAAGATATAGTTTAATCAATATGTATATAGCCCATTTTTCTACTATAAGAAATTTTAGGGATACTTGAAAGGATGGAAAAACATGATGGACAATTATAATTTGCTTGGACTTAGGCCCGCCATGGGGTGGAACTCTTGGAACACCTTTACTTGGGACATTAATGAGCAACTGATTCGTGATGTAGCAGATAGCTTTGTTTCAGAGGGATATAAGGATGCAGGATATGAATATATCGTTATCGATGACTGTTGGAGTTTGAAAGAAAGGGACTCAGATGGGAATTTAGTGCCGGATCCCACAAAATTCCCAAGCGGTATGAAAGCACTCGCAGACTATATTCATGAAAAAGGTTTAAAGTTCGGTATGTATTCATGCGTAGGTACACATACTTGCGCCGGCTTTCCGGGCAGCTTTGAGCACGAATTTCAGGACGCTCAATTATTAGCTGAATGGGGCGTGGATTATTTAAAATATGATTACTGCTTTAAGCCACGGCATATTTCGGGGGAATTGCTGTATAAACGAATGAGTCTCGCTCTTAAAAATTGTGGAAGGGACATCTTATTTTCCGCCTGCAATTGGGGGCAAGACAATGTATACCAATGGATTCGTGAATCCGGTGCGCATATGTACAGGTCGACTGGGGACATACAAGATAACTGGGAATCGATAAAAAATCTAGCACTTTCACAGCTCGATAAAGCATGTTACACCGGCTCCTTCTGCCATAATGATATGGATATGCTCGTGGTAGGAATGTACGGGGGCAGTAACGATGGTTTTATCGGAAGTAAAATTGGAGGGTGCAGTGACAATGAGTACAAAACCCATTTTGCATTATGGGTTATGCTGGGTTCTCCTCTCATGATCGGTTGTGATATCCGAAACGCTAATAACGTAACGAAGGATATTCTGTTAAACCCTGAACTTATTAAAATCAATCAGGATATTGAAGGGCGCGGGGCTTACCGTATTAAACCGGAGCCGCAGTGGTTCCATGCAGATGATGTTTTTATGCTTGTCAAGGTTCTCACAGACGGTGACCTTGCCATCGGCTTCTTTAACTTAAGCGACACTCAGAGAGAGATTTCATTACAATTTTGGGACCTTGGACTTCCGTATGCCTCTGGTTTCTCTTTAGAACTGTATGACTGCTTGGAGCATAAGGACCTTGGTAAATTTAAAGAGCGATTCGCGCCTACTGTTCCAGCACGTGCTTGTTTGGTTGTACGGGCGAAGTTGGTCAAATGAGCAGCAGCAATCGTTCATGCCGAACGTGCCGAGTTCCTCTTCAAACAGATGATGTAGCCATCTACCTAAAGCTTGTTTCCAGAACGGCACAAGATTTTTTATGTATCGATTGTCTAGGTAAACAACTTAACTGCGGACGTGAGCCTATTGAAAAATTGATCAAATATTATAGGGATTCCGGTATGTGTGTCTTATTTCGTTAACGCTTGCCCCCCTGAATGCAACGTCATATATTCCGAAGGAGTATGTGACGTTGTCTTTTTAAATATCTTTGAGAAGTATAACTGGTCCCTATACCCTACAGAGCAGGACACCGATTTAATAGACAAGTCAGATGACTTTAACAGTTCACATGCGCGACGGATTCTATACTCGGTTAGATAAGTAGAGATAGACATTCCAGTTGCCTCTTTAAACAATCTGAACAAGTAGCTGCGTTCGATTTTAGTGGCGTTCACGATATCCGAAACCCTCATTGTGCTTTTCCAATAATTGTTGTGAATATAATTCTTCGCCACACCTACATAATCTGTTTGGTGGATTAACGTTTCTTTTTGATAATACTCCATATAATAGGATAGTAGCAGACGTAACTTGGCGTCAAATCGCGTTTTATCAAATGGCCTTGTATTGGCGTTCTCTTCAATATCAAAAAAAGGCTGCAGATTTACCTGGCAAACTGGGACAACAGGCTTATCGCTTGTAAGCATCGTCAAAGACAAAAGTTGCATAGCTTCGTGACCGTTAAACTCAACCCAAACATACTCCCATGGGTCTTGCAAATCCGGATAGTAGTATATCTCCATATGCGGAAATATAATAAAACTTTCTCCCGCTTTTAGTGGAAAAGTGCCATACTTTGTTTCTAGAACCCCCTTTCCTCTTACGATGTAATGCAAAGAATAGATATCACGTACACCTGGCCCCCATTTATGCAAATTAGAAGGCTTGTGACCGTTGCTGACAAAAGTCAAATTATTGCCAAAGTACGAATGATTGAATGAGTTACTTTCAAAGTCTTTCTCCTTTTCCCCCATTTCCGTTAACCTCCTGTTCTATCACTCTACCATTTTATAAAATTTTATTTTCACTAGTATGTTATATAAGGATATCTACAATAGCTGAATGCCCTTTTCTTTTCGCCCAAGCTAGGGGTGTTGCCCATTCTGGAACATCTTCTAATACTTTTTTAGCACCTTGCTTGAGAAGAAAGGTGACCATCTCTGCTTGACCATATTTTGAGGCCCACCCTAAAGGAGTCGTACAATACTCATGATCTACTGCATTAATATCTGCACCATAATTAATCAATAACCTAGCTAGTTCTATGTTTCCTTGAAGTGCGACTAGATGCAAGTAACTTATACCAAGCCAATTGGTAAGATTAGGGTTTGCACCATGATCTAGTAACAGCTGTACCATCTCTAAGTTGGAAAAACGAAATGCATAGCACATATAGTTGCTAGCATACCAAGGACTATTCAACTCAACATCATGTTTCAAAAGTAACTCGACAATCCTCGGATAACCTGAGCTAACGGCCTGTGTCAATGGCCCATAATCACCTGCATTCATTTCAGATGGTTTAATTGCTACTATTTCACCAACTAAATCTAACCTTCCCAAAGCACAAGCAGCTGTTAATGTTATACTCCCTCCATAGATATAGAGTAGTTCTATCATTTCTTTAAAATTGTTTTTCATAGCAATAAACAGTGCATTACCAGATGCCTCAACTTCAGCGTTTGCATCAGCACCGTGTTTCAATAACATTTTGGCAATAGACAAATGGTTGCTGCTAGCAGCAGCATATAATGCAGCACCTTTAGATGCATCTCTTTCCGCCTGATTTGGGTTTGCACCGTAATCTAATAGTACTTTAACAGTTTGTTCGTTCCCAAATTTTGCGGCGTAATATAATGCCGATCTTCCTGAGCTGTCTAGGGTATTGGCCAGTAAAGGGTCTTTCTTAAGACAGTCCTGTATATACTCCGTATCACCTATTGCAGAAGCTATAAAAATATTATACTGACAACCCTTTGAAATAAGATACCCAAGTATAAACCACTGATTTTGTATAGACTCTACAGGTAAATCTCGATAGGGTCGGTAAAAATAATCTCCTTCTAATGCCAACTGAACTACCGTACAACCGTCAGCCCTTTTTGCCTCCAAATCAGCACCTTTTTCAATAAAAAAATCTACCAGTTTCAATTGTCGGGTTAGAATAGCCCAATGTAGAGGGGTATTTCCCCGTTCATCGCTTAAATAAACTGCTTCTACATTGTTATTTATTAATTGTTTTAGTTCCTTCTCCTTACGTTGTTTAATAAGTGTCGCGATAGATTCACCCAATGAATTGCTATGTAAAGTTTGTTGAAGATAATCTTCTAATATCTTAATTATACTTGTATGTCCCCTATCTTTGGCCAACTGTATTGGTGTATCTTGCCAACTTACACCACTCCTAAGCCCTGCAACTGCTTTATATTCTAGTAAGATATTTACAATTTCAAAATGTCCTTCCTTTACAGCAAAGTGCAGTGGGGAAAAATATGCCCAATTGCAATTTACCAGTGATGGTTCTTTACTTAAAAGGTCCCGAACTAAATCTGTGTTTCCCGAAATACAGGAAACTAACATCTTCCATACATCGTTCCCCTTCCCTCCACTGGAAGATATATAATTATCTGTTTTAAGAATGTCTGGCTGATTGATTTTGTTATACATAATTCCCCTTCCTAACCTTGTTTTAATACCTTACTTCCGTAACACTTAAATATAGTAATAACCGCTTTATTGTAATTGTAGTATTAATCTATACCTTAGTAGGCTTTACGACAAGCATTCACAGTCATTATATACACTCGATACAACAAATTTGCTATACCTATATCATCCAAATTTCTTTTACTGCTTCTTCTTATTTTCATATTAGCTTTCCTTATTTAATAGAGAGTTTTAGACCCTATATATTTAGTTCGTTTGTTTTAGATTAAATTCCTCTTTTCCTTAAACTAAACTGATCCTAGTACATGAAAAGCAATTATTACGTTTCTTCCTGTTGAAGCATACAACTCTTTTATCTTGAAGAAGCTTCCATTTATTTCATAGTCCTGACAGTTTAGAAAAGGGTTCCGGTTTTAGGTGCTTTTCTTACAATACGTGCTGAGAGAAAAGTCATATTGTCATCGTTATCGGTATATAAAAACCTTATTTGTGTAAAATTTTGAAATGTTACCGTAATGGCCAAAACAAGGGTTTTAGCGATAGTAAAATAAGAGGAAATTTTCCCGTTAAAATCCAGATTAGAGATCGTTTTTAGATAAATAGGGGGAGTTTTTCCGCCTATATAATTCAATAATACCTATTTTCACTTTTTTCGAGATAAATAAGTGGAATCTCTCCCTCTATTTTTGCTATTTTCAGAGCTATTTGATAATTAAGGGGAATTTTTCCCTTTAGCCTGAAGCATCTTAAACTAGTCTACAACTTACATTCATAGATCAACGAACTAGGCACTCTCCCCTGTCATATTGTCATCGTTATTGGTATATAAAAACCTTATTTGTGTAAAATTGTGAAATGTTACCATAATGGCCAAAACAAGGGTTTTAGCGATAGTAAAATAAGAGGAAATTTTCCCGTTAAGTCCAGATTAGAGATCGTTTTTAGATAAATAAGGGGAGTTTTCTCCTATATAATTCATTAGTACCTATTTTCACGTTTTTCGAGTCAACTAAGTGGAATCTCTCCCTCTATTTATTCTATTCTTAGTGCTGTTTGCTAATTTAGGGGAATTTTTCCCCCTATATCTGATCAAAGTACTTTACCTGATCCCCTAACCGATAAAAGCGACTCTCACTCATTACCCTCTGTTCTCCATTACTTTAATTCTTTTAAATAGATGATCGGTGCTTCAAAATAATTTTCATTTTTATCTACCAATTCGAGTAATGCAACCGCTTTTATTTTGCCGATTATAGGATTATATCTTTTTAAGCAATAGGAAAATGCCTCGGATAATCTTTCAGGGGGTAGCTTATTTGCTAAAGTACAATGAGGAATCCAGTTTCCAGGTAAATATAATGGATTGGCACTTTCATTAAATACTTTAAAATGGTTATGGTGATTAACATGGAAGTCCATTAATTCCTTTGTTATCGTTGGAGAAAGAAATAATGTTCCATTATTTAAAAATGAACCTATCGTATTAAACGTTATTTCTATACCAGCTTTATTATTATAATAAGTATCTATTTGTCTAATAAATTCGCTTTTATTCAACTTATTGTAACATGCCAAGGTAAGGTGGGGGACTCCATCTTTCACTTCCTTCGAATAAAAGGAAATTGACTTATCACTTAATTCTTTCCATATGCTTTTAATAAACTTTTCTATATTTATGTCAAACAACGCTATAAACCAATACATATCTATCAACTAACCTTCCTTTTTTATAAGTCATACAAGCATGTACTATTTGTTAAAAATATAGTTAAAGTATCTACGATAGGTCGCCGCTATATTTCTTCATCGTAATAAGCAACCGCACATTTTCCGTCTCTATCCTTTATTTGTCCAAGCACCTACTAGTATAGATTCATAGATTGATAATAAAGGAGGTGATCATATGCTTCAGTTACTTCTATATGTTTCTCTAGCTGCATTCTTTGTTCTTGAGTTAACATTCTTAAGAATAGTATCTGTTCGTCAATCGTCTAAAGAACTTAAAACGATACAAGGTATTGACACTATTAAAGAAATTTATCCAGTAACACAGCCAGCCAATGTCCAGCTTGTAGCAAACAAAATTCCGAGTCGCCAAAAAGATCTGTAATTTATTTTTTATGTATGTGCGTGAACAAATAGATTCAAATAGAAAGGAGGTTTATGTCATATGTTTGAATTATTTTTATTAATTATGTTCGTTGGATTATTTATTTCGGGAATGTTGCTGTTACGATTCGGACTGTTTAAACTATCTGCAGAATCACTTAAGAAATGGTTAATAAAATTTACAGATACACCTTGGAAAGGTCTCCTTACAGGAACAATTGTAACAGGTATTCTCCAAAGTAGTTCTGCGGTAACAGTCCTCGTTATCGGCCTCATTTCAGCTAAAATGCTAACATTTCGTCAATCCATTGGGATTATTCTGGGAGCAAATATCGGGACAGCTTTCACATTAGAAATAATCGCAATCGACATTGATTCATTAATCATTCCAATGGCAGTGATTGGTGGAGTCATGGCATTATTTAGAAATAAAAAACTCCATTATTCAGGGTATGCATTACTTGGTTTAGCTGGTTTATTTGGAGCAATGTGGGGATTTGGATATGTTGCAGAACCATTGAAGGAGATGCAATTGGCTTATCAAATACTCGAATCACTTGATAATAATAACTTCTATGCAATATTAGTAGGGGCAATTATTACAGTACTTGTTCAATCAAGCACAGCAGCTACCGGAATGGTAATGGGGTTCCTTTCAGCAGGTACAATGGATCTAACTACAGCAATTGCCCTTGCACTTGGAGTCAATATCGGAACATGTATTACTGCATATATGGCAGCACTTATATCACGTGGAAGAGCAGAATATCTTGCTGCATATGCTCATATTTGGTGTAATATCATTGGTGTTGCAATCTTTTTCCCATTAATTGGAGTCCTTGCATGGGTTGGACAAGAATTAGCCTCACAACCAGCACATCAGCTTGCCCATGTTGGTGTAATCTTCAATGTAGTTGTCTCACTACTTTTCCTACCATTTGCAAAACAATTTGAAGGTTTCCTATTAAAACTTCATGATCGCAAAAAAGAAATTGCTTAAAATAAGTTCCTCATTATAATCCAACTCTACCTTTTACTTTTATTGTAAGTAACTGAACAGAAAGCTAGCCTTTAGGCTGGCTCTTTTTAAGGAAAGGGCCAATGCTTAAACTTCCTCAGCATTGGCCTTTTAAAGCTAGTTCTTATAGTAACTTACTTATTTTCCAACATAATAAGTCTCCGTCGGTCCAAGATAGCTATTTGCAGGTTTCTTTCCTTCTGGATAGATTACTAGCTTTTCCAATACAAAGCCTGGGCTCACCGCATAAATTCGCAAAGTATTTAATCCTGCCTTACAATTTATGCTGCTAATGTACTTATGGATGTTAGTAAGCACCCCTGCTGCCCAGTTTTGATCATCAACACGATATCCTTCTGGAAGAACATTCACAATGTTAATATCATGCTCATTTGCTTGTATTCCACAGAATAACGTACCATCTTTTGTGACTGGATTAGAAGGTTGCATATATAACTCTACCTCATACACTCCCGCTTCTTGAACTACAAAATGATATTCCAGACATGGTGCATCTACACCTGGTGTAAAATATTCCGTTGTTGGGAATGCCTTAATTGCGGATAATGTCTTGCCATATCCATGAAGCACTTCAAAGGTATTAACATTATCCTGTTGATTTCTTGCTTCCTTTTTCGAAACATAGTGTTCTGCTTCTATTGAAATATATCCATTGGTATCAACAAATGTCATAGTAGGTAATTCACTATAATCACTTACGGATGCGTTTACAATAATTGTACAGGTGCCACACGGCATCTCTACTACAATACTGCCTTCTGTCTCGTCGTTCATTGTACTACGATCAATCTTAACAGTAATGACTACTGTTGTTTTATCTATTCCATCTAAGCTGCCGCTCGTCTTAGAACATGTCAGCCACTGATTTTTACTAGTAATCTTATAATTCGCATTCATATCACTAACACTAGAAATTGTAAAAGAAGCTTCCTCAATCCCCGGCTGTAAAAAGTCATTTAAATATAATTTATTATTATGCCATGCGGGACCCTCTGTGTGTTGTTCTGTTCCATCCAAAGTGACTACCAGTCTTGGCTTATTAGCAGGTAATACATTCATTAGGATAGGATATTGGCATTCCTCTTCATTCCAGTGAATAAAACCGATATGTTCAGAAAGTCCCATTCCATACCATTTACCATCATCAATCGTATGGTACTGTTCCACGAGTTCTCTGTCTCTTTTCATACAATCTTTAATCTGATCAGCGAGTCTGTTTGCTTCCATCATACGCAACTTAGCAGCATAATGATTTTTACCAGTTAGCAACCACATCTTCTGTAAATTGAGATTTCCTACAGCAGGATAATATACTAGTGAGAAATATGTTGAAAAATTATCAGAATCTACATTTTTATATAATTCTTCAGCAATATTCAAAAGGTAATCGATTTGCTGTAATAACTTATCTGATTCCTTGTAATTCACTGGATGATATACATCTGCATTCATATGCTCAGGTCTGCGATTATGAGCAATCTTTGTATAACCTGTCAGCAGCTCAAATACCTTTTTCATTCCATCCTCGGAGAATACTCCACCAAATTGTCTTTCAATCCATTGCTTCGTATAAAGCTCGGTCTTGTTTTTTGCACTGGTTCCCCATTTTTCAAAATCATAAGCCAAATCGAGGAAATAAGATAATGGAAATTCCTGTGTCGCAACATCACCTACATTAACAATCCATAGATCCCTGACACCAAAGTCGTATGCCATCGTCATTTGTTCCCATATCTTCGGAAGGTATGAACTATTTATCCATTCATACGAAATCGGTCCGCCATGATAATCAAAATGATAATACATACCATAACCACCTTTATGGTTACGCATTTCTTCTGTAGGCAGAGTCCTTAAATTGCCATGATTGTCATCGCAAAGCATCAAAATGACATCCTCAAGCTCCTCCGAGTTCATTAACCCTGGTGTATTCTCATCACCGTAAAAGAAAGGTTCTACCTCTTTATATAAGGCTAGCATTCTTGGCACTTCTGATAGATTTGGATTGATATTGTCCCGTATCAGCTGGTTTTGTGTCTGTAACACATCTCGCAGTAACTCGATATTGTCAGCCAGCGTTGCTTCTTTACCCATGATTGAAGTATCTGCTTCACCACGCATACCGACAGTTATAACGTTTTCAAATTTGCCACTTCGTTTCAATCCGTCTTCCCAGAATTTTGTAATCCCTTCTCTGTTGGAAATAAAATTCCAAGCATCTCCATAAATAGAGTTTTCTCCGCGCAAATATTTATATTCCTCTCCATTACGCAAACATGGCTCATGATGGGATGCACCCATAACTACTCCATATTCGTCAGCCAGTTCAGCACTCGCTAAACCCGGTCCGTCAACACTGAAACGCGCTGACCACATGGCTGGCCAGAGATAATTTCCTTTCAATCTTAACAATAGTTCAAATACATGCTCATACATTTCAGCATTAAAGCCGCCAAAATTCTTCATCGTCCAGTTACCAAAGGCCGGCCATTCATCATTGATAAAAAAACCTCGGTAACGAACGGATGGCTCTTTAGAAATAGATTTCATATTTCCACTCAAGGAAAATGAATCTTTACGCTTTGGCTTCACATCACACCAATCCACCAACGGCGAAACACCAAGCAACTCTGATAGATGGAAAAGACCATAGATAGTGCCTCGTTTGTCACTACCCGCGATTACGAGCGCTTTGTTAACGCCTTCAAAAGGATGATCAATCACTTGGAATAAAAATACTTCTCGCTTCCCTTTTATTTCTGACAGATCAATTAGTTTTTTCTCTTCAAGTTCATGAAGCATTGGGCTATGATCTACCGTTCCATACAAAACAGCATTCTTGCCAAGCTTCATTCTGTCCGTAGTTGCATGTGGTGCATATCCAAAAACCAACTCCACATCATGCATAACCTTTCGGGCAATCTTATTTACCCCGCTGAATGCCTCTTCTTCCTGATAAAACAACGAACCTAACATAGATGTACAACCATCTGTAGCAGATACTTCTTTTAACATATCTTGATTAATTAAAAATTCCATAAAAATATCCTTTCTACTGTTATATTTGTCCATTCTCTTGTTTCATTTCTAAGTAGTCAATGTTATTCGGAAAACAGAATAAATCCTTACTAGAACTAGGTTTTCAACTAATTGTAACCACTAATTGTTCAAAGATAGTTAGTTTATCCTACTTACAATCCTATTGACTATATAACAAATAATAACATACTACACTTTTAGATTTGCATAATATTGCTTTTTTCCAGACTTTTCTCATTCTCTTACTATTGGATGTAAAAAACGTGACCTTTAGTTCAATTCACATTTGAGAAAATAAAAAAAAACCAATAACAAAATAAGCAAATTAACACTCGAAATTACAAACTGAATAGCATTCAAATTAACAAGAAAAAAGACCAACTTTACCTAAAGTGTACCCTTTGTAAAGGACATTTTAAAAAAAAGACTATGCTACATTGAGAAGATGATTCCTATATTGAATAGGTGTCATCTTCTTTAAATTCCATTGATATCTATAGTTGTTGTAATA
>Ga0182742_1000451_pt1 | contig 65878 bp, 56 predicted proteins | sample eDN5th37CBELigMG_FD_128880 | JGI IMG/M metagenome (GOLD analysis project Ga0182742, IMG submission 128880) | Enriched Miracle-Growth compost microbial communities from Emeryville, California, USA - eDNA 5th pass 37_C BE-Lig MG (version 2)... ...
GGTGAACAGGTATTCGAGACCGCCGCCGACGGTGTAGCCGTCACGGCCGCCGTCACCGCCGAAGCCGTTGGTGAAGCGGGTGTCAGCCCAGCCATAACCGCCCTTCACGTAGAGCAGGGTCGGGCCCCAGGTATAACCGAGGCGGCCGGTGACCGAGCCGAGGCCCCGGTTGGCGAAGGTGCTGTTGGTGTCCTTGAAGCTGTAATTGGCTTCGATACCGAACACCCAGTTCGGCGCGAACTGGTTGTCGTAACCGACCTGCACACCGCCAAGGAACGTGCCGTCACGGCTGCCTGCGAAGATGTTGTTGTCGTCGCCGCGGAAAGCACCGCCGACGTGACCACCGAGGTAGAAGCCGGTCCAGTTGTAGATCTGCGCGGGGACGGGCGCCGGAGGAGCCTTCGTGTAGGGGCGGGCTGCCAGATCAGCGGCGTTGGCCGGAAGCGCCATACCGATAGCTGCGAGAGCGACCGTGCCCAGAAGGAAGGATTTCATTGCTAGTCTCCGCGAATTCTCTTGTTTCGGGGTAAAGTGTCCCCGGATCGACATGGGCCAATATAGCCGTTTCAGCGCAAAATGCCGTCTCCCGAATGCAACACTGGCAGCGGAAGTGCGCGAGGAAATTTCCGCGCCGGACGGAATTCTCTCTCGTCAAAGGTATTATGTGGCGGAACGCTCCGGCAGGGCACATGCGCCGTCCGACGATTTGCAGAGAAATCTTTGCGGCGGTCTTTAACAGAACGAAGAGTGAACATAATATCGCCATGTGGATAAAGGTCCGTAACCGCGTCCCAGAGGGGTGGAACGCGGTATAGCTGCGGGACTGTAGCCGCGGGCGCGGCGTCCCGTCACTTCGGATCACCGGAAATCCGATGCAGTCGGTCATTTGTATGAGAGAGCGGAGGCGTTGATGGCGGGAAGCGTCAATAAAGTCATTCTGGTCGGCAATCTTGGCGCCGATCCGGAAATCAAGCGAACGCAGGACGGGCGTCCGATCGCCAATCTGCGGGTGGCGACGTCCGAAAGCTGGCGCGACAAGAGCACCGGTGAACGCAAGGAGAAAACCGAGTGGCACCGCGTGGTGATCTTCAATGAAGGCCTGTGCCGGGTGGCCGAGCAGTACCTGAAAAAGGGTGCCAAGGTTTACATCGAGGGGCAGTTGCAGACCCGCAAGTGGACCGATCAAAGCGGCGCCGAGCGCTATTCCACCGAAGTCGTCCTGCAAGGTTTTAACTCGACCTTGACCATGCTCGACGGTCGGAGCGGTGGAGGCGGCGGCTTCATGTCCGACGACTCGTCCGGGGGCGACTTCGGCGCAAGTGGACCGTCGGGTGGGACGCCACGCCGGGCGGCCGTTGGCGGCGGGCGGAACGCCGATATCGATGACGACATTCCGTTCTGAGTATTCGAGTTCGGTCCGCGATGACCATGATTGTCCGCGCTGAGTGCGCGGACACTCGTGGCGATGACTGGCGTGGTCGAGGGTGTCCGCTCCGCGGCAGCTTTCGCCGACCCCCGGCCAAGCTCAAAGCGTTCCGGTCGTGACGATCAAATAGATCAGTCGGCCTAACGCTCCCAGCAGAAGGGCCGAGGCCGCGATGGCCTGAATGAAGAAGCCGGTCCGGCGTTTTGCCGCCGCAGCTCTATAGCCGATAAAATAGACGACGCGCCCGACGATCCACACCAATCCGAGCATCGCTGCGACTCCGGCATGCCAATAGATCGCGAACAGCCATAGCGAGGGCAGAAAGATCGGGAGCCATTCGAGCGTGTTGACGTGCGCGCGAATGGTGCGTTCCAGGGTCGGATCGCCGGTCATGGCAGGCGCAAAAATACCGACGCGCCCGCGTGTTCTGGCGACCATCGCTGCCATCCAGAAATAAACCAGAACCGCGAAAAGCGTGACGAGCGCGACGGAGGTGTAAGGCATGGCTGCGTCCTCTTTGAGGGGAGCTTCAAAGAGCGCGAGGATTATTGGTTTCGATCGCGAAATCAACCGTCCGGGATGCGGGCCTTGATAGCATTCACGCAGCGCGCACGGCCTGCTTAAGTGGCGGAAATTTAAGTAGAAAAATCCGCTCTCGGGAGCCTGGCGGGGGTGGTTTTGAGGGGGCGGATGCGCTATATGATTCTCAGCAAAAACTGACCGGAATCCACCCTTGGCCGATAGCGAAGACAACATCCCGGAGGAGCCGTCGGCGCCTTCGGATATCCGTCCCGTTTCGATTCTCGACGAGATGAAGCGCAGCTACCTCGATTACGCGATGAGCGTGATCGTGGCGCGTGCGTTGCCGGACGCGCGCGACGGGCTGAAGCCAGTGCATCGCCGCATTCTCTACGGCATGTACGAGAACGGTTTCGAGTGGAACAAGCCGTATCGCAAATCGGCGCGAACCGTCGGCGACGTGATCGGTAAATATCATCCGCACGGAGACCAGTCGGTTTACGACGCGTTGGTGCGCATGGCGCAGGATTTTTCCATGCGCGTGCCGCTGATCGACGGCCAGGGCAATTTCGGATCTGTCGACGGCGATATGCCGGCGGCCATGCGCTACACGGAATCGCGCCTCACCAAGATCGCGCAGTCGCTGCTCGACGACATCGACAAGGATACCGTCGACTTCCAGCCCAATTACGATAACAGCGAGAAAGAGCCGTCGGTCCTGCCGGCGAAGTTCCCCAATCTTCTCGTCAATGGCGCGGGCGGCATCGCCGTCGGCATGGCGACCAACATTCCCCCGCACAATCTCGGCGAGGTGGTCGATGCTTGCGTGGCGCTGATCGACGATCCGGCACTTGGGATCGACGATCTCATCAATATCGTTCCGGGGCCGGATTTTCCGACCGGCGGCATCATTCTCGGCCGCCAGGGGATTCGCTCGGCCTATCACCTCGGTCGCGGCTCGATCGTGATGCGTGGCAAGGTCTCGATCGAGCCCGCGCGCAAGGACCGCGAAGCCATCATCATCTCGGAAATTCCCTACCAGGTGAACAAGGCCACCATGGTGGAGCGCATCGCCGAGCTGGTGCGCGACAAGAAAATCGAAGGCATCTCCGATCTGCGTGACGAGTCCGATCGCGACGGTTTTCGCGTCGTCGTCGAACTCAAGCGCGATGCAGTGCCCGAAGTGGTGCTGAACCAGCTCTATAAATATACGCCGCTGCAGACCAACTTCGGCGCCAACATGGTGGCACTTGACGCCGGCCGCCCACAGTTGATGAATTTAAAGGATCTGCTGACGCTCTTCGTTGCGTTCCGCGAGCAGGTCGTATCACGACGAACCAAATTCCTGCTGAACAAGGCGCGTGACCGCGCGCACATCCTTGTCGGACTTGCGATCGCCGTCGCCAATATTGATGAGATCATTCGGGTCATTCGGACCTCGCCGGATCCCAATGCAGCGCGCGATACCCTGATGTCGCGCGACTGGCCGGCGAATGACGTGGCGGCGATGATCGCGCTGATCGACGATCCGCGCCACCGTATTAATCCCGATGGCACCGCGCGGCTGTCGCTCGAACAGGCGAGGGCCATTCTCGATCTGCGGCTGCAGCGCCTGACGGCACTCGGGCGTGAAGAAATTTCTGACGAGATCGACAAGCTCGCCGTGGAAATCGCGGATTATCTGGATATCCTGCGTTCGCGTGCACGCATTCAGAGCATCATCAAGGATGAATTGAATGCCGTGAAGGCGGAGTTCGCCACTCCGCGCAAGACGGTCATCATGGAGCAGGAAGGCGAGGTCGAGGACGAAGACTTGATCCAGCGCGAGGACATGGTCGTCACCGTGTCGCATCTCGGCTATGTCAAGCGCGTCCCGCTCTCGACCTACCGCGCCCAGAAGCGCGGCGGCAAAGGCCGCTCGGGGATGCAGACCCGCGACGAGGATTTCGTCAGCCGGCTGTTCGTCGCCTCGACTCATACGCCGGTGCTGTTCTTCTCATCGCGTGGCCAGGTCTACAAGGAGAAGGTCTGGCGGTTGCCGATGGCGCCGCCAAACGGGCGCGGCAAGGCGCTGATCAACATCCTGCCGCTGGAGCAGGGGGAGCGGATCACCACCATCATGCCGTTGCCGGAGGATGAATCGTCGTGGGGCAATCTCGACGTGATGTTCGCCACCACCGGAGGCAATGTTCGCCGGAATAAGCTGTCGGATTTCGTCGATGTTCGCCGCTCCGGCATCATCGCAATGAAGCTGGACGAAGGCGAGGCGATTGTCGACGTGCAGATCTGCACCGAGCGCGACGACGTGCTGCTGACCGCTGCGGCCGGGCAATGCATTCGCTTCCCGGTCACCGACGTGCGGGTATTCTCGGGCCGCACCTCCATGGGCGTGCGCGGCATCGCCTTGAGCGAGGGGGATAAGGTGATCTCGCTCGCGATCCTGCGCCACGTCGATGCGACGTCGGATGAACGCTCGGCCTATCTGAAGATGCGGCGCGCGGTGTCGGGCGAGAGCGGTTCTGTCGAGGAGGCCCTCGAGACCGACGGCGACGAAAGCAATGGCGCGATCCAGCTCGGCCAGGAACGCTACAGCGAGATGTCGGCAGCCGAGCAGGTGGTGCTGACGGTTTCGGAGAACGGCTACGGCAAACGCTCTTCCTCTTACGAGTACCGGACCACGGGCCGAGGCGGGAAGGGCATCGTTGCCATGTCGGTGAGCGAGCGCAACGGCAAGCTGGTGGCGTCCTTCCCGGTCGAGGATTCCGACCAGATCATGCTGGTGACCGATAAAGGGCAACTCATCCGCTGCCCGGTGGAAGGCATTCGCGTTGCAGGGCGTTCGACCCAGGGCGTCATCGTGTTCAATACGGCCGACGACGAGCATGTCGTCTCGGTGGAACACATCGGTGACGACGGCGATAACGGGAATGGCAACGGCGAGGGATAGATCGCCGGAGTGCGCCATCGTTACATTTCGACTGAACAAAGGTAGAATGAGCAAGGGCCCCAATTGGGCCCTTGTTTTTGCGCATCTGGAGGTTGGCCGCGGGCATGCGGCGAATTCGTGATCAGCCGCGGATGATGCGGGCTGGCGCGATCGCGCGACGGGACCCGCTCCCGCGCAGACAGGAGGTGTCGAAGTTCGGCCAGTTCTGCTGGTTGCAGACGTCGGACCGAAGGTCGAGCCGGTCGCTCTTGGCCAGTGGCGCGGTGGATACGCCCGCCTCGACTTCCGGAGCAAACCCGGGAAGGACGGTCAGAGCGGCTGCAACGAAGGCGGCGATAGTCAGAGCGGAAAGAGCCTTGATCATGACGTTCCCCTGTCGTGTGGGCCTGTCGCCCTTCTGGTTGCTTGCTGCCCCTTTGATAGCCGCTCTGGGTTTCCGCCGGTTTTCACGGCGGGAAGAAATGGCTTCATTTCGGCCCGGAATTGTTTCGTCGCGGTTGGGCCTACGAAACAAAGGATCAACTCGCGCTCCTGCAAAGTAGACGCTCCAGATCCCCCTCCGGTTCGGCCCTCCACTCCAAATAAAATCACGTCGCAGGACGGAACTCGCTGGCTTGCAGGCGGCGGGCGGGCGGGTTAGACGAAAACCATGACCCGCATTGCGCTTTATCCCGGCTCCTTCGATCCTGTCAGCAACGGTCACCTGGACGTGGTCCGGCAGGCCGTCACCCTCTGCGATAAGTTGATCGTCGCGATCGGCATTCACCCCGGAAAGAAACCGCTATTCAGCACCGAAGAGCGGCTAGCGATGGTTCGCGAGGTGTTCGGCCCTGTCGCAGCGAAGGCCGGATGCGGTTTCGATGCAGTGACCTATGATGGCCTGACGATCACCTCTGCCCGTGATCATGGGGCGCGGATCATGGTTCGCGGTCTGCGGGATGGCACCGACCTGGACTATGAGATGCAGATCGCTGGCATGAACGAAACCATGGCGCCCGACGTGCAGACGGTGTTCGTCCCGGCTTCGGTCAGCGTCCGCCCGATCACCGCCACACTGGTGCGGCAGATCGCGGCAATGGGCGGCGACGTCTCGGCTTTCGTGCCGGCCTCGGTTGCCGCCAGCCTCAAGACCAAGTTCCAGAGCTAGTCGAAAAACTAGTCCCGAGAACCGGGTCGAAGAACCATCAACGTCTCCTGCTTGGAGTTGATATGATCCGCATTCTTGCCGTCCTCGCCGCGCTGCTTTATGCGGCACCCGCCCTGGCCCAGTCGCTGCCCGCCAACCTGGACAAGGCCAACGCCATTGTCATCGACACGACCAAGGGGCGCATCGTAATTCAGCTGCGGACGGACCTCGCGCCGCAGCATGCCGAGCGGATCAAGCAGCTTGCCCGCGACGGTTTTTACAACAATGTGCCATTTCACCGGGTGATGGCCGGCTTCATGGCGCAAACCGGCGATGGCCAGAACTTCAACGGCACGGGCGGGTCGAAATACCCGAACCTGAAGGCTGAGTTTTCGCAAACGCCATTTACGCGAGGTGTGGTCGGCATGGCGCGGCGGGGCGACAGCAACGATAGCGCCAATTCGCAGTTCTTTATTTGCTTCGCGGATGCCTCGTTTCTGAACGGCAAGTACACCGTTATCGGAAACGTCGTGTCCGGGATGGACGTTGTCGACAAGTTGAAGAAGGCGCCTCCCGGTGTGCAGAGCGGTGCAGTCACGGATCCCGACAAGATGGTGAAGGTGCAGGTCGCCTCCGACATCAAGTAGCCGGCGCGCGCGGCGACAGTATTCATTTCAAGGAAGAGAAAGCACCATGGCTGATAACGAGAATACGCTGATCCTCGAAACCACCCAAGGTCCGGTGACGATCGAGATGCGTCCCGATCTTGCGCCGAACCACGTCGCGCGCATCAAGGAGCTTGTCCGCCAAGGGTTCTACGACGGCATTGTTTTCCATCGCGTCATTGAGGGTTTCATGGCGCAGACCGGCTGTCCGCACGGCACCGGCACAGGCGGTTCCGGGCAGAAACTCAAGGCTGAATTCAATGCCGAGCCGCATGTCCGCGGCGTGGTCTCGATGGCGCGGGCCGCCAATCCGGATTCCGGCGACAGCCAGTTCTTCATTTGCTTCGACGATGCGCGCTTTCTCGACAAGCAATACACCGTTTGGGGCAAGGTGACCTCGGGCATGGAGAATGTCGACAAGATCAAGCGGGGCGAGCCGGTGCAAAATCCCGACAAGATCGTTAAGGCGCATATGGCGGCCGACGCCGCCTGAAGGCTTCGACTCAACGAAGGTGCAATGGCCGGATCCTGTCCGGCCATTGACGTTTCCGCCCTCGAAGGTCCAGTGATGGGACAACTCTCCCGTCACATCGTCCAGTTGATCCATGCGCACCGAACTTTTCGATTTTGAGCTTCCGCCTGAAAGCATCGCGCTGCGGCCGGCGCACCCGCGCGATGCCGCGCGCCTGCTGGTGGTTCAGCCCGGTCGGGGATTGCAGGACCGTCGCGTGGCAGATCTGGCGGACGTGCTCCAGCCTGGGGATCAACTTGTCGTCAACGACACCAAGGTCATTCCCGCGCAGTTGGCGGGGCGCCGCATCGGGCGTGACGCAGAGCCGCGCATCGAAGCGACCCTGATCAAGCGTCTCGACGGTTCGCGCTGGCAGGCGCTGGTGAGGCCTGCCAAGAAGCTGATCGAGGGCGACACCATTCGCTTCGGCAACGAGGGCAGGGTATGCCTGCTCGGCCACCTCGATGCGGAGGTGGAAGCGAAAGGCGAGAACGGCGAGGTGACGCTGGCATTTTCGTTTCATGGACCGACGCTGGACCAGGCCATTGCCGATGTCGGCACGCCGCCGTTACCGCCCTACATCGCCTCGCGTCGAGCGCCCGACGAACAGGACAGTCAGGATTACCAAACCATGTTTGCGGTCCATGAAGGCGCGGTGGCTGCGCCGACCGCGGGACTGCATTTCACACCGGCATTGGAATCCGCTCTGCAGGCGCGGGGCATTGTGATGCATCGGCTGACGTTGCACGTCGGAGCCGGGACCTTCTTGCCGGTGAAAGCCGACGATACGGACGGGCACCGGATGCATGCGGAGTGGGGGACGATCTCGCAAGAGACCGCTGCTGCATTGAACGCCGCACGTGCCGCAGGCGGACGCATTGTCGCGGTCGGTACCACTTCGTTACGCCTGCTGGAGAGTGCTGCGGAGGCGGATGGCACTATCCAGCCGTTCACCGGCGAGACCGATATTTTCATCACCCCGGGCTATCGTTTTCGCGCAGTTGATGTGTTGATGACGAATTTTCATCTGCCGCGCTCCACGCTGTTCATGCTGGTGTCGGCTTTCAGCGGCCTCGACACCATGAAGCAGGCTTATGCGCACGCCATCGCCAACGGTTATCGCTTCTATTCCTATGGCGATGCAAGTCTGCTGTTTCCGGACCCGGCCAGCCGATGACTGTTGCCAATCATTTTGAACTGCTTGGCCAAAGCGGAGGGGCACGGCTCGGCCGGCTGACAACACCGCACGGCGTCGTCCGCACCCCTGCATTCATGCCGGTCGGGACCGCCGGTGCGATGAAGGGCATCCACTGGCGCGAGATCCGCGATAGTGGCGCTGATATCGTGTTGGGCAACACCTATCATTTGATGTTGCGGCCCGGCGCCGAGCGTATCGCGGCATTGGGCGGTTTGCAGACCTTCACCACCTGGAACGGACCGATGCTGACGGATTCCGGCGGCTTCCAGGTGATGTCGCTGGCGCAACTGCGAAAGGTGACGGAGCATGCCGTCACCTTCCGCTCTCACATTGATGGTGCCAGCGTCGAGTTGTCACCGGAGCGCGCAATTGAAGTGCAGCGGCTGCTTGGCTCCGATATCGCTATGCAGCTCGATGAGTGCGTACGATTGCCGGCCGAACGAACTGAAATCGAACGCGCGATGCAGCTCTCGCTGCGCTGGGCCGAACGGTGCAAGCGGGCGTTTGAGCGTGCCGAAGCGGGATACATGTTATTCGGCATCGTGCAGGGCGGCGATATTCCGTTGCTGCGAAAGGCAAGTGCCGATGGTCTCGTCCAGCTCGGCTTTCACGGCTATGCGATCGGGGGCCTTGCGGTCGGGGAGCCGCAGGAGGTGATGCTGCGGATGATCGAGGAGACGGCGCCGCATCTGCCGCAGGAGCGCCCACGCTATCTCATGGGGGTGGGGACGCCGGACGACATCCTGCAGGGAATCGGCCGTGGTATCGACATGTTCGATTGTGTGCTGCCGACCCGCAATGGCCGCCATGGGCTGGCGTTCACCCGGCGCGGGCCGGTCAACTTGCGCAACGCGCGTCATGCCGATGATCCGCGCCCGCTTGACGAGGAAAGCCGCTGGCCCGCCACACGCACTTATTCGCGAGCCTATCTGCATCACTTGATCAAGTCCGGCGAGGCGCTCGGCGCGATGCTTCTTTCAGAGATCAACATCGCCTATTATCAGGACCTGATGCAGGGCGCGCGCGAGGCTATCTCCCGCAATGACTTTGCCGGTTTCAGCGACGCAGTGATCGAGAACTGGACGCGTGGCGATCTGGCGCCGCGGGCCTAGTTGCAGGTGATGGCCTTGAACGAATGCTGGGTAACGAAGCCGTAGCCGCAGGTATCGCACGTCCAAAGATAACCGACGACGTTTTCCGACAGGAACGCCGAAGCTTCGGCGGCGATCATTGAGTCGGCGCAAATCGGGCATGTCGGCAGTTCACGTTCGCGTGGGATCCGGCCCGGATTCGAGGACAAGGACTCTGCAATGGCTGGCATCGAGGCCTCCTCTGACTTGATTTGCGCAGACAGGATACGCCGCGATGTTTGACGATGTCGCAACGCAAATGCGTTGCTTTTACGATTTCTAATGCTGCAGCACGGCGATATTCGGAGTGTGATCGGCGCGTGATGACTTGCGTATTCCCCGCCGTCTCAGTATCTGCAACGGCAGCAATGATCCGGACGATTTCAGCCCGGCAAGATGGACATCGAAATGTCACAGCCTCCGCGACGCCCCCGTACATTGAACGATGCTCGCACCGAGGCGGAAGCTGCGTTCAAGAAGGTGATGACCAAGGTCGCGGAGCCGTTGCCGCGACAGGCCGCAATTCCCGGCGTCAAGGAGCTCGTATCGCTACGGCTTGATCAGGACGTGCTGGAATATTTTCAGCAGGATGGACCGGGCTGGCAGGACCGTATCAACGCGGCCCTGCGTAAGGCCGCAGGAAAGTAGAGCGCCGGCGGGGTCGCGAACGCAAAAAGGTCAGGTGATCAGCGCCGCGACAGCGAGATCGACGCGCTTTTGAAAGAGCCTTCGGAGCGGATGGTCACGCGCTGCCGGTTGCCGGTAGTGACCATGGAAAGATTGGCAGCGAAGGATGGGCCAGTCACCACAACATCAAAGTGGCCGCCGCGCGCAGTTCCTTCCAGGTTGCCACCGATATTGCGGCTCGACTCGCCCCAGGTGCCGCTGAGATGGCTGCCCCGGGCGATGACGTTGCTTTTGAGATCGAATTTATAGCTGTCGCTGGCGCAGGTGAGGGTCTGGTTGAGACCGGTCCCGTCCGGACTGACGGCATATGTTGCTCGGCAGCGGATGCGTTCGCTCTGCCCATTATCCAGCGAGACGGTCCCGCTGCCGGACCAGATTCCGCCCATTCCGGCGAAGGCCCCGGGGCTCTGGGCGAAAGCGAGGGAGCCGAATACCAACAACGCCGCACCTGCGACCGCTGATCCGACCAGTTTTCCTCGCTGTTTCGCCCCGAGTGTCATGATTTGCTTCCTATTGTTGACGCGATGCCTGCCAGTGGCCGCTGCAGGGAATTCCGCCTGAAGCGCCATTCCACTTGCCGGAGCCCGCGTTGCCGCTCAACTGCCCATTGGCATAGGCGCCTTGAAACGACACTTTGACCAGGCCGGCCGGACCGACCCGGCCCGAAATGTCGGCACCCGGAGCGGTGATCTTACCGTCAGTGACCGTCAGCGGGTACTGCGCAGTCGGTTCACAATTGCCGGACTTGGTCACGATGGTGACGCTCCACTGGCCGTCGTAGGGTGTCTGCGCCCCGGCAGGGCCGGCGGCAATAGTCATGGCACTAGCAATCGCGGCCAAGCAAAGCCGTGCGAAAAGGCGTTGAAAACGCATGAAGTTATTTCCCGATGGTGTGATGACGCGGCTTATTTCGGATCAATGTGTCCAAAATTTGCTGCGCCGCCGCATCGGAATGTTCCAACCTGTATGATAATCCCCAGCAGGTACGAAGGTTCCGGCGCGACGAAACCCATCTTCGCCGCAGGTGGGACTCTGCGACGAATGAAATTGAGTACGGGGTGGTGAGCGCGGAGGGACTCGAACCCTCGACCCCATGATTAAAAGTCACGTGCTCTACCGGCTGAGCTACGCGCTCACGTGGGGGGCTGTGTAGGGAAGGGACCCGCGTGGGTCAATAGCTGCAATAGGATTGCATCCACTTCATTCCGGAAAAGTAAAAGTCGCTGATGATGCAGCAGATTGCCGGCTTCTGTTCAGGTAATCGATAATAGGCGGCGCGCTCCTGCGCACCAGGGATCACCTAGCGGGCCGCAGACGAATCGGTTGGCACCTGTTGCGGCGCGCCGATCGTCGGCATCGGCGCCGGCCGCAGTCCGATCAGTTCGGCCGAGCGAGTCCAGGCATAGCGCCAGAAAGCGAACGAGTTGACGCGCGAGAGCTCCAGCGTCGCCAGCGCGACTGCGGACAGGAACGGCAGGCTCTGCAGCACCAGGACTCCAGCGAAGATATAGATCTCCGTGATCTGGCGGAAACTGTTGGAGGCCACCAGAACCACCGCGCCGATCAGCAGCAGGATGCCAATGACGGCTTCCCAGAATGCCTGGAATTCGATCGACATTCGCGACAGGCCCCCCTTCGACGTCCTGGCGAAGGGAAGATGCTCGGTGATCAAGCCGTTCGCGACGGCCCGCGACACGGTCCATTGCACCGACATTGCCGCGATCATGGCTCCAAGCATCTGCCCGCGCTTAAGGCTGACGCGCAGTTTGTAGAGCGACAGGAAGTGCGCCATCGAAACGATAAAGGCGGCGATGATCGGCAGCGTCAGAATCTTATCGGGGATGGCGATGTCGGCGAATGCGACAATCGGCACCCAGATCAAGTTGAGCAGGGCGACCAGTACGCCGAGACTTTCGGCGCCGAGCCAGTTCAGCCACCCGAGCGCAAATTCCCGCTTCTGATCGGGAGAGAGATGGCTCGCACCGGGCAGGAAGCGCCGCCAGTGCTTCTTGACGATCTGGAAGCCACCATAAGCCCAGCGGTGGCGCTGCTTCTTGAATGCCTCATAGGTGTCGGGCAGCAGGCCATGGCCGTAACGCTTGTTGGTGTAGTGGGTCAGCCAGCCCTGTTCGATGATGGCGAGGCCCAGGTCGGTGTCCTCGCAGATCGTGTCGCCGGCCCAGCCGCCGGCCTTTTCCATCGCCTCGCGGCGGATCAGGCACATCGTGCCATGCACGATGATCGCATTGCACTCGTTACGCTGGACCATGCCGATGTCAAAGAATCCGGCATATTCCCCGTTCATGGCGTAGTGCATCAGCGACAGGTCCTCGTCGCGGTGATCCTGCGGCGCCTGCACGAGGCCGACGCGCGGGTCGTCGAATGCCGGCACGAGATCCTTCAGCCAATCGGGCTGCACGACGTAGTCAGCGTCGATGATGCCGATGATCTCGGCGTCGGCGGCGGTACGGTCCATGGCGATGCGCAGCGCACCGGCCTTGAAGCCTTTCACCTTCTCGGCGTTGATGAACTTGAAGCGTTCACCGAGCATGCGGCAGTGATCCTGGATCGGCTGCCAGAATGCCGGATCCGGCGTATTATTGATGATGACCACGCATTCGAAGTTCGGATAGTCGAGCCGCGCGACCGCATCGAGCGTCTGCTTCAGCATCTCCGGCGGTTCGAAATAAGCCGGGACATGGATCGAAACCATCGGATGCTTGCGGTCGGGGGCCGAGGCGGCGGCGGCCGTCTTTTCCGGCGAGAGCAGCCGGACCGGGCGATGACCGAACGCGATGGTCGCGATCTCCTCGATGCGCGCCATGGCGATCAGGATCAGCGGCACCAGGAGGATCAGGCCGAGCGTCATCGCGAACGCCGAGCCCCAGACGAAATAATGGCCGTTCCAATAGGCGAATACCGTGGCGACCCACGCTCCGACGCCGTTGGCGGCGACTGACAGCATACCGGCCTGCAGCACCGTGGGACGAAAAAGGCGGAAGATCGGGAGCGAAAGCAGCACGCCGATCAGCAGCGCGATGCCGGCGAGTTTCCAGTAGTCCTGATTGACGACCGGACCGGTCCAGTTGAACTTCGGCTCGCGGCTGGCGTTCAGGATGCCCCAGTAAGGCCCGACGCCCCCTTCGAAATATTTCCAAGGCTGATCGATCGCCTCGACGATGTTGTATTCCATGCCGACCGACTGGGCGCGTGTGACGAAATTACGCAGCACGACAGCCTGCTCGAAGGAGCCCGGCACGGCGTTCTTGAGATTGTAGCCGGCCGATGGCCAGCCGAATTCCGCAATGACGATCCGTTTGCCCGGAAAAGCGTCGCGGAGTTTTTGATAAATGATCAGGGCCTGCTCGACGGCCTGCTTGTCCGAGAAGCCTTCCCAATACGGAAGAATGTGGGCCGCGATGAAGTCCACCGCCGATGCGAGTTCCGGATGCTCAAGCCAGATGTTCCAGATTTCACCTGTCGTAACAGGAACATTGACCTGACTCTTGACGCGCTGGATGAGCTTGATCAGGTCGTCGACCTTCTGATCGGCGCGGTAGATTGTTTCGTTGCCGACGACGATGCCGTTGACGTTCGCGTTGTGTTTCGCGAGCTCGATCGCCGCCTGAATTTCGCGTTCGTTGCGGTCGACATGCTTGTCGATCCAGGCGCCCACGGTCACCTTGATGCCGGCCTCGTTGGCGATCGGCGGGACGAGTTCGACGCCGCCGGTCGACGAGTAGAGGCGCACCGCGCGGGTGAGCGGCGCCAGCACCTTCATATCGGCGCGAATTTTCTCGACCGTCGGGATGTTGTCGACGTCCGGATGCCCGGAGCCGTCGAACGGCGCATAAGAAACGCTCGGCAGCATGCCGGTGAAATCCGGCGCCGGCTGCTTCTCCCGCAAGAAACCCCAGATCGCCGCATGGGCTGCGGTGACGAAGAAAAGAACGGCGACGACAGCGCGCATCGCGATCAAACCATAACGGGGCAGCGTGGCAGGAAAGCGGACCCGTCCCCAAGATCCGACAGAAGCCGCGGCAAGATCAGCATATCAATGCCATGGCATTTATCCACTCGTATGACGCGAAGGCGTTTTCCGGGCGACAAAATGCCAAACGGATGACGACCTCGATTGTTCCGGATGGCCAATTATTTTGCCGGCGCCGGTGTGGGGGCGGTAGCCGGTGGCGTCGCAGCCGGCGCTGGCGCCGGTTGCGACGGGGCCGCGCCGGACGACGCGGGCGCCGGCGAGCCGGCATTCGCGGTCTGAGGCTGGGCGCCCGGATTTATCCAGCATGCGTGGACACGGCTGTTCAGGCTATCGGGCACTTTCGGATCAATCCCGCCAAAGCGCACGAGGCAACGGAAGGTTGCCTGAACATGCCCGCCTGGACAGCCGAAACGATCGTAGAGATCGAGATGGCGGAAGGCGGTATCGAGATCGTCGCGCCACATCAGCACGACGACACGGCGGCCGAGCCAGACGCATTCGGGATTGCCGGCCGGACCATTGATGGCCTTCGAGGCTTCGGCAAATTCATCGGCTCGGCGCTGGCTGTCCTTGGCTGCGGCCTCGGCGGCGGTGGCCGGATTGGTATTGGCCTGCGCGGGTTTCGGTGATTGATCCTGAGCGCGAAGATCGCCGCTTTGTGCGATGGCGCCGCCGATGCCGAGGAGGAGCGCCAGTCCAGGCACGGCCAATGTCCGCAAAAAAGCAGCTCGGAGCTCAACAAGAATGTGACGCATACGGTCCCCGGTTTTGATGCCCGCCCGTGGCAAAAATCACTGCCCAAATGCCGCTCAAATGGGTCCCCAATGCGGCGAAGCGCAGTTCCAATTCCATGAAACACAAAATGCTTTTTGTCTAGTAAAGGCCGCGCCGTCAAAGCGGCGCGGATGAGCCGATGTCGCGCGCTCATTTCGATAAGAAGTATGGGATTGCGGCGGAGCGGCACTTGGCAGATCGGCGGTGATTGGCTAATCGACGATTCCGGCGTCGCCTCTTGAAGCCGGGTTTTGTGCGAGACCTGAGCGATATTTCATTTGGACATTTCCAACGGCCCATGGTGTGAGCCGCAGGAGATCGATCTTCCAGGAGGGCCGGGCCTATTTCGCTGCGAACGCCGCTAGCTTTGCTGTTTCTATCGGTCTGTGCGATTGCCGCCATCTGGTGGTGGCTAGCCATGCCGATCACCTTGGCGCACGCCCCGATCGATCCGGCGGCCAAATTGGAATGCGTCTCATATGCGCCCTTCCGTGACGGGCAAAGTCCGCTGGTGAAAAGCACCAAAATCCCGCCGGAGCAAATCGCCCAGGATTTCGCGCAGCTCGCCAAGATATCGAAATGCGTCCGCACCTATTCGATTCAGAACGGCCTGGATCAGGCGCCTGAGCTTGCGCGTAAGGCCGGTCTCAAGCTGATGCTCGGCATCTGGCTCGGGAGCGATCGCGTTGACAACCTGGTCGAGATCGCCACCGCTGTACGCCTGACCAAGGATTTTTCCGATGTCATCACCGCGGTGATCGTTGGCAACGAGGTCTTGCTGCGTGGAGAGATGACCGCGGCGGATCTGGCCGCGACGATCCGATCGGTGAAGAGCCAGACCAAGGTGCCGGTCACCTATGCCGACGTATGGGAATATTGGCTGCGTAACCGCGACGTCTATGAGGCGGTCGATTTCGTGACCATTCATATCCTGCCATATTGGGAGGATATGCCGGTCCCGGCGCGCCATGCCGCCACGCATGTCGATATGATCCGGAAGCGGGTCGCTGTCGCGTTTCCGGGCAAGGAAATCCTGATTGGCGAGACCGGGTGGCCGAGCGCGGGGCGTATGCGGGAAGGAGCGCTGCCTTCCCGCACCAATCAGGCTCGAGTCGTTTCTGAAATCCTGACGTTGGCCCGTCGGGAAAATTTCCGGGTCAATCTGATCGAGGCTTACGACCAGCCATGGAAGCGTCAGCTCGAGGGCACGGTTGGCGGCCATTGGGGGCTGATCGATGCCAAGGCGCGGGCCGAGAAATACCCCGCTGGCGTGCCCATCAACAACTTCCCTAACTGGAAGCCGGAGATGATCGCCGGGATCGTGCTCTGCATCCTGGTGTTTGCAGTGGCGATCTGGACGGCACGCCGGCGGCCCTGGGCGCCCCGCGTCGGGTCGTGGCTGGGGGTTGCCGGCTCCGCCACGGCGGCCGGCGCCTTGCTTGGGGTGGCGGTCGAAAAGTTGCTGACCGAAAGCCTGGGCATCGGGGGGTGGCTCCAATGGGGCGCGCTGCTGGCCGCTGGTGTTGCCGCGCCGCTGCTGGCCGCCAATGTGCAAATGTCAGGCCGCGCGCTGCCGACATTCGTTGAACTCATCGGTCCCCGCGAGGGCCGAACTCATTCGCGGCGTATCCAACTGCTCGGACTGGTGTTGATCGTCACGACGGTGATCGCCGCCGCAACGGCGCTGGGATTTGTCTTCGACCCCCGCTATCGCGACTTCCCGTTCGCAGCCCTCACGATGGCCGTCGTGCCGTTCTGGATGCTGATGGTGTTCAACCGTCCGCGCGAAGGCGTGCGTCCCATCGCGGAGGCCGTTTTTGCCGGAGTACTCGTGCTCGCTTCGGCTTACATCGCTTTCAACGAGGGAATCGCCAATTGGCAGTCGTTGTGGACCTGCCTGCTGTACGTCATGCTGGCGATTACACTGTGGCGGGCGCGGGTCGTGCGAACCCAAGGATAAGAAGGCCGATCGCGACACCGGAGAGAGCGACATTGTAAAGGACGATGCCGGCTCCGGCCGCCACCAGTCCGACCGTGAGCAGCACGATCGATGGGCGGATGACATGCAGCACCGCAACGATCAGCGCCACGATTCCGAAAACTGAATTTCGAAACAAATAGGTCGCCACCAGCCGCGCCTTGCAGAGATAGCTCTGCAAACCCGCGTCGCAGGCCAGTGTGACCGTCGACAATTCGATGGCCAGATAGCGGATATACAGCGCATAGCCGACGGTGACGAAGCCGACCACCATGAGCCACTGAACCTGATACGGCGTCAGCCGGAACGGATCTTTCTTCATGGCGCGAATATGGTCCGGAATGGCAAGGGGAGCAAGGCGGGTGGCCTTGAGAGGGTACCGCCTGTGCATGACGCGATATGAGCGCAGATGGAGCGCAAGCGGCGTGTTTCAGCGGAACTGACGATTCCGAGCTAGGGCAACCTGTATCGAAGGCTCGGCGGAGCAGCGCGTCAGCGCGTTTGCGTGGGCGGCGTACCGGGTGAGGAGGCATGCGCCGCTGCCGGCGAAGCTTCGCGTTTGGCCTGACGCGCTGCCGGTCGCCGGTGAGGCGGGTGCGCGGCCGCTGCAGGCGCAACATCCATCGCCAACTGTTGTCCCTCGAACGTGGTCGTCGCGCAACCCGGCTGGCTGGCGGCGATAACGGCACATATCCGTGCAGCCGCGGCCGCATCCTGGAAGGGCCCCGCGACAAGGCGGAGCTGGATGCCAGCCGTCCCCTTGTGCTCGCGCAAGGCAATCAGCGGTCGCAGATCAGCGAATTCCGATTTATGGGCCGCGGAAATCTTGCGCCACAAGCTACGTAACCCATCGAGCGAATTGGCGGCGCCGAGATCGATTCCGAAAGTGGTCCGAGGGACCGCAATCTCGACCACGGGCGGCGTCGGAGCCGCGGGAATCGAAGCTGTAACATCCCCGCTGCGGCTATCTGCGCCAGCCTCCATCCGCTCTGAACTGGCGGGGAGGTGTTCAGGCGCCGATACGTTTGAGGCCGTGGTCGCCGTCGGAGACGGCGATGGTTCTGCGGGAGGTTTGACAGGCTCGGCAGCGGCGGTGGTCGTGTTCGCTGTCGCAGGCCCACCAGAACTCGGCGGCGATTGCCCGCCGACTTTGACGGTACTCCGCTCAGGTGTAGCGAGCGAATGACCTGACAGAGTGAGTGCGGAGAGCGCGGCGGTCTGGCGCGACATCGAACCGGTGACTGATTCGAAGCTTTGCTCCAGTGACGTCGCGCGGGCGAACAAGCGATCGCGATCGGCATTCAGAGTATCGATCGCCGCGGCCAGACGCCGGATGTCATTCCGGTTCTCCTGGGCAAAGGCCTGAAGCTGCTCGGACTGCCGGCTCATATCCGCGGCGGAGGTCTGAAGCCGACCCGCCTGGAGATGAAACTGGTTGGCGAGCACCGCGACGACCACGGCGCCGACGGCTCCCAAGCCCCAGCCGGCCAGTCGCCACGGCGTGCGCCTGTCATAGGCATCCTCGTCGGCGAGGAAGCTGACCTGTAGCTCATCAAGATCGTCGGACTTCAGGTCATCAGTCGGTTGTTTGCCGTGCTTTGCCATCAGATTCTGTCGGCCCCCCAACACCGGCGAATCACGGCGCAAACCTTAGCAGGAAAATACCTCCAATCCTCACTTCGGACGGTATGCGTTCCGGTTTGCCAGTTTGATCTTCGGCCAAAAACCCTTATTGACGAGCGGTATTTCGACCGGAGCACAATTTCGCATGACTGGCAGAAGCACCCTCACGATCGTCCTGGCCGCCGGCGAAGGCACCCGGATGCGCTCTTCGATGCCGAAGGTTCTGCATCCGGTGGCGAGTCAATCGCTGCTGGCGCATGTTCTGGCCGCCGCGCCGCATGGGACGGGAACCGCGCTGGCGGTCGTGATCGGGCCGGATCACCAGGCCGTGGCTGCCGAGGCTCATCGGATACGGCCCGAGGCAGGCATCTATACCCAGACCGAACGGCTCGGTACCGCCCACGCCGTGCTGGCCGCAAGAGAGGCGATTGCCGCCGGATGCGATGACCTTCTGGTGGCATTCGGTGACACGCCGTTGATCACCGCGACCACTTTCGAGCGGCTGCGATCGCCGCTCCTACAGGGCGCCGGGCTGGTTGTGCTCGGATTTCAAGCCGCTGATCCGACCGGTTATGGGCGGCTGGTGGTGGAGGACGGCAAGCTGCTCGCCATCCGCGAACAGGCCGACGCCAGCGAGGAGGAGCGTGTGATCACTCTCTGCAATGCCGGCGTGATGGCGTTCGATGGTCGGATCGCACTGCAGGTGCTGGAGAAGATAGGCAATGCCAACAGCAAGGGCGAATACTATCTGACCGATGCCGTGACAATCGTGCGCGAGCTTGGACGCGACGCCACCGTGATCGTCACCGATGAAGATGAGGTCCGCGGCATCAACACCAAGGCGCAGCTCGCGGAAGCCGAGCAGGTCATGCAGTCGCGTCTGCGCCAGGCGGCGCTGGACGCAGGTGTGACCATGGTTGCTCCCGATACTGTCTACCTTGCCGCCGATACGACGTTCGGGCGCGATGTGACGGTCGAGCCTTTCGTGGTGTTTGGTCCCGGCGTCAGTGTTGGCGACGGCGCCGTCATCCACGCCTATTCGCATATCGTCCAGGCGCAGATCGGCGGCAAGGCTTCGGTCGGCCCCTATGCGAGATTGCGGCCAGGCACGTCATTGGGTGAGGGCGCCCGGGTCGGCAACTTCGTCGAGACCAAGGCCGCGGTTCTCGAGGCGGGCGTCAAGGTCAACCATCTGACATATATCGGCGATGCCCACATCGGCGCGAATTCCAACATCGGCGCCGGCACCATTACCTGCAACTACGACGGTTACAGCAAGTACAAGACATTAATCGGCAAGGGGGCCTTTGTCGGTTCGAATTCATCGCTGGTGGCACCGGTACGGATCGGTGACGGCGCCTATATCGGCTCCGGCTCCGTCATCACCAAGGATGTTGCCGAAAACGCTCTGGCGATCGGCCGCGGTCAGCAGGTCGCGCGGGACGGCTGGGCGGACAAGTTCCGCGCGGCCAAGATCGCGGCCAAGGCGGACCGCAAATGAGCTGCCGGAGGGTGAAGCCGTTCGCTTAACTCTGTGGCAATTCGCAATAAATTTTGAGTATCTGATTATTGCGGTTTCTCGCTAAGAGAGCCGGTGCCGGTTCCCGGCGCAGATTCAATGGAGAAATAGAACTGCATGTGCGGCATCGTTGGGATTTTGGGACGCGGTCCAGTTGCCGAGCAGTTGGTCGATTCGCTCAAGCGCCTGGAATATCGCGGCTATGATTCTGCGGGTGTCGCCACGCTGGAAGATGGCCACCTGCAGCGCCGGCGCGCCGAAGGAAAACTCAAGCATCTGGAATCCCGCATCAAGTCCGAACCATTGACTGGTTGGCTCGGCATTGGCCACACCCGTTGGGCAACTCACGGCAAGCCGACCGAAAGCAATGCGCATCCGCACACGACGCGCCGCGTCGCTGTCGTTCACAACGGCATCATCGAGAATTTTCGCGGCCTGCGGCAGCAACTCGTGAAAGATGGCGCGGTTTTCAATAGCGAGACCGATACCGAGGTCGTTGCGCACCTCGTGGACGGTTTTCTGAGCAAGGGTTTGACGCCGATCGAAGCCGTGAAAGCGACGCTGCCGCAATTGCGCGGGGCTTTCGCTCTGGCTTTCATTTTCGACGGCCACGACAACCTGTTGATCGGCGCACGCAAGGGATCGCCACTCGCGATCGGCTACGGTGACGGTGAAATGTATCTCGGATCCGACGCCATCGCTCTTGCGCCGCTTACGGAAACCATCAGCTATCTCGAAGACGGCGACTGGGTCGTGCTCGACCGGTCCGGCAGCAAAATCTACGACGAGAGCGGAGCGATCGTCACACGCGAGGTGATCAAGTCAGGAGCGTCGTCGTTCCTCGTCGACAAGGCCAATTATCGTCACTTCATGGCAAAGGAGATTCACGAGCAGCCGGAGGTGGTCAGTCATACACTGGCGCGCATGGTCGATATGGCGCGCGAACGCATATCGCTGCCAGTGGCGCTGCCGTTCGATTTTTGCGACATCCAGCGGGTGGTGATCACGGCCTGCGGCACGGCGAGCTATGCCGGCTTCGTCGCCCGATATTGGCTCGAGCAGTTCGCCCGATTGCCGGTCGAGCTCGATGTCGCCTCCGAATTCCGCTATCGTGAAGCGCCGCTGCGCAAGGGCGATCTCGCCGTCTTTGTCTCGCAGTCCGGTGAGACCGCCGATACGCTGGCGGCGCTGCGCTATGCCAAGGCGCAAGGTGCGCATACGCTCTCGGTAGTGAACGTGACGACGTCGACCATCGCCCGCGAAAGCGAGGTCGTGCTGCAGACGCTGGCCGGTCCCGAGATCGGCGTGGCGTCAACCAAGGCGTTCACATGCCAGTTGATGGTGTTGGCGGCTCTCGCGATCGCGGCGGGAAGTGCGCGTGGCGAACTGTCCGCCGAGCAGGAAGTGAAACTCGTCCGGCAACTGATCGAGGTGCCGCGGCTGATGGCCGCCGCGCTGGCCTATGAGCCGCAAATCGAACGACTGGCGCGCGACGTCGCCAAGTCCCGCGATGTCCTTTATCTCGGCCGCGGCACCAGCTATCCGCTGGCGCTGGAAGGTGCGCTCAAGCTCAAGGAAATTTCCTACATTCACGCGGAGGGCTATGCCGCCGGCGAATTGAAGCACGGGCCGATCGCTTTGATCGACGAGAACATGCCGGTCGTGGTGATTGCGCCTTTCGATCGGGTGTTCGAGAAGACCGTATCGAACATGCAGGAGGTCGCCGCGCGCGGCGGCAAGATCATCCTGATGACCGATGCCAAGGGCGAAGCAGAGGCCACGGTCGACTCCCTGGTGACGATCGTCATGCCGGATATGGACGCCAATTTCACGCCGCTGGTGTACGCGGTTCCCGTCCAGCTGTTGGCCTATCATACGGCTGTCGTAATGGGGACGGACGTGGATCAGCCCCGAAATCTGGCAAAATCAGTCACGGTCGAGTAAAAGCCCGGCAGGAGCGCAGAACGGCTGCGCGGAATCGTCCATCGCCGACGATGGAATGTCTGCTACTATAGCGGCACGCGATTTGCGTTGCCTCAGGGCTCATTAACCAATCGGGATAGATGACCAAACGACCGCCGCCGACCTCGATGCCTGCTCCAGGAATGGTTCCGCCGGAGGCGCCGCGTGGATTCGCGGCACGCATCCGCAACTATTTTCTGACGGGATTGATCGTCGCCGGGCCGATCGCGATCACCCTCTATCTGACGTGGTGGTTCGTTACCTGGGTGGATGGCCTGGTGCGACCGTTCGTGCCGCTGGACTACCGGCCGGAAACCTACCTGCCGTTTGGTGTGCCGGGCTCCGGCCTTGTCGTCGCCTTTGTGGCGTTGACGCTGCTTGGCTTCCTGACCGCAAACTTGATCGGACGCAAACTGGTTGGACTCGGCGAGAACCTGCTCGGCCGCATGCCGGTGGTGCGCGCGATCTATCGCGGCCTCAAGCAGGTGTTCGAGACCCTGTTTTCCGGAAACGGATCGAGCTTCCGCAAAGTCGGCATGGTGGAGTTTCCATCGCCTGGCATGTGGTCGATCGTTTTGATCTCGCAATCCCCGAGCGTTGAGGTCGCCCAGAAATTGCCGGGTACCGAAGAGCATATTTCGGTTTTTCTGCCATGCGCGCCGAACCCGACCACGGGCTTCTTTTTCTATCTGCCGCGCAGCAAGGTGATCGAAATCGATATGAGCGCGGAGGATGCCGCAACGCTCATCATGTCGGCTGGCGTCGTTCAGCCGGGCTCCGATCCGCAGCGGAAGATTGCGGCGCTGGCGGAGGCGACCGGCGCAACGCGTGCGGCGAAGGAAGCCGGGCTTCGCACGGCGCCGGCGAAAGCGGACTGACAGCTCGCCGCTCGACACCATCAACCCGCGCCGATGAGGCCTATCGCTTCGTCACGTTCATAGAGATAGAGCAGGCAACGCAATGCTTCGCCGGACGGCCCGGTCAGCTTTGGATTGTCGTGCATGATGCGCACAGCCTCGTCGCGTGCCTGCGCGATCAGCTGGGCGTGAATGTCGGAGCGCGCGATGCGATAGCCGGGCAAGCCGCTTTGCCGCGTGCCGAGCACATCGCCTTCGCCGCGCAGCCGCAGGTCCTCCTCCGCGATACGAAAGCCGTCGGTTGTCTCGCGGATCACGCGCAGTCGGGCCGCCGACATTTCGCCGAGGGGTTCGCGATACAGCAGGAGGCAGGTGGACGCTTCCGATCCCCGTCCGATCCGGCCGCGCAATTGATGCAGCTGCGCCAGTCCGAAGCGTTCGGCGTTTTCGATGACCATGATCGTCGCAGCCGGGACGTCGACGCCGACTTCAACCACCGTGGTCGCGACCAGAATACGGATCTCGGCAGCGGCGAACTGCGCCATCACGCGATCCTTCTCGCCACCTTTCATCTGTCCATGAACCAGTCCGACCTGATCGCCGAAGCGCTTCTGCAGGCTTTCGAACCGTGTCGTCGCATCGGTCAGATGCTCGATAGCCTCGGACTCCTCGACGAGGGGACATATCCAATAGACGAGTTTACCGGCCTTCACCGCCCGGCCCACGGCGTTGATAACCTCGTTGAGGCGGCTGCTGGGAACGGCGCGTGTATCGATGGGCTGGCGTCCCGCCGGCTTTTCGCGCAGTTCCGAAATATCCATGTCGCCGAAATAAGTCAGCACCAGCGTGCGTGGAATCGGCGTGGCGCTCAGCACCAGGACGTCAACGGCATCGCCTTTTTCGGTCAATGCAAGCCGCTCGCGGACGCCGAAACGGTGCTGTTCGTCCACGATTGCCAGCGCCAGCGTTTTGAACACGACATCGTCTTGGATCAATGCGTGGGTGCCGACCAGAAGATCGATTTCTCCACCGGCGAGACGAACAAGAATGTCGCGACGCTCCTTGCCCTTCTCGCGACCGGTGAGAATGGCGACGTGCAGCCCCGCACGTGCGGCGAGCGGCGCGATGGTCTTGAGGTGCTGACGCGCCAGAATTTCGGTCGGGGCCATCAGTGCCGCCTGCTTGCCAACTTCGGCGACCGCCGCGGCGGCCAGCAACCCCACGACGGTTTTTCCCGAACCGACGTCGCCCTGCAGCAGCCGCAACATCCGCACCGGCTGTTGCAGGTCACTCGCGATCGCCGCTGCGGCCTCGCGCTGCGATCTGGTGAGGGCATAGGGCAGGGCATCGATCACCTTGCTGCGCAGGTGACCTTCACCGGCATGGCGCGCGCCGGCCGGCCGGCGAAGCTGCGCCCGTACCAGCGCCAGCGCGAGTTGCCCGGCGAGCAGTTCGTCGAAAGCGAGCCGCGACCAAAACGGACGCTCCGGTAGAATATCGGTCAATTCCACAGGGGCGTGGACGCGCTGTAAGGCTTCTGCCAGCGGAGGAAAGTTGCAACGGCGCAGAACCTCGGGAGTGATCCATTCCGGAAGGACAGGAAGTTTTTGCAGCGCCAGCCCCATCGCCCGCCGCAGCGCGCCGAGTGCCAGTCCTTCAGTCAACGGATAGACCGGCTCAATACCCGCGAGTTTCGCGAGCCCCTCTTCGTCGACGACGCGATCGGGATGCACCATCTGCAGTGTTCCGTCGAACATCTGCACCGTGCCCGAGACGTAACGCTTCTCGCCGATTGGCAACAGTTTTTCGATATAGTCGCGCTTGCCACGGAAATAAGTCAGCAACACATCGCCGGTCTCGTCGCTGGCATAGACGAGATGGGGCGCGCGTGAACGACCGGGCGGCGAGGGCCGGTGCCGATCGATGGTCACCTCGAGGGTCACGACGGTTCCCGGCACCGCGTCGCGAATCTTTGGCCGCGCACGCCGGTCGATCACGTTGGTCGGCAGGTGCAGCAGCAGGTCAACCAGCCGTGGCGTATCGTTGCGGCCGAGCAGGTAGCGCAACAGCTTCTCCTGCCGCGGCCCGACGCCGCTCAGCGTCGTCACAGGAGCGAATAGCGGATTGAGGATGGTGGGGCGCATGGCTCTCCGGCAGTTCGATCTGGCCGACTTCAAGAGGCGTTGGACGGCCGGGTCAAGTCCGGCCGGTTGATATCCTCTCTGGCCCGTGACGAAGGGCTGACATCATCCGCCCCCGGGACTATATCAATCCGGCCCGGCACGTCCGGGCTTTTGCCGTTACGCAGGGTTGACGCATGACTGGGACGACACGATCGAGCCACGGGCTGGATGACCGCCGCAAGCGGTTGCTTTATCGCTGCTGGCACCGCGGCACGCGGGAGATGGACCTCATCCTGGGCCGTTTCGCGGACTCCCACATCGCGGTACTCGACGATGCGGGCCTGGACGAATTGGAGCGCCTGATCGAAGCCTCCGATCCCGAGCTCTATGCCGCGCTTACCGGCAAGACGGCCCCAGCCCCGGAATTCGCCGGCGCGATGTTCGAGCGGGTCAAGGCTTTTCGTGTTGCGGACTGGCAGCCATGAAGGCGCCGACACGTTCACCTGCGGAACTGCTGACAGCTGGGCGCGCCCTGACGCTTGCCAATGTTGCGGACGGTGCGGAGGGGCTGATTGTTTCCGATCTGGCGCGCGCCGTCGCGGCACGGCCGAAACCGCCTGCCATCAGCCTCGCGGTGATCTGCCGCGATGGTCCGCGCATGTCGCAACTGGCCCGGGCGCTGGAGTTTTTCGCACCCGACATCGCGCTGATGCAGTTTCCGGCGTGGGACTGCCAGCCTTACGACCGGGTATCGCCGCATAACGGCATCGTGGCACAACGTGTGACGACGCTGGCGCGGCTATCTCGGTTGGTGGGCAGCGACAAGCCGCTGATCGTGCTCACCACCGTCAATGCCATTGTCCAAAGGGTTCCCGCTCGCGACGTCATCGCGGCGCAGGCTTTGTCGGTTGCCCCCGGCAATGTGGTGCCGATGGACTCGATCGTCGCCTGGCTCGAGCACAACGGCTATGTGCGCTCTTCCACCGTGCGGGAGTCCGGCGAATATGCCGTCCGCGGCGGTATCCTCGATCTCTATCCGGCCGGACTCGACCAGCCGGTCCGCCTCGATTTCTTCGGCGATGCGCTGGAATCGATCCGCTCGTTCGATGCCGAAACCCAGCGCACCCTATTGACGATGCGCGGTCTCGATCTGGTGCCGGTCTCGGAATTCCAGCTGGTCACGGAGACCATCAAACGTTTCCGCATGGGCTATGTCGCACAATTCGGTGCGCCACGCCGCGATGACTTGTTGTACGAGGCGGTGAGCGAGGGGCGGCGCCACCCCGGCATGGAGCATTGGCTTCCGCTGTTTCAGGAGCGGATGGACACGCTTTTCGACTATCTTGGTGGTGCGCCGGTGGTGATCGAACCGCAAGGCGAGGACGCCGCGCGCGAGCGCTTTGCCCAGATCAGGGACTATTACGAGGCGCGGCGCGAGGCGTTGGAGGAGGGTGGCGGCGGCGCGGTCTATCAGCCACTGCCGCCGGACCGGCTCTATCTCACCGAAGGCGAGTGGCAGGCGCGGCTGGACGCGGCTGCACTGGCGCGGCTGACACCGTTCGCTATTCCGGAAGACGGCACCGCCGCCATCGATGCCGGGGCGCGTCAGGGCCGAAATTTCGCACCCGAACGCGCCGACAGTTCCGTGAATGTCTTTGCCAGTGTGGTTGCGCATGTCCAGGCCCTGCAGGCGGCGCGCAAGAAGGTCGTTATCGCGTTATGGAGCGAAGGCTCGCGCGAGCGCATGTCCAGCATGCTGACCGACCACAAGCTCTTGAATCTTACCAGCGTCAACAGTTGGCGCACCGTACAGGCCACGCCGCGCAACGAAACCATGCTCGCGGTGGTCGGCATGGAATCGGGGTTCGAGACCGATGCCGTCGCCGTCATTACCGAGCAGGATATTCTCGGCGACCGCCTGGTGCGGCCGCGCAAGGCCAGCCGCAAACTGGAGAACTTCATCTCGGAGGTCACCAGCCTGTCGACCGGCGACATTGTCGTGCACGTCGAGCACGGCATCGGGCGCTTCATCGGCTTGCAGACGCTGGACGTTGCGGGTGCGCCTCATGATTGCGTCGAACTGCGTTACGCCAACGAGACCAAACTGTTTCTGCCGGTCGAGAATATCGATCTTCTGTCGCGTTACGGCTCCGACCAGACCAATGTCGAACTCGACAAGCTCGGCGGCAGCGGTTGGCAGGCCCGCAAGGCCAAGCTCAAGAACCGCATTCGCGAGATCGCCGGCGAGCTGATCAAGATCGCCGCCGAGCGTCATCTGCATGAAGCGCCCAAGCTCGCGATTCAGCCCGGACTTTATGACGAGTTCTGCGCGCGTTTTCCCTATGAGGAAACCGAGGATCAACTCACCGCCATCAACGCAACGCTGCACGATCTCGAAAGCGGCAAGCCGATGGACCGACTGGTCTGCGGTGACGTCGGTTTCGGCAAGACCGAAGTCGCGCTGCGCGCGACCTTCGCGGTGGCGCTGGAGGGCAAGCAGGTCGCCGTGGTGGTGCCGACCACGCTGCTGGCGCGCCAGCATGCGAAGAACTTTGCCGAGCGCTTTCGCGGTTTTCCGGTCAACGTGGCGCAGGCATCGCGCCTGGTGTCGTCAAAGGAATTGAGCCAGACCAAGAAGGGACTGGCCGACGGCACGGTCGATATCGTGGTCGGCACGCATGCGCTACTCGGCAAAACGATCAAGTTCAAGGATCTCGGATTGCTCGTGGTGGACGAGGAGCAGCATTTCGGTGTCTCGCACAAGGAGCGCCTCAAGCAGCTCCGGGCCGAAGTGCATGTGCTGACATTGAGCGCGACGCCGATCCCCCGCACCCTGCAACTGGCGCTGACCGGAGTACGCGACCTGTCGATCATCGCTTCGCCCCCGGTGGATCGTCTCGCCGTGCGCACCTTCGTGGCGCCGCACGATCCGCTAATGATCCGCGAAGCACTGCTGCGTGAACGCTATCGCGGCGGTCAGGCCTTCTATGTCTGTCCGCGCATCGACGACCTTGCCGAGGTGAAGGACTTCCTCGACAAACATGTGCCGGAGATGAAAGTCGCGGTGGCTCATGGCCAAATGCCGCCGACCGTCATCGAGGATATCATGTCGGCTTTCTATGACGGCAAGTACGACATTCTGCTGTCGACCACCATCGTCGAATCCGGCCTCGATATCCCGTCCGCCAATACGCTCATCGTGCACCGCGCCGACATGTTCGGCCTTGCCCAACTCTATCAGCTGCGCGGCCGCGTCGGACGTTCGAAGCTGCGCGCCTATGCGCTGTTCACGCTTCCCTCGGAACACAAGATCACCGCACAAGCGGAGCGGCGGCTCAAGGTGTTGCAATCGCTCGAGACGCTGGGTGCCGGCTTCCAATTGGCCTCGCACGACCTCGACATTCGTGGTGCCGGCAATCTGCTCGGCGAGCAGCAGTCCGGGCACATCAAGGAAGTCGGTTTTGAGCTTTATCAATCGATGCTGGAGGAGGCGATCCTCAATCTCAAGGCCGGCATCGCCGAGCCAGTGGCCGATCGTTGGTCGCCGCAAATCACCATCGGCATGCCGGTGCTGATTCCGGAGGACTATGTGTCCGACCTCGCGGTGCGGCTGTCGCTGTATCGGCGGCTGGCGGATTTCGAAACCGAAGACGAGATCGAGAATTTCGGCGCCGAATTGCGCGACCGGTTCGGTCCGCTACCGGACGAAGTGCGCTATCTTTTCAAGGTCGCGGCCATCAAGACGTATTGCCTGCGGGCCAATATTGAGAAGCTCGATGCCGGACCGAAGGGCGCCGTCATCACCTTCCGCGACAACAGCTTCGCACAGCCGGATCGCCTCGTTGCCTTCATCCGGCGGCACGGCCAGGCCGCGAAGGTGCGCCCCGACATGAAGGTGGTATTCCTGCAAAACTGGGAAACGCCGGAGGAGCGGCTCTCCGGCGCGACTGACATTGTGCGGCAATTGGCCGAGCTCGCTGAGGGGCGCAAGGCCGCCTGAGCCGCCGGTCAGGCACCCGCACGACATCTTGCTCAGGATGCCGCCCGCCGCGCGTCTTTGCCGAGACGCGCAAGCAACGTGGCTGCAGTGTCGCCCTTCCTCAGCGTCTCGATTTCGATGTGCGGATCGAGCCTTGTGCCGCGTCTCGCGCTATACACGGTGTGCTTCATCACGCTCGCGAGCCGCTTGGCGATTGCAGCCGCGTTGCGGGCACCGACCTCGACGAATACCGCAGTCATCGAGCCGTCGTCGTGGAGCGTGGCGAAATCCATGCGGCGCATCAGGCGGCTCAGAATGCGTGCCGCGTCATACTGCTCGCGAGGATGGATTTCACTGAAGGAGAACCGGACGATCGACAATCCGGAGCGATGCGCCTGCGCCTGTTCGATAGCGGTAGCGAGATCGCGATCGAAGGCCGCGGCTGTCAGCAGTCCGCTTCGTGGATCCAGAAGGCCGCCCGCGTCGATCGATCGCAGGATGCGCGTCACCCGCTGCTCAAAGGCATGCTGTCGGATCAAGGGCAGGGCACAGATCATGATCTGTGCCGGATCGCTCGTTGCCTCCAGATTGGGGAGATCATAGTTGCAGTTGGCGGTCGGCGCGATGATCGGCAGGTTACGGAAGCGCGGATCCTCGGAGAGCACCGCGAGGAATGCGTCCAGAACGCGAGCTGTAAAACCATCACCGATCACGATGCCATCGACGTCCCGCGCGTTGAGGTGTTTGGCAGCCGCTTCAATGCTCAAGGCGCCGACCACTCCGACCTTCTCGCCGAGCGCCACCGACAAAGTCGGATAGGAGGTCCCCCGCCCGAGCAGGAGAACAGTTGCATCCTGCAGCGGATCGGTATCCGGAAGCATCGCGGTTGAGGAATGGTCGGACTGGCGGCGCAACATCGTCGCATGTAGTGCACGAACCCGCAGCGCCGCGCGCAAACGGGCGATCAATCGGTCAAGGTTGCCGGCGGCAGTGGTGAACGGAATGGCCTTGCCGGGCAGTTCGCCGGCAGGGTCGAGGGCGATCAGCGGAATATAGGGTTCAGCCGCGGCAAGTCGCCGGGCCAAGGTTTCGACGGCTCTGACGCCTGCATTCGCGGCGTCGACGATGATCGCTGCTGGAAGACCCTCATTCAGTTTGCGCGAGACCTCGGACCAGCCGACTGCGATCGCCGAATCAAACTCGGACGTGAGATCGGCTGCGAGCGATCGACCATCGCGATCAAAAATCGAAAAAATTGGTCCGTATTCTGACATCAGGCGCGCGGGGTTTGAGGAGCGGTTCCAAACTAGTTCCCCAGCCTTAATGACCGGTCAATGGATATCCGCGGCTTTGATGCGAAATCACCGCTTGGCGGCGTGCTTCTTTGGATCGTTGTGAAAGAGGTGATGTATTGTATTGATCTGATATTGTTTTTCTGGATTGGCGCAGCCTGGGCCGGCAACGACCGCGGTTCGGCTTGCAGTTGCGGATCAAGCCTGGCTGATGCGATCGCGGAAGGCCTCAATCATCAACGGATTGAGACCAAGCTCGGTAAGAGCGCCGCGTGCGCGCGCGTTGTCGTTGGCCCGCCCGGCAAGGCGGTGGCCGCTCAGGCGATCTGGCAGCGCGGTCAACATCGTGCCCTCGCCAAGGCGCTTGGCCCAGGCATCCAGATCGTCGGCCTGAAACCGATAGCCGCCGACGGTGAGAAGGCCGGACGGAGGCGCGGTGATGCAGATCGCGCCGGTGGTTCGATCGATCCGCGCCGCATAGCCGGTGTCGACATAAGTGATTGGCGCGGCGTCGCGGCGGAGCAGGTCCGGTGCTGAGACGTAGGCGGCGAGCGGCACCATCGAGCCGCGCAGAGCCAACGTGCCGGCGTCCGTGAGCAGCGTTTCGCCGGCGACGGGCGACTGGGAGTCAACCCGCGGCGCGCCGTAGGGACCGGGCATAATGGCGACGGGCGTCCCGTCTTCGTTTCGTCGCGCTCCGAATAGCCCGGCCTCCCCGAACAGATAGACGTCCGTCAGCCCGATGTGATCGCTCGGCCAGTCGGGACTGGATGATACTTGTTCCGGCATACGCCAGAGGCTGATGACATTGCGCAGCGAGGAAGCCTGCAGCAGGCTTGCGTCTTCCCCCAGGCGCATGGCGAGAGCTGCCGGTGCCACCAGAGTGTCGCAGCCGGATTCGGCGAGTTGCTGCGCTAACAGGTCGCCATCGAACGGATGATGCAGAACGAAGGTGCCGCCGCTGAGGAGCCAGCATACCAGCGACGCCGCAAGTCCGGCGAAGGAGGCCATGCTCTGCGTCGAGAGAAGCGTCGCGCTTTGCCCCATGCCGCTTTCGAGGAAGACCGCGAGTCCGCCCGAGATCAGGCTGAGATGGGTTCGCGGGACAGGCAGAAAGCCCTTATGGGTGACATCGAAGGAAATCAGGGCGGCATGGCGTGCGTCGATCGCGACGGCCGGCGCGGTGGCGCTGCCCTCGGCCATCACGTCGTCAAGAGAGATCATGCCTTCCGGCAAATCTGGACCGAAGCCGCAAACGTGGCGGATCGAGAACGCTTCCACCGCGGCATTCATTGCCAGGTCGGCGTGACTGACGCCATCGATCTTTGAACAGCTGACGATCGCCCGCGCTCCGATCCGGTTCAGCGCAACGGTCAGGTCGGCATGGCGCCACAACAGCGGCATGAGCGCGACCACCAATCCGGCGCGATGGGCGGCGAGCAGCGTCAGCGCAAATTCCACCGTGTTGGGAAGCTGCACCGCGATAATGGATTGCGGTGGCAGGCCGGCCGCGACGAAATGCGCGGCGAGCGCGGATATCGTCTGATCCGCCTGCGCGAACGTGAGTTGCCGTGGGGACTGGCCGCATATCCGCATCTTGTTGGGCGGATCGATCAGCGCCAGAGCATCCGGCCGGCGCGTCAGGCTGCGGCGAAACAATCCATCCAGGGTCGGTGACGCGGTGGTTTGAAGCACGGGCTTACCTGTGCGGCGGCTGCGGTGGCGAATACCACCACGTTTCCGGAAGATAGCCCGTCAAAGCGGTGGTTGCCGGCCTTTGTATCCGATTCCACCGCGCGATCCATTGCTCGCGGATATTGTACAGAGGAATCGCGTAAAACCCGGAGATCAGAACCCGGTCGAGCGCGCGGACCGCAGAAACGAAGGCGGGTTGCTCGCGCGCCGCCAGCATTGCCGCGATCATCGCATCCACAGCCGGATTCTTCGCCCCCATGTAGTTGCGGGTCCCCTGATGGTCGGCGGCCTCGCTGCCCCAGTAGAACGATTGCTCGTTGCCGGGCGAGAGCGACTGATCCCAACGGTTCGGGATCATATCGAAGTCATAGCTGATCCGGCGTTGATCAAACTGCACCCCATCGACAGCACGCACCGACGCCTGAATCCCGGCGCGTTTCAGATTGGCGGCGTAGGTGAGGGCGATACGTTCCTGATCGCGCGTGGTTACCAGGATTTCGAAAGCGAGAGGTTCGCCGGTCTTGCGAGCGCGCAGCACGGAGTCCTTGAGTTCATAGCCCGCTTGCGACAACAGCCCGAGCGCGCGGCCCAAGGTCGTGCGGTCGCGTCCAGAACCGTCGCTGATGGAAAGCCGATAGGTGCCGTCGAGCACGTCGCGTCGTACTTTGTCGGCATAGGGCCGCAGCAGGGCGCGCTCGGTCGCATCTGCCGGCCGCTGATAGGACGACAGCTCCGATCCGGCAAAGTAACCGGGGGAGCGCGCGTAAAGGCCGAAAAAATAGTTCTGGTTGATCCACTCGAAGTCGTACAGCAACGACAGCGCTTCACGGACGCGAATGTCGGCGAAGGGCGGACGGCGCGTATTGAAGACAAAATACTCCGTCGGATTGGGCACGCCCGGCTTAATGACGTCGCGCACAATCCGTCCGGATTTGACGGCCTTCAGATCGTAGCCGCTGTGCCAGCGGAGCGGCTCGTTCTCGACGCGAACATCATAGAGGCCGCGTTTAAAGGCCTCGAACTGGCTGTTGGCATCGCGATAAAAGTCGAGCCGGATCTCATCGAAATTCCATGAGCCCCTGTTGATCGGTAGATCGCGGCCCCAATAGTTCGGGTCGCGGGTCAATGTGACGCTGCTGCCGGGATCGACATGGGTGACACGATAGGGACCGGAGCCGAGCGGCGGCGCCATCGACGTCTCTTCGAAGGTCGCGGGATCGACTGCGTGCTGTGGCAGCACTGGCATCAATCCGAGGATCAATGGCAGTTCGCGATCGCTGACGCCGCCGAACTCGAACCGTACGGTTGTCTCGTTGACAGCCTTAGCGTGCGCGACCTTGGCGTAGTACATCCGATGGTTCGGGCGTCCCTTGTCGCGCAGCAGTTGCCATGAGAACAGAACGTCGGCGGCACGAACCGGGTGGCCATCGGAGAAGCGCGCACGCGGATTGAGGTGGAAGGTGACCTGCGTTCGCGCGTCGTCGGTTTCAATGCGTTCGGCCAGCAGACCGTAGAGCGTGAAAGGCTCGTCATGGCCCCGCGCCATCAGGCTCTCGATGACGAAACCACGCATCTGCTGGACGGCGAGGCCGCGGACGATGAATGGATTGAGGCTGTCGAAGGTGCCGCTGAGTCCCTGCACTAGCCGACCACCCTTCGGCGCATCGGGATTCACATAGGGCGGATGGGCAAAATCCTCGGCCATAGCCGGGGCACCATGCATGGCAATGCCATGGCTTGTGCTCGCGGCCGCGATGCCGCTTCCGGTCAGCGTGGCTGCAGCCAGAATGGCCGCGATCCGGAAGACGACGGCGCGCTGGGTGCGTTGCACCGCAGGAACTATCGGCCGTCGTGGTGATTCGATGCATGTCACCCGGAAAATTTACCACAGCCGCCACGCTTCGGCCCCGGCCGGATGGCAAACAGCGCGCCATGGCATTGATCTTTTCGTTTGCCGCTGTATTGAAGGCGTACATTTGATCAGCATGGCGGCTGCCGGCCACTCAACGGCCTCATTTGGCGAGGAAACGGCGGCTCAATTGTTAGGGCGGCGTCCCATTGCGGTTTGGGCGCCACCATTCGAGAAAGGGCTTTCCGCAATGAGTTTCACCGATATGGCCGCCCGGGCATGGCGGTGTGGGCGGACCGCGACTGTTGTTGCCGCGGCTGCGGGCTTTGCCGCAACGGCGGCGATCTCCGTCGCCCAAGCCCAGCAGCAGCCGGCGCCAGCGCAGCACCAGCAAAAGGCCAAGTCGAACGGCAAGGCCGCGCCGAAAGCGGCGCCCAAGGCCGAGCAGCCGGTACAGGCGCCGGCGGGGCAGGCCCAGCAGCAGCCGGAACAGCAGCAGGTGCAGCTGATCTACGCGCCGTGGACCAAGTTCTGTCTGAAGGGGCAGGACGCCAATGCCAAGCAGGTGTGCTTCACCGGCAAGGACGGTCGCATCGAGTCCGGTCAGCCGGTGATCGCGGCGGTGATTATCGAGCCGGAAGGCGAGCCCAAGAAGATCCTTCGCGTCACGCTGCCGCTCGGCATGCAACTCGTGCACGGCACGCGCATCATCATCGACAGCAACACGCCGCAGCAGGCGCCGTATGTGATCTGCTTCGCCAACGGCTGCATGTCCGATTACGAAGTGACGCCGGAGATGATCGCCAATCTGAAGAAGGGGCAGAACCTGATCGTGCAGGCGATCAACTCGAACGGCGCGCCGCTGACGCTGCCGCTGCCGCTGGCCGAGTTCGCCAAGGCTTATGACGGTCCGCCGACCGATCCGAAGGTGTTCGAGGAAACCCAGAAGAAGCTGCAGGAAGAGCTGCAGAAGCGTGCGGCGGAAGCGCGTGCCAAGCTGGAAGCGCAACAGCCGGCCGGTAGCGCTGCGGCGCCTGCCAATCCGCCCGCGAAGCAGTAACCGCACAGCGGTCGTCACGCCAGGACACAAAAAGCGCTCCGCCGAGGAGCGCTTTTTTCATGCGGGAATCTTGTGGCGAAACTGGGCGCCTTGCGGCGAAATGATGGCGATCAGTTCAGCGACGAGTTGCGGGGCCGATAGCCGCCCGCCTTGTCCTTCACGAAGATTTCCGCGATCTGCGAGTGGCGGACCGGTTCGCCCGATTCGTCCGGGAGCAGGTTCTGCTCGGAGACATAGGCGACGTATTCGGATTCCGCGTTCTCGGCCAGCAGGTGATAGAATGGCTGGTCCTTGTGCGGCCGCACCTGTTCGGGAATGGCAAGCCACCACTCCTCGGTATTGGCGAATTCCGGATCGATATCGAAAATCACGCCCCGGAACGAAAAGATCCGGTGCTTGACGATTTGGCCGATCTGAAATTTTGCCGTGCGCATCTTTGCCATGCACAGTCGAATAGACCAGGATTGTGGCCGATGCTAGTGGTTCGATTCTCACATTTGCCGCAGTCGCGGCGAGCGGCCCGGCAAATGCGAACCAAAGAACCGCCAGCAATATAAGGTCTTAGTGGAGCTGGGAAATTGGCATGCGCCGATGCGCCCGGGCCGATCGACGCGAATGCCAAACCCACCTGATCCCTAGAAAACGTCCAGCCGATGGGCCGCGAGGCATCTGCCGACGGGCGGCGACAATCCAATTTCCTGCGGAAATTCCGGTTTCATGATCGAAATTCTCAATCTGGCGCTGCCGTATTTCGGTTTGATTTTCATCGGCTACGCCTGCGGCAGGTACCGAGGGCTGCCGGAATCCGGCCTTGCCTGGATGAATTTCTACGTTCTCTACGTCTCGTTGCCGGCGCTGTTCTTCCGGATCGTCTCGCGCACGCCGTTCGAGGAACTCAACAACTTGCCGTTTGTGGTGGCGACGACGCTGGGAACCGCCGGCGCCTTCACGCTGTCGGTGCTGGTGGCCCGACTGCTGGGCAAGCTGTCGCTCCGCCAGGCGGCCATGGCGGGGCTGGCGGGCGGTTACGGCAATATCGGCTATATGGGGCCGGGGCTGGCGCTCGCGGTGTTCGGGCTGAAGTCGGCGGTGCCGACGGCGCTGATCTTCTGCTTCGACAGCATTTTCCTGTTCACGGTGATCCCGGTGCTGATGGCGCTGACCGACGGGACGCGGCGGCCGCTGCTGCCGACGCTGGGCTTCGTGGTGAAGGAGATCGCGCTGCATCCGCTGATCGTCGCGGTCTATTGCGGCGTGCTGGCGGCCGCGTTCCACGTCCAGCTGCCGGTGGCGCTCGATGGCATCCTGCAGTTCCTGCAGAACTCGGCGGCGCCGGTGGCGCTGTTCGTGCTCGGCGTCACCGTGGCGCTGCGGCCGTTCGGGCGGGTGCCGTGGGAACTGCCGGGGCTGATCGCAGTGAAGCTGGTGGTTCACCCGATCCTTGTGCTCGGCCTGTTGTGGTGGTTCGGACCGTTCACGGCGGAATGGGCGGCGACCGCGGTGCTGATGGCCTCGCTGCCGCCGGCACTGAACGTATTCGTGATCGCACGGCAGTACGATACCTGGACCGAAGCCGCCTCGGCCGCGGTGATGCTCGGCACGCTGGCCTCGGTGGTGACGCTCACCAGCGTGATGTGGATGCTCAAGAGCGGCTATCTGGCGTTCTAGTTTTTCTGCTTCCGTTTTAGTTTTTCTGCTTCGCCGTAATTGTCCGCTGTCATGCGCGGACTTGATCCGCGCATCCATCCTCTTCAAAAAGATGGATTGCCGGGTCAAGCCCGGCAATGACATTCCTCAAGACGCATCTCTCAGGACGAGGATCGCTCTGAGGATGAGAATCGCCGCCACGACGGCGCCAGTCCCTCCCGCATCGCGAGGCGGCGCAGCGGCCTGACGGCGCCGAGCAGATGCAGTCCTGCGGAGCGCGCGAGCTGTACCGGCAGGAAGTCGCTGAGCAGCGAGCGGTTGGCGAGATCGATCACCAGGGTGCGGCTGGCGATATCGCCGCGGCGCTTGCGGTCGAACCGCGCCAGCGTGGCCGGTGCGCCGATGTCCTCGCCGCGTGCCAGCGCATCCGCGACGATGTCGGCGATATCGGCGGCGTCGCGCAGGCCGAGATTGAGTCCCTGCGCGCCGATCGGCGGCAGCACATGCGCGGCTTCGCCGACAAGGACGACGCGCTGGCCGGCGAACTGGCGCGGCTGTTCGATGGCGAGCGGGAAGCTGTGACGGCCCGGCTCGACGCTGACGCGGCCGAGGATCGACTGCATCATGCGCTCGGTGGCGAGCGACAGCGCTTCGTCGTCGAGCGCCATCAGGCGCGCAGCCTCCGCCGGATCGGCGACCCAGACCACGCTGGAGCGGTTGCCCTGCAACGGCACGAAGACGCACGGACCCTGCGTGGTGTGAAATTCCGTCGATGTATTCCGATGCGGACGGCGATGCGCGATATTGAATGTCAACGCGGTCTGGCGCAACCGGCGGCGCTCGACGCCGATGGCGGCGGCCTCGCGGCACATCGACTGGCGGCCGTCGGCGCCGGCAACCAGCCGGCCGCGCAGCAGCGTGCCGTTGCGGCTGCGCACCGTGACGCCCTCGGCATCGATCGCGACGCTGTCAGCCTCGTCGTCGATGCGCACGATGCGCTCGATCTCCGCCGCGCGCGCTTCGAGCGCAGCGACCAGCACGCGGTTCTCGATATTGTAGCCGAACGCGTCGAGGCCGATCTCGTGCGATGCGAAGCAGACTTCCGGCGCGCGGATCAGGCGGTCGGTGTTGTCGACCAGCCGCATGGTCTGCAACGCGGTGGCGTTTGGCGCGCAGCGATGCCACACCTCGAGCGCCTGCAGAAAATCGATCGTGCCACCGAGCAGGGCGGTGGTGCGGTTGTCCGGATAGGGCTTGCGGCTGGCGACCAGCGCGACCCGGATATCCGCGCGCGCCAGCGCGATGGCGGTGGATAGCCCGACCGGGCCGCCGCCGATGACGATGGCGTCGTAGATCGTCTGGTCTGTCGTCGTGTCCATGGCGGGACAATCGGTATTCGACGGTGAAAATGCAAGGGCAGCGGGAACGATTTGCTTATCGGGTCGTCATGGCCGGATTTATTCCGCCCATCCACGTCTTGGCGGCTTCATAGGAGGAGAACGTGGATGACCGGGACAAGCCCAGCCATGCCGAAATAGATGCTCCGTCGACGCCGGATGAGTTCTCGCGCGGCGGATCGCCGCAAGCGGAGGGATGCAAAGGGACGGAAATCCTGTTAGAGCTTGCAGCGCATATGTCAGGCGCGGACACCTCGCAGCAGTCTTCGATATCGAACTCGTCACGCTTTGCGGCGTTTGGGGTTCATATCTTCACGGCGCTGGGCGCCGGCATCGCGCTCGTTGCGCTGCTGGAGGCGGTGCGCGAGCATTGGGCCGCGATGTTCGGCTGGCTCGGACTGGCATTGATCATCGACGCGCTCGACGGACCATTGGCGCGCCGTCTCGACGTCGCCGCCATGCAGCCGCGATGGTCCGGCGATACGCTCGATCTCGTCGTCGATTTCCTGACCTACGTCTTCGTGCCGGCTTATGCGATTGCGGCGAGCCGGCTGCTGCTGCCGATCGCCGCGCCGCTGCTCGGGATCGGCATCGTTGTCACCAGCGCGCTGTATTTCGCCGATCGGCGCATGAAAACCGGCGACAATCATTTCCGCGGCTTCCCGGCGCTGTGGAACGCGGTGGCGTTCTATCTGTTCCTGCTGCAGCCGCCCCCGGGGCTGGCCAGCCTAGCGATCGCCGCCCTGGTCGTGCTCACTTTCGTTCCGATTCACGTCCTGCATCCGGTGCGCGTGAAGCGCCTGCGCCGGCTCAATATCGCGCTGATGATCCTGTGGGGCATGCTTGCGATCTACGCGCTGCTCAAGGATTTCAACGTGGCGCTGCCGGTCAGCGCGGCGCTGGTCGCGATCGGCCTCCACGTCCTCTTCAGCGATGCCATCCTCCGTTTGTTTGGGAATGCCAGAACATGATCGACCTGTTGACCAGTCCCGAGGCCTGGGCCGCTCTCCTGACCTTGACCGCGCTGGAGATCGTGCTCGGCATCGACAACGTAATCTTCCTGTCGGTGCTGGTGTCGCGGATTCCGGAGCCGCGGGCGACGCGGGCGCGCCAGATCGGCCTTTTGCTGGCGCTGGTGTTCCGCATCGCGCTGCTGAGCGTCCTCGTATGGCTGATCGGGCTGACGCAGCCGGTGTTCACGATCTTCGACATGGGCTTCTCGTGGCGCGATCTGATCCTGATCGGCGGCGGCCTGTTCCTGATCGCCAAGGCGACGCACGAAATTCACGGCGAGGTCGAGGCGCGGGAAGCCGGCGAGGCCGACCCGAAGGCGCCGCCGCGCGCATTCTTCTGGGTCATCCTGCAGATCATCATCGTCGATCTGGTATTCTCGCTGGATTCTATCATCACGGCGATCGGCATGGCCAAGGATCTCGAGATCATGATCGCGGCGGTCGTCATCGCCTGCATCGTGATGTACGTGTCGTCGGGGCCGGTGGCGCGTTTCGTCGCCGAGCATCCCACCACCAAGATGCTGGCGCTGGCGTTCCTGGTGCTGATCGGCGTGGCGCTGGTGGCAGACGGCTTCGAATTCCACATCCCGCGCGGCTACATCTACTTCGCGATCGCGTTCTCGCTGGCGGTGGAGGTGTTCAACATCATGGCACGGAAGAACCGGGGGGGCGCGTAGGGCGCGCGCAACACGAAGTCGTCGTCCCCGCGCGGGTAGCCACCGGATTCTCCATCGTCATGCCCGGGCTTGTCCCGGCCATGACGGAAACGGAAGGCGTATGGGTCCCGGCCTGCGCGGACGACGCCGAGGTTGTTGAGGCTCCGAGCACCACGTCCCACGTTGACAATACGAAGGCCTTGGCTATCGATGGGGTGGTGTCGCATCAGGCAGGAGACGCAGCATGGCCAAAGCCGTTCGTGTGCATCAGGTGGGCGGTCCGGAAGCCCTGGTCTATGAGAGCATCGACGTGCCGCCGCCGGCCGCCGGCGAGGTCCATATCCGCCAGCATGCCGTCGGCCTGAACTTCATCGACGTCTATTATCGCACCGGGCTCTACAAGGCGCCGTCGCTGCCGTTCATCGCGGGCAACGAGGCGGCCGGGGAGGTGGTCGCGGTCGGGCAGGGCGTCACGGATTTCCATCCGGGCGACCGCGTCGCCTATTACGCCAATCTCGGCGGCTACGCGACCGAGCGCAACATCGCGGCCGACAAGCTGGTGAAGCTGCCGGACCACATCACCTACGAGCAGGGCGCGGTGCTGATGCTCAAAGGGCTGACGGTCTGGTACCTGCTGCACAAGACCTTCAAGGTCGAGCCCGGCCATCGCGTTCTGATCCACGCGGCGGCTGGCGGCATCGGCCTGATCGCCTGCCAGTGGGCCAAGGCGCTCGGCGCGCACGTGATCGGCACCGTCGGCTCGAAGGCGAAGGCGGACCTCGCCCTCGCCAACGGCTGCGATCACGTCATCCTCTACAACGAGGAGAATTTCGTCGAGCGCGTCAAGCAGATCAGCCGCGGCGAACTGTGCGACGTGGTCTATGACGGCGTCGGCAAGACCACCTTCCCCGGCTCGCTGTCGTGTCTCAAGCCGCGCGGGCTATTCGTGTCCTTCGGCAATGCCTCGGGCCCGGTGCCGCCGTTCGCGCTGGCTGAACTCAACAATCACGGCTCGCTGTTCGCGACGCGGCCGAAGCTCAACGACTATGTCGCCAAGCGGTCCGACCTGATCGAGGGCGCCGACACGCTGTTCGCGGCGGTAATCAACGGCCATCTGCATCTGCCGATCAATCATGCCTATGCGCTCAAGGATGCCGCGCAGGCGCATATCGATCTGGAAGGCCGCAAGACCACCGGGGCGTCGATCCTGAAACCATAGGGCCCTCGGCCGCCGACAATGACCTGCCACGCCTTCGTGCGTGGCAGGTTGCCATTCGTCGCGTGATACGCATGACATAGCCTTATGTCGTCATGAGCGGAATGCAGTTGAAAGCCGCTCGTCCGCGCTGTGATTTGCTCACCGTTGAAGCTTGAGGGCCGTGCCGCGCGCCGCGCCTCGCAGCGGCCGGGAGACGAGCGATGACGGATCATGCAAGCCGCGTTCATGAGCATCGTTGCGATGTCCTCGTCATCGGATCGGGCGCGGGTGGCTTCGCCACCGCGATCACCGCGCGCAAGGCCGGGCTCGACGTGTTGATGGTGGAGAAGGCGCCGGTGTTCGGCGGCACCACGGCGATCTCCGGCGGTTACATCTGGATTCCCGGCAATTCGCAGGCGGCCGAGGCTGGCGTCGGCGACGATCCCGACGCGTGTCGGCGCTATCTGCGCGCGGAACTCGGCAACGACTACGACGAGGCCAAGGTCGAGACCTATCTGACCAATGGCCCGCGCATGGTCGATTTCTTCGTGAGGGACATCGGCATTCCGTTCGCCGCCACCGCCATGCCGGATTACCATCCGGGCCAGCCGGGCGCGGTGCCGAAAGGGCGTTCGTTGCAGGCCGGCCCGGCGAAGGCGGGCATCCTCGGCGGCGAACTGCATCGGCTGCGGCCGCTGCCGCGCGAACTGTCGCTGTTCGGCATGGGCGTTTCGTCAGGCTCCGATCTCAGCCATTTCTACAAGTTCGGACGCTCGCTGCGTTCGACGCTGCGGGTCGGCATGCTGTTGGCGAAATACGGTTACGACGTGGTTCGTCATGGACGCGGACAGACGCTGGTGAACGGAAACGCGCTGATCGCGCGGTTGGCGCGTGCGCTGTTCGACATGGGCACGCCGCTGTGGACGTTCGCGCCGGCGAGCGAACTGATCGTCGAGAACGGACGCGTGAGCGGCGCCATCGTCAACCGCAACGGCCGCGCGGTGCGCGTGATCGCGCGGCGCGGCGTGGTGCTGGCGAGCGGGGGCTTCGCGCAGAACGTCGAGCGGCGCGCGCGGATCTATAACCATCCGGCGCTCGGTGACGAGCACATCTCGCTGACCGCGCCGGGCAATGTCGGTGACGGCGCGCGGATGGCGGAGAGCGTCGGCGGCTCTGTGGCCTCCGACATTCCCAATGCCGGCGCGTGGATGCCGATCTCGCGCGTGCCGCGCCCGGACGGCACCTTCGGCGCCACCATCCATTCGGTGAACCAGGGCAAGCCCGGCATGATCACGGTGCTGCGCAACGGCCGCCGCTTCACCGACGAAAGCGTCTCGTATCACGACTTCGTCGAGCGGCTGGTGGCGCACCCGGACAGTGGGCGCCCCGCAGGCGCGTTCCTGATCTGCGATCAGACGGCGTTCGCGAAATACGGTCTCGGCTACGCCAAGCCGTTCCTGCCGACGCGGGGTCTGATCGAGGCGGGCTATCTCTACAAGGCGGATTCAATCGCCGCGCTGGCCGCGATGATCGAGGTCGATGCCACCGTGCTCGGCCAGACCGTCACGGAGTACAATCGCCACGCGGCGAAAGGCGAGGATCCGGAGTTCGGCAAGGGCCGCAGCGTTTACGGGCATTATCTCGGCGACGCGGGCAACCCGATCAACCCGAACGTCGCGCCGCTCGACAAGGGCCCGTTCTATGCGGTGTGGATGCATGCCGGCGACATCGGCAATTTCGCCGGCATCAGGACCGACGAAAACGCGCGCGTGCTGCGCGAGGATGGTGCGGCCGTTCCGGGGCTCTTCGCCGTCGGCAACGACATGGCGAGCGTGTTCCGCGGCCGTTATCCCGGCGGCGGCTCGCTGATCGGCCCGGCGATGACGTTCGGCTTCACGGCCGCGCGCTTCATCGCCGACGAGACGCCGTCGTCGTAGTGGTTTGTCAAAACCCCGCGACGCTGCCGTGCAGGTCGTATTGGTCGGCGCGTTCGATCTTGGCGGTGACGATCTCGCCGACCTTGAGCGGGCGACGGCTGGTCACGTAGACCGCGCCGTCGATTTCCGGCGCGTCGGCTTTCGAGCGGCCTTTCGCGACCGTGGGGCCGACCTCGTCGATGATGACCTGCTGCCGCGTGCCCACCTTGCGCTTGAGACGGCGCGCGGAAATCTTCTGCTGCCGCGCCATCAGCGCGTTCCAGCGTTCCTTCTTGATCTCGTCCGGCACCGGGTTGTCCAGCGTGTTCGAGGTCGCGCCCGCGACCGGTTCATACTTGAAGCAGCCGACGCGATCGATCTCGGCTTCCTCCAGCCAGTCGAGCAGATAGGCGAAATCGCTTTCCGTCTCGCCGGGAAAACCGACGATGAAGGTGGAGCGCAGCGCGAGGTCCGGACACTGCTCGCGCCACATCTTGATGCGCGCCAGCGTCTTGTCCTGCGCCACCGGACGCCGCATCGCCTTCAGCACCTCGGGGGCTGCGTGCTGGAACGGGATGTCGAGATAGGGCAGCACCTTGCCCTCCGTCATCAGGCCGATCACCTCGTCGACGTGCGGATACGGGTAGACGTATTGCAGCCGCACCCATGCGCTGAGCTCGCCGAGTTCGCGGGCGAGGTCGAGAAATTTCGCGCGCACCTCGCGATCCTTCCACGGGCTCGCCGCATACTTGATATCGACGCCGTAAGCCGAGGTGTCCTGCGAGATCACCAGCAGTTCCTTGACGCCGGCGGCGACCAGCTTCTCCGCCTCGCGCAATACGTCGTTCGCCGGCCGCGACACCAGATCGCCGCGCAGCTTCGGGATGATGCAGAAGGTGCAGCGATTGTTGCAGCCTTCGGAAATCTTCAAATACGCGTAGTGGCGCGGCGTCAGCTTGACGCCTTGCGGCGGGATCAGGTCGAGGTGCGGATTGTGCAGCGGCGGCTTGGCGCGATGCACGGCATCGAGCACGCTCTCGTATTGCTGCGGCCCGGTGATCGACAGCACGTTGGGATAGGCTTGCTCGATCTGCTCGGGCTCCGCGCCCATGCAGCCGGTGACGATCACCTTGCCGTTCTCCGCCATGGCCTGGCCGATGGCGCCGAGCGACTCCTCCTTGGCGCTGTCGAGAAAGCCGCAGGTGTTGACGATGACGAGGTCGGCGCCGTCGTGCTTGCGCGCGAGTTCGTAGCCCTCGGCGCGTAGCCGGGTGATGATGCGCTCCGAATCCACCAGCGCCTTGGGGCAGCCGAGCGAAACGAAGCTGATCTTGGGGGCGGTGGCTTGGGTCATCGATGGTCCATGTCGTTGAAGCGCAGGAGCTAACCCCGTTGCGGCGGGCTGGCAAGCGGATGCGGCGATGATGGCCTGCCAAGATGTCAGATTAAATATTAGGCAACTTTAAAACAGGCCAGATATTAATCAGGTTGCACCTGCGAAATAAGCAGCCGAGCGGCTTGAACGCTACCCGCCGGCGATCGCAAATCCACTGCTAGTCCATTGAAATAGCTGAATATTGTGCTCTGCACAAGAGTTGGCACGACACTTGAATAGAGCATCCCGGCCGGCGGCGACGCGCCCCGGCCGCGCGGCGGCCTTCAGCCGAAGCGCCACCCCTGCAACCGGCGCGATGGGGCGCGCCCGATGGAGGTTTGCGATGGACTACAACAAGCCCGCCGATGTCGTCCGCACCATGGTCGATGCCGCCGAGACAAAACTGGCGCTGGAGCCGCGCGACCTGCTGATCCGTGGCGCGCTGGCCGGGGCATTGCTCGGCACCGCGACCAGCCTCGCGTTCGGCGCGGCCGCCACTACCGGGCAGCCCATCGTCGGCGCACTGATCTTTCCGGTCTCCTTCGTGATGATCGTGCTGCTCGGGCTCGAACTTGTGACCGGCAGTTTCGCGCTGTTGCCGCTGGCGGCGCTCTCCGGCCGTGGAAGCTGGAGTTCTGTCGTGGCCAACTGGTCGTGGGTGTTTCTCGGCAACCTGCTCGGCAGCATTGCCTACGGCGCGTTGCTCGCGATCGCGCTCACCAACATGGGCACGGCCGCACCCTCAGGCGTCGCGGCGAAAATCATCGCCACGGCCGAGGCCAAGACCGTCGCCTACGAGGCGCTCGGCATGACCGGCATGGTCACGGTGTTCGTCAAGGCGATGCTGTGCAACTGGCTGGTCTGCCTCGGCGTGGTGATGGCGATGACCTCGACCTCGACCATCGGCAAGGTCGTCGCTGCCTGGCTGCCGATCACGACGTTCTTCGCGCAGGGTTTCGAGCACGCCGTCGTCAACATGTTCGTCATCCCGACCGGCATGATGATGGGCGCGAAGGTGAGCGTCGCCGAGTGGTGGCTGTGGAATCAGATTCCCGTCACGCTCGGCAACATCGTCGGCGGCGCGCTGTTCACCGGCCTCGCGCTCTATCTCACCTACAAGCCCGCGCGACCGATGGCGGCCGTGGCGCCGTCGTCGGTGCCGGCGGAATAGCGAAGGCGCGGGCGATCATGAAGATGGATTCAATGACGGCCGACTTCAGCGACGAACAGAAGCGTTATCTCGAAGGCTTCATGTCCGGTGTCAGCGCCGGACGGCTTGGACGGAGCGGCGGCGGGGCGGGGGCGCCCGCTGCCGAGGCGGAGCCGAGCGGGCCGGATGCCGCGCATCTGAAAGCGCAGGACCGCTTTCTGAAAGAAGGCAAGAAGCTCTCCGACCCGGAGAAGTTCAAGCGCGAGCAGCATCCGTTCGACGCCTATGAGCGCCTGAAGGCGCAGGCGCGCGACAACGCCGCGCCGCCGCCGCCGGATAATTTCCGCTGGCGCTACTACGGCCTGTTCTACGTCGCGCCGGCGCAGAACTCCTTCATGTGCCGCCTGCGGATTCCCAACGGTATCCTCAAGGCGCATCAGTTCGCCGGCACGGCCGATCTCGCCGAGCGTTACGGCGGCGGCTATGCGCACGTCACCACGCGCGCCAATATCCAGATTCGCGAGATCGAGCCGCGTAACACCGTGGCGATGATCGAGGGCATCACCGACATCGGCCTGTGCTCGCGCGGCTCCGGCGCCGACAACATCCGCAATGTCACCGGCACGCCGACGGCAGGCATCGATCCGCGCGAACTGCTCGACACGCGGCCTTACGCGCGCGAGTGGCACTTCCACATTCTCAACGACCGCTCGCTGATCGGCCTGCCGCGCAAGTTCAATGTCGCGTTCGATGGCGCGGGCACCATTCCCGTGCTGGAGGACACCAACGACATCGCGTTCTCCGCCGTCGAAGTAAAGGACGGCTTTGGCGCTGCGCCCGGCGTGTGGTTTCGACTCGGGCTCGGCGGCATCACCGGGCACAAGGATTTCGCGCACGACACCGGCGTGATCGTCAAGCCGTCGGACGCAACCATGGTGGCGGATGCCATCGTGCGCGTCTTCATCGAACACGGCGACCGCACCAATCGCCTCAAGGCACGATTGAAGTATGTGCTCGACGCAATGGGCTTCGAAGCCTTCCTGAAAGAGGTGGAGGCGCGTTACGGCGCGCCGCTGACGCGCGTGGCGAGTGAAGCCATCGCGCCGCGTCCGGCATTCGATCGCAGCGCGCATATCGGCGTGTATCCGCAGAAGCAGCCGGGGCTGAACTGGATCGGCGTGGTGCTGCCGCTCGGCAAGCTCACCTGCGCGCAGATGCGCGGGCTTGCGAAGATCGCGCAGGATCTCGGCGACGGCGATATCCGGCTGACGGTGTGGCAGAACCTGCTGATCTCCGGCGTTGCGGATTCTAACGTTCCGCTGGCGACGGCGGGCATCGATGCGCTCGGCCTTGCGACAACCGCGTCGCCGATCCGCGCGGGGCTTGTCGCCTGCACCGGAAATGCCGGCTGCAAGTTCGCGGCCTCCGACACCAAACGCCACGGTGATGCGATCGCAACGTGGTGCGAGAGCCGTGTGCCGCTCGATACGCCGCTCAATATCCATCTCACCGGTTGCCACCATTCCTGCGCGCAGCACTACATAGGCGACATCGGCCTGCTGGCGGCGAAGGTCGCGGTGAGCGAGGAAGGCGATACGGTCGAGGGCTATCACCTCACGACCGGCGGCGGCTTCGGCCCCGATGCCGGGATCGGGCAGGAGGTCTATCGCGACATCAAGGCGGATGACGCGCCGAAAATCGTGGAGCGACTGCTCCGCGCTTACATGAGCAACCGCGCTTCGCCCGAGGAAACCTTCGTGCAGTTCTCCCGACGTCACGACGCGGAGACGCTGCGGCGGCTGGCCGATGCGGAGACGGCGCCATGAACCAGACGACACCGATGATGCGATTGCAGGTGGTCCCGGACACCGCGCCATTCTCCGACGAACAGCGCGCCTGGCTCAATGGCTTTCTGGTCGGCGCGTTGCAGCTCGACGGCAACGTGCCGCTGTCGCCGGAGCAGAACGCGGCGATGGTCGGTGCGATTGCTGCTGCCGCCGACGATGACGACGACGCGCCGTGGCACGACCAGACGATGCCGATCGCGGAGCGCATGAAGCTGGCTGAGGGCAAGCCGCTGCGCCGGCGCATGATGGCGGCGATGGCGCAGCAGGATTGCGGCCAGTGCGGCTACAATTGCCGCGACTATGCCGACGCGCTGGCGGCGCGCACCGAGGAGCGCATCAATCTTTGCGTGCCCGGCGGCAAGGACACCGCGCGGATGCTGAAGGCGCTGCACGCCGAGCTCGACGCCGCGTCGGTGACCAAGGCCGCGCCCGTCGCCGCCGCATCACCCATGCCGGCCGCGCCCGTCAGTGCGCCGGGGCGCTCGCGCGACAATCCGGCGGTAGCGACGTTGCTGTCGCGCCGCCTGCTCAACAAGCCGGGCTCGGAGAAAGAGACGTGGCATATCGAGTTCGATCTGTCGCAAGGCTATCTCGATTATGTCGTCGGCGACTCCTTCGGCGTATTTCCGCGCAACGATCTCGGCCTCGTCGATCAGGTGATCGCCGTGCTCGGCGCCTCGCACGCCACGCAAGTCAACGGCAAGGCGTTGCGCGACGTGCTGCGCGACGACGTCTCGTTATCGCCCGCGCCGGACAAGCTGTTCGAACTGCTGTCGTTCGTCAGCGGCGGCGCGTTGCGCGAGAAGGCGCGGGCGCTGGCGCAGGGCGACGATCCCGATGGCGATGCCGCGCATCTCGACGTGCTGGCGACCCTGCAGAAGTTCATGGGCGCGCGGCCGCATCCGGAGGCGTTCGTCGAGGCGCTCGATCCGTTGCAGCCGCGGCTCTATTCGATCTCGTCGTCGCACAACGCTACGCCGAGGCGATTGTCGCTGACCGTGGATACCGTGCGCTACGTGATCGGCCGGCGCGGACGCCTCGGCGTCGCCTCGACCTATCTCGCGGAGCGCGCCGCGATCGGCGATGAGGTGCGCGTCTACGTGCAGAAGGCGCACGGCTTCGCCCTGCCGGACAATCCCGACACGCCGATCATCATGATCGGCCCCGGCACCGGCATAGCACCCTTCCGCGCCTTCTTGCAGGATCGCGGCGCGATGAAGGCGCGGGGCCGCAATTGGCTGTTCTTCGGGCACCAGCGCCGCGATTGCGATTTCTTCTACGCGGACGAACTGAATGCGATGAAGGTGTCCGGATTGCTGACGCGATTGTCGCTGGCGTGGTCGCGGGACGGCGCCGAAAAATTCTACGTGCAGGACCGCATGCGCGAGGTCGGCCGCGACCTGTGGACCTGGCTGGCCGACGGCGCGCATGTCTATGTCTGCGGCGACGCCAAGCGCATGGCGAAAGATGTCGAACGCGCGCTGGTCGACATCGTCGCGCAGTTCGGCGTCCGCTCCACCGACGAGGCGATCGCGTTCGTCGCCGACCTCAAGCGGAAAGGGCGCTATCAGCAGGATGTCTATTAGGGGGCGCGGGCAATCGCATCGACCATTTTGAGGCGAATAAATCCATTGTCGTTCGCCATCGCAGGAGAATGGTCGTTCCGTATCGCCGCTCCTGAAAACACGTCTGTCGCTATTTTTTGGACGTGGTTGCGGTTTCGTGTGTCAGCGCTTCATTATCCTGCTCCAAGACGATGGAGCCTGACGATGCGCGAACCCGAAACCCGACGATCCGTTCCCGTGCGTGAACTGGTCGCACGCGCGGAGACCCGGATTCATGCCTTAGCGCTGGGCGGTGCGTTCGCCCTGATTGCCGCCGTGCTGTTCGGCACGCTGACGTATCGGCCGTTCTGAATGAATTCCGAATAGCTCGTCATGCCCGGGCATAGCCGTTCGAAGAACGGCGTCGCTTCGCTCGCCTATGTCCCGGGCATCCACGTTCTTTCTGTTGACGCAGGCTAAGACGTGGATGGCCGGCCATGACGGAAAGGCCCTGCGTACAAAACGAGCGTTGTACGCGCTGTTCGGGTGGGGGCCGGCGTCACTACTCACTAAACGGCTTCACTTCGATCCCGTTGTCCTTCAGCGCCTGACGCACCGCGCGGGCGATCTCGACGGCGCCGGGCGTGTCACCGTGGATGCACACCGTATCGATCTGCACCTTGATCACCTTGCCGGTGATCGACACCACCGCGCGGTCCTGCACCATGCGCACCACGCGCTGCGCGATCTCACTGGCGTCGTGCAGCACCGCGCCGGGCTTGCGGCGCGAGACGAGGTTGGCGTTGTCTTCATAGGCGCGGTCGGCGAACACTTCATGCGCCAGCGGCAGGCCGGCGGCTTCGCCGGCTTTCAACAATTTGCTGTTGGCCAGCACCACGAAGATCAGGTTGCGGTCCACCGCCTTGATTGCGGACGCAATCGCGCGCGCGGTCATGTCGTCCTCGCAGGCGACATTGGAGAGCGCGCCGTGCGCCTTCACATGCGTCACCTTGTGGCCGGCGAGCGCGGCCACCGCCTGCAGCGCGCCGATCTGGTAGGCGACGAGATTCTCGATCTCGGCGTAAGTGAGCCCCGCCACCGGCCGGCGGCCGAAGCCGTGCAGATCGCGATAGCCGGGATGCGCGCCGATGGCGACGCCGCGCTCCTTCGCCAGTTCGGCGGTCTTGCGCATGATGTCGGGGTCGCCAGCGTGGAAGCCGCAGGCGATGTTGACGCTCGAGGCGAGGCCGAGCATGGCGTTGTCGTCGCCCATCTGCCATGCGCCGAACCCTTCGCCGAGGTCGCAGTTGAGATCGATGCTCATGATGTCGTTCCCCGCTGGTTGGTTTCAGGGTTGTTGCTCTTGTTGCGTTTCGCTCTGCCACGTGCGGGCATCGACGGCGTTGACCGCGCTGCCCGCGACATTGGCATTCTGCAACGCCGCGACGTTGAATTCAAAGTGCGCGAGATCGACCATGCGTGACGGCAGCTCGTGCAACAGCGCGGCAAAGGCGATGGCCGCGCGGCGCGCATCGTTCACGCTCACCGCCTGAAAGCGGAACGGCTGTCCGGGCGGCAGCTGCGCGAAGCGACCGAGATCGGCGCCGATGACGGTGGCGATCTTCGGGTAACCGCCGCTGGTGCCGCGATCCGGCATCAGCACGATGGGCTGGCCGCTGCCGGGCACCTGAATGCTGCCGTTGACGGTGCCGTCGGAGACGATGTTGTGGCCGTGCTGATGTCGAACGACCGGACCTTCGAGGCGATAGCCCATGCGGTCGCTGGTCGGGGAGATCGTCCAGGTGCCGTCGAGAAACGTCTGCACCGCATCGCCGAATTCGTCGTCCTGCGGGCCGAGCACGACGCGGATCGGATCGGGTGACGCCGGCGTAGTGGCGATGGCGCGTTCGCCGCGGCTGGAGGCCGGCGCAACGGCGATGACATCGCCGGATTGCAGCGGGCGCGGGAAGGGACTGCCGAGACCGGCGCGCGCGTTCACCGAGAGGCTGCCGAACGCGGCTTCGCCTTGCACGCCACCTTCGATGGCAAGATAGCTGAACACGCCGGCGCGCGCCGCGCCCAGCACCAGCCGTTCGCCTGGCATCAGCGTGGCGGATTGACTGAGCGGCAGCACGCGGTCGTCGATCTTGATGCTGCGCGAGGCGCCGGCGACCGCGATGCGGATCGGGTCGCCCTCGGCGGTGAAGGTGGCGCCGAACGGCCCGAGTTCGATGGCGGCGGCAGACGGCGGATTGCCGGCGAGGGTATTCGCCGTTGCCAATGCCAAGCGATCCATCGCGCCGCTCGGCGGCAGGCCATAGCGCTGCGCGCCGGGACGCCCCGCATCCTGCACCGAGGTTGCGGGTCCGACATGGATCACGCGCAGGCCGCTCATGTCGCCGCCAGTTCGGCGACCACCTCGCCATGTTCGGCCGCGCGGTCCATCTCGGCGAACGTCGCCGCATCGACCGCGTAGAGGTTCAGCGTATCGCCGGGCTCCAGCAGGAACACCGGATCGCGATGAAACTGATAGGTGCGCACGGGCGTCCGTCCGAGCAGGTGCCAGCCGCTCGGCCCGGCGATGCACTGAATGCCGGTCTGCACGCCGCCGATGGAGACGGTGCCTGCCGGTGTCTGCAGGCGCGGTGTCTGCCGGCGCGGCAGCGCCAGTTGCGGATCGAGCCCGCTGAGATAGGACCAGCCCGGCGTGAAACCGATCATCGCCACGCGATAGGTCGGCCCGGTGTGGCGCGCGATCAGCGCGGCGGGCGTGAGGCCCAGCGTCTTCGCGACATCGTCGAGATCGATGCCGTGCTCGCCGCCATAGGCGACGGGAATGCGCCAGTGCCGCGATTGCAGGGCACCGGCGAGGGGACGTTCGGCGCGTGCGAGCAGTTGCGCCGCCAGTGTGTCGAAGGCGGTCTGTAGCGGATCGTAATGCACCAGCAGCGAGCGATAGGTCGGGACGGTTTCGATGACGCCGGCTATCGGCGCGGCTTTGAGCTGGCGGTCGAGCGCGAGGACGCGGCGGTTGGCGTCGTCGTCGATCCGGCGGCTGAACTCCACGGTGATCGCGGTGTCGCCGCTGGGCAGGATGCGGGGCGGAAGAAATTCTGCGGCCATGGCTGTCTGCGAGCCCTTCTGCAACGCTTCAGCAATAGCGGGTTTTGCCGCCGAGGGGAATCGGATTTCCGCCAAGAATGTCAGTCATTTCAATAAATTAATCAGAACGATCACGATAAGGCGGAGTAATCGTTACAGATCAGGCACGCGCGGGCGGGCCGATGGCTTCGGCCTTGACGCGTTGTCCCATGGACGCAAGATGCCGCACGCATCGTCCTCACCGGAGTCCATCGTTCCATGTCGCTGTCCCCGCAAGCCATCGCAACCCTGTCGCACATCTCGACCGCCACCATCACCACCGTCCTGTTGAAGAAGGGCTTGCGGAATCTGTGGTTGCGCGGCGCGCGGCCGCTGAAATCCGGACAGCCGCGACTGGTCGGCCCGGCCTTCACCTTGCGCTTCGTACCGGCGCGCGAGGATCTGGCGACGCCGGAATCATGGTCGTCGCCGATCTCGACCCGCACCGCCATCGAGGCGATGCCGGAGGGCTGCATCGCCGTGGTCGATGCCATGGGCGTCAGCACCGCCGGCATCTTCGGCGACATTCTCTGCGCGCGCATGGTGAAGCGCAACGTGACGGCGCTGGTCACCGACGGCGTGGTGCGCGACGTCGAGGGCGTGCTCGGCACCGGCTTGCCGGTGTGGTGCAACGGCGCGGCTGCGCCGCCCTCGGTCGCGGGGCTGACCTTCGTCGGCTGGGGTGAGGGCATCGCCTGCGGCGGCGTCGCGGTGTTTCCCAATGACATCATCGTGGCCGATCAGGATGGCGTCGTGCTCATTCCACAGGCGTTGCTGGATCACGTGCTGACGGAAGGGCCGGAACAGGAGCGGATGGAAGCGTGGATCGTCGACGAGGTCAACAATGGCGCGGCGCTGCCGGGACTTTATCCGATGAATGCCGAAACCAAGGCGCGCTACGCTGCGTTCAAGGCGAAGGGCTGACATTTGCAGATCGCCACTTATTGAAGCAGCGCGTGTCGCGGCTCTCGCGAATTGACGGAGGACTCATGGACATTCATCGCAACGCCTCGCGCGCGACACGGCGCGGACCGGACGACTATTTCACCGGCACGGTGTGGCTCGATCCGATCGTGAACGCGCCGATGCCTGCGCGGGTGGCAGCGGCGCGGGTGACGTTCGAACCGGGCTCACGCACCGCCTGGCACACCCATCCGCTCGGCCAGACGCTGTATGTCGTGGCCGGCGTCGGACGCGTGCAGACCGAGGGCGGCCCGGTGCGGGAGATCCTGCCGGGCGACACGGTGTGGATCCCACCGGGGGAAAAGCACTGGCATGGCGCCGCGCCCGATCACGGCATGACGCATATCGCGATGCAGGAAGCGCTCGATGGCTCGACCGTCGAATGGCTGGAGAAGGTGAGCGACGCAGACTACACGCGGCCGGTTACGGCGGAGTGAGCACGCCCCGTATTTAGTTACGGACGAGCAACACGATAAATCGTCGTCCCAGCGAAAGCCGGGACCTCTCCGTCGTCATGCCCGCGCGTGTCGCGGACATCCACGTCTTTGCAGAGATCTGACATGAAGAACGTGGATGGCCCGGGACAAACCCGGCCATGACGGAAACAATGGGGTTCTGGGCCTCGGCCTTCGCGGGGACGACGCCGAGATTGTTGGCGCCATGAGCATCACACCACTCAGCTCTTATGCGCAGATCGGCGGTTTGCGATCCTTCCACGGCCGCGCCTGTTCGAGCTGCGCGGCCAGGCGGAATAGCGTCGCTTCGTCGCCGAAGCGCGCGGCGAACATCATGCCGAGCGGCAGGCCGGCGGCGTTCCACGCCAGCGGCACCGACATCGCGGGTTGGCCCGACATATTGTACATGCTGGTGCCAGGCATATAGCGCCGCAGCACCGGCGAGATGTGCGACAGGTTTTCCGACATGCTGTCGAGCTCGCCGATGCGCAGCGGCGGCGCGCACAAGGTCGGCGACAGGAAGACATCGCAGCTTGCGAAGAACGTGGCGAGGCTGCGCGAAATCTCGAACGCGGCCAGCTGTGCCGCGACGTAATCGGTCGCGTTCTGACGCGAGGCATTGCGCGCGCTGGCGAGCGTCAGCCGCTCGAAATCCTGATCGGTCATGGCGCGGCCGAGCCGCTGTTCGGCGAGGCGCACGGTGAGCGCGGTGTTGGCGGCGACAATGGTCGCCATCACATCGGCGGGGTCGGCGGGCAGGGTCGGTGCGCGCTCCTCGACATCGTGGCCGAGTTCAGCGAGCAGCGCCGCGACATCGCGCACGGCGGCGGCGATCTCCGGATCGATCGCATCGCCATAAGGCGACTTGTCGGTGAAGGCGATGCGCAACCGCCCAGGCTCGCGTTTCACCTCCTCGAGATACGGGCGCTGCGGCGGTGGGGCCGTATAGGGGCTCGACGGTTCGGGCCCGTGAATGGCGTCCAGCATCGCGGCGCTGTCGCGCACGCTGATGCTGACGACGTGATTGCAGGAGAAGCCGCCCCAGCCTTCGCCGCGGTCGGGCCCGAGCGGCGTGCGGGCGCGCGTCGGCTTGAGGCCGAACACGCCGGACGCGGATGCCGGAATGCGGATCGAGCCGCCGCCGTCGCTGGCATGCGCGACCGGCAGGATGCGCGCGGCGACCGCCGCCGCCGCGCCGCCGGACGAGCCGCCGGAGGAATGCGCGGGATTCCATGGATTGCGCGTCGGTCCGAACAGGCGCGGCTCGGTGGTCGGCAGCAGGCCGAATTCGGGGCTGGAGGTTTTTCCGAACACCACGAGGCCGGCGGCCTTGAACCGCGCGGCCACGGTGCCGTCATGATCGGCGACGTTGTCCTTGAATACGCTGGCGCCGAAGGTGGTGCGGGTGCCGGCAAGAATTTCAAGGTCTTTCAGGAGAAACGGAACGCCGGTGAAAGGGCCGGAGGGCAGGCCGTTCTCGATCTGCTTGCGGGCATAATCTTCGTGCTTCACCACGACGGCGTTGATGGTCGGGTCGACTTTCGCGGTGCGTGCGACGGCTTCGTCGAGCAGCTCGGCCGGGCTCACCTGCTTGCTGCGCACCAGTTCGGCGAGGCCGACCGCGTCGTGATTGCCGAATTCCTTGAAGGCCATGCGGTGCTCCTGAATTGCAATGGTTGCCAGACCAGTCCCCGGCGTCGTCCCCGCCTGCGCGGGGACGACGCCTTTTGTGTTGCAAATCTGCGGGCGAAACCAACTCCGGAATAGTCTACGGGACGACGGCCTATCAGTTCAGCACGTCCTGATTGATGACGTTCTGACGAATGTGAGCATCGTCGAGCGCGCTGAGGATGTTGCGCGCGGTCTGCTCGCCCATGCGGTCGAGCGCCTCCCGCGTCACGCCGGCGACATGCGGCGCGATCACGACATTGGGCAGCGCGAGCAGTGCGTGGCCGAGCGGCGGCGGCTCCTGCTCGAACACGTCGAGACCGGCGCCGGCCAGCCGGCCGTTGACCAATGCGTCATACAGCGCGGCCTCCACCACGATGCCGCCGCGCGCGGTGTTGACGAGATACGCCGTGGGCTTCATCAGCGCGAGCCGCGCCGCATTGATCAGGCCGATGGTTTCCGGCGTCTTCGGGCAGTGCAGGCTGACGAAATCGGCGCGGGGCAGGGCCTTGTCGAGATCGTCCACCGGCACGCAGCCGGCCGCGCGGATGTCGTCGGCGCTCTTGTACGGATCGTAGACCAGCACCTCCATTTCCATCGCGAGGCAGCGTTTGGCGGTGCGGGTACCGATACGGCCGAAGCCGACGATCAGGAGTGTCTTGCCGTAGAGATCGAACGGCAGCGCGCCGAGCCGCGTCGCCCATTTGCCGTCGCGCACCAAAGCGTGCAGTTCGACGCCGCGCTTGGCCAGCGTCAGCATCATGAACAACGCCTGTTCGGCAACCGAGGGCGAATTGGCGGCGCCGGCCACCATCAGCGCCACCTTGCGGCCGCTCAGCGCCGGCACGTCGATGGCATCATAACCGACGCCGATCCGCGCCACCACTTTCATGTCGCGTGCCGCCTCGAGTTCGCGCGGGCCGAAAGCAGTGGCGCCCAGCGCCACGCCGTGCACCGGCGCGTGATGTTCGAGCAGCGCGACGAAGTCCTTCTGCGGGATCATGTTGTCGAACACGATGGCTTCGATGTCGTCGCGCGCCTTGAAGAGTTGCCATCCCTGATCCGACATCGACTCGGTAATCAGCAGTTTCTTCTTGTTTGTCGCCATTCCTCGCCTCGTCCTGCTTTGTTACGGCCGTCTCGTATAGCGTTTCATGTTCTGACGAAAACGTCATTGCCGGGCATAGCCGTTCGAAGAACGGCGTCGCTTCGCTCGCCTATGACTCGGCGATCCATCATTCTTGAAGAAGATGGATGCGCGGATCAAGTCCGCGCATGACGACGGAGGATTCCATCGAAGCCGAAAACCTAGAGAACCTGGCCGGTTGCCTCATTTAGCAGGTGCATGTGATTGAGGTCTACGGCCAACCGCAGCGGCACGCCGGCCCGCGCATCGATACCGGGATTGATCCGGCCGCAGAGCTGGACGCCGGCAATGGGGAAATAGACGAAGGTCTCCATGCCCATCGGCTCGATCACGTCGGGCGTTGCGTTAAAGGTCTGGAAGGACGGTCCTTGCCCGCTCTGCGCATCGACGATGTGCTCGGGCCGTAGGCCGAGCAGCAGCTTGGTATCGCGGGAGGTGCCGCCGTAGCGCGCGGCGTGCTCCCGCGGCAGCGGAAATGCGATGGTGTCGCTGATGCGGACCTGCAATGTCCCACCGGCATCCTCGATGCGGCAGGGGATGAAATTCATCGCCGGAGAGCCGATAAAGCCGGCGACGAATTTTGTCGCAGGCCGGTGATAAAGTTCGTTGGGGGGACCGATCTGCTCGATACGCCCGTGGTTCATCACCACCACGCGATCGGCCAATGTCATGGCCTCGACCTGGTCGTGGGTGACGTAGACCGTGGTGGTGCGCACCTTCTGATGCACCTTCTTGATCTCGATGCGCATCTGCACGCGCAGTTTCGCGTCGAGATTGGACAGCGGCTCGTCGAACAGGAACACCTTCGGATTGCGCACGATGGCGCGTCCCATGGCGACGCGCTGACGCTGGCCGCCGGACAGCTGCTTCGGCTTGCGGTCGATCAGATCGGTGATGTCGAGCATGCGGGCGGCCTCCGTCACGCGCTGCTTGATCTCGGCCTTCGGATAACGCTTCAGGCGCAGGCCGAACGACATGTTCTCGGCCACCGTCATGTGCGGGTAGAGCGCGTAGTTCTGGAACACCATGGCGATGTCCCGGTCTTTCGGCGGCACGTCGTTGACCACGTCGCCCCCGATCAGGATCTCGCCGTCGCTGATATCCTCGAGCCCCGCGATCATCCGCAGCGTCGTGGACTTGCCGCAACCGGAAGGGCCGACCAGCACGACGAATTCGTGGTCGGGAATGTCGAGATCGATGCCGCGCACCGCCTCGACGTCATCGTAGCGTTTGACGACCTTGCGCAGCGAGACTTCCGCCATGTGCCCTTATCCTTTGGTTGCGCCAGCCGTGAGGCCCGAGATGTAATAGTCCATCAGGAAGGCGTAGATGATCAGCGGCGGCGCGGCACCTAACAGCGCGCCGGTCATGATCTGCCCCCAGTTGAAGACGTCGCCCTTGATCAGGGTGGTGATGATGCCGGCCGGCATCACCAGTTGATCGGTCGAGGTGGTGAACACCATCGGATAGAGGAACTGCGCCCAGGACACCGTGAAGGCGAAGATGGTCGCGGCGATCAGCCCCGGCAGCGCCACGGGGATGAAGATGCGGGTGAGGGTCTGAAACCACGACGCGCCGTCGATGATCGCCGCCTCGTCCAGCTCCTTCGGGATCGACGCGAAATAGCCGATCATGATCCAGGTGCAGAACGGAACGGTCAGGGTCGGATAGACGATGACGAGCACGTACCAGCGGTTGATCAGCGGAATGCCGGTCCAGTCGCTGAAGGTGGCGAACATCTTGAACAGCGGCAGGAACAGCAGCGTGTCCGGAATCAGGTAGGTGAGAAAAATGCCGGTGGCGATGGTGGCCGATCCCCAGAACCGCATCCGCGACAGCGCGAAGGCGGCCGGCACGCTGATGAGCATGGTGATGATGACCACCAGCACCGACACCAGCGCCGAATTCCAGAAGAAGGTCAGGAACTGGTTCGAGGACAACAGAGCGATATAGTTCTCCAGCGTCGGGTGAAACACCCACCACGGATTGGTCGCGGCCGATATCTCGGTGCTGCTTTTGAGCGAGGTGATCAGCATGTAGATCGGCGGCACCAGCGAGACGATGGTGAAGATGATCAGGAAGAAATACGACCAGCGCAGCGCCCAGGCGCGATCGCGGCTGATGCTGCCGTATTTGGTCTTGCGACTGGGGCCGGCTTTGTCGATGGCGATGGTGCTCATCAGGCTTCGTTCCCGCGCTTGTTGACGTCACGCAGAATAAAGATGGCGGCAATCGCGAGGATCGGCACCATGAACAGGGAGACGCTGGCGCCGAGCGGAATGTCGCTGCTCTCGATGCCAAGTTTGAACGCCCAGGTCGCGAAGATGTGGGTCTTGTCGATGGGGCCGCCAGCGGTGAGAATCCGGACGATGTCGAAATTGGCGAAGGTGACGATCAGCGAGAATAGCGTGGTGATGGCGATGATGTTGCGCATCATCGGCAGCGTCACGTACCAGAGGCGTTGCCACCAGTTGGCGCCATCGATCGCCGCGGCCTCATAGAGCTGATCCGGCACCGATTTCAACGCCGCCAGATACATGATCATGAAGAACGGCATGCCGTACCAGATATTGACCAGGATCACCGAGAAGCGCGCCCAGTTGGCGTCGCCGGTCCACGGAATGGGGCCGATGCCGAACAGTCCGAGCGTGTAGTTGAAGGCGCTGTAGGACGGATCGAACAGCCACAGCCAGCCGAGCGTGCTCATGGCCGGCGGGATCACCCACGGCACCAGCAGCATGCCGCGCCATTTGCGTTGACCCTTGGCGGGAATGTTGTGAACGAAATGCGCGACGATGAAGCCGATCAGCGCCTTGAAGATCACGGCGGTGATGGCGAAGATGCAGGACTGCTGCACCACCAGCCAGAACGTCTCGCGCTTGAACAGGAAGGTGAAGTTGCTGAGGCCGACGAAACGCTGCATCGACTTGTTCAAGGTCGCCAGATGCAGCGAGTAGAACGCCGGATAGATCACCAGGATCGCCACCAGCAGGATGAGCGGCAGCGTCATCAGAAATGCCGTGGTGGATTTGCGCTTCAAGGCATTGTGCAGGCTGCCCGATTTGCGGCGCGTTGCATTCTTGGCGGTGCTTCGACTGGAATCGAGTGCAACATCTGCCATGGCCATTCCTCCTGAGAGTGCCTAACAGGGCCGGTCTGCGCGCCGGCGCGGTGCAGTCCGCCCGCGGGTCCAAACGGAGGGCCGCGAACGGATATGCCGCGCGTTCGGTCGCACGCGAGTGGTGCCGCCGGTGTGGGGCTCCGCGCATCGGCGGCGCTGCGTCATGCGGGCGGTCAGCCGCGCATGAAGCCTTCGCACTCGCCCTCCGCCCAGGCGATGGTCTTTTCCATCGGTTCGCCCTGCGCATGGCGTACGCACATTTTGGTAATCGTCGCCTGCGCATAGATCTGCTGCGCGATCTTCGGCGGCGCCGGCGAGGCCGCAATCGACAGCGTCTGCAGATGATACGGATCGGGATAGCTGAACAGCGTTCCCTTGGGCGGACCTTCCTCGGCCCAGGTCTTCAGCTTGGTCAGGTTGGCGAAGGACGGCAGATCATAGCCGCCGCTGGCTTCGACGAGACGGGCCACGGAGTCCGGCTGCGACAGGTGCACCAGCAGGCTCTTCGCCGCCGCCTTGTTCTGCGAGAAGCTCCAGATCGTCCAGAGGAACGGCAGGAACGGCGCGAAGCGTCCCTTCGGTCCCGCCGGCATGCCGTGGGTCCAGAGTTGCTCGGCGATCTGCGGCGCGTCACGCTTCGCGACCGCCCATGCACTCGGCGGGTTCATGATCAGCGCGCCACGGCCCGACACCAGCCACTTGTTGTTCGACGCGTCGTCCCAGGCAGTGACGTCCGGCGGCAGGAACGCCATCAGCTTCTTGTAGAAGTCGAGCGCCTGCCGCACGTTGTCGCTCTTCACCGTGACATTGCCCTTGGCGTCGACGAGCTCGGCGCCGAACGATTGAAAGAAGGCGCCGGCGGTATCGACCGAGTCCGTGGTTTCGCCAAGCCCGATGCCGAACGGGAAGCCGCCCTTGTGGCAGGCTTCGGCCGCTTTCAGGAACGCGTCATTGGTCCAGGAATCCGCCTTGGGCTCCGAGCCCGCGGGATAGAGCGCCTGAACGTCGATATTGGCGTACTTCTTCATCAGGTCGATGCGCGAGCAGGGGCCCTTGATCTGGCTCCCGATGGTCGCCGGCACCGCCAGCCACTTGTCGTCCTTCTTGCCGAGATATTTCACCGTGCCGTTGACGTCGCCATTGAGCTTGATCAACTGCTCCATGATGTCGTTGACCGGCTCGATCTGATCGGCGTGGGCCTGCGGCCACCAGGTCGGCATGGCCAGAATGTCGTGGCCGGATTTCGCCTGCGCTTCGGCGGCGATGGTGAGCAGGTTCTTGTTGCCCTGACTGGTGATGTAGTCGATCTGGACCTCGACCTTCTCTTTCGCGGCCCATTCATTGACGATGGCGGTGCAGGTATTATTGGCGCCGGGAACCCAGTGATCCCAAAAGCCCATGGTCAGCTTGCCGGCTGCGTGGGCTGTTCGAACATACGGTGCTGTCAAAAGGGCGGCCGATCCGGCGGCGGTGGCGGCCACAAATTGTCGTCGAGACAAAGTCCTCGGCATCGCGTTCCTCCTGGTGATTTAATGATCGTCTATGCGTTTTCTCCGTCACTCCGTCATTCTTCCCGCCGAACGGACGGCGAGCCTCGCGGAGGTGTCAATTGACCAATCTGAGCAGAAATGCTCGCTGCTGTCGAGAAACCAGCTTGCGTCCGCCAAAGTTTTTGTTTGGGTGCCGACGTCGTGATGCGCACGCAGCGCAGCAAGATGCGTTGCTTGCGGCGATCCGCACCGGAGCAGGAGCTGCCGAGCTACTGCGTTGCACACCTGACCTTGAACGCCCGCCACGTTCGTGCGTTCATGCGCAGCGGTTCGTCGCGCCGACAATTCCCGTCGGCGGAATTTCATCGCGGTCCGCGGCGGCTGCGACGAGGCGAGCGAGGCCGATACGATGGCAGATTCCGAACACCTGACCGCACGCGCGCCGATGGTGACGCGCTGCTGCATCGTCGGCGGCGGCCCGGCGGGCATGATGCTGGGCTATCTTCTCGCGCGCGCAGGTATCGAGGCGCTCGTGCTGGAGAAGCATGCCGACTTCTTCCGGGATTTTCGTGGCGATACTGTTCATCCCTCCACCTTGCAGGTGATGGACGAACTTGGCCTGATCGACGATTTCCTCAAACTCCCGCATGAAGAGTTGCAGACGCTCGAGGGTTACTTCGGCCAGACCAAGGTGCGCCTCGCCGATATCGGACGGACCAACGCGAAGCATCCGTTCATCGCGTTCATGCCGCAATGGGATTTTCTCAATTTCCTGCGTGAGCAAGGCCGGCGCTATCCGCAGCTGAAAGTGCTGATGAGCACCGAGGCCACCGACCTGATCTGGGAGAACGGCACCGTCGTGGGGATCAAGGCGCAGGATGGCGATGGTCCGCTGGATATCCGCGCCGACCTCGTGGTGGCCTGTGACGGCCGTCATTCGGTGATGCGCCGCCGCGCCGAACTGGAGGTCGAAGATATCGGCGCGCCGATGGACGTGCTCTGGTTCCGCGTCGGCAAGCAGGGCGAAACCGAAAGCGTGCTGGCGCGTATCGAGGCCGGCCAGATGATGGTGACGCTCGACCGCGGCGACTATTGGCAATGCGCCTACGTGATCGCCAAGGGACAATACGAGGCGGTGAGGGCGCGCGGACTCGAGGCGTTCCGCGCCGACATCCGCCGCCTCGTGCCGATCCTCGGCGCCACGGTTGATGATGTCAAAAGCTGGGACGATGTGAAGCTGCTGACGGTTGCGATCAACCGGCTGCCGCGCTGGACCCGGCCCGGCCTGTTATGCATCGGCGATGCGGCGCATGCGATGTCGCCGGTCGGCGGCGTCGGCGTCAATCTCGCGGTCCAGGACGCGGTCGCCACCGCCAACCTCCTGGCCGAGACGTTGCGCGAGCGGACGCCGCGCGAGGCCGACCTCGATGCCGTGCGTCAGCGCCGCGAATTCCCGGTGCGGGTGACGCAGGCGATGCAGGTGATCGTGCAGAACAACGTCGTCGCGATGGCGCTGAAGCCAGGCGGAGCGCCGATCGAGCCGCCGCTGCTGGTGCGGATCATCAATGCCGTGCCATGGCTGCAAGGCTGGACCGCGCGCTTCCTCGCCATCGGCGTGCGGCCGGAGCATGTGCGCTCGCCCGGATGAGGAGGCATGCAAGGTGCAGCGGGTTCGTTACCGCCGCCATTGCAATAGCTGTCGGACACACTAGTCTTGTTCGGCAATGGTGCCGCCGCAGCTCACGTCGCAGGACATCACGAAGCTCATCGCTCGCGTAGCCCTCAAGGATCGGGCGGCGTTCGATCTGCTTTATCGGGCGACCAGCGCGAAACTTTTCGGCGTGTGCCTGCTTGTCTTGTCCGATCGGACCGACGCCGAGGAGGCGTTGCAGGAAGTGTTCGTCAAGATCTGGACGAAGGCTGATCGTTTCGTCGTGTCGGAGTTGAGCCCGATTTCCTGGCTGGTGGCCATCGCGCGCAATCATGCGATCGATCGTCTCCGCGCGCGCGGTCAGCGAACCGCCACGATCGACGAGGCCAGCGAGGTGGCCGATGCGCGGCCGGGTCCGGAGGCGCAGGCGATCGCCGACGGCGAGCGCAACCGGCTCGGCGCCTGCCTCGAGGAACTCGACGCCGAACGTGCGGCGGCGGTGCGTGGCGCTTATCTGAACGGCGACAGCTACGCCGAGCTTGCCGAGCAGTTCTCCGTGCCGCTCAATACGATGCGGACATGGTTGCGGCGCAGCCTGATGAAACTGAAGGAATGCCTCGAACGATGACGGCGGGTGAAAACAGGGCGCCGGACGCCGGAGGCGACGATCATGTCGCCGCCGAATACGTTCTGGGTGTACTGCCTGTCGAGGAGCGCCGGGCGCTCACGCGGCGCATCGCGAGCGATCCCGATTTCGCACGGTTGGTGGAGGCGTGGGAAGCGCGGCTGTCGCCGCTGAATGACGGCTATGACCAGGTCATGCCGGCGACGTCGGTGAAGCAGGCGCTGGATGCGCGTCTGTTCGGCCGTGCAGCGTCTGTGACACCGAAATCCGGCCTGCTGCAAAGCCTTGCTTTTTGGCGGGGCCTTGCGGCCGCAGCCCTAGCCGCATTCCTTATCGCCGTCGCCATTCCCGTGTTGAAGCCCGCGAACACAGCGCCGGATACGCGCCTGATTGCCTCACTCGCCAGCGACAAGTCAGACATTCGCTACCTTGCGGCTTACGACGCCCGCACAAGCGAAATCGGGTTGTCACATATTGCGGGCGACCGCATGGCCGGGCACGATTTCGAATTGTGGATCATCAGGGGCAACGACCCGCCGGTATCGCTGGGTATTATCCCGATCGGCGCCAGCGCCCATCTGGCGGTAACGCCGGCCCATCGTGACCTGATCAGTTCAGGCGCGTTGTTCGCCATCAGCCTTGAGCCGCACGGCGGCTCCCCCACCGGACAGCCGACCGGACCGGTGGTCGCATCCGGCGACCTGCGCGCGATGTGAGCGCGCAGGCCGCCGGACGTTTTTTTCGCGCGAGGTCCGAAACTTTCATCGAACGCCTGCCGTAGCTCCGCCTGTCCGTCCGCAAGGGACTGGAAAACTCAGGGAGTTGCAGATATGCGCAAGTTTGTCTCGATGCTCGCAGCGGCGACCTTCGCCTTGACCGCCTTGACCGGCGCGGCCTACGCAAAAAATCCGATGGTCGGCGGCGCGGCGATGTACGCCAACAAGAACATCGTCCAGAATGCCGTGAATTCGAAGGACCACACCACCCTGGTCGCGGCGGTGAAGGCCGCCGGCCTGGTCGATACGCTGTCCGGCAAGGGGCCGTTCACGGTATTCGCTCCCACCAACGAAGCCTTCGCGGCATTGCCGCCCGGTACCGTCGATACGTTGCTGAAGCCCGAGAACAAGGCGAAGCTGACCAAGATCCTGACGTGCCATGTGGTCGCGGCCGATGTGATGTCCGACGCCCTCGGCAAGACGATCGCGAAGGACGGCGGCAGCCATTCGATCAAGACGGTCGGCGGCTGTACGCTCAAGGCCATGATGAAGGGCGACAAGATCACGCTGACCGATGAAACCGGCGGCGTCGCGACCGTCACCATCGCCGATGTCAAGCAATCGAACGGCGTCATCCACGTCATCGACAAGGTGCTGCTGCCAGCGAGCTGACGATTCAGACGTGCTGCCGGCTGGGCCTGGACGCCGGTTCAGGTGCGGCCGGAATGAGAACCTCTTCAGGGGACGATCGCCGGCCGCGCTTGCCGCGGCCGACAGCTACACGTCCAGCAATTCCTCGCTGGCGAATTCGGCCTTTTCCGAGATGAAGGCGAAGCGGGCCTCGGCCTTGCTGCCCATCAGCCGCTCGACCGAGTCCGCAGTGTCCTCGCGGTCGTCCGGCAACAGCACGACGCGGAGCAGGGCGCGCTTGGCCGGGTCCATGGTGGTTTCCTTGAGCTGCGCCGGCATCATCTCGCCAAGGCCCTTGAAGCGCCCGATCTCCACCTTGGCATTGGCGTTGAACTCGGACTTCAGGAGCTCGTCCTTGTGAGCGTCGTCGCGGGCGTAAACCGTCTTGCTGCCATGGGTCAGGCGATACAGCGGCGGTACCGCGAGATAGAGATGACCTTCATCGATCAGCTTCGGCATCTGGCGATAGAAGAAGGTGATGAGCAGCGAGGCGATATGCGCGCCGTCGACGTCGGCGTCGGTCATGATAATGATGCGCGAATAGCGCAGGTCTTCCTCGCGATAATTGACGCCGGTGCCGGCGCCGATCGCCTGGATCAGGTCGGCGAGCTGCGCGTTGGCGACCAGCTTGTCCTTGGTCGCGGAGGCGACGTTGAGGATCTTGCCGCGTAGCGGCAGCACGGCCTGGGTCTTGCGGTCGCGCGCCTGCTTGGCGCTGCCGCCGGCCGAGTCGCCCTCGACGATGAACAGTTCCGAACCCTCGGCGGCGGAGTTGGTGCAGTCGGCCAGCTTGCCGGGCAGGCGCAGCTTCTTCACCGCGCTCTTGCGCGAGATTTCCTTTTCCTGGCGGCGGCGCAGCCGCTCGTCCGATCGCTCGATGACGAAATCGAGCAGCTTATTGGCCTGTACCGGATTGCCCGACAGCCAATGGTCGAACGGGTCCTTGATGGCTTGCTCGACGATCTTGGAGGCTTCGGCGGTGGCGAGGCGGTCCTTGGTCTGACCCTGAAATTCCGGCTCGCGGACGAAGACCGAAAGCATCACCGCCGCGCCGACCATCACGTCTTCGGACGTGATGGAACTGGCGCGCTTGCCCTGGCCGACCCGCTCGGCGTGATCCTTCAGGCCGCGCAGCAGTGCGCTGCGCAGTCCGCTTTCATGGGTGCCGCCGTCGGGCGTGGGCACCGTATTGCAGTAGGAGGAGAGAAAGCCGTCGGCATCGGCGGTCCACGCCACCGCCCATTCGCAGCCGCCATGGGCGCCGTTGCGGCCGGCCTTGCCGGAGAAGATGTCCGGATGCACGAGGGTATCGGCGTGGATCGCAGCGGCGAGGTAGTCCTTGAGGCCGCCGGGGAAATGAAAGGTGGCTTCCTCGGGCACGCCTTCGAGGCCGTGCGTCAGTTCCTTGGCGCAGCGCCAGCGGATTTCTACGCCGCCGAACAGGAAGGCCTTGGAACGCGCCATCTTGAACAGGCGCTGCGGCTTGAACGCGGCTTTCGCGCCGAAGATCTCGGTGTCCGGCTTGAAGCGGATGCGGGTGCCGCGGCGGTTCGA